>PPYF01026782.1_pt1 | contig 85726 bp, 71 predicted proteins | sample 1559871 | NCBI WGS metagenome assembly PPYF01 (sample SAMN08240021, study PRJNA423297) | Human gut metagenome, whole genome shotgun sequencing project.
GCCGTCTTCTTCGGTCGAGTGGCTACGGCCACACTCCCTCATCAGACGACAAAAATCGCTCGGAGATTGACCGCCCCTGTGTTAACATCTGTTTTTAAACAGCCTCTTAACTAACGCTACCAGACCCACACAATGGCACCCGAAGACAATCAGTATCTCGATAAATATCAGAACCAGAGCGACGAGCCGAACCACATTGTGGTCATCGGCGTAGGCGGCGGTGGCAACAACGCCGTCAACTACATGTACAAGCAGGACATCAAGAGCGTATCGTTTGTCGTCGCCAACACCGACCGGCAGGCTCTGAACCTGTCGCCCGTACCCAACAAACTGCTGCTCGGCCCCACTGTCACCCGCGGCCGCGGCGCAGGCGCCAAACCCGAGGTAGCGCGCAGCGCAGCCGAGGAGAGCGCTGCCGACATCGACAAGATATTCGACAACGAGGTGGACATGGTGTTCGTCACCGCCGGCATGGGCGGCGGCACGGGCACGGGCGCCGCCCCCGTGGTGGCCCGCATAGCCCGCGAGCGCGGATTGCTCACCATAGGCATCGTGACGATACCCTTCCTCTTTGAAGGCCTACAGAAGATAAACAAGGCCCTGGCCGGTGCCGAAGAGATGGGACACTACGTGGACGCCCTCCTCGTCATCAACAACGAACGCCTTACCGACATCTATCCCGACGAAATATTCGAGGACGCATTCGCAAAGGCCGACGACACTCTGGCGACAGCCGCACGCTCCATATCGGAAATCATCACCAACAAGGGTTACATCAACCTTGACTTCAACGACGTCGACACCACCCTGCGCGACGGCGGCACAGCCATCATCTCCATAGGCTACGGCGAGGGTGAGAACCGCGTCACCAAGGCTATCGAGGACGCACTCAACTCGCCGCTGCTCAACAATACCGACGTATTCTCCAGCAAGCACCTGCTGTTCAACCTCTGCTATTCGCGCGAGGCCGAAGTGCGCTTCAAGGCTCATGAGGCCCGCGAATTCAACGACTTCGTGAGCAAAATCGACCCGCAAGTGGAGGTCATCTGGGGTATCCAGTACGACGAATCGCTCGGCAACAAGGTGAAGCTCACCGTGCTTGCCTCGGGCTTCGACGTCACAATCAAGGAGAACGACCGCCACGAGCCGGAGATGATTCTCACGCGCGAGCGCGCCGGCGCCGCCGACACTCCGGAAGCCCCCGCCATCGACATCAAGAAGATAGGCGACATCTACGGCGAGGACAAGATAGGCGAGACGGTGCGCACACAGGACAGGCAGCGATACATCATCCTTGACGACGAAAGCCTCGACAATGACGAGATGATAGAACGATTCGAGAAGACACCCGCCTTCAACCGCGACCGCCGCATGGCAATGAACCTCAAGACTCCGCCGGCAACTCCGACACCCGAGCGACGCCAGCCCGCGCCCCGCAACGACGACCCCAACCAGATAAACTTCATGGAGGACTGATGAAAAAACTTGTCATAAGCACCGGCGCCGGCATGAGCGCCGAAAGCGGCATCTCCACGTTCCGCGACGCCGGAGGCCTGTGGGAGAAATATCCTGTGATGCAGGTGTGCAGCGCCGACGGCTTCGCCGCCGACCCGGCCATCGTACACAAGTTCTACAACGAGCGCCGCGCACAGCTTGACACCGTACGCCCCAACGCCGGCCATCTCGGCCTCGTGGAGCTGGAGAAGCACTTCGACGTGCGCATAATCACGCAGAACGTAGACGACCTGCACGAACGCGCAGGCAGCAGCAACGTGCTGCACCTGCACGGCGAGCTGCGCAAGGTGCGCGCCATTGACGACGAGAGCCTCGTGTACACTCTCAAGCCGGGCGAGACCACGACGCCCGACACCGTCATCGACGGCCACCACGTGCGCCCGCACATCGTGTTCTTTCAGGAGGCCGTGCCCAACTTCGAACCGGCCACGGAAATAGCCGCACAGGCCGACATCTTCGTCATCATCGGCACCACGCTCAGCGTCTATCCCGCGGCCGCACTGCTGCGCTACGTGCGTCCGGGCGTGCCGGTGTACTACATCGACCCGAATCCGGCCGACGTACCCGCCTCCGTACATGTCATCCGCGCAGGCGCCTCCGAGGGTGTGCAGCGTCTGGCTGAAATCCTGCTTGCCGACAAGAAATAGGCCCGTACATGCCTGACTCCATCGCCGACTCTATAGCGAGGCCCGCAATGCAGGCAGCCTTCACGCCGGGTTCCGAGCCTGACGCAGTGCTCCGTATGCCGCGCGAGAGCGCACCACGTCCGTTCGACGCCGATCTGACGCATGCGCTGAACGCCATGGTGGAGCAGGAACCTCTTGATATGAGCGCCTTCGAGAGCATAGTGGAGTCTGCATCGGCGCCTCCGGCGTGGACCGGTGGCATGGAGCCTGAGCCGCGGATGATGAATCCGGCCGGCCACTCTCTGGTGCTCGGACTGCTCTCTCTGCTTTTCATAGCATGCATACTCGCCTACAGCCGTTTCAGCCGTACGATAGGCAGTATAGCGCAGCAGATGTGGAGCGTGCGCCGCAGACAGAATGCATTCGACGAAAGCAGCCCGGGACGGCGGCGTGTGCAATTGCTGCTGGCAATACAGCTGGCTGCATACAGCGGCGTGCTTCTGTACGCATTTTTCAGCCCCGGACCTGTGGCCGATTCGGCCCGGTCGCTTGCCGACACGCTGCGGCTGATGGGTGTGGCCGGTGCTTATTATGTGTTTCAGCTGTGTGCGTATTCCACAGTGGGATACGCTTTTGCTCCCGACCGCAGCGGCGCTTCGCAGTGGCTCGACGGCTTCAACGCCTCGCAGGGACTCGCCGGCATGGCGCTGGCGCTTCCTACGCTCGGAATCGTGTTCTATCCGTCGGCCGCAACGGCCATGCTATGGGCTGCAGCCGCCATATATGTGACGGCCCGGCTTATATTCATCATCAAGGGATTTAAAATTTTTTACAATGGTTTTATCTCTTTAATCTATTTTATTTTGTACCTTTGCACCCTTGAAATAGTACCTCTTATATGCATCGGCGGGATTGCCCTCGGCATTGTCGGCAGGCAATAGTCCGACGCTACAACACATAAAGCTCTACTATAGTGATAATCAAGAAAATATTAGTTTCCCAGCCAAAGCCTGAGTCCGATAAATCGCCATATTTTGACATAGCGGAAAAGTATGGAGTAGATATAGTGTTCCGTCCTTTCATCAAAGTGGAGGGTCTTTCGGCGAAGGATTTCCGCGCGCAGAAAATTAATATTCCAGACTTCAACGCCATCATCTTTACGGCCAAAGTGGCGATAGACCACTTCTTCCGCCTCTGCGAGGAGATGCGCGTGAGCATCCCCGACACTCAGAAATATTACTGCTCGTCGGAACAGATCGCCAACTATCTCCAGAAATACATCATATACCGCAAGCGCAAAATCACGTTCAGCAAGACAGGCCGCTTCGTGGATGTGATTCCCAACATGGTAAAGCACAAGAACGATCACTACCTGCTCGCGCTCAGCGATGTGAACACAGGCAAGGAATCGGCTCTGCTGACCCAGAACAAGATCAACTTCACGCCCGCAGTGATGTACCGCACGGTGAGCAACGACTTCGCAGCCGACGAGCCTTTTGACTACGACATGCTCGTGTTCTTCAGCCCTCAGGGCATCCAGTCGCTGGTGAAGAACTTCCCGGACTTCAAGCAGGGCGATATAGCGATAGCAACATTCGGCGCGGCCACTACCAAGGCCGCCGAGGAAGCCGGCCTGCGCGTCGACATTGCCGCGCCTACACCGGAAGCGCCGTCCATGACCCTCGCCATAGACAACTATCTGCACGCCCATCAGGCAGAAGCAACGCCTCAGGCATGACGTCGGAATTCAGGCTATACAAGAAGCAGCGCCTCTGTTCGCCCACGGCGATAGAGGCGCTTTTTGCTCCGTCACAGGGTAGCACGGGATCTGCGCTGTGCTACCCGTTGCGTGCCGTATGGCGCGAGAATCCCGGACGACGCAGCGACGCACCCATCGCTTTCGTCATCATGGTGCCCAAGCGGCGCCTGCGTCACGCCGTGGATCGCGTGCTGATGCGCCGACGCATACGCGAGGCATTCCGACTGCACCACCACGAGTGTGCGCTGCCCGAAGGCATACGCATCGACGTAGCTTTCGTCTATGTGGGCAATTCGCCGCAGGATTACGGACGCGTGCGCCACGCGATGCTGCGTCTGCTGGGCGATATCTCGTCATTCTGCAACCAATCCCAATCCACGCAATGATACGCAAGGCGACAGTGTGGCTGATGTGTGTGCCGATATTGATATACCGGGCCTGCATATCGCCCCTGTTTCCGCCATGCTGCCGCTTCACGCCCACATGCAGCGCATACGCCCTGGAGGCTCTGCGCCGCCACGGCCCGTTGCGCGGCTCGTGGCTTGCCATACGCAGAATACTGCGCTGCCATCCCTGGGGAGGCAGCGGTTATGACCCGGTACCATGAACCTGACCGACACACATACCCACAATCCTGAAGCCGGTCACGAGGCCATAATCAATATCGAGCCTGATGCATTGCCGCTGCCTACGGCCGGACGTTTCAGCACGGGGGTACATCCATGGCGAAGCGCCGAAGCTGCAAAGTTGTGGCCTATGGTGGAGGCTGTCGCGGCCGACAAGCGCATCGTCGCCATAGGCGAATGCGGCATCGACCGGCTGCGCGGAGCTGACATAAAATTGCAACAAGAATTGTTTATGCGCCACGCACGTCTGGCCGAAAGGGTAGGGAAGCCGCTGATAATCCATTGCGTCAAGGCATGGGGCGAGCTACTGGGAGCATATAGCGACATTAAGCCTTCTCAACCGTGGATAATACACGGATTCCGGGGCGGACCGACGCTGGCGCATCAGCTGCTCGATGCCGGAATGCACATATCGCTCGGCGAACATTTTAACCGGGCCACCGCCGCCATTATACCGGACGACCGGCTGCACATAGAGACCGACTGCTCAACGCTACCGATAGGCGACATAGCGGAATCTGTGCGCCAAGCAAGAAAGCCACATACTGACTGACACTTCTTTAAACCATATATTCCATGAATCTCAATCTCATAGCCTACACCTCGGTGCTGCATGAATCAAACATGGTGCGCAGCTCGCACGAAGCACTCGTGAACGAACTCGAAAAGAACTTCGACAAGGTCAACATCCTCACGCCGGAGGAAGCGCGCTCACTGCCCGACGAGGATTTCCGCGCCCTGTTCATTGCCACGGGCGGCGTGGAATGCGAGGTAAAGACCTCTTACGACAGTCTGCCTGACCCGACGCTCCTCGTGGCTGACGGCACACACAATTCGCTTGCCGCATCGCTTGAGATAGCGTCGTATCTGCGCGCACGCGGCAAGGCAAGCGAAGTGGTACACGGCACTCCGGCCCAGATAGCCGCGCGCCTGGTGCAACTGAGCCGTCTGCATGACGTCCGCGCCAAGCTCGCCGACAAGCGCATAGGCGTGATAGGACGTCCATCCGACTGGCTTATCGCCAGCGACATCGACCCCGAGATTTTGCGCGAGCGCTGGGGCATAGAGACGGTGCAGATACCTTTGGAAAAGGTCTATGATATATACGACAGCATAAGCGACGAAGAAGTAGCATCTCTCGCCGACGGATTGCTCGGACGCGCCAAAGGCTGCGTGGAACCTACAAGAGCCGACGTAGTGAAAGCAATGCGCCTGGCCGAGGCCATACGCCGTGTGGTAGAGGAAGAAAACCTGTCGGCTATCACGCTGGCATGCTTCCGGCTGCTCGAACGCACGGGCACAACCGGCTGCATGGCTCTCTCTATGCTGAACGACGCCGGTATCATGGCCGGTTGCGAGGGTGACATGCAGACACTGTTCACCATGATGCTGGTGCAGGCGGCTACGGGAAAGGCTTCTTTCATGGCCAATCCATCGCGTATAGACACCTACAGCAACGAGGTGGTGCTTGCCCATTGCACCATAGGTCTGGACCAGACTCAGAATTTCGTGCTCCGCAACCACTTCGAGAGCCAAAGTGGCGTGGCTGTGCGCGGCACTTTGCCTGAAGGCAAGGTGACGGTTGCGAAATGCGGCGGCCAGGACCTCGACCGCTACTTCGTGACATCGGCCTATCTTCAGGAGAACCTTACGCACGAGAATCTGTGCCGCACGCAGGTGCGTCTTCACTTCAACCAGCCCGCGAGCTATTTCCTGCGCAACAGCATAGGCAACCACCACGTTGTACTCATCGGCGACTATGCCGACATCCTCAACGACCTCCTTACCGCCGCCGGCTGCACCCGTGTGCGATAGAATAAAAATTACACATAAAAGTAAAAGGCGGGGTGCAACGGCATCCTGCCTTATTTTTTTTTTTAAAAGATGATGTTGAGAAGTGTGTTGAAAAGTGTGGAAAAGTAATTTATAGATTTCAATAAGTGTATTTGGATTTTCCGGTGGAATTACTTAATAAAAAAGGCGGTGAAATGTGTGCAATTCTGTGAGATAAAGTTTAGGGAGTGTTTTCTACGCAGTTTTCAACGTTATTAACGGGGATTTCCATCGAAAATTATTAACTTTGCAGATTATAAACAGAGTGTTGAAAAAGTACATAAATATCTATACTACATGGATTAAGACTGTTGATAATGATTGATAACACGGTGTGGGAGTTCAATAACCCATATATGCAAGCAAAAAGGCATAAAGTTATTGGTGTTATCGACAGCTTTTACTATTACTTTTTAAATTTAATTTTTTAATAAAATTCTATCATATTATATAATGACTGTTGAAAAGGGCTACGTGGATGCGGATATTCCGGCCGGAGCGGATCTGGCTGAGGAGATACGGCGTCTGAAGAAGGAGAAGCGGGCCGTGGTTCTGGCTCATTATTATCAGCGCCCGGAGGTGCAGGATGTGGCGGACAGCGTGGGTGATTCCCTGGCGATGGCCCAGTATGCGGCAACCCTCCGCGATGCGGAGATAATAGTGGTGTGCGGAGTTCATTTCATGGGCGAGACCGCGAAGCTGCTGTGCCCCGACAAGAAGGTGCTGATACCGGACATGAACGCCGGATGTTCGCTTGCCGACAGTTGCCCTCCGGAGGAATTCGAGCGTTTTGTGAAGGCGCATCCCGGTCATACGGTGATAAGCTATGTGAACACTTCGGTAGGCGTGAAAGCTCTTACGGATATAGTGGTGACAAGTGGCAACGCGCGCAAGGTGGTGGATTCGCTGCCGGCCGACGAGAAAATTGTGTTCGGTCCCGACCGCAATCTCGGCAACCATATAAACAGCCTTACGGGCCGTAATATGGTTCTGTGGGACGGGGCGTGCCATGTGCACGAGCAGTTCTCGCTGGAAAGGATAATGGAGCTGAAGCGCGAGCATCCGTCGGCCAAGCTTCTGGTGCATCCCGAGTGCAAGCGTGCGCTTACGCTCGTGGCTGACTCTGTCGGCTCTACGGCAGCGCTGCTGAAGTATGCCGAGGAGTCGGACGCCAAGGAGTTCATTGTGGCTACAGAAAGCGGCATACTGCACGAGCTGCGCCGCCGCTGCCCGGAGAAGGTGTTCATAGCTGCTCCGCCCACCGACACGACGTGCGGATGCAACGACTGCGCCTACATGAAGCTCGTGACGCTTGAGAAACTTTACAACACGCTGCGCTATGAGCTTCCGGAGATCAATATAGATGCGGAAGTGGCCGAGCGTGCACGCCGGCCCATAGAGAGAATGCTTGAACTTTCAAAATAGACTATAAAGAAGATATATAATGCTCTACAATCCTCAGGAAATAGAACCACGCCTGCAAGAATACTGGCGCGAGAAGAAAGTATATAAGGTGGATAATGACAGCAGTCGCCGTAAGTTCTACGTGCTGGACATGTTTCCTTATCCGTCGGGTGCCGGTCTGCATGTGGGTCATCCTCTGGGCTATATAGCCAGCGACATATATTCGCGCTACAAGCGTCTGCGCGGCTTCAACGTGCTGCACCCGATGGGATATGATGCATACGGTCTGCCTGCCGAGCAGTATGCCATACAGACCGGACAGCATCCGGAGAAGACAACGGTGGACAATATAAACCGCTACAGGTCGCAGCTGGAGAAGATAGGTTTCAGCTACGACTGGAGCCGCGAGCTGCGTACGTGCGATCCGAAATACTACAAGTGGACGCAGTGGGCCTTCAAGCGGATGTTCGAGAGCTATTACGATACGGCCGCCGATGCAGCCAGACCCATAAGTGAGCTTGAGACATATCTGGAGGCTCACGGCACCGAAGGGCTGCATGCCGCAGGAAGCCGGGATTTGGAATTCACGGCTGCGGAATGGAAAGCGATGGATGCGAAGCAGCGCAGCGAGGCACTGATGAACTGGCGAATCGCTTATCTCGGAAATTCGATGGTGAACTGGTGTCCGGCTTTAGGTACCGTGCTTGCCAACGACGAGGTGAGCGAAGGACTGAGCATACGCGGCGGATTCCCCGTTGAGCAGAAAGTGATGTATCAGTGGTGCCTGCGTGTGAGCGCATATGCAGGGCGTCTGCTTGAGGGACTGGAGCGACTGGACTGGACGGATTCGCTGAAAGAAACGCAGCGCAACTGGATAGGCCGGAGCGAGGGTGCGGAAATGCACTTTGCTGTGGACGGCAGTGACGTGGTGCTTGATATATTCACAACGCGCGCTGACACTGTGTTCGGCGTTACGTTCATGGTGCTTGCTCCCGAGAGCGAGTATGTGGATATGGTGACAACACCTGAGCGCCGTGAATCCGTAAGGGCATATGTTGAGGCCACCAAGCGCAAGACTGAGCGCGAGCGCATGATAGATAAAAAGGTAAGCGGAGAGTTTACCGGTGCATATGCTATAAATCCTCTCAATGGAAAGCGTGTGCCTATCTATGTGAGCGATTACGTGCTGGCCGGCTACGGCACGGGTGCCATAATGGCTGTGCCTGCTCATGACAGCCGCGACTATGCCTTCGCCCGGCACTTCGATCTGCCCGTCATTCCTCTGATAGAGGGAGTGGATGTGTCGGAGCAGAGTTTCGACGCCAAGACTGGCAAGGTGACAAACAGCTGCGGTCCGGATCTTAATCTGAACGGCATGGAGGTAAAAGAAGCAATAGCTGCCGCCAAACGCTATATAGAGGAAAAAGGAATAGGACGCGTGAAGGTTAATTATCGTCTGCGCGATGCCATATTCAGTCGTCAGCGCTACTGGGGCGAGCCTTTCCCGGTATATTATAAGGATGGCATACCTTGCATGCTTGATGACTCGGAGCTGCCGCTACTCCTGCCGGAGATAAGCAGCTACAAGCCGAGCCCTGACGGAGAGCCGCCCCTGGCCCGCGCCGAGAACTGGCAGACGGCCGAGGGATACCAACTGGAGTTGAACACGATGCCGGGTTTTGCAGGTTCGTCGGCCTATTATCTGCGATATATGGACCCGCACAACGACGAGGCTCTCGTGGGTAAAGAGGCCAACGAATACTGGCGCGATGTGGACCTCTACATAGGAGGAACCGAGCATGCCACGGGCCATCTCATATACAGCCGCTTCTGGAACAAGTTCCTGTATGACCTTGGGGCGGTAGTGGAGGATGAGCCATTCCGCAAGCTCGTGAATCAGGGAATGATTCAGGGCAGGAGCAACTTCGTGTACAGAATTAAAAACACCAATACTTTTGTGTCGGCCGACATGCGCGAAGCTTACGACACTACGCCGATACATGTGGACGTGAACATCGTGAGCAACGATGTGCTGGACACAGAGGCATTCCGTGCGTGGCGTCCGGAGTATGCCGACGCGGAATTCGTGCTCAATGCCGAGGGCAAATACGTGTGCGGCTGGGCTGTGGAGAAGATGTCCAAGTCGATGTTCAATGTTGTCAATCCGGATGACATAGTGGAACGCTATGGTGCAGACACACTGCGTCTGTACGAGATGTTCCTCGGTCCGCTTGAGCAGAGCAAGCCATGGGATACAAATGGCATAGACGGCGTGAACCGTTTCCTGAAGAAATTCTGGGGGCTGTATTTCAAGGGTGACACACTGCTTGTGAACGATGCAGAGCCAACGGCAGAGAACATGCGCTCTCTCCACAAGCTTATAAAGAAAGTAACTTCGGACATAGAAGGATTCTCTTTCAATACGTCGGTGGCCGCGTTCATGATATGTGTGAACGAACTTACGCAGCAACACTGCACTTCGCGCAAGGTGCTTGAGCCGCTGGCAGTGCTGCTGTCGCCTTTCGCTCCGCACATTGCAGAGGAATTATGGCACACCGCCCTCGGCCACGGAAGCGACGACAGTATCGTGGCCGCGCAGTGGCCCGAACTGGACGAGAGCTATCTGGTGGAGAGTAGCGTAAACTATGCAGTGAGCTTCAACGGCAAGACACGTTTCAGCATGGCTATGCCGGCCGATGCAGATGCCAAGGACGTGGAACAGACCGTCCTGACGAGCGAGCAGGCTGCACGCTGGATAGAAGGCAAGACTATAAGGAAGGTGATAGTGGTGCCCGGCAAGATTGTGAATGTGGTACTTGGCTAATGCCACATAATAATCTGTAATAAATTCCGTTAGTCATAAGATGGAACAGCCCGTAACACTCGTATTTGCCTCGCATAATCTCCACAAGGTGGAGGAGATGCGCCGTATTTGCGGTCCTCGTTTCAGTATAAAGTCTCTTGCAGACATAGGCTGTACGGAGGAAATCCCTGAGGAGGGGCTTACGCTGAACGACAATGCCAGGAGTAAAGCTCTATGGGTTTACGAGAGATACGGGCTGCCATGTTTTGCCGACGATACCGGTCTTGAAGTTGATGCGCTGGACGGTGCTCCCGGAGTTCATACTGCACGTTTTGCCGGCGAGGCCTGCGATCCGCAGGCGAACGTGAGCCTTCTGCTTGAACGCATGAAAGGCGTGGAAGCGCGAGACGCACGGTTCCGTACGGTAATAGCGTGCGTTGATGCTTATGGCAATGTACATTGCTTCGAGGGCGAAGCACGGGGCAAGATAGCCTTGGAACGCTGCGGAAGTGCCGGATTCGGTTATGACCCTGTGTTTGTGCCCGAAGACGGTGACGGCCGCAGTTTCGCGCAAATGGACAGCGACGAGAAGAACGCCATCAGCCATCGCGGCCGTGCTACAAAAAAATTCCTTGATTTTCTTGAATCTACATTCTGATTATGTTAAGACACCTCTCATTCCTTCTGTTTTTTGTAATTTCTACCTTCGGCGCATTTCCGCAGAGTACCGGCAATTGGGATATATTGCCTGTGTATGGCGGTCAGGCTGACGCTCTGGTGCATGGCCGGAACGCGGTATACTGTCTTGTAAGCGGGAATCTTTTCAGTCTGAATACGCGTACAGACGAAATGCGTCATCACTCCAGTCTGAATGGCCTGAACGATGTGCAGATAGAGCGCATAGCGTATAATATGGAAAAGGGGTATCTCGTGATAGTGTACAACTCGTCGAACGTGGATCTTCTTTATGACAATGGACGTATTGTGAATATCCCGGATATACGCGATGCGAATATATCGTCATCAAAGACAGTGAATTCTATTGATTTTCATTCTGATGGACGAATATATATGTCGACTGATTTCGGATTTGTGGCATTAGACGATAAAAATTATCGTGTGGCCGACAGCGGAATATATAACGAGGCTTTCAACTATGCCGGTGAGATAGATGGAAAGGTGGTGCTTGTAAAGCAGGATGTTATATATCTGTCCGATAAGAATAGTGTGCATAATTCGTTCAATTCGTTCAGCCAGATAGCTACTTTTAATTTCATGCCTGTGGAGATGCATAGTCTTGGTGAACGTTATCTGTTGGCGTATACAACCAACAAAGATGTTTTTACCGTAGAGGTGAATGTTACTTCTGGCGGCATAAACAGTCTTAAGGTTGCAGGACAGGAAAATATTCAGATGCCATTTACAACGGGCAGCAACGGCAATGTGTATTTTGTATCCGGAAGTACTCTGAGAGAATTCAACAGTGCTGACGGAAGATGGACGTCGACGGTATTTCCTTCTTTTTTCGTTAACAAGACTCTTGCCATAAAGGATGGTCTGTCGGGAAGTGTGTGGGCGTCGGATGCGGAAGGAATAGGGGAATACAAGGTCGGCGAAAGCGACAATGTAACAACTTTGCGCAATCCGGCACGTCCTGAGGCGCTGACGTGCAGTTATCCGGCGTTTATAACAGCAACTCAGGATGGTGAGAGAATATATATAACGAATGTTGGTTATGATGCTTTCCGTAATCGTACGGTTGACTTCAGTCTTAAGCAGACAACCAATATAATAGAGAATGGAGAAATCAGGGATGTGACATGTTATGATTATAATGGCGGTCAACTGACTGGCGGTACACAGTTCCTTGTGCAGGATCCTACAGATGCTTCACGTTACTTCATTGCAAATTACCAAAAGGGTATATTTATATTGAGTACAGAGGATGGTTCATATATAGATCATATATATGGAACGAATGATGAAAATTCCAAATTACCGTATCATGAGGCTTGGGCTGAGCGCTGTCGTAGTGTGTCGTTTGACAGATATGGGAATATGTGGCTATCGCTGAGGGATTATATAGATGCACCTATCTATATACTTCCGGCTGATAAGGTAAGAAATACCGCTGATATAAGAAAGGAGGACTGGATAAAGCTTAAAGGTGATGACATTGCCGGATATAAACAGGGTGATGGTTCGGTGGTGCTGCATCACTCTCGCAGCAATTTTGTGCTTGTGAGCACTAACCATGAATGTCGAGGTCTGCTTGTGTATAATCACAAGGGTCAGCCTACTCAGCCCTCCGTAGCTGACAAATATCTGTTCAATACTGTTGTAGATCAGGACGGTATAGAATTCAAGGTAAACTTTGTGCAGTGCATAAAGGAGGACCGTAACGGACAGATATGGATAGGAACTGCCAATTCAAATTTCATTATTCCTGATATAACCACGGCTATAAGCGGAGGAGTGCTTCATGTGCGCAGACCCAAGGTTCCGCGTAACGACGGTACGAATTATGCCGACTATTTGTTGTCCGGGCAGAATATATTTGATATATCTATTGATGCTTCCAATAGGAAATGGATGGCTACAGGCAATTCCGGCGTGTATCTTGTGAGTGCTGACGGAACTGAAATTATAGATAATTTTACTATTGATAATTCTCTGTTACCAAGCAATAGAGTGCTTAGTGTATGCTGTGACCCCAAAAGTAGCACTGTGTACGTGGGCACGGATAAGGGTGTAGTAAAATATAGCAGTGATTCGTCACCTGCAGCTGAGGATTATGGAGATGTGTATGCATATCCTAATCCTGTGCGCCCGGATTATACAGGCTGGATAACGATAAGCGGATTGATGGATAATTCACTGGTTAAGATAACAGATACGGCCGGAAATCTGGTGCATCAAGGAACAAGCGAAGGCGGCACATACGTATGGGATGGTTGCAACAACTCAAACCAACGTGTGCGGTCGGGTGTTTATTTTGTGTTCGCCTCGCAGAACGCAAGCGGTTCTGTTTCGGGCAAACCTGTAACAAAAATCATGGTTGTGAACTGATGGACTGCGATAATATTCTGCGATACAGCGACGAGAAGGATAAAAGCTACGGTGTGGCCGGCATGGCGATAGCTGTAGTGGCATATGACTGCGAAGATTCTTTATCAGGCATAGATATAGATGCCTCTGCTGATGACTGTGTGAAATTCGGTACGGAATTTTATTTTATTGGCAATCCGAGGTTATCGGCCAAAATAGCGTGGAGTGAAATACTGAAGCATTTTCGTTTGGGAACGGGTCTGCTTGTTGCCAATGCTATGAGCCGCAGCTACGTGCAGCACCGTCGTCCACTGACAGCTGATGTACAAACTGCTATACGCAATTTTATTCATAAAAGCGGTGCAGCGGATGAGGTTCAGCTTGGAGAAGATGAGATAGACGCTGTATTCGACAGAAACATAAATTTCTTCGACAGATTGTTCAGGATGCAGGCTACTCACGATGCAGCACATGCTCTTGCCGCAGATCTCATTGACCGTCGTCATCTGTCAGCAGCTGAAACGGTGGAACGCCTTGCTGTGATGATGCGTTATCTCTAATATGACTTACCTATCAATAAATGTTTTTAGCCAGCAATAAGCGTTTCTGTATGGGCATTTCTATCAGTACATGAATAATCAAACCAATAAGGGCTGAAAGCATTATGGCTATTAAGAGTGTACTTAAATTGCTGTTATCCGCCGGCATGTATTGCTTGCATATCTGAAGTATGGGGAAATGTACGAGATATATAATATAGGAAATGTTGTGACGTTGTAACCATGTACCCCATCGTCCTACCATCGAGAACCATATGACAAGCAGTGAGATTATAAAAGGCTCGATGGTTAAATTAAATATCTGTAAATTGTGCAGGGAATGTACAAGTATCAGTGATATGGGAAGTATCCACCATTTTAACCGCATGAATACGTCGAAGTAGAAATATATCAGCATACCTGAATAGAAATACATCAACTGTCCTATAAACTGACGGGACAGAATATTGTATATTTCTGTATTTGTAGATATGTAAAGCCATATGAACGTAAGGCGATATATCATTGAAACAAGGTATATGGATACGAAAATGACAATAGGTCGTTTTTTCCATGAGCAGAGAGCTAATATGGCAAAAGGCGTCGTAAAATACAGCATCCATTCAACTTTCATTGTCCATAATGATCCATTGACACATGTCATGGTATTGGAAGTAAATACTCCCGGAAGGTCTGGTTCTATGAAATTCATGAAACTTAGGTTGGCAGCGATGTATTTCCAGAATTGTAAAGATGTGAAGTAATGCACGTCAGATGAGAGAAAGTACAATATTATTGCAAAAAATATCACTGTAGCGCAATAGGCAGGCAAAAGTCTGATGCATCTGTTTTTAAGAAATGGTCGCCATTTGGGATGCTTGAGCCAACTATTGGTGACAAGGAATCCACTTAAAGCGAAAAAGCATCCTACGGCATTATAGGATGAAACAGGAAGATAGAAATCTGTGGAGAAAATGAAGTTGAAGTGTCCGATGAGGACACTTATAGCAAGGACATAGCGAACCAATCCCATATTGTTTGGTTGTGGAATATTATATGGTATTTGGTTTGGTTGTAGATTCATTCTAAGTAGCTTGTCGGGTGCAAAAATACAAAAAATGCGCTGTATATAGGGCATTTTCCAAGATTTATGCGTATCTTTGTGGCCTAAAATGGTGAGTCTGTCAAACAGATTACTATTTTGGGGCTTTATTCCAATCTCCAGTCGAGTTATCGAGAGATATGGTTGATTCATACGGCGGATGCCATTCCGGTAAACGTCATATTTGGACAAAACGCACATGTAACTGCCTTATTGTTAATAAACTATAACGTAAGGCAGGACTTGGAGAATTGTATTTCTGATAACTTTATGCCTGAAAACCGAAATGAAAAGCGGTGGTATGTTCTGCGAGATCTTAAGCGCAGAAATGCGAGACGTATAGCGATTGATGACTTGCGTGACGCCGGAATAGAGGTTTTTACTCCTATGACAAGTGTGCTGACTACTATAGGCGGAAAGAAATTGCGTCGGGATGTACCGGTGATTCAGGATTTGCTGTTCGCGCATGAGGACAAAGCGGTGCTTGATGCTTACGTGAATAAAATGCCGAACTTACAGTACAGATATTGTACAGGTCATACGATTGATGATCCCATGACGGTGCGCGATATTGATATGGAACGTTTTATACGTGCTATTGAGTCTACTGAAACACCACATTATTATCTTCCCGGAGAAATAACGCCTGATATGCTCGGGCGACAGATACGTATAGTGGGAGGGATGGTTGACGGCCTGGAGGGACGTCTGCTCACATTGCGTGGTTCGCACCGTAAGCGTATGGTCGTCGAAGTCGCCGGTCTTATTTCCGTGTCGATTGAGGTGAAACCTGAATATATACAACTTCTGTAAATAAAAAAGAGAGACGTTGTCTGTCTGATATAAAGAAATATTACCATTATGAAAGTCAAATATATATCCTTATTGCTGTTGCTTGTTATGAGCGCATGCAGCACACCGAAGAACGTGGCCTATTTTCAGGATGTTCAGTCCGGAAGTGAGATAACTCCTGCAAAGCAGCTGGACATACGTGTGCGTCCAGGCGACAAGCTTGCTATTCTGGTAAGCACTCAGGATGCTGCATTGTCGGCACAATTTAATTTATTGCAACAGCAGACGCGCGTGACATCCTCTACCAGCTCGTCAATGTTCAGCGGCAGCACCAGCAATAGCAATGACGGACGTACGAGCTTCTACACAGTAAGTCCTGAAGGCGATATTGCTTTCCCTGTGCTTGGGAAAATTCATATTGCCGGTATGAGTAGAGCTGAGGTTGCCGAGTATATTGAGCATGAGCTTGTAAGCAAGGAACTTGTAAAAGATCCTGTAGTCACCGTAGAATTTATCAATACGGGTGTGAGCATAATCGGTGAGGTAGCCCATCCGGGACGTTATGACTTCAACCGTGACCGTCTGAACATCATTGACGCTATAGCTATGGCTGGCGATCTGCTGCCTACCGGCATGCGCGAGAATGTATCGGTGATGCGTACGGATGAATCCGGATCGCAGAAGGTGTACAAAGTGGATATGACCGATATGTCATCGCTAGCTGCGTCGCCTGTGTTCTATCTGCAGCAGGACGATGTTGTATATGTGGAACCGAATGACAAGAAAAAGCGTGATGCTACGCCCAGCGGCAATGTAGCTCTGTCGCCTTCGTTCTGGGTATCGATAGGCTCTCTTGGCATAACTATCGCCACGTTCATTGTTACTACTACAAAATAAGAGGCTGAACAATCAATTGTCAATAAACACCTCCAAATATCAAACTCCTGAAAATGGAAAACAATAACACCACCGATACTGCGCAAAGCACAGTATCAGCGTCTGTCCCCTTAAGCGACATATTTTTTCTGACCCTTCGTCACTGGCCGTGGATTATAGCCTCATTGGTTGTGTGTATGGGTTTGGCCTATCTGTATATATTGCGTACTCCGAAGGTGTACACAAGGTCGGCTGAGATTTTAATAAAAGAGCAGAACAAAGGACGGACCGCCGGAATGGAGGATTTTTCGACGATGGGTCTTTTTCAGAGCAAGACCAATATAGTCAACGAAATCTCTACTATGCAGGCCAAGGACCTGATGACTGAGGTTGTCAGCCGTCTTGGTCTTGATTATAATTATTATCGAAAGGGCACATTCCATAATCAACTGCTCTATGGTCCTGACCTGCCTGTGCATGCCGTCGTGGCTGGCCTTGGGGAGGAAGATGCCGTGCAGTTCAAATTGGCCGTAAAGGACAATAAAGTGACGATTAGCGGCCTTTCCACGCCTGATGAGGAATATGACGGCAATTTCACTGGTAATGTTGGCGACAGCATAGCTACTCCGGTGGGTAAGGTGGTAGTGACCCCTTCGGTTGACTATGAGGTGCCTGAGGGTAGTACTGCAGAGGCTGCTATTGATATTATTGTGCGCAAGGTACCTCAGAGTGCTGCACAGGCATCTTTCAGCGGACGTCTCGGCGTGACGCAGAAAGAGGAGAAGGGAAGCGTGCTGACTCTTACAATGTCCGACCAGTCGACACGTCGTGCCGACGATGTTCTGTCCACTCTGATAGGTGTCTACAACGAGGCCTGGATTCGCGACAAGAACCAGATAGCCGTTTCGACAAGCAACTTTATCAAGGAACGCCTCGGCGTAATCGAGAGCGAACTCGGCAATGTTGACTCCGATATTTCTTCGTTCAAGAGCGCCAACCTTGTGCCTGACGTACAGGCTGCATCGTCGATGTACATGACTGAAAACCAACGTACGGCATCGGCAATTGTAGACATTAACAACCAATTGCAGATGACGCGCTATATCCGTTCCTACCTTACGGCTGACAACGCGTCGGACCGCCTTTTGCCCGCCAACTCGGGCATTACCAATTCGATGCTTGCAGAGCAGATTAACGAATATAACAGGAATGTGCTCCAGCGCAACTCTCTCGTTCAGAAATCGTCGGAGAAGAATCCTCTGGTTCAGACTATCGACGAGCAGCTGGCGGCACAGCGTGGCGCCATTGTGCAGACTGTCGACAACCAGATTGTGGAGCTTCAGACGCAGCTTAAGGGTCTGCAGCGCAGTGAGGCACAGACAATATCGCGTATAGCGAGCAATCCCAGTCAAGCCAAATATCTGCTGAGTGTAGAGCGTCAGCAGAAAGTTAAGGAAAGTCTATATCTGTTCCTGCTTCAGAAGCGTGAGGACAATGAACTATCGCAGGCATTTACGGCCTACAATACGCGCATTGTAAACCGTCCCGGCGCAGCCGGCGTTCCTGTATTGCCAAACCGGCGCAATATAATGATGATAGCTTTCCTACTCGGACTGGTAATACCTTTCGGCGTAACTTATGTGCGCGAGATAAGCAATACAAAGGTACGCGGCCGCAAGGACTTGGAGAATTTAAGCCTTCCTTTCATGGGCGAAATCCCTCTCGCTCCGGATGCTGACCGTAGCAAAAGCCCTAACTCAGACAATGCCATTGCCGTACGCGAGGGACATCGCGATGTCATAAACGAGGCTTTCCGAGTGCTTCGCACCAACCTCGAGTTCCTGCGTCCCAAGGACCTTTCGGGAGCTTATGTCTTGGCTATGACGTCGTTCAATCCGCATTCAGGCAAGAGTTATATCAGCATGAACCTCGGCCAGAGTCTGGCGCTCAAAGGCAAGCGTGTACTCGTAATAGACGGCGACCTTCGACACGGCTCTGCTTCCAGTTATGTAGGAAGCCCCGACCGCGGACTCGCTGACTACCTCAATGATCCTTCCATAGGTCTCGACAGTGTCATCCGCGATGTAGAGGGTTCGAAACTCCTGCAGTTGCTTCCTGTAGGCACTCTGCCTCCTAATCCGGCCGAGCTTCTCGAAACGCCGGCTTTTGCCGATATGTTCAAGGAGCTGCGCAAGCATTACGATTATATCCTCATCGACTGTCCGCCTATTGAGGTAGTGGCTGATGCACAGATCATAGATCAGTACGTGGACCGCACTGTGTTCGTCATACGTGCAGGACTTTTCGAGCGCGCCATGCTGCCTGAGATTGAAAACACATTCCGCCAGAAGAAGTATCGCGCTATGGCGCTGATCCTCAACGGAACGTCCACAATCTCGACCTCTCTTTCACATGGCTTCCGCTATGGCTACAATTATGGGTATGCCAGCCATTATGATTACGGCAAGCCAGGCAAGAAGAACGGCAAATAACGTTCTTCACATCACGATAAAACCATCCAATATAAGACTATGAATATCGCAGTAGCAGGCACAGGATATGTGGGCCTTTCGCTGGCAGTGCTTCTCGCACGTCATAATAAAGTAACGGCCGTAGATGTAATACCTGAAAAGGTCGACATGCTTAATAACCGCAAATCGCCGATACAGGACGATTACATCGAGAAATATCTTGCCGAGGAGAAACTTGACCTGACAGCTACTCTCGACGGCGCCTCTGCCTACCGCGACGCTGAATTTGTGATAGTGGCTGCTCCTACCAACTACGACTCGCAGCGCAACTATTTCGATACCAGCCATGTCGAAGAGGTTATTGATCTGGTACTTAGTGTCAATCCTGATGCTGTCATCATAATAAAGAGCACCATACCCGTCGGTTACAGCCGTTCACTCTACATGCGTTATGCCGCGAAAGGCACAAAGCGACTAAATCTGCTGTTCTCGCCGGAATTCCTGCGCGAAAGTAAGGCGTTGTACGATAATCTATACCCCTCGCGCATTATTGTCGGCGTGCCTAATATGGTTAATGGAGAGGATGCCGAGAATAGCGCCATTATGTCGCTTACTGACCCCTCTGTGCTTGAAGAGAAAGCTCACATTTTTGCAGCCCTGCTGCAGCAGGGTGCACTCAAGCCAGATGTTGACACGCTTTTCATGGGGCTCAAGGAGGCCGAGGCCGTAAAACTGTTCGCCAATACCTATCTGGCTCTTCGCGTCAGCTACTTCAACGAACTTGATACCTATGCCGAACTCAAGCATCTGGACACACAGTCCATCATTCAGGGCATAGGTCTCGACCCGCGTATAGGCACGCACTACAACAATCCATCTTTCGGTTATGGCGGCTATTGTCTGCCCAAGGATACCAAGCAGTTGCTTGCCAATTATGCCGATGTGCCCGAAAACCTCATTCAGGCCATAGTGGAGAGCAACCGCACCCGCAAGGACTTTATCGCCGACCAGGTGCTCCGGCGTGCAGGCTATTATGCAGAGTCGGCATCGTGGCAGGCCGAGCGCGAACATCCTCTCACAGTAGGAGTGTACCGCCTGACGATGAAGAGCAACTCCGACAATTTCCGCCAAAGCAGCATCCAGGGTGTAATGAAGCGAATCAAGGCCAAGGGTGCTACCGTAATTGTATATGAGCCGACGCTCCCCGACGGCTCCACCTTCTTCGGCAGCCTCGTGGTTAACAATCTTGACGAATTCAAGAAGCGCTCGCAGGCCATCCTCGCCAACCGCTACGACTCCTGCCTCGACGACGTCCGCGAAAAGGTGTACACCCGCGACATATTCAAGCGGGATTGATACTGAACAATATTTGAAATGAGTTCACGTACTAAATATAGTGTTCAGAACGCAAAGATTGCTATTTTATTCTATTTTATAAATCTTATCCTTCAATTTTTCTCAAGGAAGATTTTTATAGAATATCTTGGTGCTGAAGTTCTCGGTCTTAATACTACGCTCCAAAACATATTGGGTATGCTTAATATAGCGGAGCTCGGTGTTGGTGCAGCTATAGCATATTGTCTATATAAACCGGTGTATGACCAAAATAGGCAGCAAATTGAAGAAATAGTATCTGTACAAGGGTGGATGTATAGACGTATAGCCTTTTTTGTCATAGGAGGTGCTATCGTTCTCATGGCATTTTTCCCAATAATATTTAAGGATACCGATATTTCTCCCTTATATATTTATGGAACATTTATTGCTTTTCTTACAAGTTCCTTGTTAGGTTATTTTGTAAATTATAAACAAATAGTGCTTACAGCCGTACAGAAGGAATACAAAAACACATTTTGCGTAAAAGGTGGAATGGCTATTAAGGTTGTTGCACAGATTTTTGCCATTAAATACTTGTCAAATGGTTATTTATGGTGGATAATTATTGAATTTTTATCTGCTTTTGTAATATCGGGAGTCATAAGCGTTGTAATCAGACGTGAATTTCCATGGCTTAAGACAAGTGCCAGTTTGGGTGGCCTTTTAAGAAAAAAATATCCTGTGATTATTGTTAAGACAAAGCAGATGTTTTTTCATAAAATAGCAGGCTTTGTACTGACACAAACCAGCCCCTTAATCATATATGCATATGCATCGTTGACACTTGTAGCCTCATATGGAAACTATTATCTGATAGTTATGGGCATAGTATCACTTATGAATGCGTTAACAAATAGTATTACAGCAAGCGTGGGCAATCTTGTTGCTGAAGGTAATTTGAGCAATACCATAAATGTCTATTGGAAGATTGCATTCTTAAGAATATTAGTGGCCGGTACGGCATGTTTTACTTTTTTTATTACAGCCGATGAGTTCATAAGCCTTTGGGTTGGAAGCGAGTATATCATACCAATAGCTGCATTAGCAGTGATGACTTTAAATATGTTTCTATCGCTCACTCGTATCAATGATATGTTCATATCGGCGTATGGGCTTTATCAAGATATTTGGGCTCCCCTTGCTGAGGCGGTGCTTAATATAGGCCTATCATGCTTGTTTGGCTATTTTTATGGTCTTGCCGGAATACTGGCGGGAATAAGTGTGAGCTTAATTGTGATAGTACATATGTGGAAGCCTTATTTCTTGTTTACACAGGGCTTTAAGATTCCAATATCACAATATGTGGTTCGTATTGGTAAATATTTAATGGTAACAGCAATATCAATAACTGTAAGCTATTATATTTATTCTTTGATTAAAATATCCAATGATAATGAATTTGTCGAATTAATTGTTGCTATGCTAACTTCAATGGTTACATATTTTATGGTAAGCATAAGTTTATTCAGTATCATTGATAAATATCCAATAATGCTAATTCGAGAATTGGCAAATCGTCTGTTAAAAAGATAAAAAATGGCTAACAATATATTATTCATAGAGAGAGAATTAGCGCCTACAAAAGGCGGTGTGCAAAGGGTGACATATATACTTGCCGAAGAACTTCAGGAGCGAGGTTATCGTACATGGTATGCCTTTCATACAAAGGAATCGGATTCAAATCTAATTCCTGAAGATCGGAAATTATATTTCTGTGTGGAAGATACAGAAGATTCAATAATTGAAGTCCTGACAAACTATATTTTGAAGAATGAAATAGATTTAATAGTTTGTCAGAATGTATACTCTGAAAAAATGCGCAGAGTGTATAAATATATTAAGAAACATCTTAATATAAAATTTATAGCCTGCCTGCACTCCAATCCCGATTTTTATGTAAATAAGGATAGCTTACGGTTGACGCCTATTAAGTTGTATATCAAAGATATAATAAAAAGCATATATTGGAAACTGCGTAGAAATGAACACGTAGCGCGTATGCGTGACTTATATACCTTCTGCGACAGATATGTAATGTTGTCTAAACGATTTATTCCTGTTTTTAAACGTATAAATAATATAAAAGATGCTGAAAAACTTATTGGAATAAACAACCCATGTACATTTGATGATTATTCGCGGGGAAAGAAAGAGAATATAATTCTTGCGGTAGCACGCATGGAGGAAGGTCAGAAACGAATAAGCGTCATGCTTAATGCTTGGAACAGATTGTTTGAGAAACATAAGGATTGGAAACTTATTCTTGTCGGTGGAGGTAAGGAGCTTACTTGGTATAAGTCTATGGCTAAGAAAATGCACCTGCAGAGAGTAGAATTCACCGGACCATCTAATGAAGTGGAAAAATACTATTCCAAAAGTAAGATATTTTTGATGACCTCTACGTGGGAAGGATTGCCGATGACATTAATAGAATCGCAGAGTTTTGGTTGCGTGCCTGTAGTTTTTGATAGTTTTGCTTCAGTGCATGATATTGTCAACGGTGATAATGGAATAGTTGTCAGAAATAATGATTTGAAAAACTTCGTTAATGTAGTTGATGCTTTGATGAGCGATGATTGTCGTCTCAAAAAAATGTCGGAAAATGCGATTCAGACATCTAGAGTAAGTTTCTCAAAAGAGAAAATTATTGATGAATGGTGTTCGATGATTAATTCCCTCTGAACCTAATTATGCAGATTACTAAAGGTCTAAGGCTTGAGTCCTCTACAGTTCTTACTGTAGTTATATGGGCATATTACATACTCACGATGATGTTTCCGTCGAGTGATGAGGCTCTTGCTGCTTCTCGTATATATCCTCAGGCAACAATGGCTATTATTTGCATATACTGTCTTATTACTTCTTTTGTTTACAGACATTCTATCCTTAGTCAGCCGGTTTATAGAAGTTTTTCAGTTCTGTTGTTGATGGCTTTTATTTATGTGTTTGTAAATGGTATAGATAAGGCATACGATAATTTTTTGACATTTCTTCGTCAAAACATGGCTATAATGTTTGCATTTGTATGGTATATAGAAATGTTTAAAAATCCTCAAGTTGCAAAAAGAAACACAATACTTATCTTTTTAATGCAGATTGGATATGTCTTTTTTAATCTATGGCTCGATTTGAATGTAGGTTATGGTTTAGATCAGAAACAAGGTATACACGATTCCAATTCAGGCTTCTTATTTGAATGTTGCATACCCTTGGCTATTGTATTTCCTATAAAGAGACTTAGAGTATATCTATATTTGATTTTGTTTACAGGATGTGTTTTTAGTGGACAGCGCTCTGCGGCTTTGGCTGCACTGGCTTGTGTGCCATTTGCTATAGGATATCTGAAAAAAGGAATAAAAAAAAGTGATATAATTTTTCTGTCAATATTATTGGCTGTCTCCATTATTCCAGCTTTGGATATTGCTTTTAAAAATTTGATTGCCAGACAGCAACTCGAAATACAGGGTGGTTACTCTTTGGGTAGTGGTCGAGAAATTTTCTGGGCTTTGGTTTGGAATCATTTTTGGGATGGTGATATACTTCAGATACTTTTGGGCCATGGTTATGGTTCTGTGCAAAAATTGCTTGACGCCACTTATGGTATGGCAATTGGTTCACACAACGGTTGGCTTGACTATATGTATATGTTTGGTTTGATTGGCCTTGTTATATATATCAGAACTTTCAGATTTATGTATAGACAAAATCAAATCATTAATCATAGCGGAGACAAAGATTATCGAAACATATTCCTGATTATTGTTATTTTGTTCATGGTTAAATGTACAACTTCCCATGGCTTTTGGGACATTTCTTGTATGCCTTTAGCTATGACAATTGCTATAACTCTACATGGGCATTATTGTTTTGAGAAACGAAAAAAACTATAAAATTACAGACAAATGATAAAAACGAAAGCGGATTATAAAAATTACCGTCAACAGGACGATGAACGAAATGGGAATTTCTCCTTTATGCGAGAGTATTTTACGCTGAATGATGCCACCTATGTGCATTGGCTTATCCGCACGCTTCGCCGAGTGGAATATTATAAAGCCAATCATTCAGGACTTCGTATCTTCCCCTATGTTTGGAATTGGTTTCTGCTGCGCCGCCTTGTCATAAAGACAGATATTTTTGTATGCCCTGGCTCTGTGGAGGCTGGGTTGGTACTAATGCATCCTGGTTTCAGGCGTATTCCAGCCTATGTCAGGTGTGGTAAGAACTGCACAATGTTGCCGATGGTGCTTTTTGGGAAAAAAAGGCCTGATGTGGAGAATATGTATATAGAGGTCGGAGACAATTGCTATATTGGAACCGGGGCAACAATTCTGGGTCCGGTAAAAATAGGCAATAATGTTACGATTGCAGCCGGAGCCGTCGTTCTGAGCGATGTGCCGGATAATGCTGTTGTAGGTGGTGTTCCGGCCAAGGTTCTGAAGATTAAATCAACAGACTGAAAATACGCTGAATATGCCGAAAGTATTGGTGGTAGGCACTTCGCGCAAGACACGAGGAGGCATTACGTCAGTTATAAAGGCTCACGAGACAGGTCAACATTGGCGTGACTTCAATTGCCGTTGGATTGAGACGCACATAGATCGTTCGCCACTACTGAAAGTGGGCTATTTCTTGCGGGGTATGACTCAGTTCTTGTGGCGGTTGCCAGGGACTGATATAGTACACCTCCATATGGCCGCGGTTGAGCGCAAGATGCCGTTCGTATTCATTGCCCGTCTTTTCCATAAGAAGATACTAATTCATCTTCATTTTCCTGACCCACAGACCACAGTATTCGATAAAAAGAAAGCACCGAGATACAAGTGGTGCCTTCGTCGTGCCGACAGAGTTATAGTTCTGTCAAAAACGTGGAAAGATCTGCTTGAAAGAGAATGGGGTTGTACCAATCTTGAGGTGGTATACAATCCTTGTCCGATAGTGAAGCCTGCGCCGGAGTATGATGTTGACCAATCCGCACCATATATCCTGTATGCAGGAAATCTTAGCGTGAGAAAGGGATATGCCGACTTGATAAAAGCGTTCGCTGCCGTCAAGGATGCTCTGCCAGAGTGGAATCTGTTTTTTGCTGGTAATGGCGAGATCAATCATGCTCGCGAACTGTGTTCTCAATATGGAATATCTGACCGTGTGAAGTTGCTCGGATGGGTCTCTGGCGAGGAAAAGGACAAGGCGTTTCGAAATGCATCGGCATATTGTCTGCCAAGCTATGCCGAGGGCTTCCCGATGGGTGTGCTTGATGCCTGGGCGTATAATCTGCCTGTGGTTACAACTCCAGTAGGTGGTCTCCCTGACATTGTCAGCAATGGCGAGAATGCATTGATTTTTAAACCGGGCGATATTGATGGTCTTGCCGAATGCTTCACACAACTTGGTAACAGGGCTGTGCGTGAAAAACTGTCAGTGGAGTCTAAAAAATTGGCAGAAACAACCTTTAATGTAGATAACACCAATCGTAGAATTGGAGAAATCTATACTGAATTGATTGAAGAATGAAGATTGTCCGGATTTTCGGGGGGCTTGGCAACCAGATGTTCCAGTATGCTCTGGCTGTGGCGCTGCGTGAGGCGCATCCTGACGAGCAGGTGTGGATTGACGCATCGTGCATGAATGGGTACCCGTTGCATAACGGCTATGAGCTACAGCGAATTTTCGGAACTTCCATAGCGCAGGCACCGCAGGCGCAGGTGGCACGCGTGGCGTGGCCTTTGCCTCACTATCGGCTGTGGCAGCTTGGCAGCCGTGTGTTGCCGCAGCGTCGGTCGATGGTGGTAGAAGGCCGCGACATGGCATTCATTCCTGAACTGACCTCTTGCCGAGACGATCTGCTGCTTGAGGGTTATTGGCAGACAGAGCGATATTTCCGCACGGCAGCCGGAGCTGTGCGTCGTGCCTTCCGGTTTCCCGACTTCGAGCCAGGATCGCGTAATGCCGCGTTGGCTGCGCGGCTGGGTGGCTGTACATCGCTCTCGGTGCATGTGCGGCGTGGCGATTACTTGAAAATCGCCAATACGTCCGGCATATGCACTATGGATTACTACAAGCAGGCGATGGATGCCATGCTTGCACGCGTGCAGCCGGAGCTGGTAGTGGTCTTCTCCGACGATGCTCGGTGGTGCCGCGAGAATTTCGGAGAGCTGTTGGGTGATCTGCCGGCCGAGTACGTGGACTGGAACGGCGGAAATGACAGCTATAGGGATATGCAGCTGATGAGCCTGTGCTCGCATAACATCATAGCCAATTCGTCTTTTTCCTGGTGGGGCGCGTGGCTGAATCAGAATCCCGGGAAGGTAGTTATGGCGCCTTCGCGCTGGATGAACGGTCCCGGCTGGCCGGACATTATCCCGAAGGAATGGAAGAAGATAATGGTATAAAAAGGATACAGCATGTCAGAGCCTAAGGATTTCGGTGCTATGCTTGATGCCCTGTATAACGACAGGGCAAATTATACGATTGTAGCGCTGACGGGCTATACCGGCACCGGCTGCACCCGTCTGGCCGATATAATGAGCAGGCCGTTCGCAGAGTGGCCGGACCTGCGTGTGCCGGCGCAACTGTCGGTCGGAAGTCCTGCCGACACCGACAATGAGGCAATAATGACGGGCGGACATAACAACCATCGCATTATCGCCGCATCTATTTTCGCCCGCAAGTACGCTATCTGTCACGACTTTGCCAGTGCCTACATCAAGCCTTTCAGGGTAATCAAATATTCAAATGTGCTGCTGTACTATTCTGTGCTGAAGCTGCGGGATAAGTCGGTCAGTATCGAGGATTTCAAGAAAAAACTGCTCGGTCTGTTTCAGGACAAGTACAGGCCGAGCAGGACCTATGACGGCGATTACACTGGCTCGGGAGCCGCATGTCCGTGGGAGCATTTTGATGAAAAAGTCCGGGACCTGGATGTAAATTGGAATGTCCTGCATGCGGAGCTTTCATGGGATAACTTTGAGCCATTCTTTAAGGAAGACAGTGAATTTAATAAATTCATCGGAGAACTGACCGACCTTATGTGGCGCATGGATGCATATTGCACCATGTTCTTCTTTCATCGCCTCGGCTATGTGCTTCGTGCGACGGGCGACCCTGAGGTGAGCAGCCGCGACGTGAGTAGCCGGAAAATCAATGACGGCAAGCATCTGTACTGCATCGCCAATCTCATTAATGGCCTCATAAAGTGCTATCGAAAGAAGTTTGCAGGCGACGGTGGTTGTCGCATCGTTATCGATAAGATACGCAATTCGCTGGAAGCAAAATACCTGAAGGAGCGATACTCGGCTTTTTATTTTGTTGCCGTGCATGAGGAAGACGCCGTGCAGACCCATCTGCGCCGACGTCTGGAGAGGCGCTACGCCACACATGAGGAAATTAATGCCGACCGCGGGGTCATCGATCAGCAGGTGACCAAAATCCTGAAGCTCGACCGTCAGGAACGGGAGGATAAGGATTTTGAGTGCGGATGGTTTTTCGCTCCGAATCTCGGCCAATGCATGGCCGATGCTGAGATACATATCTCCAATCGGGAGGGTGCCGGCGGCGATATTGCGCAATTCTACTCCATGACCGAGCAGTGGATGAAGTTTGCCACACTGATTCTGCATCCTGGTCTTATAACGCCGAGCAGCGAGGAGCGCTGCATGGTAGTGGCATATACCGCCAAGTTTAACAGCGGATGTCTGTCGCGGCAGGTTGGAGCCGTCATTACCAACAAGGCTCACACCATCCGTTCTATCGGATGGAACGACGTACCCTACGGGCAGCTTCCATGTGCTTTGCGCCAGCTCCCGGTGATGGCCACCGGAAATGGTGATGTGCCTCAGATACGCAGCTATGTGTACAGCTCTTTTGAGCTGAGTGACTGTAAGCCCTATAAAGACGGTCTCACATTTGGTGGAAAGGTGTTACGGAAATACCGCAATCTGCATCTCGGAACGTCTCCGGAACTGATGAAAGGTCTTCCTCATTCTTATTGCTTCAAAAGTCTGCATAACGAATTTGAGCATGAGAAAAATCAGGTGCATACGCGTTCTCTGCATGCCGAAGAAAATGCCATATTACAGATGGCCAAATACGGAGGCGAGGCGCTCCATGAGGGTATTATTTACGTTACGGCAAGTCCTTGTGAACTGTGCTGCAAGAAATTATATCAGATAGGCGTACGCAAGATTGTTTATATTGACGAATATCCTGGCATCTCGCGTGAGAATATTATCGCCAACGGCTATAACCGGCCTCATCTCAAGCAGTTTCAGGGCGCATATGGGCAGTCGTACTTCAAACTATATCAACCGATAATCTCCTATAAGGATGAACTCGCGCTACGCTGTCCTGTCGCGGCTGATTCTGCTGCCCGTGACTATAATGCTGAATTGCTTTCCGGGCTTTTGAAGGAGCTTGGAATAGAAAACGGCGGGAAAGTTGAGTCCGAGGAGCAACTGAACGATATACTTGCCACGGCCAGAAATAGAATCGTTAAAGAGAACTGACTATGCTGAACATACTTGTCAACGCCTATGCGATTGCACCCAACTGGGGCAGCGAGCAGGGGATGGGATGGAACTGGGTGATCAATCTTGCCAGGTATTGCCATCTGGATGTGATAACCGAGGGCGAATGGCGCAAGGAGATAGAAGAGGCTCTTAAATCGTTGCCTCAGCGTGACAATATCACGTTCCATTATCTTCCGGTGCCCCCCAAAGTGCGCAGCATGTGTTGGGATCAGGGCGACTGGCGCTTTTATTGGTACTATCGTCGCTGGCAGCATCGGTCTGAGGCCAAAGCACGCGAGATTATTGCCTCTAAGCATATCGATGTGCTCCATCAACTGAATATGATTGGATTCCGCGAGCCGGGCAACCTTTGGAAAATAAAGGGTATTCCTTTCGTATGGGGACCGGTCGGCGGGATGCGAGAGGATCCCGTAGGTTATTATGGTAACGTTGGACGTTCCATGAGGCTAAAACTATGGCTGAAACGGAAGATTAACGGATGGCAGATGCGGCACTATCCAGTCTCAAACCACGCCATGCGGCATGCTGCGGCTGTAATTGCGGCTACATCGCAGGTGAGCGACTTTATCAGGCAGTATCATCGTCAGGATGTTGTCACCATGAACGAGACCGGATGCTATGTCAAGGACTTTGACGTGCAGCATGAGCCTTCGGAATTCTTCAATATTGTATGGGTCGGTAAATTCGATAGCCGTAAGCAGCCGGCCCTGGCTGTTCGCATTATTGACAGGTTGCGTAAGTCGCATCCTGAGGTAAGACTGCATATGGTGGGCGGAGGTAGCGACAACCAGCAGTCCCAAATACAGGCCTTGGCCGATGACCTTGGCTGCGGCCAGTCCGTCATATGGCATGGGAAGATACCGAACAAGGATGTTCACTCACTGATGCAGCAGTCCGATATATTTCTCTTTACCAGTATCGATGAAGGTACGCCGCATGTGGTTCTTGAGGCGTTACAAAATCAACTGCCCATAGTTTGTTTCGATACTTGCGGACAAGGCGACGTAGTCAATAATACGATAGGAGTGAAAATACCGTTGACAACCCCCGACGACAGTGTCCTCCGTTTTTCAGCTGAAATCGGGAAACTGATTGACTCGCCGGAACTTTTGGCAGGATTCCGCCGCAATTGCCCGGCTCGACAGCGCGAACTATCTTGGGATTCAAAAGCATGTAAAATGGTCGAGATTTATAAGTCGGTAAAAGCTCATGAAGAATAGAGATTATTCCTACGACTGGCTGCGGGCATTCTCGGCAATAATGATTGTGTTTTGCCATGTGTGCCAGGGTTTCGGCATAAGTGCTGCGCTGGGATTTTATCTTGGCGGCACATACGTGTCTGTGTTTTTGCTGCTGTCAGCCTATCTGCTGGGTTTGCGGCATAGCGAGAGTATAAAGGAAGGTCCGGTTTCGTTCCTGAAATCGAGATTACTGAGGCTTGTGCCTACGTATTATGTCTTCCTCACATTGGCATTTCTGCTGATTGCGTTTCTGATAGGGGCGTGGTATCTTACTCCGGGCCAAGTGTTTGGCCACTATGTGTTCCTCAACTGGTTTGTACCCTCCACACGCGTGTATATATCGCCGTTGCCGCAGCTCGGACACCTTTGGTTCATGAGTTGCATAGTGATGTCCTATGTTCTCATCGCTCTGATGGCATATCTTCCCGTATTCAGCAAGCGTGGAGTCCGTTTCTGGACGTGCTATCTATTTGTGGTGCTCGCAGCGGGGTGTGTCATGTGCTCCCTGTCGCGTTTCTTCATATATCCTTCAGTCGTGCTGGCGCTGTTCCCGCCAATGTTTTATTGCGGACGGCAACTTGTGGCGGACGTGCAACGGCTCGGGCGAGTGTGGCTTATTAGTCTCCTGCTTGCGACGAATCTTGGATCCATCATGGCTTATCAGTTCGGAATGCGCGATTATTCGTCTGTGCTGGTTCTCCTGTCGATAACCGTTAATGCTGTTCTGTGGATCGCCTGCGCGCCCCTGGTGTTCAGCCGTAATCGACTGCCGGCATGGGTAGGCTTTATCTCAGGCATATCGTTTGAGATTTATCTTGTACATCATGCGTTCTGTCTAGGTCACTATTCGCTGACGCACTATCTGCCTGTGTTGGCTGCAGTTCCGGCGGTCTTTATTCTGTCAATTTCTCTTGGTTATGCTCTGAGTGTACTTACTCGAAATATTATGAAGGTTATTAAAATCACCCCCCCCAATTTGCGTACATAAACAACTGTATATCAATAAATTCAATTCAAACCTCCGGCTATGGCGAAGCGAATTGAATTTATTGACCTCGCCAAGGGCGTATGTATCATGCTCGTAGCTATGATTCATATCGGGGTGCCTGAATACATTCCGGGGCTGTATGCCGCCAAAGTGCCGATCTTTTTTGTCCTTTCCGGCTTGTTCTTTTTGCGCAATGGTGTGCGGGAGGGCTATGTGGGCAAGATTGCAAGGACGATAGTCTTGCCATTTGTCCTGTATTATGCACTGAGCTATGCTCTGTTCTATGCCATAATGCTTGTTCGTCCGGCTGTTCTGGGAACAGCGGCCGATTCTTCAATAATTGACTTGTTTCGCCAACGTCAGCTTTTTAACGGGCCATTGTGGTTTCTCATTTCTCTTGCGGAGGTTGAGTTGCTGTTCTGGCTTATATGGAAATACATCCGTTCGGAAAGAATCCGTGCCCTGATTGTGTTCGTATTCGCTTCGATAGGCTTTATACTTTCAAAGTTTGATGTTTTTGTTCCCCTGTGGCTCGATACATCCTGTGTGGCTGCCTTATACTTTTATTTCGGCATACTGTTGAGCCGTACCGATTTTGTAATGGAAAAATCGCATCCATGGCGTCTTGTCGCAGTTGCAGCGATTCTGTATATCCTGTTCCTTATATTCCCGGTGGAAATACAGATGAGCCTTAACCGATATTCCAGTGTATTGCTTACGGTAATATCCGGAACGGCAGTCGTCGGCGTTATTCTTATTGTGTGCAAACTGGTGAACCATTGCGCGTTTCTGGCATGGATAGGGGCGAACTCGCTTGTGATTTTGTGTACACATCATCTGTTGTACCGTCCCGTGAAGGTGCTTTTGTCGGAAGCTGATCCTCTGATTATTTTTGCGATTACCATGTTGCTTGAGGTGCCTCTGATTATTGCCATCAATCGCTGGCTGCCTGTGCTTGCCGGCCGCTGGCACCCGGCGCGTTCCGTCGAAAACAAATAAAATTCATATATGACACAAAGCAAGCGTATACTGTGGCCTGATCTTCTCAAGGCCTTCGCTATCTCCCTGGTTGTTGTGGGGCATATTGTCACCACATTCGATGCCGAGCATTATGATGCTCCGATTGCCGGGTGGATATACTCGTTTCACATGCCGCTGTTTATGATGCTGAGCGGCATGTTTTTCGGCTATACGCTTGATAAACCTTTCCGGTCGATGTTTGTCACGAAGTGCCGCACGTTGTTGCTTCCCCTTTTGTCGTGGTCGCTCATTCTGCTGGCGTTTCAAGTGATCGCCGCAGCTCTATGGGGGGGGTAAATCGCTGCAAATCATTATGTTGTGGGCTAAGGCCGGAGGCCCTCTCCGTGGGTACTGGTATCTGAAATGTCTGTTCCTGTATCTGATTGTAGGTTATGTGGCAGTCTGGCTGTTGAAAAATAAAATAGTTGCTGCTCTGGCATGTATAGCTTTGTTTCTCGTACTCCCGAATGTGAATTTCACGCGGATGATGATAGTGTTCTTTTGGGCTGGCTATGCCTACAGCATTCTCGTGAGCAGAATCAAGGGGCGGCTGATTTGGTATCTTATGGCATCCGGTGCCATAATGACGCTGTGCTACCTGTTGGGTTACTATAAATTTACTTACCTGGGCTTCACTCCCTGCGTTGTAAATTACTCAAAATTCTTACTGATGGGCGCAAGCGCATCCTTGTTCTGGATGCTGTTGTTTCAAATGATTTTCAGCAAGCCGTCCGGCAACAAGGCGATAAAATTCTGCGCATGGGTGGGAACCGTATCATTAGGCATTTACTGTATGCACGCCCTGTTCTACCTTCCTGAGGTGTTCGGCCCGCTGCTTGGCAATATAACCCGTGGCGCAACGGCTATATATCTGCTGTGGTCGCTTCTGACGATTGTCGTATGCCTGGTACTTATAAAATTGATTCAGATGTCGCGGATTCTGTCCTTCCTTTTGTTGGGGAAGAGATTATAAACCTTAAACAAGTATGATTATAAAAATGTATGATTATGAACAATACAAATAGAATAGAATACATTGATATCCTGCGTGGTTTCGCAATTTTCTTGGTTGTTTTGGGTCATGTATTGGAGAAATCAGGTCTGGCAGATAGCACTCTGTTCTATCTAATATATAGTTTCCACATGCCCCTCTTTATATGCATAAGCGCTTATGTCAGCGCTTATGTGTATCATAACAAGCTGTTTATCAGTGGGGTGGACGGGTCAATGGGGGGGGGTAAATTTATACTTCGGAAATTCAATGCAATAATGGTTCCTTACCTTCTATGGAGTCTTGTCGTGTGCCCGTTCTTTTTCAATAGTTATTATCAAAAAATTGAGTATGGACGGATTTTGGACCGCACTTTTTTAAGCAATACTTCATATTGGTTTCTCCCATGCCTGTTCGGTCTGCTTGTATGTTATGCCGTCTATAAATACATCCGGGAACAATTCAAGGTAAGGCATATCCTTACAGAGCTGGGCATTGTACTGGCTATCTTTATGATGGTTGCAGCATTATACAAATTGTCAGGATTCGATTTCCTGAGATCTGTGTTAAGCTACTATATCCCGTTTTGGATAGGAATTTTCATGGGGCAGTACAAACGCTTTGAAAGCATAATTACTGATAATAAAGCTGTCTTCGGAGTCTGTTTACTGATATTCTGTCTTGCAGAAGGTCTGTTTGTCGGCCGTATGGATGTTACAATAGGGAAGAGCTGCCGCCTTCTTTGTGGCCTCGTGGCTCTCCCGGTGCTGTTTAATATTTTCAAAAACATGAAATTACCGACTTCATTATCCTCGTTCGCTGTTATCGTCGGCCAAAGCACGTTAGGTATATATTTGATTCATTCACTATTTTTACGAGAGATGATTGTGGTCGGCAAAATGAAATTTCTTTACTCGTCAGTGATATTCTCGATTGTGTCATTTTTTCTTATCCTGCTGTCCTTGGCGATAATCTATATTTTAAATATCAATCCTTTAGCGCGGAAAGTGCTCTTAGGCAAATAGAAGTAATGGAAACCTACTTCAACATACGTTATGAATTTGATCGGGAGGCGGTTCATGGTGCCATAGCGCGCCGTCTTGCCGAGCCCGGAGCCGATTACATATGTGTGGCCGACGGCGTCATTCTGAATACCGCCAACAGGCAGCCGCAGTATCTCGATGTCATCAATGGCGGCATGTTTTCTATCTGCGACAGCAGTTATGTGCCACTGTACATCAAGTGGCTGTACGGACGCCGGTGCAGTCAGTATTGCGGAAGTCAGATTTTCCGTGATATTGTGGCCGGTGGCAAGTATCGTATGATATTCATGGGCACACAGCAGAAGGTGCTTGACGGGCTGAAGGCTACACTCGCCGGCATAAACCCGTCAGTCGCCGGCATGCGGTTTGTTGAATTGCCGTTCTGTGCTGTCGATGATTTTGATTATGCCGCCATAGCGCGCATGATAGAGGCCGACGGCGCCGACATCGTGTGGATAGCCCTCGGCGCCCCGAAGCAGGAACAGTTCATGGCACGGCTTAAGCCTCACCTGCATCACGGCGTAATGATTGCCGTTGGCGCGGCCTTTAAGTTTTTCAGTGGCACGGACGTACGCCGTGCTCCGGCTTGGATGGTAAAACATCATCTTGAGTTTGTACATCGCATTTGCAGTGAGCCCCGCAAGCAACTGGGGCGCTGCGCGTGGATTGTACGCACGCTCCCGGGACTTCTATGGGGGGAGTATCGGCGTAAAAAACAGTCACACCTTTGAAACTTTCTATCGTCACCGCAGCGCTGAACGCTGCCGACGGCTTAGGCGAGACTTTCGGCAGCCTGCTGGAACAGACCCACGCCGACTGGGAATATGTCGTCATAGACGGCGGTTCGCAGGACGCCACGGTGTCACTCCTGCATGAATGGTCGGCACATTATCCCGGCCGCGTGCGCTGGGTGAGCGAGTCCGATGGCGGCATATACGATGCCATGAACAAGGGCATCGCCTTGTCTACGGGCGATGCCATAGGCTTCCTTGGCTGCGGGGACACGTTCTATGACGCATCCTCTCTCCGCTACATCGACGAGGCGTTGAGCAGTGGCGTCGACGCTGTATTCGGCGACCTGATATTCGTCACGCGTGTCGACCGGTCTCGGCCTGTGCGCATATGGCGCGGGTCATCTTACCGTACCGGCATTTTCCGCAGCGGCTGGCAACCGGCCCATCCTACGTTCTTTGCACGCCGCTATTGCTTCGACCGGTATGGAGGGTTTGATGTTACACTCGCCATCTCGGCCGATTTCGATCTCATGTATCGCTTTCTTGAGGTACACGGTATCAGCAGCCGCTATATCCCCGCGGTGCTTGTGCGTATGCTCAATGGAGGTACCAGCAACGGCTCTTTACGCAATATTATGAAGGCTCATCGCAACATCCGCAGGGCTTTCCGCAAGTACGGGAGCCGTGCCCCGCTGTTCTACAGCTTGCGCCGCTTGCTGCCCAAACTTGCGAATGCTGCGTGGATGAGGGTGTCCAGATAACATTCTGCGTAAAAAGCAACTGCCCGCCGGAAGCTTAGCTTCCGGCGGGCAGTGTTGTTGTGTGGCGCGTCAGGCGAGGTTTACTTCACGAGGACTTTGGTGGCCTTGTTGCCTTGACGACGGATGTAGAGGCCGTTTTCGGGGTTGGCAACGCGTACGCCCTGGAGGTTGAAGTATTCAACGGGAGCGTTCTCGTCAATGGTGATGTCGGCGATGCCGTCGCTCTTGCTTTCTTTGAAGAGTATGGGGAGATTGAATTCTGAGGGCTCTTTAGCGGGTGCTACGTTGGCATACCATGTGCCCTGGGCGCCCTTGCTCTGTGCAATGATGCAGTTGGTGTTCAGGGCATTGGTGAACTTCACGTTGTTGCCTTCGAAGGCGAATGTGTAGTCGCAGCCTTCATTGTGTTCGGTGTAGAACTGGAAGCTTGTTAAGTGTTCGCTGTCCATGCCGTAGTAGCGGCCGTTGGCGTCCTGAATGGTGGCCTTGTCGCCGTTGACGGTGATTGTGAATGCGTTGGCTGCGTCGGTGGTGACGGTGTTGTTCTCAACGGTGGCGGCAACGAGGCTGATACGGCCGTAGTTTACGGTAGCGGCTGCGGGAGTGCCGAGTTTGTAGGTGCCGTCTTCATTGACAACGAATACGTAGCTGCCGGTGGTGAGAGCGTTCACCATCTCGTATTTTTTGCCCGTGGGCTGGGGGTCGGGATCAGGGTCGCTGCCGCCTTCGCCGGAGATTGTGATCTCGGTGAAGCGGAGCTGACCTGCCTTGCTTGCGCCGTCAGAACCGAGAGTGGCGAAGTCGCCTACGGTGAGCACGAGTTTTGTGGTGTTGCCGGTCCATTTAACCTCGGTGTCATTCTCGGCCTGCGCAGCAACTGTGCCTGTGTTTGCTGTGACAGTGGTGTAGCGGAAGCCGGCATCGGAGGCGAGAGCGATGACTACGTTGGTCAGGTCGCCCCCGCTGATGGTGATTGTGCCTTTGGCATAGAGGCGGATGCTGCCGTCGGTGCGGAAAGCGGGTGCGGTTGAACCGTTCTCCTTAGCGAGCGTGACGGTGAAGCCGCCCTTGGTGGCTGTAAGCGTGCTCTGGTTGAAGTCCGAAGTGGAAATTGTCACGTCGGCGGCGGAGGCTGCGAGGCCCATGCCGAGGAGAGCTACCATGGAGAGTAAAAATTTCTTCATAGAGTTTGATTTTTTGGTTTATAAATTAGGTTTGCGGTTGTTCTGTAATGAAAAAAGCTCATGACGTTGCCACACGTGGGGCACGGGTCATGAGCATATATTGTGGAATAATGATTGCTGATGCTTGAACACGAATATGTAGGCCACTCGTTGGAGGAAGCAGGCGCCGGCATTGAGGTTGGCGAGGCAATTCGTTTTCATGTTGCAAAGGTAGTGCATTTTTTATACAAAGCAAATAATATTTGGTTAAAAATGATACGAACTTTTGGGCTTAATCTCGATCCCCAGCCCCATAGGCGAAAAATACGAGATGGTGAGTGCTCTCCCGCCTGAAGATTTGCTCCCGTGGGCAATTGTTTAACTGTCAAAATACAGAATTGTGCCGTACATAGTCAATACTTTGCTATGTCATGATTCAACTCCAACAACATTCTGGGAATATTGTCTATGGCTGTACTTCTGTGTATAATAAAAAATATCAGACGCTTCCTATAAGTTATCCAGCAAAGCGACAGCAGAACGAACACTTTTCCCATAAGCGTAATATACGGAAGCAATAAGTTGAATATATGCATTGTAATCCCATCTATATCCTTGAATGGTACATAACACTGAATTATTGCATACAAATACATCATCATGAGAAAAACAGTAGGGATTCTCATATAGTTACTGTTAATTTTTCCTAACATAAGCACAAACGCCACGGCTGAAAAAACACTCAAAGATATAGACACCACATTGGGATGTATGCCCTTGTTTATACAAATTACTTCATAAATAAGCCCCACAACAAACAGGATGGTAAAAATCAGCATTACAATTGCTCCGTTCCATAATCTGCTTATGCCCCCTTCTGTTCTTCTCCATCCCACAGTAGCCTCGGCAAGCACAAGATACAATCCTAACAATGCAGTACTGCTTAGAAAATCAAACACCTGACTGTAAATAGTTCTTGCCAACATAATATTCATGCTGATAGTAGGTTTCGTTTTTAAATCCATATAATCACTGAACACAATTTCAAACATGAAATTACCAAGATAATAGCATAACCACAATGACCACACGACAAGCCAAAGGATGTAGAATTGCCACGTGGTCCTTATCACAATCCGGTGCCGCATGGATTTATCCTCCTCCTTGAATATCTTAATATTACAGTTGTCAACCATATAGTCTGTAATCTGGTTTCTGTTGGAAAGATCGTGTAGAGTACTCCTTAAGTTACCAAGCACTATGACTATAGCAATTATTATGAAGACACTTTGCACCCCATACTCAGCTTTGCCAGTCAGTATGAATTTGAAATCAGAGATATTGCCCTTGAAAAAGGACATGTTCTCACACACAAGAGCCAACACCGTCGATAGTACTGCGCCCGCAACAGTCCACCATATCTGACGTTTGTCCTCCTTGTACCATGCAACTAAATCATTTATCATAACTGTAGCCTTATTACTATTTGCTATTATGTCCGAACATAAACCAGGGTTTTTCCTTGATTGATGTTATGTTTTCCTCCTCTACAGCACCGTTGTTGATCTGATAGATTGTAACGTCTCTGTCAAAGCACTCAAACAGCTTGCTTACAGCCTCGATTTTCCCGCAATATGTTTTACTGGGAGAATTATTATAACCTGCATAACGCTCCACGTATGCCATCAGTTTTCCGGTGGAATCTCTGTCCGTGCAAATGGTATTATCCACTATAGCCCTAAGCACCTGGGCGCTTTCGCAATCTCGGTCGCATAGAATATGAAGAGTGATCTCTCGTTCCCTGCACAAGATGGCAAGCGCTGAAACGAACAACGGATTATTCTTCAAAAGAGGGAAACAATAGTCGAGCACCTGCATGTCATCAATTACTATCCTCTTGATCTTTTTACCGTCTTGAAATGTAGTATCTAGCTGTAACTGCAGATAGTATATAAACTCCTCTGGGGTGATACATCCCATCATTATATTCATGAAATGGATGTATGAATAACACTGGCGACAACATTGATGGTTTTTATCACGCTTACCGCGTGCCGGGCATGTCAGGCGACGACGAATCATGCGCTCGTCTTTGTTCAACATCAGAATCAGAGTGTGCTCCTTATGCATGGAACAACTAAACACACCTCCGACTACTAAAAAACGCTTGAATGTATTGCCGGAGCCAATTATTGCAGTCACACCCTCTTGAGTTTTGTGCACGTGGTTCTTAATGAAAGTTTCAGTATCATTCCCAGGTTTCACCTCACGATTGTACAACAGAATTCTTGACAACAGTTCGGAAGTACTGTAGTCGAGCCTATGACGTTCCGGATATAATGCCTCTACGTAAGCAGCTGTGATTCGGTCCTTCACCCGCATATAGTCATTCAGGGCATTATTGGCATCCCCGGCGCCAAGCCTGAGTAGATACTGCTGATACGTATCAGTTATGACATCCGAATGTGTGTACACCATCGCACGTTGCAGATATCGCCTCACCTGAAATATACGATGCAGACTCGGATACACCTCAAAACCGTAATCACGGTACTTATACTGATGCCATCCCTGAGATGCAGTCTGATACTTACTCTTCTCCACCGATAGTCTGTCAATTCTATAGTTTTGGAGTTCAGCCGGCTTGAGAGTCACCACCATATCGGCAAGATGATCTGGAATAAGACTGTTGGCAGACAACGGCAAAGAAACAATCAGCACACGATGTCTCGTCTTCTCTCCATATCTCAGTTTATTGTTCTCCCCATCTTGCCCGAGTAGTTCTTTCCTTGCATTATAAAGAGCATCAACCAACAGGCCTATTTTTGTCCTATCCAGTTCGTTTTTGTCGTTATACCTTACTATATCAGGTATATCCACAACCGTCAGATTATACTTACCAATATATTTATCACATATAGTCTTTGCATCCGTCTCTTCCGATATATACATCGGTACATAATTGAATCCGACATACTTACTCAGAGAGTTCATTATTTCGGTTCGCTCTGGAGTATCTTCATCTCCGTTCTCAATTCCGAAATAATCATTTATAGAATTATACCTGCGTTTGAACAATATGTTCATAGTGTCGCTGGTGGATTCCTTTGTACGTAAATGCAAAGCGTTGGTACCATTCCCATAATAAACAGCCTCTGAGCATATATATTCATCAATATTTGCAACGATGTCATCCGGCAAATAATCATATATGGAAGGTTTAAAATTCTTGCACAGGATATTATCCAATTTGAAAAAAACCTCTGAAAAAACCGCTGAATACTTACTGTCTGAACTCAACTTACGGTTTCTTAATATTGTAATGCTTGATGAAACTATAGTATCCAGCAGCGCGTCGTTTATATAACGGGCGTCCTGTATGGTAGATACAAACCTCGGATAGTAATTTTTCTCAAAATCTTTTTCTGGCAAAATATTCTTTATTGATTGAGCCAAGCCATATATCAGCTGGACCCCAAACATGGCACGCTCCGAATCAATATCCCCTTTCACGAATATGATTGTAAACGGTGCGGACAAATCAAGTCCTCCATACAAGAGACAGTCCAGACCAGGAATACCCGTACTTACCTTATGAAATGTAAACTCCTGAGCTTCTGTGTTTTCCAAATTCTCTTTGTTTTCCATTGTATCAAATTTATTTGCAAGTTAAAGCCTAAAATCAACACTATGATGCAAATATATGCTAATATACTGACAAATGCAACTATTTGATTGCTTTTTGTGTAAAAAACGGTGGGAAATTTCTGAGAAATTGCATTCATTGTTTTCATTGCAAACTTGTGAAAATGATATAAAGAAGCCCATGCGTTGTCGGCGCATGGGCAATAGCAGGGCGGAAAAATCGGGCGGTAGTGCTGTGAAGCGGCGCTATCGGTAGTCGGCGAATCGTTCCTGTAGTTTTTTGCGTGCGAAGAATATGCGGCTCTTCACGGTGCCGAGGGGCAGACTCATCTTGTCGGCTATCTCGTTATATTTGTAGCCTGCCACGTGCATTGAGAACGGTACGCGGTATTCGTCGGGGAAGGCGTTGATGGCATCGGTGATTTCCGATGCCGTGTATGAGCCTTCGGGTGTGTCGAGGCCGCTGTCCTGCGATATGTTGAGGTAGAAGAGGTTGTCGGTGCTGTCGGTTACGGTTGCTGCACGTGCGCCGCGGCGGTAGTTGTTGATGAAGATGTTGCGCATGATGGTGAAGACCCATCCCTTGAGATTGGTGTTCTCGGTGTACTTGGCTTCGTTGTCGAGAGCCTTGAGGGTGGTATCCTGAAGCAGATCGTATGCGTCGTCGCGGTTGCTGGTGAGCATGTAGGCAAAGTTAAGCAGGTTGCCCTGAAGCCTCATAAGGTCTTTCTGAAATTTTTCGCTTCCCATAGTGCTATGTTTTGAGTTGTTTTGTGATGTTTTCTTTGCTTTGATGCTTCAAAATTACATAGAATTTGGGAAATGCAAGTAATTTATAGTTAATAAAAGTTAAACAAATAAATAAAAATTACAAAGTGTTGAATATCAATTATAAAAATATAGAAAATCCTGTTACGGAATTGTTACATATGGTGTAATTTTATACAATTGTAACGTGTTTGTAATTATATAGACTCTGATTTGTTCCCGGTTTGTGCGCGCGTCGTAACGCTGTTTTTGTGTTTGAAAAGAGTCGAATTCTGACCCGTTTTCGATATGTTTTTCGCTTGTTTTTCTCTCAGCTATCGCTCGAAGTTTATGGAGAGAGGCACGTCGGCCGACGGTTTGCGCACTGCGAGCAGTGTGTCCCCGCCTATTGTCACCGGCGTTGCCGGCAGCACGGCGGAGTAGGGCAGATTGCCTGTCACGGCATAAATGAGCCGCTTGGGCAGCGTTCGGCTGCTTAGGTCGCGGCCGGCGAAGGAGGCGCGGACGCATCGCGCCGTATCTGCTCCGGTGGCCGGAATGAACCAGTAGTAGCGGCCCTCCACGGCGTGTGCGTCGCCTGCTATGCGTCGCCCGGCGGAGAGGGGCGGTTCGCCTGTCAGCAGGTCATAGTCGGCATGGTTCACAATCAGTGGGCGCCCGTCTGTCCGCTTGCCGTAGAGCCGCAGGATGGCCGTGGCGCTGTAGTTGTCGGGTAGCAGGTCGGCCGTCGTGCCTGTGACTAAAGGCCGCAACACCGGACTCAGCTTCGGGTTGTCGATGTAGGTGAACGGCTCGGGGGCGACTGCAAGGCGTGCGGCCATTTCACGATAGGCTTTGCTCACGCGCAGGGTTCCGGCGGCTCCGCAGCACAGCAGCACGGCCAGGGCTGCGGCCGGTATGGCTGTGGCGGACGCGCCTGCCGTCGTCAGCACCGGCCACAGGATGGCGGCGGCTCGCACGAGCAGTATCAGCGAGATGAATTCTATCAGGCACATGGAGTGCGGATAGCTGTGGGCGTAGAAGGTGAACACCAGGTCGATGGCGAGGAGGACAAGCAGGAAGCGGTTGGCGCGCAGGAATGCCGCACACGCCCGGCGCCGAAGCGCCGCCCACGCGGCAAGCAGCATGGTGAGCACGTAGACGAGTTTAAGCCCGGCGTAGCAGTCGAAGGTGCGCAGCAGGAAGTCGCGCATGTTGCCGGCGTCGTCGGCGCTGGCAATGCGTCCCAGGGTGCCCGGGGAGAACACCAGCGGTACGGCTCCCGCCCACAGCGCTATGCACAGCGCTGCCTGCGCGCGCGAACGGAAACGGCAGCGGCGCGCCAGCCAGAACAGGCCCGTGGCCGCACAGAGAGGCACGGCGAATGCCTCGTTACTCCATCCCGTGAGCAGGCCCGCGGCCACGGCCGCAGCCATCGGCACTGGGTGGCCGCCCTCGCTACGGCGCAAGAGCAGCAGGAATATGAGCACCGCGGCCACAACCCACAGATAGTTGACACTCAGCGCTATGTTTGTCCACAGCGCTACAGTGGAGCCTTCGATGACAGCCGGGAAGAGCAACAGGAGCGCCGCAAGGTTCAGGAGGCATACCATTGGCCCGCGCTGCCTCGGCCCCACTTCGATGCGGCACAGCAGCCACACCACGAGGGCGAACATCAGGCCGTTGGCCACGGCGAATGCCCGCTGGCCCAGCGGTCCCGTAAAGAGCTGAATCACCACGTGCGGCCACACGCGTCCGTTGGCCTGAAAGTAGTGGTTGTACTGCGAGCGCGCCACATCGGCCACGCTGCGCACCGGCTCCATAGCCGCCGCGTCCTCGTTCCACGACGGTTCGGGACCCACCACGAAGCAATAGACGGCATCGTCGCCGGTCCAGTTTACGGCCCATGAGCTGACTGCTATGAAGGCGGCGCCCATGAGCAGCAGGCACCACGCGGCTATTTTGTTTTTCATTCTGCAAATTTACGGATTTTTCCGCTGTTTTTTTGTAAATTTGCGATTATCAAAAACCTTTACAACCATGAAACAGCTGATTACTATATTTATTGCGCTGGCTGGCGCCATGACGTGTGCCGCGCAGGATTCCGCCCCCGGACGCGTTGCAGAGACCGCGGTGCCTGAGGCACGCTATCCGCGTGTGCTTGACGACGGCCGCGCCGTGTTCGCCGTCGCAGCCCCTGACGCCGGTGATGTGAAAGTAGACATATGCGGTCGCAAATATGACATGAGCCGCGACGCTGACGGCATGTGGACGGCCACGACCGACCCTCTCGTGCCCGGATTCCACTATTACTTCCTGCTTGTGGACGGCGTCAGCGTCATCGACCCCTCGAGCGAGACTTTCTACGGCTGCGGGCGTCAGGCCGGCGGCATCGAGATTCCGGAAAGCGCCGAGGAGGCGGCCTACTACATGTTCGACCCCACTATCCTACACGGACAGGTGCGTGAATGCCGCTATTACTCTGCCATGGAGGGCGCTCCGCGCCGCTGCTATGTCTACACCCCGGCCGCCTACGAGACCGACACCGAGGCGCGCTTCCCCGTGCTTTACCTCCAGCACGGCATGGGCGAGGACGAGCGCGGATGGCACACGCAGGGCAAAATGGCCGAGATTCTCGACAACATGACGGCGGCCGGCAAATGCCGACCGATGATAGTGGTGATGGACTACGGCAACTGCGGCTATATCCACGGCGCGCGCCCGGGCGAGAAGCGAGACGACTTCGGCGCCACGTTCACCCCCATACTCCTTGACGAGCTGATACCCTACATCGACCGTACTTTCCGTACGCTTCCCGACCGCGAGAACCGCGCCATGGCCGGCCTCTCATGGGGCGGCCACCAGACCTTGCAGACCACGCTGCACCACCTCGACCGTTTCGCCCACATAGGCTCCTTCAGCGGCGCCCTGTTTTTCAATCCTGAAAATATCCGCGGAATCTACGACGGAGTGTTTGCCGATGCCGATGCGTTCAACTCGCGCGTGCGCACATTCTTCCTCTCGAAAGGCACAGAGGAGGGATTTGCAAGCGACAAAATCAGCGCGGCTCTGACGCGTGCGGGCATAAGGAATGTCTATTATGAGTCGCCCGGCACGCACCACGAGTGGCTCACATGGCGTCGCTCGCTGCGCGAGTTCCTTCCGTTGTTGTTCCGATAGGATTACTTCACGCGTATGAGCGTCAGGCCGTCGCGCAGGGGCAGTATGACGCGCTCCACGCGGGGGTCGGCCGCCACGCGGTCGTTGAACTCCAGCAATCCTCGCGTCTGCGGGTCGCGCTCCCGGTCGGGGTGCAGTATCTTGCCACTCCAGAGCGTGTTGTCTGCAAGGATTATGCCTCCGGGGGTCATGCGCGGTACCAGTAGCTCGTAGTACTGCACGTAACAGCGCTTGTTGGCGTCGATGAACGCCAGGTCCCACGGCGCCGGAAGCTGAGGCAGCACGTCCAGCGCGTCGCCCGTGTGCAGCACTATGCGCGCGCCGGGGTGGGGCGCGGCGAACAGTTCCTCCAGCTCGGGCTCCATTTCGTCGTCTATCTCTATGGTGTGCAGTTCGCCGTCGGCGGGCATGCCCTCGGCCAGACATAGCGCCGAGTAGCCGGTGAACGTGCCCAGCTCTACGGCGCGCCGCGGCCGCGTCAGCGCCGAGAGCATGCGCAGAATGCGCCCCTGCGCATGGCCCGAGCACATGCGCGGGTACACGTGGCGCGCGTATGTGCGGCGCCACAGCGCATGTAGCGCGGGTGGCTCCGGGTCGATATGCGCCGCTATGTAGTCGTCAAGTTCTTCATCGTTGCTCATAATCCGCAAAGTTAATGTATTTTTACGCTCTGAAAGTACATGAATCTGAAAAATTGCGTTAAATTTGCAATCAGAACCATATCCAAGTCAGAAACAATGGCAAGCAGCACCGACCGACGCGACAGCGTAGTGATAATACCGATGTACAATGAGCGAGAGAATGCGGCGGCAATCATCGACGCCGTGATGGAATTGCCGCACGGCTTCGACGTGCTCGTGATCGACGACAACTCGCCCGACGGCACCGCCGCCATCGTGCGCGAGAAGATGGCGCAGTACCCCGGCCGTGTGCTGCTCACCGAGCGCGCCGGCAAGCTCGGCCTCGGCACCGCCTACATCGAGGGCTTCCGCCGTGCGCTCGACGCCGGCTACGACTATGTCTTCGAGATGGATGCCGACTTCAGCCACAATCCCAAGGACCTCGAGCGCCTCTACAAGGCCTGCGCTGAGGACGGCGCCGACGTAGCCGTGGGCTCGCGCTATGTCACCGGCGTGAACGTCGTCAACTGGCCCATGGGGCGTGTGCTCATGTCCTACTATGCCAGTAAGTACGTGCGCCTCGTCACGGGCATACCGATCCACGACACCACCGCCGGCTTCGTGTGCTACCGCCGCCGCGTGCTTGAGGCGTTCGACCTCGACGCCATCCGCTTCAAGGGATATGCTTTCCAGATAGAGATGAAGTTTACGGCCCACTGCATGGGCTTCCGCGTGGTGGAGGTGCCTATAGTATTCGTGAACCGCGTGCTCGGCACTTCCAAGATGAACAGCTCCATCTTCGGCGAAGCCGTCTTCGGCGTCATCCGCCTGAAGTGGGACAGCCTGTTCCGGAAATACCCTAAGAAAGTTAAAAAGTTAAAGAGTTAAAGAGTTAAGGAGTTAAGGAGTTAAGATAATAGCTCGCCTATCTCTCACTTCTCACTTCTAACTCCTCACTCCTAACTGCGGGTGCTGCCCGCTACAACTCCACGTTGAGGCGGAGGGTGCCGTCGCGCAGGGCATTTTCAAAGAGCTGGCGGCGCACGGTGGCATCGAAGCTGCGGCGGCGTTCGGCCAGCAGGCGCTCCTCTATCATGGGGCGCGCGGCCTCTTGCGGCATGGGGCTGCCGGCGGGGAGCACGTCGGAAATTTCAAGCAGATAGGTGAAGCCGCCGAGCGACACGTCCAGATTGCGGTGCGAGCGCACATAGTCGGCCGGCACAGGGCCGAAGTCGTAGGGGATGCGTGCCTCCACCTGTTCCCAATCTATCCAGCGGTCGCGGAAATAGTCATAATGGATTGCCGAGCCGAGTACGGCTTTCTCGAGACGGTCGATGTCGTCGGGCCGCGTGGAACGGTACAGCCGCCGTATCGCCGGCAGCTCCGGCGCGTCGTCGGGCAGCTTGACGTAGACGCCGCGTATCAGAGGCCTCTGCAGCACGAAGTCGGCGCTGTGGCGCTCGTAGTAGGCTGCCACGACGCTGTCGCTGAACTGAGTGTTGCCCTCGGCCTCGGCGAACATCATGTCGCGGTAGCGCTGCATGATTAGGTCGCGGCGGTAGCGTGCCGTGAGGCGGTCTATCTCCTCTATGTCCACCTGTCCGGCGGCCACGTCCTCTGCCAGACGTGTTTCCACCCAGTTGCGTATGTAGGCGTGGGCCAGGCGTGTGCTGTCATCGGTCGAGAGGCCTGCGGGCAGGGCTGCGGCCAGCTCGGCGTGTGTCAGCGACTCGGCGCCTATGCCGGCTATCTCGCCGGCCGTGGCGGTGTTAGCGGCGCTGTGGCGGCATCCCGCGAGTAGCAGCAGGGCGGCTGCGGCGGCCGCAGTGGTGGCGAATTGCCGGAAGGTGCGCACGTCAGAATGCTTTCTTGAGGAGCTTGCGGTTGATCTTCACGGAGTAGCGCTTGTGCAGTTGTTTCAGCCACTCGGCTTCGAGGGCGGCCTGATAGTCGGCCACCACGGCGGCGCGCACGTCGTCCGGCGTCTCGGGAGCGTCAATCACCTTGCCGCCGAAGGCTGCATAGTGTTCCCAGTTCTTGCTCTTGGCCTCGGGAGCAGGCGCTCCGAAGCCGAGATAGTCGGTGACGGCGTTCTCGCCCTTGGCGGCAATCACGCGTTCAACCTTTATCTTGCGGCCGAATTCCTTCTGCATGGCGGCAGTAAAAGCTGCGGGCGTGGCGGCGTTGAGCGTGGCGGCATATTCAAGAGCCTTCTGCAGGTCGGCGTCGCTGCCGGCGAATATCACATAGCTCTTGAAGCGAGGCGCATCCCAGGCGTATTTGTCGCGGTTGGCCTCGAAGAAAGCGTTGAGTCCTTCGGTGTCCTTGGCGGCACGTTCCCACACCTTGGTGTTGGCGATGTCGAAGAGCAGGATGCCGTCGCGGTACTCGTTGACGAGGTTGCGGTAGTCGGGATTCTCGGTCATGAGGCGGTCGCGGGCAGCATCCACGGCTTTCTGACGCATGGTTGCTGTTGCTGCGTCGCGCAGGGCCTTGGCACCGGCCGAGGCGTCCACGCCTGCAAGGCCAGGGGCTATTGCCGAGAAAGGCACCTTCTCGCCGCCGAGGGTGAAAGCAGTCAGGCCGGCGAATGCGGGCGTGCGCAGCAGCGAGTCGAGGGCGCCGGAGGCGGGCAGCGCGGCGGCTACGCGGCTGATGGCGGCCTCGTCGATGCGGCCGTCCAGGCGGGCTACCTCGCGCTCGGCGAAGACGCGCTCGGGGGCGTTGGCGCGTTCGTCGCGCTCCATTGCTTTCGTGATTACGGGGCGCAGCTCGTCGAGGGCGCGGTTCTTGCGCGTGCCCTGCTTATAGATGATGTGCCAGCCGAAGTCGGTCTTGAAGGGTGCGCAGACGGTGCTGTCGGGCATGGCGAAGGCTATGCTGTCGAAGGGCTGCACCATCATGCCGCGGCCGAACCATCCCAGGTCGCCTCCGCGGCGTCCAGAGCCGGGGTCCTGCGAGTGCTTGCGGGCCAGGTCGGCGAACGCGTCGGGGTTGGCTGTCGCTATGGCGTATATGGAGTCGATGACGGTGCGGGCCGTGGCGGCTTCGGCGTCGCTCACGCCGCGGGTGACGCGCAGGATGTGCGCTGCATGTACTTCTCCCTGCGCCGGCTGTCGGCTCTCCACGCGTATCAGATGCCATCCGAAGCCGCTGTTGACGGGCTCGGAAATCTGCCCTGCGGGAGTGTCGTAGGCAGCTTTCTCGAATGCCCAGGGGAAGTGGCCGGGCGTCACGGCGCCCATGCGTCCGCCGCGCCCCGACGAGTAGCGGTCGGTGCTGAAGCGGCGCGCCGCGTCCTCAAATCCCAGTTTGCCGGCCGTGATAACGGTGCGCAGCGAGTCGGCCTGCCGGTGTCCTGCCTCGGTGGCGGGCAGCATGATGTGGCTCACCTGCACCTGGTCGGCATAGTGGCTGTAGGCTTCCTGCATGAGGCTGTCGGCCACGGCGTTGTCGCGCAGATAGGGCTTGGCGAGTTCGTCGCGGTACTGCGTGTATTCCGTGCGGAACGTGGCCGTGGTGTCGATGCCGGCAGCCTCGGCGTCGGCCACCTTCAGCTTATAGTCCACGAACATGTCGACATAGCGGTCGATGGTCAGAGGCTCCAGCTGCTGGTTGTTGTTCTTGTTATAGAGATATTTGAACTCGCTGAGTCTCACGTCCTTGCCGGCGACAGTCATCAGCACCGGGTCCTTGTCGGCAGCGGAGGAGCATACTGCGCATGCGATGCCGATACAGCATAGGATATGCTTTTTCATTGCGTAGGGATTTGATTTTCTGCTATAATAACGCGTGAGGTCGCCTTTTATTGTCAAAACGGCTTTTTGGGCTTTGTGGCCTGGAAATCCTTGAGGTACTCCGGAGTGCTGTAGGCCATGTCGAGGAACTCGCGGCGGCTCCACTTCAGCTCGGCCAGGGCTACCATGTCGACGGCCAGCGGCTGCACCTCGGGCACGAACACGGCGCCCGGCCGATCCTCCAGCAGGGGACGCGCTTTGTCGCTGCCGTTGCCGAAGAACAGCACGGGGCGGCCCGTGTCGGTCAGCTCCCGGTAGCTGTCGGCGTCCAGAATCAGCGGCTGCGGCTGCATCAGCGGCGTCAGGGCGAAGTCGTAGGCCGCCGTGTACACCTCCATGCGCCGTGCGTCGATCATCGGCACGAAGATGGCCTCCGGGTCGATATCGAGGGTCGAGAACATCACGCGCGTCGCCAGCAGCTCCAGCGTGCTGATGCCTATCAGCGGCACGTCCAGGGCGTAGGCCAGACCCTTGGCCTCGCTGAGCCCGATGCGCAGGCCCGTGTAGCTGCCCGGGCCGAGGCTCACGGCCACGGCGTCAAGGCGCATCTCGTGGTCGGCGGCAAAGTCGAGGCAGTGCTTCACGTAGCCGCTGATGAGCGCCGCGTGGTTGCGGCCCCCGAAGTCCTCGTCATGCATCAGTATCTGCCCTTCGGCCGTCAGGGCTGCCGAGCACACGTCTGCCGATGTCTCTATGTTCAGTATTACAGCCATTTTTCCATCTCCTCGGCGCGGACGCGCTGCTGCTCGCCCGTAGCCATGTTCTTGAGGGTCACTGTGCCGTCGGCCAGCTCCTCCTCGCCTATGATGGCCACGAAGGGGATGTGCAGGGCGTCGGCGTAGCCCATCTGTTTCTTCATCTTTGCGGCGTCGGGATACACCTCGGCGGGGATGTCGAGGCGGCGCAGGCGCATGGCGGCGCGCAGCGACGCCTCAGCCTCCTTCTGCCCCATGTTCAGGAATATCACCCGTGTGGAGTTCTGCGCCTCGGCGGGGTAGAGGTCGAGGGCGTTGAGCACGTCGTAGATGCGGTCGGCGCCGAAGCTGATGCCCACACCCGAGAGGCCCGGCATGCCGAAGACGCCCGTAAGGTTGTCGTAGCGTCCGCCGCCCGTGATGCTGCCGATGGCTACGTCGCGGGCCTTAACCTCGATGATGGTGCCCGTGTAGTAGTTCAGGCCGCGGGCCAGGGCCACGTCCAGCTCCAGCTCGGCGCGCAGACCCGTGGCGCGCAGGCCGTCGGTCACCTCGCGCAGCTCCCTGACGCCGAGCGCGCCCGTAGGATTGTCCGCTAACAGCGCGTCCAGCGCGTTAAGGCGCTCCTCCAGTGTGCCGCCTATCGCCAGGATGGGGCGCAGCGCGTCGATGGCGCCGCAGTCCAGGCCGCGCTCGGCCAGTTCGGCGCACACGTTGTCCATGCCTATCTTGTCAATCTTGTCGATGGCCGTTGTGATGTCTATCAGCTTGTCCGGCGCGCCGATGTGCTCGGCTATGCCGGCCAGCACCTTGCGGTTGTTGAGCTTGATGGTGATGCGTATGCCCAGGCGTGCGAACACCTCGTCGACCAGGCTCAGCAGCTCCACTTCGTTGAGCAGCGAGTCGCTGCCCACCACGTCGGCGTCGCACTGGTAGAACTCGCGGTAGCGGCCCTTCTGCGGACGGTCGGCACGCCATACGGGCTGAATCTGATAGCGCTTGAAGGGCATCTGCAACTCGTTGCGGTGCTGCACCACGAAGCGGGCGAAAGGCACCGTCAGGTCGTAGCGCAGACCTTTCTCGCACACCTTTGCGGCCAGGCGGGCAGCCTCGCCGCCGCTGAGCGCCTCCGGCTCCAGGCCTGCGCACCAGTCGCCGCTGTTCAGAATCTTGAACAGCAGTTTGTCGCCCTCCTCGCCGTATTTGCCCATCAGCGTAGAGAGGTTTTCCATCGCCGGAGTCTCGATGGGCCGGAAGCCGTAAAGGCGGAACACACTGCGTATTGTATCGAAAATATAGTTGCGGCGTGCCATTTCGGCTGCGCCGAAGTCTCGCGTACCTTTAGGTATCGACGGTTTCTGTGCCATAGTCGTTGAATTTCAGATTGCAAAATTACTCATTTTGCTGAATATATGCAAAGCAAGCCGCGGGATGAGGCAAGAGATACAAAAATAGAGAGTTTTTATTATGGAGGGTGTTATCGATACAAAAATACAGAAATCACAAAAATAACAGAGTTGAATTTTTAGATGGCAGGGAGGGGGAGATACAGAGAGACATAAGGTCATAAGCGACAAAAAATAAATATGTTATTTCTGTGATTTCTGTATTTTTGTTTCGATAATACCCACACTTCTAACTCCTCACTCCTCACTCCTCACCCCCCTCTTACCTATACACTATCAACTATAAACTCTACAATAAAAAAACCGCATCGCCGGACACTCACGTGCTCGGCGATGCTTTTCAATAAACAACATTCTTAACCCTTTCGGGCAAGATGATGTAGAGCTGACCGGCCTCGGGCTGAGCCACGCGCAGGCCCTGCAGGTTGAAGTACTCAGCCTCACCTTCGCCCTCAACCGTTACGTCCTCGATGCCGGTAGTGGTATTGGGAGCTTGCGATGCAGCAAACAGTTCCTTTCCGTTTGCAGTAGCTGTAAGTACAACTGTGGGAGCTACGTTACCTTTCAGCGATTCATGAGTTGCTTTCAGAGTGCCGCTGATTACTGAACTTTCGCCTGGCGCGAGTGCCGGAGCGTTTGTTTTCTGCTCTTCAGAGAATGTAACGCCATCCATGCCCTTTACAGAAGCATTGACCTTGACTTCTTCTCCGTTATGGTTTTTAACCGTAAAACTGTAGTTTACGATCAATTTACCGGCAGTAGTACCGTGCTGGATATTAATGGACGGTTTATCGGCAAGACTGGCGTCTGTAACGATATATGCCTGAATATTGAATACGCTAGAACTGGTGCTTGCATAGGTGGTAAAACGATTGGCCGTAGGATTGCACAGAAGCTTATTTGAACCGAACGTAATGATTGTATTGTCTCCACTTACGGAAATAGTTGTGGCTGTTGCGTCTGCGGTTGTCTCAACTTCGGATACAGTTTTGGCGGCCGTGCTTCTCATATACTTGCCGTTCGCCAACTTGATGTAATATTTGCCGGTACCGTCCGATACAAAGGTTACTTTGTTGGCATTTTCAGGAACTGAGGTAAGCGCTCCGTCTGTGAAGCAATCAGCTGCGCATGCTATTTTGTCGTAATATGCGCCATTTATTGCTCCCATGATAGCCTCTTTCTCTTTGTTAAGAATGTATCCTTCTGCGCCACCACCGAGTTCGGAAATATCTGTAAGTGCGGTATAGCCGGTGAAGTTGGGATCTACGACTTTGACCTTGAAAATAGCGTCTTCTGCCTTGAAAGAAGTATTGGTGGAAGGAACCGAAGCAGTAACCTCGGCAGTACCGGTGACACCTTCCGTTAGAGTCATCGTACCGTCTTCGGCCACGCTCAAGAGCGAAGGATTGTTTGAGGTATATGTTACGGCACTTTTGGCATCCGCACTTTCTACGTCATTAACTTTTACCGATAATGTGGGCGCTGTGAATTCATCGCCGATGTTGAGGTTGAGTTCGGCAGGTTCCCATGCAAGAACAGCAGTTTCGCGGGTGTCTGTTCCTTTGACGTACTCTACCACAATTGATGTCATTTGCAAAGCTTTCGTACCTGAATTAACAATTCCGAAGTATGGCTCATCAATTGTAAAGGTATGTGTGCTTTTGTCTGCTGCTTGTTCTGCAACGAGAGTGGAGTTCGATACTGCAGTCTCATTTTGAGATGTGTACGCAGTTTCGGATTTGTAGACCTTGATTTTGGCAGAGTTGTTTGAATTATTGAATGTTACGGATACTTTCGAAATAGTGTATCCGTTCGTGTTTTGGGAGACCATGAAGAAGCATCCCTTTCCAGAGTTGAACTGATAGCCGCTATTATTATAGGCCAAAGCTGCAAACTTGAAGCCATCTTTCAGTTCAGCGCTTTCCGTTGCATTATAACTATCGGCCTTAAAGGTGGTTTGTGTGAGCGTCAAACTCTCTGTTGTTTGCGCCTTTGCTGCCAGCCCGAGGGAGAAGAGCAGCAGGAGAGTGAGTAGAAGTTTTTTCATAAGTAAATGTGGTTTATGATTGGTTAGTGTATGTGCATGAAAAAGTAGATAGTGTGGAGTTAGGAGTGTGGAGTTAGAAGTGTGGGTATTATCGAAACAAAAACACAAAAATCACAGAAATAACATATTTATTTTTTGTTTCTTCTGACCTTATGTCTTTCTCTCCATCCCCGCCATCTAAAAATTAACTCTGTTATTTTTGTTATTTTTGTGTTTTTGTTTCGATAGTACCCTCAAACCAGTTTTCTGTTTCTCGCCATCCGAGCTAATCTCAGATTTTTATATCGATAACACCCAAAACTCCATCATCTTTTTGTAATTTTGCAGCATGATAATGAATGTCAATCAATATACAATGAACAAGACAATTATTGCTTCTGTCGCGCTCGCCGCCATCGCTGCGGCCGGATGCGCGACGCAGACCGGACGCGGCATCGACCGCGCGAACCTCGACACGAGCGTCGAGCCCGGCGACGATTTCTATCAGTACGCCTGCGGAGGCTGGATGAAGGCCAATCCGCTGAAACCCGAATATTCGCGCTACGGCACCTTCGACCAGCTGGGCGAACTCAACCGCGAGCAGGTGCGCGAGCTCGTGCTCGGCCTCGACGCCTCCAAGGCCGAGAAGGGCAGCAACGCCCAGAAGATTGCCGACCTCTATGCCATGGGCATGGACAGCGTGCGCCTCAACAAGGAGGGCGCCGCAGCCATTCAGGACGATCTGAAGAAGATATATGCCGCCGACCGCGAGGAGCTGGTGGACCTGATGGCTACACTGCCCGGCGTGGGCGCTTTCTTCGGCACGGGCGTGAGCGCCGACATGAAGAACTCGGACGCCAATGTGATGTACTGGGAGCAGGGCGGCCTCGGCCTCGGCGACCGTGACTACTACCTGGAGGACACGGAGAACGCCGTGAAGGTGCGCGACGCCTACCGCAAATACCTCACGGAGCTTGCCACTCTCTCGGGCATGGACACTACGGCAGCCGCCACGCTGGCCGAGAACGCCATGAACATAGAGACCACTCTGGCGCGCGCCGCCATGAGCCGCGAGGAGCTACGCGACCCCGCCGCAAGCTACAACCCGCGCCGCGTGGCCGACCTGCAGCGCGACTACAAGGCCCTCGACCTGGGCCGCTACTTCGCCAAGCAGGGCATTGAGAAGATCGACAGTGTAATCGTGGGCCAGCCCGGCAGCTACGCCGCCGTCGACAGCATCATCGCCAACGCACCGATAGAGGCTCTGCGCGACTATCTGGCCGCCGGCTACATGGACTCGGCCGCGCCCTATCTGAGCGACGACTTCGTGGACACCGCTTTCCGCATGAGCCAGGTGCTCAGCGGCGTGGAGCAGCAGCAGCCGCGCTGGAAGCGCGCCGTGGCCGTGCCCAACGGCATGCTTGGCGAGGCCCTGGGCCAGCTCTATGTGGAGAAGTACTTCCCGGAAACGTCGAAGCAGAAGATGCTCGATCTTGTCGCCAACCTGCAGACGGCCCTGGGACAGCACATCGACAGCCTCACGTGGATGAGCGACGCCACCAAGGCGCGCGCCCACGAGAAGCTCGCAGCCTTCTCCGTCAAGATAGGCTATCCCGACAAGTGGAAGGACTACTCGGCGCTCGATATCGACCCCTCGCGCCCCTACTGGAACAACATCCAGAACGCCATACTCTTCAACCAGAACGACAACCTTGCCGACTTCGGCAAACCCGTGGACCGTTCGCGCTGGTACATGTCGCCGCAGACGGTCAACGCCTACTACAACCCCACCACCAACGAGATCTGCTTCCCGGCCGGCATCCTGCAGAAGCCTTTCTTTGACCCGGAGGCCGACGATGCCGCCAACTACGGCGCCATAGGCGTGGTGATAGGCCACGAGATGACTCACGGATTCGACGACCAGGGCCGCCAGTTCGACAAGAACGGCAACCTCGCCGACTGGTGGACCGAGGAGGACGCTAAGGCCTTCACGGCACTCGCCGACAGCCTGGCCGCGCAGTTCGACGCCATAGAGGTGGCTCCCGGCGTACATGCCAACGGTCGCTTCACCCTGGGCGAGAACATCGCCGACCAGGGCGGCCTGCGCGTGGCCCACACCGCTTACCACAACGCCCTTGGCGGTCAGCCCGGCGAGACCATCGACGGCTTCACCCCTGACCAGCGCTTCTACCTGGCCTATGCCAACGTGTGGGCCGGCAACATCCGTGAGGCCGAAATCCTCAAGCGTACCAAGACCGACCCGCACTCGCTGGGCCGCTGGCGCGTCAACGCCACTCTGCGCAACATCGCTCCCTTCTTCGAGGCATTCTCGATCACCGAGGGTCAGCCGATGTTCCGCCCCGAGGCCGAGCGCGTAGTTATCTGGTAAATCGCAGGCGGGAACACGCCCGCAGTGAGAAGTTAGAAGTGAGGAGTCAGGAGTGATGAGTATAGTTCCATCTGTGCCGGACTCCTCATTTTTTTTTGCTTCGTATTCCCGTGCCCGGACTCGTCCGGCCAAGCTGTAAGATTCTGAAATGTAGAAGAAGAGAGAGCCCGCGGAGCGCGGCGGGCAGTTTTCAGCCCATGCGTGAGGAGGCGCAGCCGACGAGCCATGGGACAGCGTGCCACCGCTTGGTATAGAGAATCTTTTCAACATATTTATACCAATAGTGGACGTTTGGTCGTTATATGATAACAGCGACATCACGTTGCCGATAGTGGAATGTAATGTGATAGTGGATTCAGAAAAGCTAAACTTAATCAAAGAGCAATGTCAGAAGAAGAAAGAGTCATAAAGAGCAAACGCTTGCTTGAAGGCATCCGAAAGGCACAGCTGAGGATGTTTGAACGAAAGGCAAAGCTCGGTGAATCAGTTGTACTGGCCGACAGGAACGGTAAGCCGTACGTGATTAGTGCGGAAGAAGCCTTACGGCGGTTCAGTCCTGCTGTGGCTGCTGATTGAGGATACATCTGAACATCAACCTTCAACAAACGATGCGGAAACGCCCGACCTGTGGTGGCGTTGCCGCATCGCTTTTTTGTAATCTCACTTTTTTGGCGTAATTTTGCAGCGAATATAAGAGGCTGTTTAAAAACGAACCGAATGCCAGAAATATCAGAACGAGGCCGCATAATGCCGGCATCGCCCATACGTAAACTTGTGCCCCTGGCCGTGGAAGCACGCCGGCGGGGGATCAAGGTGTATACCCTCAACATAGGCCAGCCCGACATTCCCACGCCGGAGGTCGGCCTGGACGCCATGCGCCACCTCGACCGTAAGGTGCTCGAATACAGCCCCTCGGAGGGCCTGCTGTCGCTCCGGGAGAAGCTGCGTACCTACTATCAGCGCTTCAATATCGACGTGGATGTGGACGACATCATCGTCACCACGGGCGGCTCCGAGGCCGTGCTGTTCGCCTTTATGGCTACACTCGACCCGGGCGACGAGATCATCGTGCCGGAGCCGGCCTATGCCAACTACATGGCCTTCGCCATAAGCGCCGGCGCGAAAATCGTGTCGGTGCCGTCGACCATCGAGGAGGGCTTCGCGCTGCCGCCGGTCGAGAAATTCGAGGAACTTATCACGCCGCGCACCAAGGGCATACTCATATGCAACCCCAATAATCCCACGGGCTACCTCTACACGCAGCGCGAGATGAATCAGCTGCGCGACATCGTGAAGAAGCACGATCTCTTCCTCTACTCCGACGAGGTGTACCGCGAGTACTGCTACACGGGTGCGCCCTACATCTCGGCCTTCCATCTCAAGGGCATCGAGGAGCAGGTGGTGCTGATCGATTCCGTGAGCAAGCGCTACAGCGAGTGCGGCATACGCATCGGCGCACTTATAACCAAGCACAAGGAGCTGAAACAGAACGTGCTTAAGTTCTGCCAGGCACGCCTCTCGCCGCCACTGCTGGGCCAGCTTGTTGCAGAGGCCAGCATCGACGCGTCGCCCGAGTACATGCTCATGACCTACAATGAGTATGTGGAGCGCCGCAAGTTCCTTATCGACGGCATCAACCGCATCCCCGGGTGCTACTCGCCCATACCTATGGGCGCATTCTACACCGTGGTGAGCCTGCCCGTCGACGACGCCGAGCGCTTCTGCGCATGGTGCCTGAGTGATTTCGACTACGAGGGCCGCACCGTGTTCATGGCCCCGGCCTCCGGCTTCTACACCACTCCCGGCATGGGACGCAATCAGGTGCGCATGGCCTACGTGCTCTGCAAGGAGGATCTTGCCGCCGCCCTCGTCGTCCTTGAAAAAGCTCTGGAAGCATATAATCGTCTGAATCTCTCCTCCTCTAAACCCTAAACTATAAACCATAAACCCAAAATGGACTTCATACAAGAACTCACCTGGCGCGGCATGATACACCAGTACATGCCCGGAACAGAAGAAGAACTGGCTAAAGGTATGGCTACGGCATACCTCGGCATAGACCCGACGGCCGACAGCCTGCACATCGGTCACCTCGTGGGCGTGATGATGCTCAAGCACCTCCAGCGCGCCGGCCACAAGCCCATAGCCCTCGTGGGCGGAGCCACCGGCATGATAGGCGACCCCTCCATGAAGAGCCAGGAGCGCAAGCTCATAGACGAGCCCACCCTGCGCCACAATCAGGAGTGCATCAAGCGTCAGCTCGCCAAGTTCCTCGACTTCGACAGCGACGCTCCCAACGCCGCCGAGATGGTAAACAACTACGACTGGATGAAGGACTTCGGCTTCCTGGAGTTCATCCGCGACATAGGCAAGCACATCACCGTCAATTACATGATGGCGAAGGACTCCGTGAAGAAGCGCCTCTCCGGCGAGAGCAGCAACGGCATGAGCTTCACCGAGTTCTCCTATCAGCTTCTTCAGGGCTACGACTTCCTGAATCTCTACCGCACCAAGGGCTGCCACCTGCAGCTCGGAGGCAGCGACCAGTGGGGCAACATGACTACGGGCACCGAGCTGATACGCCGCATAGCCGGCGGCGAGGACGCCTTCTGCATCACCTGCCCCCTCATCACCAAGGCCGACGGCGGCAAGTTCGGCAAGACCGAAAGCGGCAACGTGTGGCTCGACCCGGCCCGCACGTCGCCCTACGCTTTCTATCAGTTCTGGCTCAACGTCAGCGACGCCGACGCCGCACGCTACATCCGCATCTTCACCATCCTCTCGCGCGAGGAAATCGAGGCTCTGGAGGCCGAACAGGCCGCCGATCCGGGAGCACGCCCCCTGCAGAAGCGCCTGGCCCGCGAGCTCACCGTCATGGTGCACAGCGAGGCCGACTACGAGGCCGCCGTGGAGGCGTCGCGCATTCTGTTCAGCAACAACACGGCCGACATCCTGCACCGCATCGACGAGGCCACGCTGTTGGCCGTGTTCGACGGTGTGCCCCGCTTCACGGTAAGCCGTGCCGACATCGAGAACGGCATCAAGCTCGCCGATCTGCTCACCGATGTGGCGCCCGTGTTCCCCTCCAAGGGCGAGATGCGCAAGATGGTGCAGGGCGGAGGCCTCAGCATCAACAAGGAGAAGGTGACCGACCCCTACGCCGCAGCCGGTCCCGAAATGCTTCTGCAAGGACGCTACATCATAGTGCAGCGCGGCAAGAAGAACTACTCACTCCTCATTGCCGAATAAGAGGCTGTTTAAAAACAGATGTTAACACAGGGGTTGCATATTTTGGAGGGTATTTCATCCTGCGGGAGCAGGAGTGTACTTGATGTACACGACTGTGACAAAGGATGAAAGACGCCCAAAAGATGCAATACTAAGGTAACTTCTTTCACAAGAATCAGTCTCCAGGCATAATAATAAAATAGGAGGAAATATAATCATCAGATGTCAGGAAATAGCCCGCCTCGGCCCCTCTCCGGCGCTTTCCGCCGTCTTCTTCGGTCGAGTGGCTACGGCCACACTCCCTCATCAGACGACAAAAATCGCTCCCAGGTTCGAATCCTGGTAAGACTACAAACTCAGCCCCGCAGGCCGCACAAGCGGATACGGGGCTGAACTTTATCTATTCCGGCACGCCTCAGGGCTGTGCCGTTACGGGAAATTCAAGGTCGTCGGTAACTAATTTTGCTATATTTACCGGAGGAATGATTTTCTGTTCAAAGGGTGTTCCCGCACATTTGCAGAACAATATGCCGCGTGCTGCACCCACAGTCTGCGAGGCAAGGTATTGCAACATAGATGCATGAATGGTGCATATTCCGTCATGGCAGGCTTTGTTCCAGTCCTCTTTGTTGATAAGGAACTCACATATCACTTTGAGAATAAGAACCTTTTCTTCCTCGCGGTTGAATGTAAAACCGAAATTAACGGCTATCTTGTGCGAGTTTTCGGCATAACTGAAACTTACCTCAATGCTGAAAGTCTGAATATTTTCACTGTTGTCTGTCAGAATCGCAAATTGGTCAATCGAGATTCTGTCCATTCTGAATTTCATCATTACGCACAGTTTTTAAAGGGTTCGATATCAACTCCGACGGAGTCGCTGATATTGATATTCTCAGTGATAATATGTGGAGGCGAAGATAACGGCTTAAAGGTTTCACCATTGAAGTACCATTGCGGAGCGTCGTAATCCAATGTGTCGCGGAATAATAAGTCCGCTATCGGCTCGAAGTTAATATCAGGTACGTAGCCGAAAGCAAGGGACAATTCCACGAGTTTTGATAGACGGTGGTCGTATTCCATCGACATCAGTTGCGACACGTAGCCCTTGCTTACGCCGAGATATTCTGCCAGTTGTGTACGGTTGAAGCCCCTTTCGTCCATAAATTTTTGAGCACAGGCGTAAAGCTCGTGCTGGATTTTGGTAATCCAGTATTCAGGGCTTTGAAGTAGGTCTTTGCGTTCCATGACTGATCATATGAAATTAATGTCTCGCACCAGAGTCGTAATTCTTCTTATATCCTTATCTTGTGAATTTTTTGAGCCTCCCAGCAGAATCAGCATATCGGGACGCTTCTTGATGACGTAGAATCTTACGGCATTTGTGCCTTTGCGTTTTACTTTAAACTCAAATATGTCATCACGTCCCGTGCCTTTTATGGGCCTGAAAATTGTCAGCGGATAACGGATAGTGTCAGTAAAGTGCTCTATGCGTGACAAAATGGTTTTAACCGCGCTTTCGTCAAGAGGCGATTGTTCCGACTCTTTGATGAACTCATCAATGGGGCAAACGTTGTCAATACACAGTTTGTACAACGTGTACGACTTGTTTTTGACAAGGTCAAATGGTTGTTTTGAAAGCTTAGGCAACGCGGATTATTCATTATTTGCTGTGCAAAATTAAGTATTAATCTTAAATCTAACAAATATTCCGCGTTAAAAGTTTAGTTAAAGCTTAACAAATCTCGAATTCTTCGTCGTGGTTTCTGGTGAGGGCGATAAAGAGCGTTGCCACAGCACAGGCGGCGGGAGCGATGCACCACCACGGGCCGGGCGCTTTCATTGCCGAGACAATCAGGAAATAGAATACGTACAGGCTGTCGAGCCCCGAGAGCCAGGTGTTGATGACTATACGCTGGGGCTTTTTTATCCACAGCCAGAGCGAATAGCCTAGGAAGAATGCCAATGCCAGCGATGCGCACACTACGGGCAGAAGCAGCGAGCCGGTGCAGTTGCCCGTCATGAGGCTTACTATCGTTGTTATCATCATTGCGTTAAGCACTTTGCTGTTGTAGAAGGCGTAAAGCCGGCGGTGTCTTATGAGCTGATTCATGCCGTAAAGATACGAATTTTTTATGTCGCCGGAGCAAAAAATGCGCCGCGATGCATGGCACCGTGACGCATTTTTCAGGTTGAGGCGAACTCGCCGTTTATCTTACGACGTGCTTGCGGGCGGCGTGGCCGGGAGTTTTAATGATGTAGAGTCCCGGAGCAAGACCGGCAATGGCCTCGGGGGTAGCCTTCGTGAGGATTCTGACACCCGAGACAGAGAATACATCGGCGGGAGCGTCGGGGTCGGCACCATCTGCCGTCACGTTCTCAATTCCGGCCGCTTCGTCTACTGTGACCGGAACGGTCAGAAGCGTGAGGTTGGGGAACTGGTCGTTGGTAAGTACTCCGGTCAGATGGTTGTCGAAGGTGCTGTAGAAGGACGTCACGCCGTCGTTTACGGCAAACTCGGGATTGTCCGGATCGTCTACGTCAGAGTATAGGGCTTCGCCGGTGTACACTCCGTTGTCTGCGTCGTACTCTACGTCGCCGAGATACCATTTGTAGGTAGTCGGGCTGCCGTTCACCATGGCTTGCGATGAAAGGTCTACCCGGCCACCGACACATTCGGCGGCAAGATTTGCCTGTCCGCGGTAGTAGTAGACGCCCAGCAGAGGATAATCGGCCTGTACCGGGAGCGTTGCGAAGGTGAATTCATTCCGTGCGATGTCAAGTACGCGTATTGCGTCCCTGACGGGGCTGAGGTCGATGGTCTTGAGTTTGTTGGCCGACAGGTTCACCTGCGACATGGACGGGCATCCCTCAAAGGAGATCTCTTCCAGTTTGTTGCCGTCGGCCATAAGTTCCCAAAGACTGTTGTTGCCGCCGAACGTCAGCGAAGAAAGATTGTTGGAGGATATATACAGGCTTCCGAGCGACGGATATTTCGATGCGTCGAAGCTCTCGTAGGCATTGCCGCCGAGGGCCAGAGTGACGAGATTCGGGAATGTCTGCGAGAAATCGGCGCGGGAGAAATGGTTGCCGCTGAGATTCAGTTCATGGAGATCGGATTCGGTAGGCAGCACAAGGCTCTCCTCGTCAAGGCCGGCTCCGTCGGCGGTAAAGGCTATGAGCTGTTTCAGCCCGGATGCGTCCATCTGCGTCATGGCGATGTTGCTGATGGAGAAGACGGAGATGTCGTCGGCCAATTCGTAGGTGTAGACTTTTACGTTGGCGCCGGCGTAGGTGGTCTGTCCGGAGTAAGGGGTGTAAGTCTCGTCCACGACGGGATACTGTATGTACTCCGTGCCGTCGCCGCGCCAGTCGATATAGAGAGCCGTGTCCTTGTGGCCGGTGAACACCACCTGGCCGGCATCGGAATCCTCGGCGGTGGTGAAGGACGCTACTACGGTAGTGGGCGCGCCGGTGACGGTGGTGACCGTGGTCTTGAACACATTGTCTCCGCTGAGGGCCGGGAACGTGGCGTGTGTCATCTCGCAGTAGACCTTGCCGAGGTTCTCGTCAAGAAATTTGAATGCTCCGTTCTCGCCGGAGAAGTCGGTGCCGGCTACAAGAGGTGTGCCGTCGGCCTTTTTCCATGTGAAAACGGTCGAGGCTCCGGCGGCCTCGCGGTATTGGTCGGTAAGGTTGACAGCCGGAGCAAATGCGACGATCTGCAGGTCTTTCTGCGGAGCATATGTGTAGTTCTCGACATCCGGCAGCAGCGGCAGGGTGGCGAGAGTAAGATTGTTGTTGCTGACATTGAAGTTAGTCAGGCCGGGCATCTCGACTGTGGTCAGCGAGGATATGGCGTTGCCGCTGAGGTCTATGTTTACGGCAGCAGCCTGATAGGTGAGGCTGAAGTCGCCGCTGAGGCGGTTGTTGCTCAGATTTACATCCGTCAGGCTGTCGAAGTTCTTCAGCAGCAATTCCGACAGGCGGTTGTTGGCAAGATTCATGCGGCGGATGTGGGTGGTGTTGACGAATGTTATCGACGTGATGTAGTTGTTGCTGAGGTCGATGTCGGTCAGCACATTCTTCTCGTAGTCACCGTGTACTCCTGCCAGACTGAACGACGAGAGGCGGTTGTGGCTCAGGTCGAGGCTGCGCAGGTTGCGGTTGTAGGCGGCGTCGACGCTAAGCAGGTTGCAGCCGCTGACGGAGAGCAGGCGCAGTTCGCGTGCCTGTGTGAGATTGATGGAACTCATCGTCACGCCGTTGATGCCGAAGGCTGTCAGATGCTCGCCCTCGGGCAGATATATGTCGACGGTAGCCGAGCCTGTGGCCGGTAGGGTGAGTGCGACGTTGCCTGTCTCGGGATACTCGGCGGTGGTTGCGCTGAAGGTTGTACGCTCGCCGTTGACGTCCACGAAGAAGTCGCGCGGTGCGCCCTCCGATGCGCCGTCAAGTCCGGCCTTGAAAGTGATTTCTTTTCCGGCCATAGCCGAAGTGGTGGTGAAGCTCAGGGTCTTGTTCGGCAGCCCCATCTCGGAGGCGTCTTTCACCTTGAATAAGGCTGAGGAGATGGTATAGTCGGTGAAGGCGTTGCAGGCAAACTCTATGTACACCGAGTCGGCCGGTATTTCGTTGAACGTCACCTTCCCTTCGGCGTAGGTATAGAAACTCTCGTCAAGTTCCACCGGTTCGGCGTCCGGGGTGTCAAGCATGACTCTGACGTAGGTGTCGTAGCCGTTGCGCAGTACGCGGCCTGAGAAGTCGATTGCGGTGCCTGCGGCATACGACTTGCTGCACGGCATCGGGTCACGCTGATAGTAGTATTCGCCCCAGCCGTCCTGCGGCAGCGGCAGAGTGACAAAATCGAAATCGTTGTAAGCCAAATCCACGGCATACAGGTTTGGGTTGTTGCCGAGGTCTATGCTGCTGAGGCGGTTGCGGCGCAGATTGAGGTTTATCAGCGCGGGATTGTTGCTGAGGTCAATGTGGGAAATGTCATTGCCCACAAGGTTCAGCAGCGTCAGTTTGGGGTTGGCGGACACGTCCACGGAACTGAGGCGTACGTCGGTGTTGATGGAGCCTGAGGTGTGCTGTGCGAGAAGATTCGTCAGCGCGGGGTTGTTGCTTACGTCTATGTCGGTGATGCGTGTGTCCGAAATGTTCAGACGGGTGAGCCGGCTGTTTTTCGAGACATCGAGAGAAGCCACATCCGTAAGCTCAAGCGACATAACCATGAGGTCGGGACAGCCCGTGGGGTCGATGTTCCGCAGGTCGCGGTTGTGGTAAGCATCGAAGCTTACCAGCGACGGATAGTCGCTGAGTTTGAACGACTGGTCGAGGTGGTCTATGATGTCCAGCTCCAGAATGGTAAGGCCCGGTTTGTTCGGTCCTACTTTCAGCGGGGTCTCGGCCGAGAATGTGTTGTCCGAGAGGTAGAGTGCCTGGAGTTTTGAGAATGGAGTCAGGTCCAGGCGCTTCAGCTCGTTGTGCGAGAGGTTGAGAATCTCAATGTTGGTGCAGCCGTCCATCTCGATCCAGTCTATGTAGCAGCCTTCGGCATCGATGTAGTCTATTTTGGCAGGGTCGCCGTAGACTTTCACGATACCTTCCGGCGATACACGGCAGGCTATTGTCGTGCCCGTCATGCTTTGTGACTCGGAGTCGAAATAGGCCGGCGACACTTCGTATTCGGCCGTCCCGAAGCCGCAGTCGATGTCGAAATAGTCCGTCTCGCTCGCTCCCAGGACGAAGTGGAATGCGTTTTCTGCGCCGTACTGGTCGTAGATGTTTGTCTTGAATGTGATGATCGGTGTGTCATCGGGCGTTTGCGCTGCTGCGTCATGCCCGGATGCAGCCATGCAGAGAAGCATCCCCGCTATAGCCGTTATCGGTCTTATGTGAAAATTCATGTCGGGATGATGGTATTGATGGTTGATTATTATCTTAGAAATATCTTGCGGTTTTCTGTGCCGTTGACATTCAGCACGTAGGCGCCGGGATGGATTGCCGACAGATCGATACCGGCTTCGTCGCCGCTGTATGAGCCGGAGAACGCTAGGGCTCCGGATGCGGCGTAGAGGCGGATGTCGAGCTTCGTGGCCTCGCCGAGGAATATGTTGAGGTGGCGCTCACCGGTCTGTGTGACTATAAGCCGGCTGTTGTGGCCGCCGTCGGCGGTTACTGTTTCCACTCCGGCGCTTGCACGGCGTATAACTTCCTTAAGGCCCTCCAGAGCGTTGAATTTGCCGAGACCCCAGCGTACGGGGTCCTCCGCCATCACAGCTTCGTCGCGTACGGCCGTCTGTGCGATGATTTCCTTTACGTCGTCCACTGTCAGCGTCGGGTCGGCTTCAAGCCACAGTGCTATGCTGCCTGCCACGAAGGGCGTCGACATGGATGTGCCCACCTCCTGCTTCCAGTAATATGTCTTGCCGCCGACGGTGGCCCGCGCCGAGCAGAGATACTCCTTGTAGGATGTGGCTGTAGCCTCGTCGTAGCCTTCGGTGGCGTAGTCGAGATACGGGTTGCTTATAGCCGACATGATGGACGCTCCCGGAGCGCATACGGTGGGAAGGTTGCGGCCGTCGGCAAGGGTGCCGAACGAGGAGAAGCCGCTGATGTGGCCCGGACGGAAGCCGGCACCCTCGTGTTCCCAGCCGTTGCCGTCGAGTGTGCCCCATACGTTGCGGGTGTTGTAGGAGCCGACCACGATGACGTTGTGCCCCACGGCCATGTCGGAGATGGAGCCGTTGCACGAGCCGTCGTCGTAGCCCGTAAGGCCGTAATTGTCGATCCAGGTCGTGAGCCCGTCGCAGTAGCATTCTATCCTTTGGCCTTCGGCTCCGGTGATCTCGAAGCCGAGTATGTAGTTGTCGTCGGCGTTTGTTGTCAGATTGTTGTATATATAGTAGTCGATCATGCCGTAGTAGCGGCCGCTGTCTTCGTCGATTTTGCCGCCTACGCCCACATAGCCGTCGAAAGCGCGCTTGAAGTTGGCGTCGCCCACGATGTCGTTGTCCTCCATCTGGTAGTCGGTCGAGCTGCAGTAGTATGTGCCGATGTTGTCGCCTACGACGGGCATGTTGTAGGCCACTCTGCCGCGCTTGCGGTTGAAGATGACGGCTTTCAGCTCGAACGGCGTCGCGTCGTCGGAGTACACAGAGATGGTGCCGTAGCGGATGTAATTGTTGAGTGTGGCCTCTTCCTTATCCGGGTCGTGACGGTAGGCGTATGGGTAGACCATAGACTTCACTTTATTGTCTTCAGCGGTGAGATTTTTGGCGAGGGCTATTTTCAGGTCGCCCTCGTTGCCCGACGATATGCACACTATCGCTTCCTTGCCCACCATGTCGAGCATCTTCACCATAGAACTGGATGCGTCGTGTGGGCCGGTGTTGGAGCCGAGAGAGAGGCTGAATACCATCGGTTCCTTGAGATAGCCTTTGCCGTACTGGTACAGATAGTCGATGCCGTAGGCGATGAATCCGTCCTGAAGCTCGCCGCAGCTGACGCCTATGTCGCTGCCGGTGGCTACGCCGTAGTATGGGTTGGGACATGTTGTGATGTCTACGGTGCCCGAAGTGGCATCGGCGCGTGCCATCTCTACTTCTCCCCTGTAGTTGCCGGCAAGAATGCCTAAAGTATGTGTGCCATGATAGGCCGACCGGGTGTCAGTGGAGAAGCTCGTTACGGGCGGGGCGTCCTTCACGTTATCGCCATACCAGTTTATAGCAAGCTGGGTGCCTGAGGCGTTAAGTCCGATGTGCGACAGGTAGCCTATGCGGTTGCGCCCGTTCTCGTCGAGGAAGCTGATATGGTTGGGGTCGACGCCCTGGTCTACGATGGCTGTCAGTACGCCTTTGCCCGTGTATGGACGGTCGAGGGGCTGTTCGCCGGCATGGATTGCCGTCACTCCGGCGTCGGCGCGGGCCAGGTCGGTGTGGCTGCGGAGGCTCTTCTGCAGTTGCAGGCGCTTGACGCACGGCAGCGCGGCTATTTCTTCTGCACGGTCGTAGGGGAGCTTTATCAGAAGCACTCCTTCGCGGTTCACGAGTATCTCCGCGCCGGCAGCTTCCAGATCGGCCGGCACGGCGTCATCGGCAAGAGTGACGAATGCCAGTGTCTCCTTTGCGGCTGTGCCTGTGTTCCCGGCTTTCTGCTGTATGAGTCGCATCGGCGCTGACTTCTCCGCGTTCTTCTGCTCCAGTGTGTGGCGGCGCAGTGTGGCCCGGCTCTGGAGATCGAGGGCGTCGGCCTGAGCCGTGAGTACTGCTGAAACGGCGATTGCTACTGTGAGTAGTTTCTTCATTTTCAGGTTTTTAATGAGTAGATGATATAACGACTCGGTTTATCTGGTCTAAACCGACGACAACGTGATCGCGCCCGGAGGCGCCATCACGCTGTCGATGGTTGTATTGCGGCCTATCAGCGCACTACGCGCTTTTTGCCGTTTACGATGTACATGCCGGCAGGCAGCTGGTTGAGGTCCTTGCTGCTGTCAAGCACCTTGATGCCCTGAAGGTTGTACACGGGGCCGAAAGCACGGTCGGTGTCGCCGGCGATGTCGATTATGCCGGAAGTAGCGGATATGGCGACGTTGTGCGCGGCTGTGGCGGTGAAGCTGAATTTGCCGTCCTCGCCGGCTGTCAGCTCGGTGTCGTCTACCTTCACGCTGACGTTGGCGCCGGCAGGAGGTGTGATGGTGAAGATGGTGCCGGCCAGAACCTTGATGTCGGCGTCGGCGATGTCTTCCACGGGAGTAACAACATCCACGTTGAGAGCCACGCCTTCGGCGGCTGTGCCCGTGGTGGCTACATGCACGGTATATTCTTCAGGCGCGCCGTCAGTGAATACTTTCACCACATCGCCCTGCTTGGGCACACTGTACCACGAGAAATAGTTCGAAGAATACTGATTGTTCTGCAACTCGCCGTTGACGTAAGCCACATAGGGCTCTGTCTTGGTCTGTACCTGTACCATGTGCTGCTCTCCCGATACAGTGGCGAACTTGATGACGTTGTACCCTTCTTTCAGCTGGTTCCTTGTATCGCGGTCATTCTCTGTCTGCCAGTAAGCGTTGAGCGTGCCGTCATAGCCGGTGCCCACCTCGTCGAAATTGTTCACGAACACTACGAACTCACCGTCGTACACGCGCGGCTGGGAGGTGATTTTCACATATGCGCCATCTTGAATCGTCAGTGTGCCGTAGTTGAGGGTGAGAGGGTTGCCTTCTGCGTCGGTCAGGGAAACTATGTCGTTGCCGGTTGTGGCCTTTATCAGAATCATGCCTATCTGTTCGCCTATAGTCAGCTGGTTGTCGCCGGCAGTCAGCTCAAGCGGAGTGGCTCCGTACGTGGAGGAGCCTTCATACACGGCCACGCGGGACGGGTCGTCTACATTGACGGTATAGTTGAATACGCCGTAGTTGTGGGCTTCGATTTTCATTTCCACAGGCTCGGTGCCGATGGTGAAGGTGAAGTAGGAGGAGGGTTCCTGAGGCTCGTCGTTCAGGTATATGGCGTCAAGCATGTAGCTGTCGGCGTCGAGTTGTACGGTAATCTGGCTGCCGGAGTTCACTTCAAAGGGTGTGTTCAGAACCCATCCTTCCATCGGAGACCAGTTTGACATGACGTTTGTGACGATACCCTTCACTTCTTCGGGAACGGTGATGGTAAGGTTTACCGGAATCTTAGGAAATTCGGCCTCGATTTCTATTTTGGTGCCGTCCACCACATCTACCTCAATAGAATAGCCGTCCATGGTCTTGACTTCTCCGTCGACTTCTATGCGATAGAAGGGGCTGTAATTATAGTTTTGGAAGGTAAACGGGCTTTCTTCGTCGGGGATGAATTTGATCTCGTTGTCTCCCTCGACCAGATTGAAGCTGTCGCCGCCGTTACGGCTTCCGCCTATTGCCGACGGGTCGCCGACGACTTTTACGTGTGCCGTGGCGGTGCGCATCTCGTCGAGATTGGTGGTGGTGACGGTGTATACGTTGCCGTCCGTTGCGGCGGAGAGGTACAGGGATATATTCCCGTAGTATGCCGGGTAGGTGTTGTCGTTCTGGTCCACGACAGTAGCCTTGAAGCCCGTCTGTACGCTGATGTACAGCGTCGGGTAATTGTCGGGCTCATACTCTATTACAGTTTCGCTCTTTGCCTCTATGGAGTTGTAGCTCATCTGAAGGCTCACGACTGCGGGGTTGTCGATTTTTAGGGTTACCTTGGCAGCGCTGGATACGATGGGCAACGCCATGCCTATGACAAACAGTAACAAGAAAGAGTAGAATTTCTTCATAGTCAATGAAATGTGATTTATATTAATGAGTATTGTTAATAGTTGGAATAAACAGCTTTGGAACGGACACTCAGACAATGTGATTTTTGTCGGGTTATAATCAATTCTGCTACAAATGAATCGAATTCACGCGCAAAGATATAAATAATTATTAAACTATTCTAAATATTGATGAAAAAATTACGAATTATCAAAATATTTTTGGATAAAATTGGATAAAAAACAGAGACGGGGGTGTATCAAAATTAAGTTTTTGAGACACCCTCCATTTTTTAAGCCGCCTGAGAATCCAATGATTTGGAAGCAGTCGATTTTTGGGGAACTATCCAAAATATTCGATTCTGAGGGCTAATAAACACAGATAAGTGTACAAACAGGCCTGATGGAGGCGTAGTTCCTCCGTTTTTGGCCTGTTTTGCTATTTTAGAGCACATTTTCTTCAGGTTGAAGGCAATGGCGAAGAAGGCAAAGTCCATCTTGACCTTGTCCAGTCCGATATGCCGGAACCTTTTGTAAGCCATATCGTATTTCATCTGTCCGAAAACGGCTTCCGGCTCGATACATCTTCGGCCCCTGTGTCTGATTCCTTCTTCCGAAGTCAGCCGTTCACGGGCTTTCTGGCGATATTCGTTGAGCCTGTGGTTGACTTCGATGATTCTGTCGCCTTTCGCCTTGAAGCAGCTTCCCCTCAGAGGGCATCCCTCACATCTTCGGGACTTGTACAGGGCGCTTTCGGAGACATATCCGCTTTCAGTTTTTGTATGGGTTGTCCCGATACGCTCCATGTGCTGTCCCATGGGGCAGACGTAATAGTCACCGTCAGCATTGTAATAAAGAGCCTGGGGTGAGAACGGATTCGGCTCATAGTGCATCAGCTGTTCGTGGTGGAACCAGTTGTATTTCACAAAGGCCTCGATTCCGGCTTCTTCCATGAAACGGTAGTTCTCTTCCGATCCGTATCCGGCGTCCGCGACTCCGTCCTGCGGCAGTCTGCCGTAACGGTTGCGGAAGGAGTTATAAAAAGGTATCATCGTCAAGGTATCACCGGGAGTCTGGAAGAGTCCGAAGTCAAGTATGAACTGATTCTCTGTCCCGATCTGAAGGTTGTAACCGGGTTTGGTCTGACCGTTGTTCATGGCATCCTCTTTCATCCGCATGAACGTGGCATCATGGTCGGTTTTGGAATAGGAGTTGCGGTCGCCGAGGATACGCAGCTTTTCGTCATACTCGCCAAGCTTGTCGGCGTGTTCCTTCAGTTGCCTTATCTGTTTCTTGCGTTCCTTGCGCTTCTCCTTCTGCTCATTGGTCTGGGAAACCGGTTCGTTTTCAAGACTGCGGTTCAGTTCCTCGGCTATGTTCATCAGATCTTCGGGGGTGAAACTCTGACGGGGTTCATCTTCCGCGTTCTCCTGCGCTATGGCCTCGTCTATCTGGGCAAGAAGCACATTTATTTTGTCAATTAGTTTTGCCCGGTTCTTTTCCGTTGTTTTTCGCCATACGAATGTGTACTTGTTGGCCTTGGACTCAATCTTGGTTCCGTCGATGTACTCCACCTCCAGTGTGATAAATCCTTTCTCGGCAAGTATTATCACCAGCCGGGTGAACACTTCGTTTATTTCATCCTTGACCCGGTTACGGAAGCGGTTGATGGTATTGAAGTCCGGCTGTTCGTAGCCGGCCAGCCATATGAAGTGGATGTCCCGCTTCAGGGCAGCCTCTATCTTGCGGCATGAATACAGGTTGTTCATATAGCCATATATGATGGCCTTCAACATCATCTTGGGATGATATGGGCTGCGGCCGCGCTCTTTGTACAGTTTCTTGAAATTATCCAGCCGCAGATTGTCGACAACAGAGTCAACAACCCGGACAGGATCATTTTCCGCAATATCTTTGTCAAGACGCTGCGGGAAAAGTATCATTTGTTTGGGATTGTAATCCCGAAAGTGTATCTTTGCAGACATGTAATTTGTTATATACCACAAAGATACTAAATTTTTGTGATATGACAAAGCCCCGGCTTGTGAAAGTCAGGGCTTTGTTTTTTGTTTTTCAGCAGGTTATGTGCGGGCGAGATAAGAGGGCGCATCAGAATTTTGATACACCCCCGTCTCTGTAGCGTTTTGGGAAAAGTTGTTTATTTACCTTTCGCCGCCATCCACTCGGAGGCGTACTGCTCGAGAATCTGGCGTATGTATTTGCCTATCTTCACGTAGTCGGCTTTGTTCAGATTTGCCAGCGATACGCGTATCGACCACTTGGGCCCGTCAAAGCCGTCGCCGTTCAGAACCACCGCGCCCGTCTCGCTTGCCAGGCGGAATACTGCCGACAGCGGGTTGTAATGGGTGTTGATGTAGTCGGCGAATTCCTGTCCGTGCAGTTCCTTTGCCCACACCATCAGGTCTATTTCCGAATAGTAGTCGGCTCGCAGGGGGTCATCGGGCATCTTGAAGCCGAAGTTGTCCCACAGAGCCTCGTAGCGGTCGTGTATCAGTTTTATCATGCGCTCGTGGTATGCGCCTTCTTTGTCGAGCAGGGTGCCGAGTGCCATAAGGCTCATCTGTATCTGCTGCGGCGTCGACAGTCCGGCGGTATGGTTCAGAGCTATCAGTCGGCTCTCGGCCACCATGCGGTCTATGAACTTGAGGCCGGGCACGTCGATGGTGAGCGACTCATAGCGCTTGTTCAGAGCCTCCTTCTTGTCCTGCGGCAGGGCGGCAAGCAGCTTGTCGAACACGTTGTTCCGGCTGAGTGCGGTGACCGACAGGCGCCAGCCTGTGGCGCCGTAGTATTTCGAGAACGAGTAGCACGACATGGTGTTGTAAGGCATGTCGGCTATCAGCGACCGGTATCCGCGTACAAAGGTGCCGTATACGTCGTCCGTAAGAATCATCAGGTCAGGATTGGCCTTGACAACGTCTTTCAGGGCTTCTACGGTCTGCTTGTCAAGCTCGTAGCTGGGCGGGTTTGAGGGATTGGTGACAAACAGCATCTTGAATTTCGGGTCCTTCAGCTTCTCGATGTCCTTTGGGTCGTACTGCCAGCTGTGCTTGCCGTCGGGCGTCATCATGTCGGCGCTGACATCCAGTACTGTATAGTCGAATTCGCTAAGTTCGGGAATCTCGATGTACGGCGTGAACACCGGCACCATCAGCGCTATGTTGTCGCCCTTGTTGAGCAGGAAGTTGTGTTTCAGAACGTCGAAGCAGTAGCACATGCCGGCTGTCGAGCCTTCCACTGCGAAGAGGTCAAGCGTGTCCTGCGGCGGATTGCCGGCGCAGAGCGCCCATTCGAGGAACTTGCGGGTGATGACCTCCGTGTATTGCAGTATGCGCGGAGGGGTGGGGTAGTGGTCGCCGATTATGCCGTCGGTCCATTCGTACACCAGAGCGTCGGCGTCGGCAGCCAGCTCTACCAGCGAGTATTCGTAGGCGCTGCGCAGGAAATCCACTCCGGCGAGTGTCTTGTGGTCGCGCATCCACTGCTCGAATCTCACCGAAATGCCATCCTTGACGGGTATGGCTGCAATGCCTTCAGGCAGCATGCCGTGGGATTCGCATTCGTCCATGGCGAACTGGCCCAGGGCGAAGAATGCCCGGCGCGCCTCGGTGGCTATCCAGTTGGGGTTGCCTCTGCCTGCGTTAAGCAGGGTATAGGCTGCGTTTTTGACTTTTTCGTCGGCTGCGGCGATGATGCGGCTCTTGAGTTCGAACGGCGAGAGTCGGGACAGTTCGGCGTCCGGTTGTGTCTGTTGTTTGTCCATTATCAGAGAGAGTTTAGAGGGTGTTTCATAAGAAATGTTAAGTCAGGGGCGGCCAATCTTTGAGTGATTTTGGTAATGAGATGAGGGAGTGTGGCCGTAGCCACTCGACCGAAGAGCATTACCGAAAGCGCCAAAGAGTGGCCGAGGCGGTGGTGATTTATATATTCGTGAGCTATTTTTCATTTATTTTAAAATTAGCTTTGGTTTTGCATCTTTTGAGTGTCTTCTACCCTTTGCCTCGGTTGCGTACATCAAGTACGCTCCCTCGGCCGCAGGATAGAATCCATCTCAAAATCTGCAACCCCTGAGTTAACATTTCTTATGAAACACCCTCTTAATGTCTTATGTGCAAAGTATTGTCAAGAACGACTCCTGCCGGTAGCCGGTTGTTGAGCTTCTCAACAAAAAACTATTGATCGCATAAAACGGCTTTTGGAGGAGATAAGTGGTGTTAATGGCATACATCCACTTAACATTTTATTGGCCGTTTTGGTTTGTACGCATGTCGCATTCCTGACATTTCAGAGGTAGCGCGCCTTTTTCTGTTTCGTGCCGGAAGTATCAAAAAAGCCCTGCATAGTAACACTTCTCGGCGTAGTCAATGGGCTGTTATGCGTTAATATTTTATTCGTCTTGTTCCGTTTTTGTTCCGGTTTCGGTTAAGATTTTGACAACTTCTTCTTTCAAAAGAGGCAGATGGTTTATAACGATAGACCAAACCATATCATGACTCACACTGTCATAACCATGTATCATATAATTGCGGGTGTCGACAATCTTTCGTGCTTTAGTAATTGGAATTCCGGGGGCAATTTTTAACAATTTATTTGTTGCCTCACCAATTATAGATATGTTCATCTGTATCGCACGTTGCATCATCGGGGTTTCGCAGTAGACATCAAATCTACGAGGAAAATTGTCGAAATATGACTCAATCTGTGTAATCGAGTCTAAGATATCATTCAGATATTTTTCAATAGATCTATCAGCCATAAATTAATTTGCGCTTCTCATTCAGTTCTTCACGGAAATAACGGTTGCGGACAGCGCTGTCTTCAGTCAAGTCAACATTACGCCCGAATAAGTCCTCAAGAGCATACTGAAAATCGAAAAAATTATCGGCATAATCAAGTAAACTAATCTTGCTTTTGTCAAAATCGACACATAGGTCGACATCGCTTTCGTCGTTGAAGCGGTCTGTTAGGATTGAACCGAATACCCAAAGTTTGCGAACGTGAAAACGTTTGCAGAGTTCAATGATTTTATGGATGTTTACTTCAACAAGGTGCATATTGTTCCGATTTGTTCCGGTTACTTAGTGCAAATATACAAATAAAACACTAATGGTCAAATATTTGTTGCGATATTTTGGTGGAGCGTTTTGATCGGAGTGTTTCGATTTTGTTCCGGATATTTTCAGAAAATGGGCTTAACTCAGCGAGTTAAGCCCATTTATCAAAAAAATGTCGGGGTGAGAAGACTCGAACTTCCGACCTCCACGTCCCGAACGTGGCGCGCTGCCAACTGTGCTACACCCCGATTGGATACTATCAGCGCCGACATTAAGAGCGCCATGCTGGCCCGCGACAAAGTGCGCCTGGAAGCTCTCCGCGGCATTAAAAAGGAATTTCTTGAAGCCAAAAGCGCTCCCGGAGCAGCCGGCGTTCTGGCCGATGCCGACGCTATGAAGATTCTCGTGCGCATGGCAAAGCAGCGCCGCGAGAGCGCACGCATATACTCCGAGCAGAGCCGTCCCGAGCTGGCCGAGGGCGAGCTGGCCGAGGTCGCCGTCATCGAGCAGTATCTGCCGAAGGCGCTGACGCCCGAGGAGCTTGACGCCGAGCTGCGTGCCATCATCGCTGCTGTCGGTGCCAAGGGGCCGCAGGACATGGGCCGCGTGATGGGAACCGCCACAAAGGCTCTTGCCGGACGTGCCGACGGACGCGCCATCTCTGCCGCCGTCAAGACGCTTCTTTCTCAGAATTAATCAACTACACATACATACAGCATTATGCTTACCATTCAGCAAATCAAGGCTAACCCCGACGATATAGTGCGCCGCCTGGGCGTGAAAGGCTTCGACGGCCGTCAGGCCATCGACACAGTGCTCGCACTCGACGCGCAGCGCCGCAGCCTCCAGCAGCGCAGCGACAGCGAGGCTGCCGAACTCAATAAACTGGCAGCTCAGATAGGCGCCAAGATGAAGGCCGGACAGCGCCAGGAGGCCGAAAGCCTCAAGCAGCAGGTGGCACAACTCAAGCTCTCGCAGAAAGAGCTGGCCGATGGCGTGGCAAAGGCCGAGGCCGACATCCGCGAAGTGCTTCTCAGCGTGCCCAATGTGCCCTGCGACATGGTGCCCGAGGGCCTCAGCGCGGCCGACAACGTCGTCGACAAGGAAGGCGGCGCGATGCCTGACCTGCCTGCCGACGCCCTGCCCCACTGGGACCTGGCGAAGAAATACAACCTTATCGACTTCGACCTCGGTGTGAAAATCACCGGCGCCGGATTCCCCGTCTACATCGGCAAGGGCGCACGCCTGCAGCGCGCCCTCATCCAGTTCTTCCTCGACGAGGCCGGTAAGGCCGGATATCTGGAGATAGAGCCGCCCTACGTAGTCAACGAAGCCAGCGGCATCGGCACCGGCCAGCTCCCCGACAAGGAGGCGCAGATGTACGTAGTCACTGCCGACAATCTCTACCTCATACCCACGGCCGAGGTGCCCGTAACCAACATCTACCGCGACGTCATCATCCCCGAGGCCGAGCTCCCGAAAAAGAACTGCGCCTACTCCGCATGCTTCCGCCGCGAGGCCGGCAGCTATGGCAAGGACGTGCGCGGCCTCAACCGCCTGCACCAGTTCGACAAGGTCGAGATCGTGCGCATAGAGCGCCCCGAGGACAGCTATGCCGCCCTTGAGGAAATGAAGGATCACGTGCAGGGTCTGCTTGAGAAGCTTGGCCTGCCCTGGCACATCCTGCGCCTCTGCGGCGGCGACATGAGCTTCACGTCGGCCATCACTTTCGACTTCGAAGTCTACTCCGCCGCCCAGGGCCGCTGGCTCGAGGTGTCGAGCGTCAGCAACTTCGAGACATATCAGGCCAACCGTCTGAAATGCCGCTATCGCGGAGCCGACAAGAAGATTCAGCTCTGCCACACGCTCAACGGCTCGGCTCTCGCTCTGCCGCGCATCGTGGCCGCCCTGCTCGAGAATAATCAGACGCCCGACGGCATCGTCGTACCCGAATGCCTGCGCAAATACACGGGCTTCGACATCATCGACTGAACGGCTGCACAATGGCGCTGTACGCAAGCATAGACCAGGGCAACACGGCCACAAAACTGACAGTGTGGCGCGACGGCGAGCCCGTCGCCCGTCTGGTGTCCCGGACGCCCGGCAATGTTGCCATGCAGCATGCGCTCACGGCCCACGGACCCCTCGACGGCGCCATCTACTGCTCGGTGCGGCCGCGCAACGAAGCCCACTGGCAGATGCTCCGCGACGTCTGCGGCGACTCCGCAATGGAGCTCACGCACTCCACCCCGCTGCCTATAGAACTTCACTACGACACCCCGCAGACCCTTGGTCTCGACCGCATCGCCGCTGCATCGGGCGCCGTGGCGGTCTTCCCGGGACGTGAGTGCATAGTGGCCGACATAGGCACAGCCATCACCTACGACAGCGTGGGTCCCGACGCAGCCTTCCACGGCGGCAACATTGCCCCCGGAGCAGGCATGCGCCTGCGCGCCATGCACGCCTACACCGCTGCTCTGCCCAAGGTCGACGTCGACGGGCCCGTGCCACCGCGCGGCACCGATACTGTCACGGCCATGCGCTGCGGCGCCCTGATGGGCATTGTGGCCGAGCTGGCATGGTACCGCGACAGGCTTCCGGCCGACGGTCTGCTTGTGCTCACAGGCGGCCGCGCGGCCACCATCGCCCCGCTGCTGCCCTTCGACGCCGTTGTCGACACCGACCTCGTAGGCCGCGGTCTCATCAGTATTCTACAATACAATCTGCAACCCACCACCACCGAATAACAAGCTAATGAAAAAAATCTTCTGCGCCATAATGCTTGCCGCCACCGCGGCTCTCGGCGCCTATGCCCAGAACGGCACCATGACACCCTATTCAAGCTATGGCTACGGCATACTCGGCGACAACGCCACCGCGGCGCAGCGTCAGATGGGCGGAGTGGGTTATGCCATGCACTCGGGACGACACATCAATGTCATGAATCCTGCCAGCTATGCGCGCATCGACTCCATGACCTTCCTCTTCGACATGGGCATCGACCTCACGGCTCTCTGGAACAAGGAAACCGATGCCGACGGCAAGCTCAACAGCAGCAACGACTTCGGCGGCGGTCTGGACTACATCACCATGGAGGTGCCAATCACCAAGGGTCTCGGCGCCAGCCTGGGTCTGCTGCCCTACAGCAGCGTGGGGTATTCCTTCGGCAACACCATTGAGAACGGCTACGCCAGCCGCACCGGCTCGGGCAGCATCAACGAGCTGTATCTGGGCTTTGGCTACATGCCTTTCAAGAACCTCAGCGTAGGCGCCAACATCGCTTACCTCTTCGGCACCACCTACAACGACAGCTACGCGGCTACCTCGGGCGGCAGCACTTCCGTGTTCGAACGTCAGCTCGAGATTTCCGACTGGTACCTCAACGTCGGCGTACAGTATTCGCTGCCCCTTCGCAAGGGCCGCGACCTGCTCACCGTAGGCGCCGTGTTCAGCCCTGCCAAGAACTTTCACGGCCACACCAACTACTTCAGCTACGACCAGGGTGTGGAGTCGGCTCCTACTGAGACCGAGGAACCCATCGGCGGCCGCTACTCGTCGCCGTGGACCCTCGGCGTAGGTCTGGGCTATACCCTCAACCAGAGGCTGCACCTTGAGGTGGACGGCACCTACCAGCCCTGGAGCAAGGCCAAATACGCCGGCGAGAAAGGTGTGCTCAACGACCGCTACAAGATTGCCGCCGGCATGGAGTGGCAGCCCAATCCCCGAGGCGGCTATTTCCGCCGCATGCACTACCGCGTGGGCGCTCACTACAACCGCGACTATCTGCGTGTGCGCGGCAACGACATCCGCGACTACGGCGTAGGCGCCGGCGTCGGCTTCCCCGTGCCGGGCTTCAAGACAATCGTCAACCTCGGCCTGGAGTGGCGCCACCGTCAGGGCAGTCCTGCGGCCCTCATCAAGGAGGACTACCTGAACATCACCATCGGCGTGAACTTCAACGAGATGTGGTTCCGCCCCAGCAAGATCTACTAACGGTCAGTGCATGGGGATGCGCCGGCTTCCGTTCATAGTGCTTGTGACTCTCCTTGCGGCCGCCTGCGGCGAGGAGCGCAAGAGCTATGTGCCCAACGTGGGCGACGGTAACTCCACACCCACCATGACCACATTGGACGTCAACACGTTCATAAGTGACAGCGGCTACACGCGCTACCACATCACCAGCGACATCTGGCAGATGTTCGAGGAGGCGAAGGAGCCGTTCTGGCGTTTCCCCGTCGGGCTGTTCCTGGAGCAGTACGACCTCGCCATGAAGCCCGAGGCCGACATCCGTGCCGACAGTGCCGTCTACTTCAGCCGCAGGCGCATCTGGCGCCTCGACGGGCATGTGGTGATGGTGAACGTGCAGGGCGACAGCTTCCTCACCAACCAGCTATTCTGGGACCAGCAGCAGAGGAAGGTCTACTCCGACTCCTTCATCCACATCGTGCGCACCGACCGCATCATCGAGGGTTATGGCTTCACCAGCAATGAGAACATGACGGCCTACACTGTCAACCGTCCCACTGGTATTATTCCCGTGGAGCGACGTGAGCAATCCGAGGCCGCGCCTGACACCGCCGCTGCCGCCGACACTCTCGCCCCGCCGGCTCCCACACGCCGTGCGCCCGAACGCGCGTCGCAACGCGCCGCCCGGCCCGTGCAGCCTGCCGCCGGAGCCGCCGACCCCACAACTGTTATGAAAACGAACACCTCCCGATAATGGAACCTACCTGGATTGTAATTACAGTCATCAGCCTGCTGCTGTCCGGCTTCTTCTCCGGCACAGAAATGGCATTCGTCACCTCCGACCGCGTGCGCACTGCCGTCGACGTGCAGCGCGGAGGCTTCATTTCGGGCCTCGTTAAGCGTTTCTATGCCAACAGCGAGTTCTTCATCTCCACCATCCTCGTCGGCAACAACGTGGTGCTCGTCATCTACGGCATGGGTGCGGCCAAGATGCTCGAGCCGTGGCTCGGCACATTCCTGCATAGCGAATTCCTCATCCTGCTGGCGCAGACGCTCATATCTACGGCGGTCATTCTCCTCACGGGAGAATTTCTTCCCAAGACCGTTTTCGGCATCAACCCCAACAGCACCCTGCGCGTCATCGCGCCGCTGGCCGGACTGTTCTACGTGGTGCTGTGGCCCGTGTCGATGCTCGCCACGCTGCTCTCGCGCGGCCTGATGCGTCTTGTCGGCGCACACACCGGAGGCAGCCATGTCAGCCTCATCTCCGTGGGCGATCTCAACGACTACCTCGAAGAGGTCATAGACGACATGGAGGAAAAGAAGGCTACCGTGGAGAACGAGGTGAAGCTCTTCCAGAACGCCCTCGACTTCAGCACCACCCACGTGCGCGACTGCATGATACCGCGCAACGAGATTGTGGCCGTACAGTACGACACCCCTGTCGAAAGTCTCTCGGCGCTGTTCACCTCCTCCGGCCGCAGCAAGATTATAGTCTACCGCGAGGATATCGACGACATCGCCGGCTACATTCACGTCAGCGAGCTGTTCGTGCCGCAGACCGACTGGCAGAAGCACATCAAGCCCGTGCTCTACGCTCCCGAGAATCTGCTCGCCAACGTGATGATGCGCCGCCTGCTCCAGCAGAAACGCTCCATCGCCATCGTCGTCGACGAGTTCGGAGGCACCAGCGGCTTCCTCACGCTCGAAGACCTCGTTGAAGAAATCTTCGGCGACATCCAGGACGAGCACGACAAAAGCGGCTTCACGGCGCGTACGCTCGAGCCCGGCGTCTACGAGGTGTCGGGACGCTGCGAGGTGCCATGGCTCAACGAGAACCTGCATCTCGACATCCCCGAGGACGACGCCTACCAGACGCTGGCCGGTTATCTGCTGCACACCACGGGCACCATCCCGGCCCTGGGAGTCACCATTCCCCTCGGCAACCTCTCCTTCGAGGTCATGAAAAAGAGCAGCAACCGCCTCGAACTCATTAAAATACGCACTCTGCAGAACAATGGACAGTAACGGACGCACTCCCGCCGCGCGCCGCATCACCGCGGGCAAGATCGCAGGCTATGCCATCCCGGTCATAGTCAGCGCGGGACTGTGCTGGATTCTGTTCACGAGCATCGACTTCGGCGAGATGGCCGCCATAGTGCGCCGTCAGTGCAATCCTGCATGGATTGCGGCGGCTCTGGCGCTGAGCATCGTCAGCCATGTGGCCCGCGCCGCCCGCTGGCGCCTTCAGTTGCGCGCGCTGGGCATCGACTGCTCGCTGTGGCAGCTGACGCTGAGCATCTTCGGCACGTACGCCGTCAACCTTGTGTTCCCGCGTCTCGGCGAGGTGTGGCGGACGGCCTATATAGCGCGCCGCACCGGCTCGCCCTTCACGCAGGTCTTCGGTTCGATGGTGGCCGACCGCATCACCGACATGCTCACGGTGCTTCTGCTTGTGGCGCTCACGTTCGCCTTAGCTTCCGGCCATGTCGCCGACTATATAGCCGGCACCTCCGGCTCGCTCGCGTGGATAGCCGACGTGCTGCGCTCGCCGTGGCTCTGGGTGGCGGCTGTGGCGCTTCCCGCCGTTCTTATTATATATATGATACGCGGGCGCGGGCGCGTGGCCCGCAAGCTGCGTGAGATATGGCAGGGGCTGTGGCGCGGTTTCTCCGTACTCGCCACCATGCCCGGCCGCGGCCGCTGGCTGCTGCTCACCGTGGCCGTGTGGGGCTGCTACTACCTCCAGCTCTACCTCGCGTTCTTCTCCTTCCCGTTCACGGCCGCACTGGCCGCCGGAGCCTCGGGCGCCACGGTGGTGCTCGTCACCTTCTGCCTCAGCAGCATAGCCATGGGCGTCCCAAGCAACGGCGGCATAGGCCCCTGGCAGTGGGCGGTGATTTTCGCCCTCGGCAGCTACGGCGTCGACGCAACGCAGGCCGGCGCATTCGCCAACCTGGTGCTCGGCTCGCAGACTCTGTTGCTCATAGCGCTGGGCATATTTACCTTTGCATGTATCTCAATATCAAGAAATAAGAAATGAAAGTAGTTATAATCGGTGTGGGCGGCGTAGGCACAGTCGTGGCCCACAAGTGCGCGCAGCATCCCGAGGTGTTCTCGGAGATAGTGCTGGCGTCGCGCACGCTCTCCAAGTGCGAGGCCGTGGCCCGCGCCATCGGCAAGCCCAACATCAGCTGCGATACGGTCGATGCCGACGACGTGGAGCAGATTGTGGCCCTGTTTGAGCGACACAAACCCAAGATGGTCATCAACGTGGCGCTCCCCTATCAGGACCTCACCATCATGGACGCCTGTCTGCGCTGCGGCGTCAACTACCTCGACACCGCCAACTACGAGCCCCGCGACGTGGCCCACTTCGAGTACTCCTGGCAGTGGGCCTACCGCGAGCGCTTCGAGAATGCCGGTCTCACGGCCATCCTCGGCTGCGGCTTCGACCCCGGAGTCAGCGGTGTGTTCACGGCCTATGCCGCCAAACACTATTTCAGCGAGATGCGCACGCTCGACATCGTCGACTGCAACGCCGGCAACCACGGCAAGGCTTTCGCCACCAACTTCAATCCCGAGATCAACATCCGCGAGATAACGCAGCGCGGACGCTACTACAAGAACGGCGAGTGGATCAGCACCGACCCGCTTCAGTTCCACATGCCCCTGACCTATCCCGGCATCGGCGAGCGCGAGAGCTATCTGCTCTATCACGAGGAACTTGAGTCGCTCGTCCTCAACTATCCCACCATACGCCGCGCGCGCTTCTGGATGACCTTCGGTCAGGAGTATCTCACGCATCTTCGCGTAATTCAGGACATAGGCATGGCCCGCATCGACGAGGTGGAGTACAACGGCCAGAAGATCGTGCCTCTGCAGTTCCTCAAGGCCGTGCTGCCCAACCCCCAGGACCTCGGCAAGAACTACCACGGCGAGACCAGCATCGGCTGCCGCATCGCCGGCATCGACAAGGAGGGCAAGCCTCTCACCTATTATATCTACAACAACTGCTCGCACGAGGAGGCATACCGCGAGACGGGCATGCAGGCCGTGAGCTACACCACGGGCGTGCCGGCCATGTGCGGCGCCATGATGTTCCTCACCGGCAAGTGGAACAAGCCCGGCGTACACAATGTCGAGGAATTCGACCCTGACCCATTCCTGGAGGCTGTCGCCGCCAACGGCCTGCCCTGGCACGAAGTGCTTCAGGGCGACCTTGAGGTAGACCGCATGGACCTCTGACACATAACCTTACTCAGCGGAGCTTCCGGGGCGGCATAGCCACCCCGCGGCTCCGCTTTTTCATTCATCTTCTGCCATGAAAAAGACTATTGCCATCCTCCTTATGGTCCTTGCGGCCGTCCCTTTTGTGTCTGCCGCCGCCTCCGGCCTCGTCATGCGATACTCGCGTCCCGCCGCCGCGTGGACCGAGGCGCTCCCGCTGGGCAATTCCCGAATGGGCGCCATGGTCTACGGACGCACAGGCACGGAGCGCATCCAGCTCAACGACGAGACATTCTGGAGTGGGGGCCCGCACAACAACCTCAATCCGGAGGGTAGGGAATACCTCGACGAGATTCGCAGCCTCATTTTCGCCGGACGCGAGAAAGAGGCCGAACAGCTCATAGCCGAACATTACATGACGCCGCAGCACGGCCAGCGGTTCTTGACGCTCGGCGCTGCCACGATAGGCTTCGGCCACGACTCGGTGGCCGGTTATACGCGCACGCTCGACCTTGAGCGCGCCCTGACGTCGGTGGAGTACACCACGCCTGCCGGTGTGCGCTACCGCCGCGAAGCCTTCGCGTCGCTGCCCGGCGGCATTGTGGTGATGCGCATCAGCGCCGACCGCCCCGGCGCCCTCGACTTCACACTCGGCTACGATGCGCCGCAGGGCAGCCGCACCACGGCGCGCGGCCGCAGTCTGCGCGTCGACATCCCCGGCGCCGACCATGAGGGCATCCCGGCCGCCCTCCATGCGCTTGTGGGCATAGACGTAGACACTCGCGGAGGCCGCGTGCGCGCCGTCGGCGACAGCGTCCTGCGCGTCACCGGCGCCACCGAGGCCACGCTGCGCATTGCCTCGGCCACCAACTTCGTCAGCTACCGCGACGTCAGCGGCGACGCCTCGCGCCGCCTCAGGCAGCTGCTCGCCGCATCGGCAGGACGCAGCTTCGACGATATGCTCGCCGCCCACCGTGATGCCTATTCCGCACAGTTCGGCCGCGTCGGCCTGTATCTGCCGGGCGCCGGCGCCGACTCGTCGGCCGATACCGATGCGCGAGTGGCCGCCTTCGCCCGCAGCTACGACCCGTCATTAGTGGCTCTGCTGTTCCAGTACGGACGCTATCTGCTCATATCCTCGTCGCAGCCGGGCGGCCAGCCTGCCAACCTTCAGGGCGTGTGGAACGACTCGCAGTACGCGCCGTGGGACAGCAAGTACACCATCAACATCAACACGGAGATGAACTACTGGCCGGCCGAACCGGCCAATCTCTCCGAGTGCCACGAGCCGTTGTTCCGTATGCTCGACGACCTGGCCGTCACCGGCGCCGACGCCGCCCGCGTCCTCTACGGTGCCCGCGGCTGGACCGCCCACCACAACACCGACCTCTGGCGCATCACCGGCCCCGTCGATTTCGCCATGTTCGGCATGTGGCCCAACGGCGGCGCATGGCTCGCCACGCATCTGTGGGAGCATTATCTCTTCAGCGGCGACCGGGAATTTCTCGCCCGCAGCTACCCCGTGTTGCGCGGCACGGCCGACTTCTGCCTCAGCCACATGACGGAGCACCCCGCCACGGGGCAGCTCGTGACATCGCCCTCCATGTCGCCCGAGCACGGCTACACTTCCACGTTCATCACCGCCGGCTGCACCATGGACAATCAGATAGCCTTCGACGCCCTCAACAATACCCTCCTTGCAGCCGACGCCCTCGGCCGTGACCGGGAGTATGCCGACACGCTGCGCCGCGCCATCGCCCGCCTGCAGCCCATGCGCATAGGACGCTTCGGCCAGCTTCAGGAGTGGATGGCCGACGCCGACGACCCCGCCGACGAGCACCGACACGTCAGCCACCTCTACGGTCTGTATCCCGCACGTCAGATAAGTCCGCGGCACACGCCGCTGGCCTTCCGTGCCGCCCGCACCTCGCTCGAACACCGCGGCGATATGGCAACCGGCTGGAGCATAGGATGGAAAATCAACCTCTGGGCGCGCCTGCTCGACGGCAACCACGCCGACCGCATCATCCGCAACATGATTACGCTCCTGCCCGAGGGCGACGGCGCCACCGTCTACGAGAGCGACGATGCCGGCCGCCTCTACGCCAACCTCTTCGACGCCCATCCGCCGTTCCAGATCGACGGCAACTTCGGCTTCACCGCCGGCGTTTGCGAGATGCTTCTGCAGAGCCACGACGGCGCCGTGCACCTGCTGCCGGCTCTGCCCGACTCGTGGCCTGAGGGTCGCGTCGAAGGACTGCGTGCTCGCGGCAACTTCGAGGTAGCCATGACCTGGGCCGACGGCCAGTTGCTCGATGCCACCGTCCTGTCGCGCATCGGCGGTCCGCTGCGTCTGCGTTCGGCCGTGCCGCTGGAGGGCGAAGGCCTCCGTCCCGCCGCAGGCGACTGTCCCAATCCCATGCTGCGTAACGCCTCCGCCACGCTGCCCACCGAGGTTTCGCCCCAGGCCGTTCCCGCCTGGCCCGTCCTCCCCGCCTTCTACGAGTACGACGTCGACACCACCCCAGGCGCCACCGTCCGCCTCCGCCGCAAGTCGTATCCCTTGGATTAGTACGCCTGACGAGAAACATAAAGACAAAAGGTCAAAAGCGACAAAAGTTTTAATTTGAATATTTATTCTTATGTTACTTATGACCTTTTGTCTCTGTGTTTCTCTCCATCCGATGTACCCCATATAAACTAAAAAGAAATTGAGCGCGGGACGCGCGAATCCATGATTAACCCCGCGTGAAGCGCAGCGGAACGCGGGGTTAAAGATCCCATATGCCTAAAGCCACGGAGTGGCGGGCTAAAACTCCCCACTCCTAACTCCCCACTCCTAACTCCCCACTCCTAACTCCCCACTCCTAACTCCCCACTCCACACTCCTAACTATATTTTATCGTTCAATAATTTTGTTGCGTTGCCGAATCTGCTTACCTTTGCAAAAACAACATTGAAATACTGTTCATTAGATTATGAAACACATTTCTTGCATTCTGATTGCGCTTCTTGTCGCCCTCTGTGTGCAGGCGCAGGTGGGCTATCAGGTAGCTCTTATGGACCAGTCCACCGGCAAGCCCCGCGCCAACGAGACCGTCAGTGTCACCGTCACCATAAGCGACAACGCCGGCACCGTCATATGCAGCGAAACCTCCTCCGCCACCACCAACCAATTCGGCATGCTTGCACTGCAGGTGGGCA
>PPYF01298402.1_pt1 | contig 85648 bp, 104 predicted proteins | sample 1559871 | NCBI WGS metagenome assembly PPYF01 (sample SAMN08240021, study PRJNA423297) | Human gut metagenome, whole genome shotgun sequencing project.
AGCTCAGTTGGTAGTAGCGCATGACTGTTAATCATGATGTCGTAGGTTCGAGTCCTACTGGCGGAGTTTAAAAGCGGTAAACGGAGAGCAACTCATTGAGTTGCTTTTTTTCTGCTCTCATTTGGATGCATTGTATTTTAAAAATAGTTTTCTTGAAAATAGGATGTTTTTCATTGAACCTGGGCTATTATGGTGTGTTCTTTTCAGAATATTTGTTATAATAGATGTAATATTTTAAAAGGAATGTTTAATGGTTATTATTGAAAAGGCACCTGCTAAGATTAATTTAGGCTTGGATATTGTTGGGAAAAGGCCTGATGGTTATCATGATTTATCAATGCTTATGGTTAGTGTTGATTTAAATGATTACATTACAGTTTCTGAGATTTCTAGTTCAGATATTGTTGTTGAATCTAACAATCATAAGATGCCTTTAAATGCTAAAAATGATGTTTTTAAAGCTGCTCAGCTTATTAAGGATAGGTATGGCATCAAGTCTGGTGTTAAGATTGAACTGGAGAAAGCAATTCCTATTTGTGCTGGTTTAGGTGGTGGTTCTACAGATGCTGCCGCTACTATTAGAGCTTTAAACAAGTTATGGCAGCTAAAATTATCTAAGGATGAAATGATCGAAATTGGTTTTCAAGTTGGCAGTGATGTACCGTATTGTTTAGGAGCTGGTTGTGCTTGTATTTCTGGTAAAGGTGAAATTGTTGAGTGTTTAAATACGTCTTTGTCTGCTTGGGTTGTTTTGGTTAAGCCTGATTTTGGTGTTTCAACGCGCACGGTTTTTCCTGAGATTGATTGTGAGACGATTTCTCGTGTTGATATTGGTTCTTTAAAGGAAGCTGTTTTGGCTAATGATTATGAACAGATTATTGCTCATATGGGGAATTCTTTAGAGGATATTACGATTAAGCGCAAGCCATTTATCCAAAAAATAAAAGATCGTATGATGAAGTGTGGGGCTGATGCTGCTTTAATGACAGGAAGTGGTCCAACGGTTTTTGGTTTGTGTCGCTCAGAGAAAAAAGCAGATCGTTTGGTTAATAGTATGCGAGGCTTCTGTAAGGAAGTTTACAAAGTACGGATATTGTGAAGAAAGGGAATCAGGTAATTGATTCTTCTTTTTCTTTTTGATATAATTAACTGGTTAATGAAGTGAGAGGGGTGTTGATAATGCAGCTAGAAAAACAAATTGATTGTCTAGTAAATGAAATTTTATTAAAAACCGAAAATCAGCACGAGTTATTATTTGGTACTTGTCAAAGCGGTGTCGAATTAACCAATACACAAGAACATATTCTGATGCTTTTGTCGCAAGAACGCTTGACAAATTCTGCCTTGGCAAAACGTTTGAATATTAGCCAAGCCGCTGTTACGAAAGCTATTAAGTGTTTAGTGAAAGAGGGAATGCTTGCTCCTGTGAAAAATAAGGATGATGCCCGTGTGACTTATTTTGAATTGACTGAGCTTGCTAAACCTGTCGCAGATGAACATACTCATCACCATCATGCGACATTGTCAGTGTACAAAAAAATGATTGATAATTTTTCAGATGAAGAACAGTCAGTTATTTCAAGATTTTTGACTACTTTTTCAGATGAGCTAGAAGGGTGTAAATGAGATATATTACAGTAGAAGATTTGTCTTTCCAATATGACAGTGAACCTGTCTTGGAAGGAATTAATTACCATTTAGATAGTGGTGAATTTGTTACTTTAACTGGCGAAAATGGAGCTGCTAAATCGACTTTGGTTAAAGCAACATTAGGTATTTTGACACCAAAGAGTGGTCAGGTGACAATCTCTAAAATAAATAAAGATGGCAAGAAACTTCGTATTGCCTATTTGCCACAGCAGATTGCTAGTTTTAATGCTGGTTTTCCGTCAACGGTTCATGAATTCGTCCGTTCTGGTCGATACCCTAGAAATGGTTGGTTTCGTCGTTTGACAAAGCACGACGAAGAACATGTTAAGGTTAGTCTAGAATCAGTTGGTATGTGGGAAAATCGCAATAAGCGCATTGGTAGCTTATCTGGAGGTCAAAAACAACGTATTGTGATTGCACGTATTTTTGCTTCAGATCCTGATATTTTTATTTTAGATGAACCAACAACTGGTATGGATGCTGGAACAACTGAAAGATTTTACGAATTGATGCATCACAGTGCACATACACATGGAAAATCTGTTCTGATGATTACGCATGATCCAGATGAGGTGAAACGTTATGCTGATCGTAACATTCACTTGGTTCGTAGTCAAAAGACACCTTGGAATTGCTTCGATCTTCATACTTTAACAAAGAAAGGAGCTAAGAATGCTGACTGAGATTTTTTCATATGATTTTATGCAACGCGCCATTATGGCAGTAGTTGCGATTAGTATTTTTGCTCCGATTCTGGGAATTTTCCTAATCCTACGTCATCAGAGTTTGATGAGTGATACACTTAGTCACGTTTCTTTGGCTGGTGTTGCTCTTGGTATTCTACTTGGAAAATCAACAACGTGGTCTACGGTTATTGTGGTAACTATCGCTGCGGTTGTTTTAGAATATTTGCAGACGGTTTATAAACACTATATTGAAATTTCTACGGCAATTCTGATGTCGCTTGGTTTAGCGGTCGCCTTGATTGTGACAAGTAAATCAGAGAATGCTGGTAGTGTGAATTTGGAACAGTATTTATTCGGTTCGATTGTGACGATTAACATGGGGCAGGTCATTGCTTTGTTTGTCATTGCGGTTATTGTCTTGATTTTGACTCTGTTGTTCATCAGACCGATGTATGTTCTAACATTTGATGAGGAAACAGCTTTTGTTGATGGCTTGCCAGTTCGTTTGATGTCATTGTTGTTCAATATTGTGACTGGGATTGCAATAGCTTTGACGATTCCGGCAGCAGGAGCTCTTCTGGTGTCAACGATTATGGTTTTACCAGCAAGTATCGCTATGAGACTTGGGAAAAACTTTAGATCAGTGATTTTCATTGGTGTTTTAGTTGGTTTTATTGGAATGGTAACTGGCATTATCACATCGTATTATTGGGAAACACCAGCAAGTGCGACGATTACAATTATTTTTGTGGCAATTTTCCTTTTGGTGAATTTGTTTAATGTGGTAAGTCGTCGTAATAGTTAAAAAAGGGAGGAAGTTCCTCTCTTTTTTTGATGGCATAAAAAAACAGATGCTTCAAGCATCTGTTAATGATTTTAAAATTAGTAAGTCAATACGAAGTATTTTTTCTTACCGCGGCGGATAACAGTAAGTTCGTTATCGATTTTATCGTCATCAGAAAGTGTGTAGTTCAAATCTTGAATACGTTCACCGTTGATGTAGATAGCACCGTTTTGAACGTCTTCACGTGCTTGACGTTTTGATGGTGAGATTTTAGCAGCAACAAGCATTTCAACGATGTTGCGGTTATCATTGTCTGAAACAGCATAGTTAGGAACGTTGTTTAGACCTTGTTTTAATTCTTTTGCTGAAAGGCTCTTAATGTTTCCAGCAAAAAGTTGTTCAGTGATTTTAAGAGCTTCTTTGTAAGCTTCTTCACCGTGAACAAGTGTGACAACTTCACGTGCTAGGACTTTTTGTGCCAAACGTTCGTGACGTGCAGCGTTAAATTCTTTTTCGATTTCAGCAATTTCATCTAGTGAAAGGAATGTGAAGATTTTCAAGAAGCGAACAGCATCATCGTCCATAACGTTGAGCCAGAATTGGTACATTTCGTATGGAGATGTTTTGTCAGCATCAAGCCAAACCGCATTTCCTTCAGATTTACCGAATTTTTTACCTGTAGCGTCAGTGATAAGTGGCACTGTCATAACGTGACCAGTTTTATCAGCTTTACGACGAAGAAGTTCTGTACCAGCAGTCATATTACCCCATTGGTCAGAACCACCAATTTGCAAAGTAACGTTGTATTTGTCATTTAATTCGTAGAAGTCATAACCTTGCATGATTTGGTAGGCAAACTCAGTGTATGAGATACCTGTTTCAATACGTTTTTTAACTGATTCTTTACTCATCATTGCATTGACAGTAAAGTATTTACCGACATCACGTAGGAAGTCAATGAAGCTAATGTTACCAAACCAGTCATAGTTGTTGACCATGACGGCTTTGTTGTCGCCATTTTCGAAATCAAGGAAACGTGACAATTGATTTTGAATTTTAACAACCCATCCATCGACAGTTTCTTTTGTTTGAAGACTGCGTTCAGCATCTTTAAATGATGGGTCACCGATAAGTCCTGTAGCTCCTCCAACAAGAGCATATGGTTTATGTCCTGCCATTTGAAGGCGACGTGATGTTAGAATGGCAACCAAGTGACCAAGGTGAAGACTATCAGCTGTAGGATCATAACCAGTATAATAGGATACTTGCCCTTCTGTTAATGCTTTGACAAGGGCTTCTTCATCAGTTGTTTGAAAAACTAAGCCACGTTCTTTGAGTTCTTCGAATATGTTCACGAGCTTTCTCCTTACTTAAAATTTTGAGGGTGATATTTGTGTCTTTTAGCTGGGCTAGATTTTCCCTCAATGATATTGTAGTTTACAGGCTATTATATCAAAAAGCGGTGCCTCTATGCAAGCTTTATCAAAGTTTGGTATAATATTATCGAGGTATTAGAATGAGTAAGAGAAATAAAAATAAGAAAAAAGCAGATCATCAGAAGCTTGGCTTACTTGATTTTGGATCAGTCTTTTTGAGGACAGTTAAGTTATTAACCGACTTTTTTTATATTATTGTCATCTTGTTTGGCATGTTGGGAGTTGGTTTAGCTTTTGGTTATCTTGCTAGTCAGATAGATGCGGTTAAAATCCCTGATAAGGAGAGCTTGGTCAGTCAGGTGACATCTTTGACGTGCGTGTCACAGATGTCTTATTCTGATGGCAGTTCGATTGCTGCCATTGATACGGACTTGCTACGTACACCAGTTGCTAGCGAAGCTATTTCAGAAAATATCAAACATGCTATTGTAGCAACTGAGGATGAAAATTTTGAAGGGCATGATGGTGTGGTTCCTAAGGCGGTTTTCCGTGCGACTTTGGGGTCTGTTCTTGGCCTAGGTGAAACTAGTGGTGGGTCAACGTTGACGCAACAATTAATCAAGCAACAGGTGCTAGGTGATGATCCAACCTTTAAACGTAAATCACGTGAAATTATATATGCGTTGGCTTTGGAACGTTATTTGAGTAAAGATGAGATTTTGACCGATTACCTGAATGTCTCACCTTTTGGACGTAACAATAAGGGTGAAAATATTGCTGGTATTGAAGAGGCAGCTCAAGGTATTTTTGGGGTGTCTGCAAGTGATTTGACAATTCCACAGGCTGCATTTTTAGCTGGTTTGCCTCAAAGCCCGATTGTATATTCTCCGTATACAGCAGCTGGTCAGCTAAAAGATGCTGAGAATATGGCTTATGGTCTTTCTCGTCAACAAGATGTTCTTTACAATATGTATCGCGCAGGCTATTTGACAAAAGATGAATACAATGAATATAAGTCTTATGATGTTAGTCAAGACTTTATTCAACCGGCATCTGCAACGACAAGTTCTCACGATTTCCTTTACTATTCTGTCCTAGAAGAAGCACAAGATATCATGTATGATTACTTGATTGAGAAAAATGGTGTTTCTGAACAAGAATTGAAAAACGATACAACGAAAGAATCTTATCGTAAATTAGCTTCTGAAACTTTGCAACAAGGTGGCTACACGGTCAAGACAACGATTGATAAGAATGTCTACAATGCTATGCAAAACGCAGTAGCACAGTATGGTAGCACACTGGATCAAGGAAGTTCTCAACAAGTCGATGTTGGGAATGTCTTGATGGATAATTCTACTGGTGCGATTTTAGGATTTATTGGTGGCAGGGATTATTCAACCAACCAAAATAACCACGCTTTTGATACTGCGCGCTCACCAGGTTCAAGTATCAAACCGATTATCGCTTACGGTATTGCCATTGATCAAGGACTTCTTGGCAGTGCAAGTATTCTTTCTAATTACCCAACGAATTTCTCAAGTGGTCAACCAATCATGCACGGTAACGACGTCGGAACTGGCATGATTAACCTTCAAGAAGCACTTAATACATCATGGAATATTCCAGCTTATTGGACTTATCAGATGTTACTCAATCACAATGTTGATATTGCGTCTTACATGAAGAAAATGAATTATAGCGTTGACAACTACGCGATTGAAAGCCTACCTTTAGGTGGTGGTATTGAAACAACTGTTCTTCAACAAGTAAATGCCTATCAAATGATTTCAAACGGTGGTGTTTACATGAAAGGCTATTTGGTTGATAGCATCACTAATAATAAAGGTGATGTCATTTACCAACACAAGGCAAATCCAGTTCGTATATTCTCAGAAGCAACAGCTAGTATTTTGAACCAGTTATTGAAAGATGTTGTTAAAGGTGGCGCAACTACCGAGTTCTATAAAGATTTACAAGCTTTGAATAGTCAAGCAGCGCAAGCAGATTGGTCAGGAAAAACAGGGACAACCGACAATTATACGGATGTTTGGTTGATGCTTTCAACACCAAAAGTAACTTTAGGTGGTTGGGCAGGTAATGATGATAATACCTCTCTAGACTCAATGGCTGGATACAAATACAACGCTCAGTATATGGCTGATTTGGTTAATAGCATTTATAATGCTCATGCGAATACATTTGGAACAGACAAATACAACTTGTCTTCAAATGTGATTAAGTCAACGGTTCTAAAAGCAACTGGTTTGCAGCCTGGTACGGTAACGGTAAATGGTCGCTCGCTTAACGTTAGCGGTGAGACAACGACAAGTTATTGGGCTAAGACTGGAGCGGGTAATATGACCTATAAATTTGCTATTGGCGGAACGGATAGTGACTACACGAAAGCATGGGATGCATTGCTTCATAATCCGGCGATTAAAACCAACAGTAGTAACTAAAAACACTTGCAAAAATTTAAAAAATAAGGTATAATATTAGCAACTATTTGTCGTTTTCTTTAGTTGAAATATTGTCCAACTAAAGTTTGCAGCAGTTAAATCACACTTTTTATGGTCAGATTTAGCTGCTCTTTTTGTGCCTAATTTTAGAAAAAATGCAGTTTGTAACCTATATTTAAAGTTTCTAAAAATTCACATCAACGACACACTTGGCGGGGTGTTTTAAGTACCCTAACTATAAAGGTCAAAATGAAAAAGTAATGATTGTTCTCGTCGTATGAAGAGAATTGTGGTTATGATGGAGTTTATAGACCTCTGTATTTTAATGAAGGAGTAAAAAACTTGGCAGGACATGAAGTTCAGTACGGGAAACACCGTACACGTCGTAGCTTTTCAAGAATCAAGGAAGTTCTTGATTTACCTAACTTGATTGAAATTCAAACGGATTCTTTTAAAGACTTCTTGGATAACGGATTAAGAGAAGTTTTTGAAGATGTACTTCCAATTACAAACTTTACGGATACTATGGAACTTGAATTTGTTGGTTACGAATTGAAAGAGCCTAAGTATACGCTTGAAGAAGCTCGTATCCACGATGCATCTTACTCAGCACCTATTTTTGTAACCTTCCGTTTGATTAACAAAGAAACAGGAGAAATCAAAACTCAAGAAGTTTTCTTCGGTGATTTCCCAATTATGACTGAAATGGGTACATTCATCATCAACGGTGGTGAACGTATTATCGTTTCTCAGTTGGTTCGTTCTCCTGGTGTTTATTTCAATGATAAAGTTGATAAAAACGGTAAAGTTGGTTACGGTTCAACTGTAATCCCTAACCGTGGAGCATGGCTTGAATTAGAAACAGATTCAAAAGACATTGCTTACACACGTATCGACCGTACACGTAAAATTCCATTTACAACACTTGTACGTGCTCTTGGTTTCTCAGGTGATGATGAAATCATGGATATCTTCGGTGATAGCGAACTTGTTCGTAACACTATCGAAAAAGATATTCATAAAAACCCAGCAGATTCACGTACTGACGAAGCACTTAAAGAAATTTACGAACGCCTTCGTCCAGGTGAACCAAAAACAGCTGATAGCTCACGTAGCTTGCTTGTCGCTCGTTTCTTTGACCCACGTCGTTATGACTTGGCAGCTGTTGGTCGTTACAAAATCAACAAAAAACTTAACATCAAGACTCGTCTCTTGAACCAAACAATTGCTGAAAACTTGGTTGATGCTGAAACAGGTGAAATCCTTGTTGAAGCTGGTACAGTAATGACACATGACGTTATCGATTCAATTGCTGATCAATTGGATGGTGACCTTAACAAATTTGTTTACACACCAAACGATTATGCTGTTGTCACTGAACCTGTTGTTCTTCAAAAATTCAAAGTTGTATCACCAGTTGATCCAGACCGCGTTGTTACAATCGTTGGTAATGCAAATCCTGATGATAAAGCACGTGCGCTTACACCAGCTGATATCTTGGCTGAAATGTCGTACTTCCTTAACCTTGCTGAAGGTCTAGGTAAAGTTGATGATATCGACCACTTGGGTAACCGTCGTATCCGTGCCGTTGGTGAATTGCTTGCTAACCAATTCCGTATTGGTCTTGCTCGTATGGAACGTAACGTTCGCGAACGTATGTCAGTACAAGATAACGAAGTGTTGACACCACAACAAATCATCAACATCCGTCCTGTAACTGCAGCCGTTAAAGAATTCTTCGGTTCTTCTCAATTGTCACAGTTCATGGACCAACACAACCCACTTTCTGAGTTGTCTCACAAACGTCGTTTATCAGCCTTAGGACCTGGTGGTTTGACTCGTGACCGTGCTGGTTATGAAGTTCGTGACGTGCACTACACTCACTATGGTCGTATGTGTCCGATTGAAACTCCTGAAGGACCTAACATCGGTTTGATCAATAACCTGTCAACATACGGACACCTTAACAAATATGGTTTCATCCAAACACCATATCGTAAAGTTGACCGCGCTACAGGTGTGGTTACAAACGAAATCGTTTGGTTGACTGCCGATGAAGAAGATGAATACACAGTAGCACAGGCTAACTCAAAACTGAACGAAGATGGAACATTTGCTGAAGACATCGTTATGGGTCGTCATCAAGGTAATAACCAAGAGTTCCCATCAAACATCGTTGACTTCGTTGACGTTTCACCTAAACAAGTAGTTGCCGTTGCGACAGCATGTATTCCTTTCCTTGAAAACGATGACTCTAACCGTGCTCTCATGGGTGCCAACATGCAACGTCAAGCGGTGCCATTGATCGATCCACACGCACCATATGTTGGTACTGGTATGGAATATCAAGCAGCCCACGATTCAGGTGCTGCCGTCATCGCTAAACACGATGGACGAGTTGTCTTCTCTGACGCTGAAAAAGTTGAAGTTCGTCGTGAAGATGGTTCACTTGATGTTTACCACATCACTAAATTCCGTCGTTCTAACTCAGGTACAGCTTATAACCAACACACACTTGTTAAAGTTGGCGATATCGTTGAAAAAGGTGACTTCATCGCTGATGGTCCTTCAATGGAAAAAGGTGAAATGGCCCTTGGTCAAAACCCAATCGTCGCTTATATGACTTGGGATGGTTATAACTATGAAGATGCCATCATCTTGAGTGAACGTCTTGTTAAAGAAGATGTTTATACATCGGTTCACTTGGAAGAATTTGAATCAGAAACACGTGATACTAAGTTAGGCCCTGAAGAAATCACTCGCGAAATTCCAAACGTTGGTGAAGAAGCTCTTAAAGACCTTGACGAAATGGGTATCATTCGTATTGGTGCTGAAGTTAAAGAAGGTGACATCCTTGTAGGTAAAGTAACACCTAAAGGTGAAAAAGACCTTTCTGCTGAAGAACGTCTTCTTCACGCAATCTTCGGTGATAAATCTCGTGAAGTTCGTGATACATCACTTCGTGTACCACACGGTGGAGATGGTGTCGTTCGTGACGTTAAAATCTTTACACGTGCAAACGGTGATGAATTGCAATCAGGTGTTAACATGCTCGTTCGTGTTTACATCGCACAAAAACGTAAAATCAAAGTCGGAGATAAAATGGCCGGTCGTCATGGTAACAAAGGGGTTGTTTCTCGTGTTGTTCCAGTTGAAGACATGCCTTACCTTCCAGACGGAACTCCAGTCGATATCATGTTGAACCCACTTGGGGTGCCATCTCGTATGAACATCGGACAAGTTATGGAACTTCACCTTGGTATGGCTGCTCGTAACCTTGGTATCCACATTGCAACACCGGTCTTCGACGGGGCAACTTCAGAAGATCTTTGGGATACAGTTAACGAAGCTGGTATGGCTAGCGACGCTAAGACAGTTCTTTACGATGGACGTACTGGTGAACCATTTGATAACCGTGTATCAGTTGGCGTCATGTACATGATCAAACTTCACCACATGGTTGATGATAAACTTCACGCACGTTCAGTTGGTCCTTACTCACTCGTTACACAACAGCCTCTTGGTGGTAAAGCACAATTTGGTGGACAACGTTTCGGTGAAATGGAAGTTTGGGCTTTGGAAGCTTACGGTGCATCAAACGTCCTTCAAGAAATCTTGACTTACAAGTCAGATGATGTGACTGGTCGTCTTAAAGCTTATGAAGCCATCACTAAAGGTAAACCAATTCCAAAACCAGGTGTGCCAGAATCATTCCGAGTTCTTGTTAAAGAATTGCAATCACTTGGTCTTGACATGCGCGTACTTGACGAAGATGACAACGAAGTTGAACTTCGAGACCTTGATGAAGGTGAAGATGACGACGTAATGCACGTTGATGATCTTGAAAAAGCTCGTCAAAAACAAGAAACAGAAGAAGATGAAAAAGCTGAAGTTTCTGCAGAAGAAAAATAATAATAGGAAAGAATAATTTGGGCATAAGAGTTGCAAGTAAATCTTGCTCCTCTTGGTCGGATTGTTTGGATAAGTCCTATAACGATAAATGATGTCTTGCAGACAAAAGTTTATAAGTCGTGACAAGTTAGAAAGTAGCTCTGCTATTTTCAAAAGAACAATAAAGAAAGGTAAAACTAGTGGTTGACGTAAATCGTTTTAAAAGTATGCAAATCACATTAGCCTCACCAAGTAAGGTCCGTTCATGGTCTTATGGTGAAGTTAAAAAACCTGAAACAATCAACTATCGTACGCTCAAACCAGAACGTGAAGGTCTTTTTGATGAAGTAATCTTTGGACCAACAAAAGACTGGGAATGTGCTTGTGGTAAATATAAACGTATTCGTTATAAAGGAATTGTTTGTGACCGCTGTGGTGTTGAAGTAACACGTGCTAAAGTTCGTCGTGAACGTATGGGACACATTGAATTGAAAGCTCCAGTATCACACATCTGGTACTTCAAAGGTATTCCATCACGCATGGGACTTACTCTTGACATGAGTCCACGTGCTCTTGAAGAAGTTATTTACTTCGCTGCTTATGTAGTTATCGATCCAAAAGATACTCCGCTTGAACCAAAATCACTTTTGACTGAGCGTGAATATCGTGAAAAATTACAAGAATACGGACAAGGATCATTTGTTGCAAAAATGGGTGCGGAAGCTATCCAAGATCTTCTTAAACGCGTTGATTTGAAATCTGAAATCGCTGAGCTTAAGGAAGAATTGAAAACAGCAACAGGGCAAAAACGTATCAAAGCTGTCCGTCGTTTAGATGTGCTTGATGCCTTCTACAAATCTGGTAACAAACCGGAATGGATGGTACTTAACATCTTGCCAGTTATTCCACCCGATCTTCGTCCAATGGTTCAATTGGATGGTGGACGTTTCGCTGCATCTGACTTGAACGACCTTTACCGTCGTGTTATCAACCGTAACAACCGTTTGGCTCGTTTGCTTGAATTGAATGCCCCTGGTATCATCGTGCAAAACGAAAAACGTATGTTGCAAGAAGCTGTCGATGCTCTTATCGATAACGGTCGTCGTGGTCGTCCAATCACAGGTCCTGGTAGCCGTCCTCTTAAATCTTTGAGCCACATGCTTAAAGGTAAACAAGGTCGTTTCCGTCAAAACTTGCTTGGTAAACGTGTTGACTTCTCTGGACGTTCAGTTATCGCCGTAGGTCCAACACTTAAAATGTATCAATGTGGTGTGCCACGTGAAATGGCTATCGAATTGTTCAAACCATTTGTAATGCGTGAAATTGTTGCTCGTGATTACGCTGGTAACGTTAAAGCTGCTAAACGTATGGTTGAACGTGGAGATGAACGTATTTGGGATATTCTTGAAGAAGTTATCAAAGAACACCCAGTACTTCTTAACCGCGCACCTACTCTTCACCGTTTGGGTATCCAAGCCTTTGAACCAGTCCTTATCGATGGTAAAGCACTTCGTCTTCACCCACTTGTTTGTGAAGCCTACAATGCCGACTTCGATGGTGACCAAATGGCCATCCACGTACCACTTTCTGAAGAAGCTCAAGCAGAAGCACGTCTTCTTATGCTTGCCGCAGAACACATCCTTAACCCTAAAGATGGTAAACCAGTCGTAACACCATCTCAAGATATGGTTCTTGGTAACTACTACCTAACTATGGAAGAACCAGGTCGTGAAGGTGAAGGAATGATCTTCAAAGACCGCGATGAAGCAGTTATGGCATACCGTAATGGTTATGTTCACTTACACACACGTGTTGGTATCACAGTTGATAGCATGCCAAACAAACCATGGACTGATGAACAAAAACACAAAATCATGGTTACAACTGTTGGTAAAATCCTCTTTAACGACATCATGCCTGATGATCTACCTTACCTTCAAGAACCAAACAATGCTAACTTGACTGAAAAAACTCCAGATAAATACTTCTTGGCACCTGGTCAAGATATCCGCACTGTTATCGACAGCTTGGATATCAACGTTCCATTCAAGAAGAAAAATCTTGGTAACATTATCGCGGAAATCTTTAAACGTTTCCGTACAACAGAAACATCAGCCTTCCTTGACCGCTTGAAAGACCTTGGTTACTACCATTCAACTCTTGCTGGTTTGACAGTGGGTATCGCCGATATCCCAGTTATCGATAACAAACAAGAAATTATCGATGCAGCCCACACGAAAGTTGAACAAATTAACAAAGCCTTCCGTCGTGGTTTGATGACTGATGATGATCGTTATGTTGCTGTTACAACAACATGGCGTGAAGCTAAAGAAGAACTTGAACAACGTCTGATTGAAACACAAGATCCTAAGAACCCTATCGTTATGATGATGGACTCAGGAGCTCGTGGTAACATCTCTAACTTCTCACAACTTGCCGGTATGCGTGGTTTGATGGCTGCTCCGAATGGACGTATCATGGAATTGCCTATCTTGTCTAACTTCCGTGAAGGTTTGTCTGTCTTGGAAATGTTCTTCTCAACTCACGGTGCTCGTAAAGGTATGACTGATACAGCCCTTAAGACTGCTGACTCTGGTTACCTTACTCGTCGTTTGGTTGACGTTGCCCAAGATGTTATCATTCGTGAAGACGATTGTGGAACTGACCGTGGTCTTGTCATCCGAGCTATCACTGATGGTAAAGAAGTTACAGAAACTCTTGAAGAACGTCTTGTTGGTCGTTACACTAAGAAATCTGTTAAACACCCTGAAACTGGCGAAGTTATCGTTGGTCCAGACGTATTGATTACTGAAGATATGGCAGCTGAAATTGTTAAAGCTGGTGTAGAAGAAGTAACAATCCGTTCAGTATTTACATGTAACACTCGTCATGGTGTATGTCGTCACTGTTATGGTGTCAACCTTGCTACAGGTGATGCGGTTGAAGTTGGTGAAGCAGTTGGTACAATTGCCGCTCAATCTATCGGTGAACCTGGTACACAGCTTACAATGCGTACCTTCCACACGGGTGGTGTTGCGTCAAATACCGATATCACACAAGGTCTTCCTCGTATCCAAGAAATCTTTGAAGCTCGTAACCCTAAAGGTGAAGCAGTTATCACTGAAGTTAAAGGTACTGTTGTTGACATCGAAGAAGATGCTTCTACACGTACTAAGAAAGTTTACGTTCAAGGTAAAACTGGTATGGGTGAATACGTGGTACCATTCACAGCTCGTATGAAAGTAGCTATTGGTGATGAAGTTCACCGTGGTGCTTCACTTACTGAAGGTTCTATCCAACCTAAACGTCTCCTTGAAGTTCGTGATACATTATCAGTTGAAACTTACCTTCTTGCCGAAGTACAAAAAGTATACCGTAGCCAAGGGGTAGAAATCGGTGATAAACACGTCGAAGTAATGGTTCGTCAAATGCTTCGTAAAGTTCGTATCATGGATCCAGGTGATACAGATCTTCTTCCAGGTACACTTATGGATATCGCAGACTTCACAGATGCTAACAAAGATGTTGTTATCTCTGGTGGTATTCCTGCAACTGCACGTCCAGTACTTATGGGTATTACTAAAGCTTCGCTTGAAACTAATTCATTCTTGTCAGCTGCATCATTCCAAGAAACAACTCGTGTTCTTACAGATGCTGCTATCCGTGGTAAAAAAGATCACCTTCTTGGTCTTAAAGAAAATGTTATCATCGGTAAAATTATTCCAGCTGGTACAGGTATGGCACGTTACCGTAACCTTGAACCACAAGCTGTTAATGAACTTGAAACAAGTGAAGAAGCTGAAATAGTTGAAGCAACTGCAACAACAGAAGCAGAATAATCTGATTTCACATTTTAGTTTAATAAATGAAAAAGGCCTGAGTTTATCTCAGGCCTTTTTGTTAAGCTTTTTTAGATGATAATGGTTATAAATAAGCAAATATATTTTAAATTAGCTTTAATTCTTATATAATAAAGAGCATAAGGAAGTGAAAAAATGTATCAAGTAATCAAAATGTTTGGGGACTGGGAACCTTGGTGGTTTTTGGATGATTGGCAGGATGATATCATCGAAGAACAAACTTTTGAATACTTTGAAGAAGCTGTGTCATTTTACAAATCAGAATGGCAATCGTTAAGAATGAATCTGCCGATCTGTAAGTGTCATGATAATTTTCAAGCTGCTTTCTGGGATCAAACCGAGAAACGTTGGTGTGAAAATTGTGGTGATTATTTGCAGCAATATCATTCTCTTTTAATCTTAAAGGATGGGCAAGAATTGACGAAAGAGTATTTTGCTTATCATTTTAATGTTCGAGATGACGAACCAAGCCCCAGACCTCAAAATTGCAAATTTAAACCTTAATCATGGAAGTTTTCCATGGTTTTTTTCTTTTTTTGAGATTTTTTTACGAATATAAAAGTGAGGAGGTCAACATGATTCAGGAAAAAGCAAAGCAGCTGATTAAGGATGCTGTTGAAAAGAATGTGCAAGATATTTACATTGTTCCTAAGAAGGAGCACTATGAAATTTATCAACGTGTTGGAGATGAACGTCAGTTTATCCAAGAAGTTGCTAGTGATGAAATGACAAGCGTGATTAGTCACTTTAAATTTGTTGCGGGAATGAATGTTGGTGAGAAACGTCGTAGTCAGCTAGGGTCTTGTGATTATGAATTTGCTGAGGGTGAAGAGATTTCACTGCGTTTATCCACTGTTGGTGATTATCGCGGGCGTGAGAGCCTGGTCATCAGACTTCTTTATTCAGGTCGTCATGATTTGCAATATTGGTTCGATGGGATGAAGAATATTTTAGAGGCGATTGATAGTCGAGGCCTTTATCTTTTTTCCGGGCCGGTAGGGAGTGGAAAGACTACTCTCATGTATCAATTGGTTCGTGAAAAGTTCCCCGATAAGCAGGTCATTACGATAGAAGACCCTGTTGAGATTAAGCAGGATAATATGTTGCAGCTGCAGCTTAATGATGAAATTGGCATGACTTATGATAATCTCATTAAACTCTCGCTTCGCCATAGACCTGATATTTTAATTATTGGAGAGATTCGTGATAGTGAGACAGCGCGTGCGGTTATTAGAGCTAGTCTAACAGGTGTGCTCGTCTTTTCAACTATTCATGCGAAAAGTATCCCAGGTGTTTATGCCAGATTATTGGAGTTGGGAGTTAGTAGACAAGAGCTCGAAAATAGTTTACGAGCGATTATTTATCAACGATTAATTGGCGGTGGAGGTATTGTGGATTTTGCCAAAGGAGATTTTGAACACTATCCCCCAACAAGGTGGAATGAGCAAATTAAAAGCCTTGCTAGGGACGGACATATTGGCCTTGAGGAAGCAAAAATCGAAAAAATTGCCCTTTAAAAAACAGCAGAAGGTGATTCAATTATTTAACAATCTCTTTAACAGCGGCTTTAATTTAACAGAAATTGTTTCTTTTTTGAGACGAAGTCAGTTGTTGGCGGAAGTTTATGTGGACAGTATGCAAGAGTCATTGTTAAGTGGGGCAAGTTTGGCAGATATGATGGCTAAGCTGGGCTTTTCAGATACAATTGTCACCCAGATTGCTCTTGCGGATGTTCATGGGAATTGTCAGCAGAGTTTGTTAAAAATTGATGGTTACTTGGCTAGTATGTCAGTTGTTCGAAAGAAATTGATTGAAGTGGCGACTTATCCTTTGATTTTGCTTAGCTTTTTAATTCTGATTATGTTGGGCTTGAAAAATTATTTGCTGCCGCAGTTGGAAAATCAAAATTTTGCAACTCAGATTATCAGCCATTTTCCTATGATTTTTTTGGGTGGCTTTGCTCTTTTAGCTTTAGGAATTCTGCTTGGGGTTCTGTATGCCGAGCACTTATCGCCAATTTATCTGTATAGTCAGTTAAGTCGTTTGCCAATATTTGGTCGGCACGTGCGCCTTTATTTGACGGCTTATTATGCGCGTGAGTGGGGAAATCTTATCGGACAAGGTATCGAACTGATGGAGATTGTAGAGCTTATGCAGCGGCAAAAATCATGTCTCTTTCAGGAAATTGGAAAAGATATGCAGGAAGCTTTGTTGTCTGGTCAGTCTTTTCATCAGAAAGTGCTGGATTACCCTTTCTTTTTGCGTGAACTTAGCTTAATGATTGAATATGGCGAGGTCAAGTCAAAATTAGGTCGTGAGTTAGATATTTATGCCGAAGAGACTTGGCAGAATTTCTTTAGTCAATTGACGCAGGCAACGCAGCTAATTCAGCCTTTGGTCTTTGTCTTTGTTGCTTCAATCATCGTTTTAATTTATGTGGCAATGCTTTTGCCGATGTATCAAAATATGGGAGGAAATTTTTAATGAAAAACATTTGGAAAAAACTACGTAAAAAGTCTGTAGAAGCTTTTACACTTGTGGAAATGAATGATACTAAATTTGTTAAATTTTCCATAAAATTTTGATACTGTCAGCAGTCACTTGAACTTTGTTAATAAGTGCTCTGACAAGCATCTTTTGCTCTTCGTAATCCATTTTAAAAATGTCTTTAGTGTCTAGTTTTTTAAGCATCTTTTGCTTGTTTTTTTGTCGTTCTAAAGCTGGGTCTTTTTCTAGCTTTTCTTTTAAAATATCTATTTTCGATTGTAAAGTATCTGTTTTTGTTTTTAGATCATCAAGCGTAATTAAATTATTAATGTATAAATCATTGAGTCTACTAATCTTATTTGAGAGTGTCTCTATTTCTTTGTTTAAAGCGTCTCTATCAAGTTTTTCTGGTTCGTCATTAAATAGCTCATCTATGCAATTAGAGTCTGTTTGGAGCTTGGAAATAGACTCTAGGACGTATGCTTCTATATCGTCTTTCTCATAAAATCCTGAGTTGCATTTTTCATTGTTGTTGTAGACGGTAGCGCCTTTTGTTTTTCTAGGTGTACGCTGAACACACTGATAGCGTTTAAAACGTGTTCCATCTTTTCTGATTGTGCCTAATGTTATTTTTAAAGGCGCTTTACAGTAGCCACATTGTGCAATACCAGAAAGCATGTATTTTGATTGGAACGGTCTATAATTATTGTTGTGCTCATATGCTTTTTGTTGTCTAATTTTAAGCTCGTCTTGGACTTGGTTGTATATTTCTTTGGAAATAATAGGCGCGTGGTTTCCTGGGTATACCTGACCTTTGTATTTGTTGTAACCGCAATATACAGGATTATCAAGCATCTGTCTTATAGTGCGGTAACTCCAAGCTGGTGTTTTTGGGTATTTCTCGTTTAAATCATCTCTTAATTTAGTGATTGAACGTCCATTCAAATATGAGCTAAACACTTCTTTTACAATAATAGCTTCCGACTGATTAACGGTCATTTTACCTGTTCCAATATGATAAGTGTAGCCATAAGCGACTTTAGCCCACATCATAGGCTTACCAGACTTAGCACGCCCTAATTTACCTAATTGCATACGCTCTTTAATTTGCTCCCTATCCAATTGAGCAAACACCGATAAAATACCTACCATAGCTTTCCCAAAAGCTGTAGAAGTATCGAAGTTTTCAAGTAGACTGACAAAGTCTATTTTATTTTCTAAAAAAACATCTTCGATTAAGTATAATGTGTCTTTTTGGCTTCGGCTTAGTCGGTCAAGTTTATAGACTAAAACGGTATCAAAGACTTTCCTTTTTGTGTCTTTGATAAGCTTTTGTATAGCTGGTCTCTTGATATTAGAACCAGAAAAACCAGCATCTACATAGACATCATATACACTCCAATCTTTAATCATGCAATATGCTTTTAGCTTGTCTATCTGTTCCTCTATAGAGTAGCCTTCTTCGGCTTGGTTTGTGGTTGATACACGTACATAGATAGCTACTTTGTTCATATTTGTACCTCTTTCAATTATCGTTGAAAAATGATAAAATGGGTACAAGAAAAAGGGCTTTTTAATGCCTGTTTTTCTTGTAGTTTTATCTTTCCTCATGTTCAAAGTTTGGCGATGGAGAACATGAGGATTTTTTATTTATTTTTTAAGTTTCATACTTCCTGAAAGTGTTTCGCTAGCAATGCGATCACCACTTTGTGTTTTAATAACCAAAAGCGGTGGACGATTATAGTTATAATTGTTTTCTAAAGCCCAACCATTAAAGTATGAATGGACTTTATTTTGAAATCCGTCAGCGAATTGTTGAAGTTTAGTCTTATCATAGTATTTTGTTTCGTCTGGTACAACAAGATACAAAATTGTATCATCATAAGTTAGATTATATCCTGTCATATCAAAGCCATCTTCTGACAAACGTTGTTGAACACGTTCAATAATGGCAGGCATATTGTCTTTTGTTATATCAGGCGCACTTTCTTCTGAGGATGCCTCAGTACTTGATGAACTTGCTACTTCTTTGAGAATTGATGACTCTATAGCGCTTGCTGAAGTGTCCTCGGTTTTCTGTTTTTTCTTCTTAGATGAAGAGTAACTTACAGATGAAACAGATGGCACGCTAGGAACGCTTGTCTTTTTAGCATTTAAAGTATTAGATGTTAAAAAAACACTTCCTAACAATCCAACGACAGCCACAATTGCTGAAATGTTACGTTTGCTGGTGTCTGGCTTTTTCTTGGTAAAATACCAAACACCAACAATACCACCAATTAAAACAATCGGCATAACGATTGATAAAAGGTAGATAATAAGACAGACTAGGATAAACCCAAGAACCCAAATCGTTAATTTAGAGTTCTTTTGGTTGCCTTTCTTAGCCATAAAATCCTCCTCCAGCTTTTAACGTGGTTCAGTCTTTTGCACGTAGTTTTTTAATCTCGGTAAATATCAACGACTTCTCCGATTGTTCGGATGTCGTCGTTTTCTGATAGGTAAATTTCTTCGTATTTGTCATTCAAACTTTGCAAATACCATCTACCGTCGTAGTCACGTTTTAGCTTCTTAACAAAGTTTTTGTTATTAACCTGGAATACACCAATCTCATTAGGCTCAATCTGACTAGTTACTTTAATGAACAACAAGTCATTATCTTTTATTAATGGTTCCATTGAGTCACCAGCAACTTTAGCGATTGTATCGTATTCTTCTGGCACGTCTTCGGCTTTTAATTTAACTTCCATATAAAGATTATCGTTTTGGAAAACACCACGTCCAGCAGCCACCAAACCTTGAACATAGTCGGTGATGTATTCGTTGTCATCTTCTTTTTTGCTAAAGATAGAAGAAACAGTATTTTCTTGCTCCTGTTCAGCAAGTTGATTGCTAGCAAAGTTTAAGACCTTTTCTTGTCTTATTTGATTTAATTTATCATATATTACAACAATATCAGATTTAGTATTATTTGGGATGTCAGACCAGCCCATAAAATAAGCGGGGCTTGTATTTAGGATTTTAGAAATTTTTTCTAATGTTTCTGTAGGGACTTTTGCAATCTCACCTTTTTCATATCTATAGATGGTAGATTTAGAAACTCCCAATTTATTAGCCAGCTCTTCTGCGCTTATTTTCTCCTCAATCCGTCGTTGCTTTAATTTTCCTCCGATGTCCATAATTTCCTCCTTGTCAAATAGTATAATATAGACTTTGCAAAATTGCAACAAAAATAATTGCAAAAATGAAACTTTTGTGTTGACAAATAAAAAAATAGGTCTTATAATAAAGTCACAAAGTTGCAATAACGCAACTGGAAAGGAGAAATAAAAATGGTTAATACTCAAAAGCTCAAAGGAGTAATTGTGGAAAAAAGAACAACTCAACAAGCAGTTGCTGATAGTATTGGCGTTGCTAGAAGTACTTTTTATAGAAAACTAAAAAATGGTGGGACTTTCTCAGTTGAAGAAGCGGTAAAAATTGCTTTAGCCGTTCCTTTAACAAAAGAAGAGGCGATTGATATTTTTTTTGGGGATGTAGTCGCATAAATGCAACTGATAACGACAGTAGTTTATCAAAACAAAAAAAGCACCTCGGACGGCAATCCGATAGGCGCTTAACAAATTATAACTAACTAAATTATAACATGAACGAACTTAATAGTACACAAGAAATGCTAGTAAAAAACTGGCAACGAAAACATTATCAATTAAGCGAGGTACTTATTACAAGCTTAATTGGTTTAACACTTTCAGACACGTTGAATGTTTTGGCTCAAGCAAGAAAGGAGAAACTATGGCTAAAAAGCATTACAAAATAATCCACGTAATGGCTGATGGTACGGAACTTGAGGATATTACTGACTACGTCATCCCAGCGGGTCATCAAGTTTATAACATTTTAAAAGCGATTAACGAGAAACAGTTGGAGGTGAGTTGATGCAATACATCTTTCAGAAATACAACATCAAACTACACGGCTGTTAGTAATGAGTTCTTGGACGATGATGAGCTTTCTTTTAAAGCCAAGGGAATACTGATGGTCATTTTAAGAAATAAAGAAAATTGGCGAGTGTATCCAGAAGAAATAGCTAAGCGGTCAAAAGACAAAGTGTCAGCTGTTAGGACAGGTTTAAAAGAATTAGAAGAGCATCAATACATAAGGACTTACAAAAAAGGGTTAGGTGATAAAAGCGGGATATCTTACTTTAGGTTTTGTGCTGATAGGAAAATAACTGATGAAATCTTTGAGCAGTTAAAACAACAGCTAGATAACGAGCTGACTCAAATGTAGAAAACTCAAACTTGAGTTTCTCAAAGTTGAGTTTCTCAAAGTTGAGAAATCACCACCTAATAAATACTAACAATAAATAACTACTAATAATAAATAATTACTAATAATTAATAAGTGGGTGTTATGGACTTAAAGGAACTTATTAATAATTTTGAAGCTAATTTTGGTCGTATGCTTTCACCGTTCGAACTGGAAGACATTCAAAAGCTGGTTAAAGAGGACGGCTATCCTGTTGAATTAATCAACGAGGCTTTGAAGATATCTGTTAGAAACGGAAAGCTATTCTTAAATTACGTCGTTGGTATCCTAGTTCGCATGCGTTCGCAAGGTATTACAAACGTTGAGCAATTGAGAGCTGCTGAACAGCTAAAGCAAGGGAGTAGTAAACCAGTTGAGGTTGATAACGACTTCTTGGAAATGCTGATAGCAGCCGCCGAACTTTGGGACGATGACGAGGAAAGCAGAGAGCATCAAATTAGCTTGTACAGAGAATTTCAAAAATAGGAGAACACAATGGCAGATTTAAAACAAACAATTTTAGCAGAACACAAAACTTTGAAACGTATCGAAGAACTACAAGAGTTTATGCACGGAACATCAACGATAGCAATTGGGTTACACGAAGCTGGCATTATTGAACAGCCAGAACATAAATTGATGTTCTTTGAAACAATGCACGTTTTCTCACATATTCTTGAAGATGTGTTGGATGGTAAAGATGCAGCAGAGGCAGTAGGTGATACATTGTTTCCAGATGAGGACGAAGACTAATGAAAATCGAACTACTACACATCGTTAACGGTCATCGCAAGTTTCACATCGGCTTTTATGACAACATCAAAGATGCTGTTAAAGCACTAAAACGTGATGTAGCTATTAATTCAGCAATTGATAAGCCGAAGTGGGACAAGAAATACAATGAAACTAACGACATTGTTCGCATTGATTATGGTTTAAAGACTTGCTACTACTTAATGCAAGCTGTTGAGGTGAACAAATGACACATGGATTATTTGGTGACTTTGATTATGATAATTGGTTAAGCACGTATGAGGACCATGAAGAAGTATTTCAGGGTGACGAAGACGAGGCTTATGATCGTTGGAAAGAAGAACAGTTGGAGGACCAGGAATGGAAAATGTAACGATTTATAAAAAGCTCCTTAATATCCAAAAAGTTTTAAACGTTCCTAAAGGTCAATATAACAAATTTGGAGGCTATAGCTACAGGAATGCTGAGGATATTTTGAACGCTATAAAGCCATTGTTGTGGGAAAACGAATGTACAGCTTTCTTTAGAAAAGATGTCATTGAGCAAGTTGGCGATAGATATTATCTAGTAGCTACGTTTGATTTTGTTGATGTAAATACAGGCGAAAAAATTACGGTTGAGGCAAGAGCTCGTGAGGAGGAAAAGAAAAAAGGTATGGATGCGTCGCAAATTACAGGAGCAGCGTCAAGCTATGCCAGAAAATATGCCTTAAACGGTATTTTCTTAATTGATGATGCTAAAGATGCTGATACGAATGAATATCAGAAACAGCAAAAGCAGGGCACGAACACAAAACAGCAAACGCAATACATCAATGATAATCAATTGCAGCAGATTTATAACGGCATCAATCAGCTTGCACAGATGACTAACCAAAACCCAGATATTGTAGCAAGTGGTATTTTGGTTCGTTACAACATCAACGATTTTAGAGCTGTTCCAAGCGGATATTTTAACGAAGTGGTAAATTACATCAAATCACTGATGCCACAACAAAATCCAAATCAAATAAATTTTAATGATCTATAAAGGAGATAAAGATGAAAGACGTAACAAATAACACACTAACAGAAATCAATGTTGAATTTAAACCAGCGGTCATCAAAATTGACCGTGAAAGTATCGAGGCACAAGTTGCTGATGCCGTTGCTAAATACTCAAATCGAGAAATAACAGCAGAAACCTATAAAGAGGCGTATAACGAGCGCACAACCTACAACAATCTAACTAAAGCTTTAGAAGCTAAACGTAAAGAAATCAAAGGTGTTTTCAATTTACCTTATAACGATTTTGAAGCGTGGTATAAAGAAAAAGTATTAGCGCCAATTGATGAAGTGACCAAAAAAATGACAGAAGGCTTAAATGCAATCGATGAACAGGAACGATTGCTACGAGTTGACACAGTACGTGCTGCTTTTGAAGAGAAATGTGAGCTAGCTCAACTGGATAAATCAACTTTCGAGGATAAATACAATTCATATAGCTTGAAGAAATACTTTAAATCAGGAAAATTCGAACTTAAAACAGCAACTCTTGAAGAAATTGATCAGATTGTCTTGGAAGAACACAAAGCTGTACGTGAATTTGAAGAAAGCAAAGAGACAATTGTTGAGCAAGCTAAAGATTACGAATTGCTACCAGACGCTTACGTTCGTTATTTAGAGGACGGCAAATCACTTGTAGACGTGCTTAAAATCATGAAATCAGACAGAGATGCGATTGCTTTACGTAAAGAACAAGCTGAGGCACGAGCTAAAGCAGAGGCAGAACGTAAAGCAGAGATTGAACGTCTAGCGCAAGAAAATGCAAACTCTCAAATCAAGGCATATAATGCTGAAACTGGAGAGATTTTGGAAGGTAATACAATTACACCCGAGACACAAAACACGGCTGAAAATGAGCCAAAATTTGAGCCTGACAAAGCGTTGACACTTGATTTGCGTTTGACGTTTCCTGGAGGTGTTAAACAAGCCAAAATGTTTAAAGATTTCTTGGAGATGAATGGCATTAAGTATGAACAACAAAACATGATCATGGAAATGGGGCTTGAAGGATGAAAAAATATTACGTCAGCGGAAAAATTGCGGCATTGGATTTAGGGGCTGAAGTAGAGGCTTCTAATCCATATGCGGCAGCGATTAAATTTAATGAGAGATATGCGCCACTTTTAAAATTTGGCGTGCACGAGTTGGAAGTTAGAGAAGTGGAGGAAGTTGAATGATGTGGCTAGCTTGGCTATTACACGATGTTGGTGCTTTGCTTGTATGTGCATTCATCGCTGTTTATTTTAAACAGCCACTATGGATGTTTTTGGCGCTATTGTTTACAAGCAGCGTAAGTAGAGAAAAGAAAGAAGGTAGCGACAATGGCGATGGAAGTAACGAATAAAGGTTATATTAACTTTAACAATGAATACAACAAGCACGATCAAAACTTTACGACCGCAAGCATGAGCTTTGCAAATGGTAAAGGCGAAGACGGCAATTATAAGCATGGCTACATCAAAGTAATTGCTTTCGGTGAGCTAGGAAATGTCCTGTATGACAATGTCGGAAATTTGGTAACTATCACAGGTCGCTATCGTCAAAATGAGCACGAAGGCAATAAATATCCACAAATTATCATCGATGCAATCAATGGATATGCACCAGCCAAGAACCAAAACAATGGCAATTTTGGGCAAAATCAAGGCTACCAAAACCAAGGCAACTTCCAAAATAATGGTAGTTTTGGAAATCAACAGCCACAAAACGCAATCAATGGCTATCAAAATCCAAATCAAGGTAATTTTGGACAGCCACAAGGACAACAGACAAGTTTCTTCCAAGGGCAAACAACACAGACCAATCCTGACTTTAGCAGAAACTTTGGGAATGCTAATCCAATGGACATTAATGAAGACGACTTACCATTTTAGAGGTGTTGCATGAAAGAAGAACGAGTTAAAGCAGAAATCATGTGTCCGTTTTGCGGAATGTATATGGTTCTAAAAATCAAGAAACACAGAAAGTCCGTTTCTTGCCCAGGATGTCGAGAACGACTATATCTTAAGAAAACAAATGATAAAGGTTTCTATTTTAGAGCGTCAGAAGCTTATGGAATGAGAAAGATCACACGAGAATTCGAGAAATTATTTGAGGAGAACAGCAAATGACACAAGAGCAGTTTATTGTAATCTTATTTGGAATTTTAGGATTTACGTATCTAGTACTATTTACTAGATGGGCGAACAAGAAAATCACAGAGGCTAAACAAGCTTATCAAGCAACTTTAAAATATTATCAAGATCCAGAAACACAACGACAAATTACAAGTCATGTTTTAGCTAACAATATGCTTCGAAATGGTGAGGAGGTTTTTAAATGATGGATGTACAAGTATTCAATAATGAAGAATTTGGTCAAGTGCGTACACTTGAAATTGATGGAGTACCTTATTTTGTAGGGAAAGACGTAGCAGAGGTTTTAGGTTATAGCGATACAAACCAAGCTATTAGAAGTCATGTTGATGAGGAAGATAAGCTGACCCGTCAATTCTACGGGTCAGGTCAAAAACGTAATATGGTCATCATCAACGAATCAGGAGTTTACAATTTAATTTTTGGCGCTGCTAAACAAAGCGCTAACACCGAAATTAAAGAAAAAGCTAAAGCATTCAAACGTTGGGTGACAAGTGAGGTACTTCCGACCATTAGAAAACACGGTAGCTATGTGGCGCCAACACAAACAGCGCTCAGCACAGAGGATGCGTTTATTCAACTGTTCCAAACGCAGAAAGAAATCAAGCAAGAGCAAGCTGTAATGCGTGATGACATCGTCTATTTGAAAGAAGAACAGCCAGTCAATCCGTCAATCAACCAGGATTTGACTAAAGAACGTAACAAAGCAGTCGTTAAATGTTTGGGTGGTTATGATGCGCCAGCATATTCTGATAGCAAATTGAGACAGAAAGTGTTTTGTCAAGCAGCCAGAGATTTTAAAGAGTTGTTCAAAATTCCACGCTATGACTTGTTGAAAAAGAAAGACATTGAGCGTGCTTACGATTATTGGCAACAATGGCAACCACAAACAAATTTACGTTTAGAGATTGAACAAGCTAATAAACAGCTATCTTTGATTATTTAGGAGGCGATTATGGAAAGTGAAAATTTAATAATTGGGCTAGTCGTTATGCTAGCAGCGTTTATGTGCATCGCTGTTGGATACGACATTGGCAGGCATGAAAGCAAGTCCGAAATGACAGAGTTAAAGACTGAACTCAAAGATGCTAAGGCACAAATTAAGCTTTTAGAAGAAAATCAAGTGATTGTGTATTACGCTGATAGTTGGGGAGGTAATTATGATTATGAATAAAAAATTAATAGTGCTAGTAGGCTTAGCGTTAGCTGTAATAGGCTTGAATGGCTGTTCGGAGAGTAGCAACGCGTCTAGTCACGGCGTATATGCTTATATACCTAACGACAACAGAAATTGTGGCTGGGAGCGTGTGGAGGTAAAAGATTATTCTTTCTTTGAGAGAAGAACCAAAATAGAGACTACTGACGGGCGAAAAATCATAGGATACAACATTACGATTGTAGAGGAGTAGAATTGAGGTGAGGTTGAAAGGATGTTAGGAATCAAATCAGTCCATAAGCACATTTATAAGAAAGTCGGCTATTATGTTATGACTTATTCAGCTTATGGTCAAGATATTAAGTTATATACAAGACTACAGTGTTCTTGCGGTAAGCATAAAAAAATAAGGTTGGTCAAGAAAACTTTTGTGTTTGATAGCGAATTAGATAAAGAAATAGAGAGACTAAGAGATGTTGGTTATGTTTCTATTGAGGAGTTGGAGGTCTAATTATGTCAATTGATGCTTTAAAAGAAAAATGGGATGGCATTTATGCTTGGAATGTTAAAGATGGCAAGGTAGAGCCGCCAAAGCACACTTTTCCAAAAGCGGTTAAAGACCGTGCGGACTATTTTGCTGAAATGTTCGAAGACGGAATGACACTCGTAGGTTGTTTAGATTGTATTTTTAGCAACGAAAAGCCAGATGATTATGATTGGGGAGCTTCTAAAGACTGGTTGCCTAAATCAAAAGAATTTAAAGAATGGGAAAGCCAAGGGTCTAGCTTAGCACAATGTGAAATAGCTATTTATTTACTATTTGACAATTGGGAGGATAAAGATGACGATACCAAAATTTAGAGTATATGATAAAGTTGAATGCATGATGATAACAACAAGTGATTATGAGGACTTGTCAGATTTGTTTTGTTTCTTAAAAGCTGATGCTGATACTGGATATTGTAGCGAACTCATGCAATCAACAGGTTTGATTGATAAGAATGGAAAAGAAGTATTTGAGAATGATGTTATTAGAGACAGCGATGGTTTTGAAGGCATTGTTCAATACGATAAAAGCTATGGCATGTATGGCATTGCTTATCTTCCTACTAAATCAAACGGTATTGATATGACGTTTGAAGAATTAAAAGATAAGTATTGGAACACGTTTGAAGTTGTAGGCAATATTTACGAAAATCCAGAGCTTGTGGAGGAAGCGAAATGAAAGAAATGTTTTTTGCGGTGGTTGTTACTGTGTTTGGTGTCGTGAACATTTGGTTAGTCAATGTTCAGGCTAAAAAGATTGACGAATTATTCGAGCGTACAAGAATGCTGAATAAGAACCTTGACATGTTTGGTGACGAAGTAAGAGACTTGAACTATAATCCAGCCGTTCAAAAAGGAAAACGAGAAGCGGAGATTCAAAGGCTTAAGGGTAAGTTAGATTTTCTTGAAAAAGAGAAAAACAGCGATTGTGACGGAGTAAATCATGGAATTTGAGTTCATGTTGCCTAGAAATACCAAGTTAAAAAAGCAAAACATGGTTATCAACAGCAATGACAGATTTCATCGTCAAGCGCAAGCGGTCATGACAAGACGTATTAAAGCGTTAGCGATGTATGAAGTTACAGCTAAGAAAGATAAGCAGATGAAACCTTTTAGTCCAGAGAGACCATGTCATTTAATTGTGACGGTGTATAAGCCAACAAATCGAAGATTAGACACGCCAAACCTTTATCCAACGGTTAAAGCGTTAGTCGATGGTATGACAGAAGCTAAAATTTGGACTGATGACAATGATAACGTGATTAAATCAACTAAATTTCAGTTGGGCGGTTTGAGTGGTAAGAAAGGCTATTACAGATTTGTATTGACAATTGAGGAGGTAAACAATGTGGAAAATAACAATACATTTAACTAATGACATCACTATTACAACGCACTCGAATAGTGAAGAAAAAGAAATCTTGATAAATGATATTGCAAAAGGTATATTTACAGGAAAAGCTTTTTTATCAAGTAACGATGTTTTGATTAATCCGCGACATATTTTGTTTGTCGAGTCGGTAGAAAAAGAGGAAGTTTGAAGATGAGTGACGTTAAATGGATAAGTCAAATAACAGCGTATGATGTAGATAAACTTGAGGAATTCAAACTGATATTAAACGCAAATGAAATTATATCAATAGCGGAAGATACATTTGAAATCTTTGACGAAGAAACGGGTAATTTGGCGGAACACAAGGGTTGTGAAGTTAACGTGCGTGATTGTTGTTATAAAGTTTTGAATAGCTATGAAGAGTTTATTAAAGCGATGGAAACCTTGTAGGTGAAGTTATGGCAAAGACGAAGTTTGAAAGATTGTCTGTAATACATAGACGAGAAATCATATGGCTGAAGTGGTATTTTCTGAGAGATAAAACAAACCCAGAGAAAACAATCCTAGAGCAAAAGATACAAGACTGTTTTCTGGAAAATAACAATGAAGATGCAGCGTTTTACGTCAATTTGAACACAGTCACAAGTGAGGTTATCTCAAGAACAGATGAGTCACTTGTCAGAGTGCTCAAAGAGGTATATGTATACGAGACAATGAACGTGATAGGTGCTAGTCAAAGGATTTACTACAGGAGTCCAAACAGAACATACAAACATCTCAACAACTGGTTTGATAACTATTTCCGTGCTACATACAGACATTTGTTAGCTAACGCCTTGAAAGAACGGTAAAAAGCCACGTTAACTTGATATTACAATGAAATCATGAGTCTTAACTCATGATTTTTTGTGTGAAAGGAGAGGTAATGAATGAACGTCAGAAACGATTTGCAGATGAATTTATCAAGCTAGGAAATGCAACGAAAGCAGCAATTAACGCTGGATATTCTGAGAAATATGCAGGCGCTAACGCTGATAAGCTACTAAAAAATACTAAAATTCGAGCGTACATTGATGATCAACTTTCTGAATTACACAAGAAAAACATCATGGATGCTGAAGAGGCGTTGAGTATACTATCAGACATTGCCAGGGGAAATCGTGACGAAGAAGTTTTGATGATGAACCCAGTTACAGGCGAAGTCAAAAGGCTCAGGAAGAAAGCAGATAATGCAACAGTTATCAAAGCTATTCAAGAAATTTTGAAACGTTATCCAACTGCTAAACAAGCCGAAAAATTAGAGCTTGAATTGGCTAAGTTGCGTGAACAAGTCAACGCTAGCGAGGTACAAGATGAACAAATTATCATCGTTGATGAATGGGCTGAGGAGGTAGACGATGGTCTTTAATGTTCAAAAGAACGTCAATCCACATTTTAAGCCTGTTTGGATTTCCGTAGAACCTTACAATATTTTAAAAGGCGGGCGGAACTCGTTTAAATCATCTGTAATCGCATTGAAATTGGTTTATATGATGGTGAAATACATCAAGCAAGGCGACACAGCTAACGTTGTTATTATTCGCAAAGTAGCCAATACAATCCGTGACAGTGTCTTTAATAAAATACAGTGGGCGTTGCAATTATACGGCGTTTTTGGTGGTTTTAAAACGACTGTTAGCCCGTTCAAGATAATTCATAAGAAAACAGGGTCAACGTTCTATTTTTACGGTCAAGACGACTTTCAAAAGCTGAAATCAAACGATATTGGGAATATTATCGCTGTTTGGTACGAAGAAGCAGCCGAATTTGACAGCGAAGAAGACTTTGACCAATCAAACGTTACTTTCATGCGCCAAAAACACGCTAAAGCTAAATGCGTGCAATTTTTTTGGTCCTATAACCCTCCACGTAATCCATACAGTTGGATTAACAAGTGGTTTGAGACTATGAAAATACGTGATGAGTATCTTTGCCACTCATCTAGCTATCTTGATGACGAGCTGGGCTTTGTTACGGAGCAAATGCTAAAAGACATCGAACGTATTAAAGCTAATGACTTTGATTATTACAGATATATCTACCTGGGCGAGCCAGTCGGACTTGGAAACAACGTATACAACATGAGCACGTTTCATCCGTTGGATAGTTTGCCAGCTAATGATAGGCTGATTGGTATTTCCTTTGCACTTGACGGTGGTCACCAGCAGTCAGCAACAGCTTGCGGAGCATTTGGAATTACAGCAAAAGGCAATGTCATTTTGATTGATACTTACTACTATTCACCAGCGGGGAAAGTAGTCAAGAAAGCGCCTAGTCAATTATCACAAGACATATACAGTTTTACTCGTTCAGTTGTGGATAAGTATAGAGTGCAAGTGCTACAGTACACAATCGATAGTGCTGAGGGGGCATTGCGAAACCAGATGTATTTAGACTTTGCCATTCGTTGGCATCCAGTAGCCAAGCTAAAAAAAGTGACAATGATTGACAGCTTTCAGTCGTTGCTTGCTCAGGGACGTTTTTATTATTTAGACACGGAAGCCAATAAGATTTTTATCGAAGAGCATCGTATGTATCGTTGGGATGAGAAGACAATCCAGTCAGACAATCCAAACGTTATCAAAGAAGATGACCACACATGCGACGTGTCACAATACTTTGCCTTGGATAATGCTAAAATTCTCGGCTTACGTATCGGAAACAGTTAGGAGGACAATATGGGTCTAATCCAAAAAGTAAAAGACTTTTTTAATCGTGGGAGGTATAACATGCAGACTTCAAATTTAAACAGTGTTCTTGATCATCCAAAAATCGCAGTTAGTCAAGAAGAGTACAGTCGTATTCAACACAATCTAACTTACTATCAATCTAAATTTGATGACGTCGAATATATCAACAGCGAGGGTGATGTGAAACGTCGTAAGTTTAATCATTTGCCGATTGCACGAACAGCATCGAAGAAGATTGCTAGTTTGGTTTACAACGAACAAGCAGAAATCACGTCAGACAACAAATCAGTTGATGAGTTCATCAGCTACACACTTGACAATGACCGCTTTAACAAGAATTTTGAGCGCTATTTGGAAAGTGGTTTGGCGTTGGGTGGTCTTGCCATGCGTCCATATGTTGACGGTGATAGAATTCGTGTAGCATTCGTTCAAGCACCAGTATTCTTACCGTTGCAATCAAATACGCAAGACGTGTCGAATGCTGCTATCTTGACTAAAGCAATCAAGTCAGAGGGCAGAAAGAACGTGTATTACACGCTCGTAGAGTTTCATGAATGGGTGACAGCTGACGGAAACGAGCAAGGAAGTACGAAAGATAAAAGCTATTATCGTATCACTAACGAGCTTTACAAGTCAGACATCAGCGACGCATTAGGTCAACGTGTGAACTTATCTGAATTATATCCAGACCTTGAGCAAGTCACAATGTTTAAAGACTTATCACGTCCATTGTTTACGTATCTCAAGACTCCAGGAATGAACAACAAAGACATCAACAGTCCGCTTGGTCTATCTATCTTTGATAATGCTAAAACGACAATTGACTTTATCAACAGAACTTACGATGAGTTCATGTGGGAAGTCAAAATGGGTCAACGTCGTGTCATTATCCCTGAACAATTAACTAAGCTAACAGCACAGAGAGAAGATGGTTCAATCACTTTTAAACGACGCTTTGAGACAGACCAAAACATCTATACACAGCTAGGCGGTGGTGATATGGACGCTAACAGCATTAAGGACATTACAACACCTATCCGCTCAAACGACTACATTACAGCCATTTCAGAAGGTCTGAAACTGTTTGAGATGCAGATTGGCGTGTCTGCTGGCATGTTCTCGTTTGACGGCAAGAGTATGAAGACAGCTACCGAAGTAGTTAGCGAGAATAGCGACACATACCAAATGCGCAATAGTATTGCTGCTCTTGTTGAGCAATCGATTAAAGAGTTATGCGTATCTATTTGCGAACTCGGTAAGGCTACAGGTCTGTACAAGGGTGAAATACCAGAGCTGGAAGACATTTCAGTCAATCTTGATGACGGTGTCTTTACAGACCGAAATGCAGAGCTTGCTTATTGGATGCAAATGGTATCAGCAGGCTTTGCGCCCCAGCGTTTAGGCATCCAGAAAACGTTGAATGTGTCCGAAGAGGAAGCTAAAGACTATCTAGCTGAAATCAATGGGGAATTACCGCCAGAAAACGATGCAGACTTAGCGCTTTATGGCAGGAAACAAGTAGAGGAAGACGATGAGTAAGAGACCAGTCTTAAATGACCAGCAATTCTCTTTGCAAATGCAAGGAGTTAGTGACATTTACGCTCAAATGCAGCAAGAACTCTTTGATAATATGATCAAGCGTTTAATTGTTCGTGGTAGTGCTGATTTGCAAGAAAATCCGTACATTTGGCAAATGCAAAAGTTGAATGATATGCACATGCTAAACGAAGAGAATTTGAAAATTATCACGGAGCGCACAGGTATAGCAGAGGACTTGTTACGTGACGTTATAGCTAACGAAGGATTAAAGGTTTACAAAGACACTAAACAGCAACTTGCAGAGGATTTAGGCAGGAGAGATGGTGAATCTATTGCCAACGGCGTGATAGATAGCCTTGAAGCTTACACATCGCAAGCGATTAGTGACTTAAACCTTATCAATACGACTTTGCCTAGGTCAATTCAAAAAACATACAAATCAATTGTTGAGAAGTCCGTAGCCGAAGTGGTTATCAGTTCAAAATCAGCCGATAAAGCTATTCGTGATACTATCATGAAATGGCAAAAGAAGAATTTTACAGGATTTGTCGATAAAGGTGGCAGAGAGTGGCGAGCTGATGCGTATGCTAGAGCGGTTATCAAAACAACAACGTTTAGAGTCTATAACGAAATGCGAACAGCACCAGCAAAAGAAATGGGTATTGACACTTATTACTACTCAAAGAAAGCTACGGCAAGAGAAATGTGTGCTCCTTTGCAGGGTCGTATAGTAACAATGGAAGGCACGACACACACAGAGCAAGGGGTCAAGGTGCTTGCGTTGTCTGATTACGGCTATGGTTATGCTGGTGGGTGTTTGGGTGTGCATTGTGGACATTATTTGACGCCTTTCATTATCGGGGTCAATGAGCTACCAGAAGACCCAGACCATCTAAAAGACTTAACGCCTGAGCAGGCAGAAGAAAATGCACGCATACAAGCCAAACAAAGGGCGCTTGAACGTGCTATCAGAAACCAAAAAGAGCGCCTACACATTGCTAATCAATTGGGAGATGATGAACTTATCACATCTGAACGCTTAAAACTTAGAAACTTACAAGGAAAGATGCGTGCTTATGTTGATCAGCATGATTTCTTGCATCGTGATTACTCAAGGGAAAGGTTATTTTCAACTCAAAATTCATACGAAAAAAATAAAATATTGTTAGAGACTAAGAAGAAAACTTTAGAGAAGCAACGAGAGGTGAAAAGTGCTATAATAGGCATGAAAACAAGAAACGATATAAAAATTAAAGACGTTTCAAAACATCTTGTTGATCGTGCTGTTGAACGAAAGGTTGAAACTCAAACTATCATTGATGCTTTAAAAAATCCTCTTGAAATAAAAGAGATTAAATATGATGAGCATGGTAGACCATCTCAAAAATTTATCGGTAAAGATACATCAGTTGTTATCAATCCATCTACAGGGAATATTGCAACAACTCATAAGACAGGAAAAAGAATTCGCAGAAAGTATGGTTTTGAAAAATGAAAATAGTTGAAATTCTAAACGAAAAGCAAATAGCTTTTGTTAAAGAGTGCTTACCTAATTTTGATTTAGATAAAATTTTGCAAAACGGTGAGTTGAATGATGATTTTGCAGAAGCTTTGGAAGATTATTACCAGCTTAAAGCCTTTGATGATGCATACAACATTACACAAAAAGGTAAAATAGCAGAAAGTATTATTGATAAATTTGTAGATTTGAATATTTGGTAAATTATCTTACTTATATGCAATATGCACCTAGATTTTTCTAGGTGCTTTTTTTGTGCGCTTAAAACGGTAAAAAGTCCGCTTTATTCAAAGGTAAACTGAAGAAGTAAATAAGATTTTACCTTTGTGGTGGGGGTTAGCCACCTACAAAAAGGACTAGGAGGACAAAATGCCATTTACAAAAGATGACCTTATCAATCTTGGATTGACAGATGAACAAGCTAAAGAAGTTTTTACTTTGCATGGCAAAGATTTGAATGAAACTAAATCAGCTTTGGACACTATCACGCAAGAGCGAGACAGTCTTAAAAATCAATTGCAAAATGCTGAGACACAGATTGAAACATTGAAAGCTGATGCGAAGACAAGTGCCGAACAAAAAGAAGCACTTGATAAATTGCAAGCTGAATATGACAAGTTTAAAGCTGATGCCGAAGCAGAACTTGCAATGACACAAAAAATTAATGCTATCAATTTAGCTTTAAAGGACACAAATGCCTACAATCCAGAAAAACTGATGAAATTCATCGATGTTGATGCGATTGAAACGGGTGAAGATGGCAAGCCTAAATTAGACGATGTTATCAACGGTTTGAAAGAAAGTGATGCTTACTTGTTTAAACCAGAAGAAGATAATACGCCTAATCCGTCAATCGTACCTAATGGCAATCCATCGGCTGGTGGGAATGGGAGTGTTGACCCGTTTCAAGCGATTATTGATAGCTATGGCAAATAATTGAAAGGAGAATAAACATGCCAAGTAATTTAAACAATCCAGCACGTCGCTATGAAACACAGTACGCTGGTATTTTATCAACAGTTTTCGGCGTACAAGCTGCTTTCTCTGGTGCATTGTCACCAATTCAAATTTTGGACGGCGTACAAGAAAACGCTAAAGCCTTTTCGGTTAAAACTAACGCTACACCTGTTGTTATCAACGAAGAATACAAAACAGGTGCTAATGATGGCGGTTTTGGCGATGGTTCTGGCACTAAATCTCGTTTTGGTGACGTCACAGAAATCAAGTACACAAATACAGATGTTGAGTACGATTACACACTTACAATTCATGAAGGACTTGACCGCTTCACAGTCAATAACGACTTGCAAGCTGCTGTTGCTGACCGCTTGAAATTGCAGTCAGAAGCACAAACACGCCGTATCAACAAGCGTGTTGGTAAATACTTGTCAGATAACGCAGGCAAAGCAGAAGCGCTTGCTGATTTCACAGAAGAAAACGTCAAAGCGCTGTTTAACACAGTCAGCGCTTACTACATCAACAACGAAGTGACAGCACCAGTTACTATTTATCTTCGCCCTGAACTTTACAACGCAATTATTGATATGACAGCCAATACATCAGCCAAAGGCTCTAGCGTGTCTATTGATAACAACGGTTTGGCTCGTTACAAAGGTTTTGCGTTGGTCGAAACACCTGCACAATACTTTGACACAGGCGTAGTTGCTGTATTCTCACCAGACCGAATTGTAATTCCATTCGTTGGTATTTCAACAGCTCGCACAATTGAAGCTACAGCTTTTGATGGTGTGTTGTTGCAAGCAGCCGCTAAAGGCGGAACATACGTACTTGATGATAACAAAAAAGCTATCGTTAAAGTTACTGGTGTTGTAGGAGGATAATATGCCACAATACAAAGCTACTAAGAATTTATTCTTTAAATCGCTCAATAAAGATGTGATTGTTGGTGAAGTCATCGAACTTGAAAAAGATTACGCTGACAACGTCAACGCAGACCTTGCTAGTGCTTTTCCAGATGTTCAAGCGGTCTTAGTGCCACTTGATGAAGAAGTTACGGAAAAACCTAAACGTACCCGAAAGAAAGCAAAAACAGATACTGAAACAGAAGAATGAGGGTGATAACACCCTTTTAGGGAGGTTACCATGACTTATTTAACTAAAGCAGAGTTTTCGGACCTTGGTTTTGATGATGTTGAGAACTTTGATAAGTTAGCAAAACGTGCTGAAATTGCCATTGATATGTATACACAAAACATCTACAAGCGTTTTATCAACTTTGAAGATGATTTTGATTATCGTAAGCAAGCAGTCAAGCTTGCTATGGCGTTTCAAATTGCTTACTTGGATGTTTCAGGCATCATGACAGCTGATGACAAGAAAACAATGACAAGCGTTTCTATCGGACGTACCAAAATCGATTACAAGACATCTGAGAGCACGTTTAGCGGTCAGCAATATAATTTATCAATTGATGCCGAAAACGTTCTGAAACAGGCAGGATTTAGCCTTGTCGTGGGAGTTGATTATGATAGATAAGCGTTTGTTAACTGACACTGTTATTGTTCAAAAAGTACAAAAAGAAAATGATTTTGGTGATTTAACTTATTCAGAACCGTTGACGGTCAAACACGTTCGCTTTGACCGCTCTAGTTCTGTTTCTGGAGCGAATAACTCTAAGAAAAAAGACAGAACAGGAACAATTTTCATTTATCCAGCCATTTCTGGTGTCAAGGTAGACAACAGCTGGGATGAGGCGACTGTTAGCGATGGTGCTAATACGTACATTGTTAAAAGTCATGAGCCTAATTACTTAAATGGCAAAATCTTTAGCTATGAAGTAGGAGTGATTTGATGTTTCGTATTCGGACAAAGGCTGATTTGAGTGGCGCTGAACGGAAGGTATCTGATGCTAATGTTTTGAGGGGGAAACGTGCACTAGCTAACCAAGTTTTGATGGATACAGACAAGTACATCCCAATGAAGGGCGGTGCTTTGCGAGCCAGCGGACAAATAGCTATAGATGGTAGCGCTGTTTCTTGGAATACAGTATATGCACGAGCTCAATTTTATGGGACAAACGGCATTGTTGTATTTAAGAAGTATACAACACCAGGTACAGGTAAACTTTGGTATGACAAATCAGCGGAAGCAAATGTTGATAAATGGAAACGTGTTGCAGCTAAAGGGATGGGGTTCTGATGCAAGATAACAAAAACTTTCAAATAGTACTTTTAAAATACATTAACAATTTTAAACAATTGCCGTTGAAAGCACGGCTAGATTATTTCAAAGATAATCAAGATGATTTGGTCGTCAATGCTATTCCAGGCGGAACGATTGACAGAGAATTTATGGACGGTACGAGAGAAGTAAGCCTACCGTTTGAAATTGCAGTCAAAAGTAAGAGTAATCAGCTGGCAAGTGATGTCATTTGGTTTCTGAATGGCGAGTTATCAGCATTTGATATTGATTTGCCAAGCACAGACGACTCTTACACATTCTTATCTCTTTCAGTCGGTAAACCTGGTATTAATGGCAAAGATGAACATGGTTATTTTGTTTACACATTGCAATTACAAGCAAAATTAGAAATTTGAGGAGGAAATTATGGCACGTCAAAAAAATGCCCAACGCAAACACTTTGTAGCACCGTTTAATCCAGGAACGCCAGATACTGTACCAGGTGATGATGCGTTCTTACCATTGGCTAAATACATCGAAACTATCGATGACGACACAGACGAAGAAACAGATGACACTGGTTACTATGACGGTGATGGTACACCAGAAGAAACGGTTACATCTGTTTCTGGTGCTTACTCTGTTTCTGGTCTATATGATGCGGAGGATAAGGCGCAAGCTCTAATTGCATCTAAACGCTATGAAATCGGTGATGGTCGTCGTGTATGGCATCGTGTAGTTGAGTCAAACGGCAAGAAGTCATTTACTCAAATCGCTAACGTTTCTGGCATTAAAGCTGGTTCTGGTGATGCGACAGCTTATGAAGAATTCGAATGCACACTCAAATGGATTAAAAAGCCAATTGAGAAAGCTATTACAGAATAGAAAGGTTTGAAATATGTCACGAGTTTATAATTTTGATGCGAAGCAAGATGCGATTGAATTTGTAGTAGGAGATTGTACGCTTGAATTCATGCCAAGCGATGAGCAAAGCAAAGAAATGCAAGCAAAAGCTGATGAGTTGAAACAGCGTGCTAATAGCATTGACGGAATTGCTAACGAGGACTCTTGGGGAGCAGTTCAAGAAATCAAAGCTGTCTTAGACGAGTTCTTTAAAACGATGTTTGACAATGAAACACCTGAAAAGCTCTATAAAGCTGTTGGTCAAAATACAATGACCTATCTCAAGGTGTTCTTGCAAATTTCAAAAGCAATTAACGAAGTTAATGCTGAACGTCAAAACGATGAATATTTTAAACAGTTTCTATCTGAGTAATGTTTGACATTTCCAAAAGAATGGATGATAGGCTGGTGCTCAATGGAAAAGAGTACCAGCTTTTTCTTTCGTTCGATAACGTCTTGAAAGTCTTTGATATGTGGTCAGATGACAGATTTCCAGTACAGATTAAGCCACAGTTAGCACTGGTTAAGCTCACTAATAGCTCTGATTTTAAAAATATGGACTTTGAAACAGCTTTGAATATTTATTCAGAAGTGTTTGACAAGCATATTAAGAGCGTTAGAGCGATTGATGCAGTTGAGCGCTATGACCTGGAAGGGAATGTTATCCCCAGAAAACCACGAGAAGACTCAGATGACGGAAAACCTCTGTATTCAATCAAATATGACGGCGAGTTCATTTTTTCATCGTTTATGCAAGCCTATCACATTGATTTGATTGAAGAACAAGGGAAATTGCATTGGTCAAAATTTAATGCTTTATTGTCTGGTTTACCAGATGGAACAAAGCTAATTGAAGTTATGAAAATCCGAGCTTGGAAGCCACAAAAAGGCGACAGCGCAAAAGAAAAACAGCGCATGCGTGCTTTACAAGAAGAGTACGCATTGCCTGATTAAGAAAGGAGGGGAATATGGCAGAAGGTAAAGTGACCATCCAAATTGATATGGATGGTAGAAAAGCACAATCAGAAGTGAAATCACTCAAAAGCACTTTACTTAGTCTAGGTGATGGCGCTAATAAGATTGGTAGCTCGTTTAAATCACTATTAGCCGCTAATGTAGTTGGTTCTGCTTTGATGTCTGGAATTGGAGCGCTTAAAGGCGGTCTTACAAGCATGTATGGAGAACTTAGCTCTAATACAAAAGCTTGGAAGACGTTTGAAGGTAACTTGACGCAAGTTTGGGGATCGTCAGAAGAAACCAGTAAGAAGATTAGTCAAGTCAAAAGTACCTTGCAAGATTATGCTACACAGACAATCTACAGTGCGTCTGACATGGCGCAAACGTACAGTCAGTTAGCGGCGGTTGGTATCAAAAATACCGATCAACTTGTTATGGGGTTTGGTGGGCTTGCAGCAGCCGCCGAAAACCCAACGCAAGCCATGAAGACCTTGTCACAACAAGCTACGCAAATGGCTGCTAAGCCTAAGGTACAATGGCAAGATTTTAAATTGATGCTCGAACAAACACCAGCAGGTATCGCAGCAGTTGCCAAAGAAATGGGTATGTCTACATCTGAAATGGTAACAGCCGTTCAAGATGGAAAAATTGCGACAGAAGACTTCTTTAACGCAGTAGCTAAGGTTGGTAATAGTGACCAATTCAAGAAAATGGCTACAGAGTTTAAAACAGTTGACCAAGCCATAGATGGTGCGAAAGAAACACTATCTAACAAGCTGATGCCAGCGTTTGAAAAGCTTAATCAATTCGGGATTAAGACAGTTGTAGCGCTTACAGATGCTTTAGACAAAATTAACTTTGACAAGTTAGCTGATAATCTTGGCAAAGCGCTTGATGGTATCGACATTGAGGGAATAATGGCTAAAGCTGAGCAAGCTATGAAAATGTTCTTTAACCCCATTTTTGTCATGAAATTCAAAAGCGCATTAGACAGTGTTAAAGGTGCGTTGAGTTCAATAGCTGGTGCTTTTAATAGTGTTGCTGGTGGTGGCTGGTCATGGCTCATGACAGCTAGTAATTACGTATCAGCTCTGATAGTAACGGTTAGAACAGGAGCAAAAGCCGTCAAGAAATTTATGGACAGTTTTGCAGAAACAGGAGCGATGCAACAGATTAAATGGGCTATTGATAGCGTGATTGCAGCATATAGCTATCTTGTTTCAGAGGTTGGTGAAGCTTCTATTTGGTCAACGCTTGGGACAGTAATTGGCAATGTTGCAAAAGTTATAGCTCAAGTGGTTAAAGCGATAGCTGACTTTGTTTCTCGTTTAGATCCAAGTATTGTACAAGGTTTTACAAATGTATTAGTCGGTGGTATTGCTGGTTTGATGGCGTTTTCAGCAGGGACTAACTTAGTTTCAAAAGGCATGAAGGGACTTGAATTTATCAAGTCATTTAATCCGTTCAAAATGTTCAAGAAGAACGCTAAGGACGGAGCAGATGGTGCGACAGAAGCTGTAGGTCAAAGTAAATCTAAGATTGCTCAAATCTTACAAGGTCTTGCATCGGTCATTAAATCGGCGGGTACTAGTATTGCTGTTGCAGCAAAAGGGATTGGTACAGGCTTGGCAAATGCTTTTGTTGGATTAGGTACGGCTCTTAAAATGGCTGGACCAGCAAATATTATTGCATTAGGCACAGCAGTCGGTATTGCATCCGTTGGTATTGGTGCAGGTGTAGGAATTATCGTGTCAGCGTTGACTTTGTTAGCAACGCAAAGCGCAGGTGTGTCCGTGATTATTCAAGCGCTTGGTACAGCCTTTGCAACAGTAGCAACGGCAATTATCGGTGCTTTCGCTCAGGCAATTGTAACAGTTTCTGGTGTATTGCCAGTTGTCACAAGTGCATTAGCTAACCTAGCGCCTTTAGTAGTAGCAGTCGGTGTGGCAATTGGTGCAACAGCACCAGCTATCACAGCTTTAGGTAACGCAATAAGCTCGGTTGTTGCATCCGTTGGTGTGGCTTTACCACCTATTATTGTAGCTATTAGCAATGCGATAACACAAATCGGCTTAATGCTTGGTACGATTTTGCCACCAATCATTACATCTCTCGGCACAGCCATCTCTCAAATTGCTGTTGCTATTACACCAATCGTTGGAATTATTAGTAGTGCTTTCGTTCAAATTGTGACGGTAGTGTCTAACGCTATTGTTCAAATTATTCAAGCGCTATCACCGTTTATCCCAGCGATTACAGAGATGGTCGTAGCGGTAGCTCCAGTACTATCTCAAATCGTAGATGCGTTTAACAACCTAATCAGTCAAATCAGTCCGATTATTGACTCAATCACCAACCTGTTCAAGACGTTAGGTGAGCAAATCAGCAACATTCTGGACAGTGCTAAGGGTGTTATCACTGGTTTCGGCGACGCCGTTCGAAACGTTTTAGACGGTATTGCGGGCATTTTCGACTCAATGGGGAATGCCGCTCTTAATGCTGGTAATGGCGTTAAGCAGATGGCGCAAGGTGTCAAGATGCTAGTTGATTTAAAACTAGGCGATTTAGCAGCAACTTTAGCTACTACAGCTAGTGGTCTCGGTAAAATGGCTAGTCATTCAGCAGGGATGAGCCAGCTCGGCTCGGCAATGACACAAGTTGGAACTGGTATGACTCAGTTTGCGACTGGCGCAATGATTTCGTTAGCTGCTTTAAGTCAGTTTGATGCAGTGATTACAACACTCAAGACCAATTTGTCTCTTTTGCCAGCAATGATGACGGTGGCTGGTGCAGGTTTCCCAGTATTCGTTTCTCAAGCAGTCGCTGGTATTGCTGGATTATCAGCTGTTAATGCACCAATTGCAGCATTTAAAGCACAATTGATGAGTTTAACACCAACAATCTTATCTGCTACAGCGGGATTTGCAATGTTTGGTGCTAGAGCGATGGTCATCAATGGCACGTTTACCGTCATCGGTGGACTTATTAGTGTATTTAACGCACGCATCTTGTCAATGGGCGCAGCAACAGCAATGGCAGGAGCGTCGTTTGGTGCGTTAGCTGGTAGAGTAGGTGCTTTAGGTGGAGCTCTATCGTCAGTTTCAGGCGGTTTTGCAAATATTGGTGCGAGTGCGGCAAGTTCAGCGTCTCAAATGCGTTCAATCATTTCAGCGACACAGTCTGTTATTTCAGCGTTTAGCTCAATGCGCGCCCAAGTGCAATCGTCAATGCAAGCAATGCTTAGTGCTGTTACATCTATTGGAAATCAGATGAAAAATCAAGGACGCATGATTGGTCAACAAACAGCTCAAAACATCGCACAAGGGATTGCTAGCGGTGCTGGTAATGCTAGAGGTGCAATGAGCTCTCTTATGGCATCTGTACGTGCAGCAGGAATGTCTGGAGTCGGTTCAATGCGTGCAATTGGTGCATATATCGGGCAAGGTTTGGCTAGTGGTATGATGTCAGCTCTTGGAAGTGTGACGGCAGCTGCTAATGCGTTAGTAGCACAAGCAGAGAGAGCAGCACGAGCAAAAGCCAAAATTCATTCACCATCACGCCTATTTCGTGACAATGTAGGTCGCTATATTGCACAAGGTGTGGCAGTAGGTATTGAGAAAGATAGCTATACAGTTAATGATGCTTTGGGAGCAATGTATGACAAAGTTCAAGCGTTTAGCTATAAAGCTGAAGACCTAATCGGAGCTGGATCAACTAATTTCTCACACAGTATCCAGGTTAAATCCGATTTAGATAAAGCAATCAAAGCAAAAGTTGAGATTGTGCAAGAAAAATCAAATGAAGTAATGGAAAAAGCTATAGATGCAATGGGCAGACTCGCAGACCGTCCAATCGACATGCGATTGAATGACGACACGCTTATCGCATCTACTAGCGATAGATATCAAGATTATCAACAAACACAGATTACACGTACTAACAGAATGTGGGGTAGACCATGACAGAAATAATGACTTTTAACGGTGTTGAGATGTCTCAATACTTTAGAATTACTGACATTATTCGCCCGATTGGTAACAAAAGGACAGTGTCAACTGACACTTCTCCTTTTTTGGGGGTGAATATCCAAGAAATTAAAATCGGAGCTAAAGAACACAAAATCAAATTTGACATCAAAGGGAAATCAGAAATAGAGCTTGAACAGCTCAAACATGATTTAGCTGGTGTTTTCAATGTTGATAAACCAGTCAAGATTACATATGCAGATGAACCAGACAAGTATTATTTAGGCTTGCCTGTTGATGACATTTCACACGACAATATCACACGTTGGTTTCAGCGTTCAGAAATCACTATCTTAATCCCTGACGGAGTGGCTCATTCGGTGACAGATGCACGTTTTGAAGAGCCTACCTGGAACGGCAATAAAATGACGTTCAAAATCAATAATGAGGGGAATGTAGATGCTTATCCGATTATCACGATTAAACATAATTCAGAAAACGGCTATGTCGGACTAGTTAGTCAAAATGGCGCTTTTGAGCTTGGAAGCAAGGAAGAAGCAGACTCTGAAGAATACAAGAAATCTGAAATCTTGTTTGATTACACGTCAAACACTGGACCAACAAGGATTTTAAACGGATTTGAAGAGGGTAAATTTAATGAGGCAATTAGTAACGTTCAAGAGGTTCTAGATGGACAACTTGAGGTAGACAATGCTTGGGGGAGACCACACATCCACTTGAAAAATGGGACGTCTGCGTCTATCACTTGGGACATACCAGCAGACAGCGCAGGAGAGGTAGGAGCACTATATGAGTACATCTGGTGGAGACAGATTTTTTGGGCTGGACATCAATCGCAGTACGGATTTATGAAAGTGGTTGTATCAGATGAAAATGGTCAATTTCTATACGGGACAGAGACATTTAAACGTTCTAACAGTCTAACAACTGAATATAATTTTATGGTTTCTGACGGAAAAGGTGGCTATCATTTTCTTGACCGCTATACATTTTGGTGTACGCATTTAGACAGTCAAAATCCATTTAATGAGCCACGAGGTTGGTCAGATATCTACAGGAAAGATGGCTGGATACAGTTTTTTTGGAACGGTCAATACAAAGAATACAACATCCCTGAGATAAAGGGTAAAAAGTCCGCTAAAGTCAGTGTTATATTTGGGAGCGTAGGGGGCAAACCTGGAGTGACACACGTTTATCTTGATGATATCGTTTATCGCAAAGATTTTGTGACAGGTACTAGAGACATCCCGAACCGCTACGCTATGGGCTCAACAGTTGTCATCGACAACGAAACAAACACAGTGACTAAAGACGGTCTTAACAAAAATTCGGACATCGTCCAAGGCTCACATCATTTCTTGAGTGTTCCGCCTGGGGAGTCTGAGTTGGACATCTATTTCTCATCGTGGATTAAAAAAATGCCTACAGTTAAGGTGGAGTTTGAGAATAGGAGTTTGTAAATGATTCTAACAATACACGATGCACAACTGAGAAAAGTAGCGTTCGTTGATAATGAGAAGCAAGGCACATTGAGTTTTTACGACGATACTTGGACACGTAATCTACAAACAGGTTCGTCAACGTATGAGTTTAGCATCTCTAAGAAGACGCTTGTTTCAGATACAGTCTTAAACAGAACATACAGCTATTTGAACGAACGTGCCTTTGTGTCGTTTGAATATAAAGGCGAGACGTTTCTGTTTAATGTGATGACTGTTGAAGAAGATGAAAAGAAAATCAAATGTTATTGTGAGAATTTAAACCTAGAACTTATTAACGAATATTCAAATCCGTTTAAAGCAGACAGAGCTATGTCATTTGTTGAGTACTGTAATGCTATGGATTTACTAAATATGACTAAATTATCCATCGGTATTAATGAGATTTCAGATTACAAGCGCACTTTGGAATGGGAAGGGCAAGACACCAAACTTGCCAGACTTATTTCACTTGCGAACAAATTTGATGCTGAAATCGAATTTAAAACATATCTCAACGATGACAGTACTATCAAGCAGTTTTTGGTCAATGTTTATCACGAAAATGACGGCGTTAATTATCACGGCGTTGGGCGTGACAGAAAAGACATTACGCTGGTTTATAGGAAGAATCTTAAGTCAATCAAGCGCAAGGTTGACAAGACAAATATCTTTAACATGATTGTGCCAACTGCTCAAAGTGAAGAGAACAGTGATCAGAAATTGACTATCGGAAGCTTGCCAAACTGGGAGCTCAAGAATGATAAAGGCATCGTTGAGTTTTACAAGCGTGGCGATGCTCTCTATGCGCCTATTTCAGCACAGCTTTATCCGTCAACGTTTACGTCGGAAACTCAATCAGATCAATGGACTAGACGTGACATGGACTTTAACGTCAAAAGCATTCAACAGCTTGAGACAGAAGGCTTGAAACAGTTGAAAGCGTCAGCTTATCCAGAATTAACATACGAATTTGACGGCTATATTGATGCAGATATTGGAGACACAGTAGAGCTCTCAGATGGTGGCTTTGCTAACACATTGCTGATTGAAGCACGTATTTTTGAACAAAAGCTAAGCTTTTCGACTAAAAAAAACTGGAAGACCACACTTGGAAATTTTAGAGCTTTGCAAAGCAAGTTATCTAACGACATCCAGAGCGAACTTGAACGTTTAGTAGAAGATGCAAAACCGTACAATATTCGCATTTCGACGGATAATGGAACGATGTTCAAGAACAATGAGGGCGAAAGTCTAGTAAAAGCCACACTTTGGAAAGGTGGCAAAGTTGTTAGTCGGGACGTCTCATGGCGCTGGGCTTTGGACGGCGTGGTCACAGTCGGTATGCAATACCGTGTCCAAGCTAAAGACATCACTGACACAGCGGTTTTAACCGTCTCGGGCTATGTCGGAAATACTGAAGTAGCCACTACGGAAATCACGCTGACTAATGTTAATGATGGAGTCAAAGGACCGCAAGGTGAACAAGGCCCACAAGGACCAAAAGGCGATAAAGGCGATAAAGGCGAGGACGGTATCGCTGGTAAAGACGGTGTAGGCTTGAAATCAACAGTTGTTACTTATGGAATAAGCGCATCTGAAACCACACAGCCAAGTGGCTGGAGTACTCAAGTACCAACGTTGACAAAAGGCAATTACTTGTGGACTAAAACTACATGGACTTATACAGACAACACTACTGAAACAGGCTACCAGAAAACTTATATTGCCAAAGATGGTAATGATGGGAATGATGGTATCGCTGGTAAGGATGGCGTAGGTATCAAGTCAACGACTATCACTTATGCAAGCTCAACTTCTGGCACAACTAAGCCTACAAGTGGCTGGTCTAGCACTATTCCGAGTGTTTCAGCTGGTAACTTTCTTTGGACTAAGACTGTTTGGACGTACACGGACAATACTGGCGAAACTGGCTATTCCGTTGCGAAAATGGGTGAGACTGGAGCCAAAGGAGACAAAGGTGACAAGGGGGACACTGGTGAGCGCGGTCCTCAAGGTATCCAAGGTCTACAAGGTCCTAAAGGGGAACAAGGTATCGCAGGTAATGATGGAACAAGTGTTTATAACTCAAAATACACAGGTATCAAACCACATCTGTCTAACATGTATATAACAGACTTAACACCATCTGTAACTATTACAAATTTGGTTATTGGCTCTAAGGTTATTTCACCATCGGGAGATGTATTTGAAGTAACAAGTAAAAATCCGAATAGTAACCCTCCAAGTTTCGGAGTAGGTGCATTATTAACCAATATCAAAGGTAAGGATGGGCTGTCTCAATACACCCATATTGCTTATGCTAATGATGCAACAGGTGGTGGTTTTAGTCAGACCGACCAAACCAAAGCTTATATCGGTATGTACGTAGATTTCAACGCAACAGATAGCAACGACCCAACAAAATACCGTTGGTCTAAATGGCACGGAGACAAGGGGGCAACGGGTGCGCAAGGTATTCAAGGCCCTAAAGGAGCTGACGGAAGAACACCTTATCTACACATCGCCTACGCTAACAGTGCAGATGGACGTACTGATTTTAGCACGTCAAATAGTGGCAACAAGCGCTATCTAGGTACATACACTGACTACACACAAGCCGACAGTACAGACCCAAGTAAATATAAATGGGTTGATATGGTTGGGACGGTGAAGGTTGGTGGTAGAAACTTAGCCCAAAAAACTAGCAAAGATTGGTCTAAACCGTTTACAGGATTCTCAGGAATTCAGAACACTTGCCCTAATCTATATAAGGTGATTACAGATGGTCTTGTAGTTGGCGACACATTAAAAACACGTATTGTTCTCAAATATACTGATATTAAACCAGTAAGTGGAAAAACCGCTGAAATTTGGATACAGGGCGCTGGAAATGTTACCGCTTGGAATAGTGGAGCCTATCCGTCTGGTGGCGGGGGACGCAGGTCGTTAAGTGGAAGTGGGGAAGCTGTCTTTGAGTTAACTGACAAAATCAATGCCGACCACTTAAAAAATGACTATTGGAGTTGGGCTTTTAGAACTGATTGGATTGCAAGTGGTTCTTTAGAGTGGAAAGAGGCAAAAGTTGAAGCTGGGACCGTCTTTAGCAAATGGTCACCAGCTTTAGAAGACACTCAGGAGCAAATCGACAGCAAAGCAGACCAAACGTTAACGCAAGAACAGTTGAATGCGTTGGAAGCTAAGCGATTGCAGATGGAAACAGAGATGAAAGCACTAGCTACTCTGCAACAAGTATCAGAGCTTGAAACGTTTATCAATAATTTAAAAAAAGAAGATTTAGATGGTCGTCAGAAGATTATTGAGATAACAAAAGCCATTGAAGAACGTGTCAAAGACATTGAACCAATTATGGAATACTCTCAAAAGTTGAAGTTCATGGACACGTACATCACGCAGGGCAATGGCGGAATGGTTATTGGTGCGAATGAGAGTACGACTAAAGTCGTTGTCACACCAGACCGAATTTCATTTCAAAGTGGTGGTTCAGAAGTAGCTTACATCAGTCAAAGAATGCTCCATATCGATAACGGTGTATTTACAATGTCTTTGCAATTGGGACATTATATCACTCGTGCTCATCCAAAGAACGAGTATGTCAATGCGACATACTTTGTTAAATAACGAAAGGAGGACTTATGGCAACAGCTACTTTTAGTGGACAATACGGACGTAATATGTCGCTTGAATTAAAAGCAGAGCTTACAGGTCAAAATATTGCAGGGAACTACAGTTCTGTACACGTCACCGCTTACTTACATACAAATGGCTATGCAAGTATGTGGGGTGTGAGCGCTGACGCTACAATTACAATCAACGGCGGAAGTGCTATCGAGCACCCCGGTATCAATATTGGTACCAATTCAGCACAAAAAATCTGGGACCATACTTACAACGTTGGTCATAATAATGATGGGACTAAGACGGTCGGGGTCAAGTTATCAGTCGGTCTAAATACAGGCGGATACGGTTCAGCTATGGTCGCTTTTGATTATCGGTTACCAGATATCCCGCGAGCTAGCTCGGTCAGTGATATGACTGGCACGCTTGGAAGTGCAATGACGATTAATATCAATCGCAAGAACAGCGCTTTCAAGCATACAGTCAAATATAATTTTGGTGCTTTGTCTGGAACAATTGCAACAAATGTTGACACGTCTGTTAGCTGGACACCACCGCTTAATCTCGCTACAGCTATGCCAAACAAAACAAGCGATTGGGGCAATATTACTGTAGAGACTTATAGTGGCTCTAGTAAGATTGGTTCAGCGACGTGTCGTCTTACTTTGAACGTGCCAGACAGTGTCAAACCAACGCTTGGTAGCATTACGCTGACGGATAGCAACGCAGCAGTTAAAAATCTGCTAAATACAGCTAATACATTCGCTGAAATCGTGTCAGATATTAAAGTAGCGTTTAACAGCGCTACTGGCGTACAGGGTTCTACCATCACAGGCTATCACGCTGAAATTGTTAACAAGAATCAATCTACAAATGCCAACAATGGCAATTTAGGGTTGATGAAGTGGAATGGTTCAGCTCAGGTTAAAGCGTGGGTGGTTGATAGTCGTGGACGTTCTAGCAACGCTGTTACGACAAGCATAACGGTATTAGAGTATTTCTTGCCAACGCTGACATTCACGGCAATTCGTGGCGACACCAATCAATCATCAGATAAGATTGTCGTTAGTCGAACGGCTAAGATAGCGCCACTTATAATTGGCAACGTGCAAAAGAATAGCTTTAAACTTAGTTTTAAGACAGCACCATTTGGCTCAACTACTTATACGGCTGATACTGGCGCAGGCGTTAACGATAAAGTCACTAATACGTTAACGAATTCAAAAGCAACACTTAGTGGAACGTTTGACATTGGAAAATCTTATGAAGTTTATGGCGTGCTTGAAGATGCCTTGACAAGTTCAGGTACAGTTAAAGCTCCTCCCGTATCTCCCGAAAAAATGGTTATGGGGATGGCGGAAACAGCTGTAAGTTTTGGTAAATTCCCAGAAAACACTAACGCTGTTGACAGCGATTGGGTGTTTAAATACAAAAACAAAGACATTCAACACCATCAGTTGACTAATAATACTGGGACTGCTATCCTCCTAGCTGAAGGTACAGATTTTAACACAATCACGACTGCAGGTTTTTATCGCTGTTACAACCCGCTTCATGCTCCTACAGTTGGTTCTTTAAGTGGTTGGAAATATCTAAGAGTAACAAGACATGATGACCCATGGGTACTGCAAGAAGTTAGCGACTATAGGGGTGGAACGCCAGCGTTTAGACTTAAAAGCGATAATGTATGGAACCCATGGCAATACTACGCTGTTCAAAATACTGTAGCTAACTTCACTGCAGTCAACCAGACTAAGGTATATTCAAAGATAATACCACTACCATGGACAAGTAAAGGCACACTCACTAGGATAGGTAACCAAGTCCAATTAACTTGGAATAGAGCTATTTCAAATATAAATACTGATTGTGAATATAGCAAAGTGAACGAAACTATTCCATCTGGATATAGACCTGCATGTGAAGTACACATGTCCTTAAATGGTAATGTCTCAAACTCTGTTAACGCTTGGTCTATATTACATTTAGCTCCTGACGGTTCTATTAGACTTACTAATGCCTATAAAGGTAATCACGTTTGGACTGGTACAACCACTTATCTCACCACAGACCCATTCCCTGCGGAATAGAAAGGATAAATTATGGATTTAACATTTAGCTCAAAATCACAAGAATTCGAACTAGATGGTTCAGTTAAAGGTACGAAAGTAGTCTTGTCAAATGACGATGGGGCAATCTACCCTGTTTTGTTAGAAGTTGACAAGATAGACTTGACTAATACTGAACTAGAACAATTGGCTCTTAATGTGATCTATCAAAAGAATTTCCGTGATAAGTACGAAAACGAGAAATTCGATGAAATCACGAAAGAGCTTGCAAAACACAAGGAAAATTCTGAAATAGCACAAGTTACTTTATTAGATGTTGTCACTCAACTTTATGATAAAGGAGTGCTGACTGATGAAATTATTGAAGAAAATTAAAGACAAAATAGAAAGAGGACTAGATATGATGATTAAACTTTACGCAATTAACGTTATCTCAGGAAATTACCAATATGCTAAAATTCCAAAATTACTAAAACCAAAAGTTAAAGCGCAAATTGCGCTAATGGTTGAAGATGATGAGCTGTTAGAAGAGCTGACGAAAGAAGATGTTGCTGAATAAGCTTAGAAAGTAGAGGGGCTTATGGTGGGACAAGATATTATTCATGAAGCCATGAGAGCAACTTGGACGATTGATAAAGTTGGCGGAGTTTTAGCTATAGCTATTATCTTAGTCATCTTGCTTTTAATCAGCGGTATGATTTGGGTCATCAAGAAGTTAGTGACTGGCTTTCAGGAGACGAATAAGGAACTGTTAGCTTCCAATAATCGAATTGCTACTGAAAACCAACAGCAAATGGCTAGATTGACAGAAGCTGTTAACAATCTTTCATCCGAAACTCGCAAAGACATATCAGTTTTGCAAGAGAAAGTGGACGATTTAGAAGATGTTGTTAGAAATACACAGATGTTTTAAAGGAGTAAGAAAATGAATGATGTAATTTTACAAGGTATTATGCTTATTTTGACTGGCTTAGCTGGTTTTATCGTAAAAACAGTAAAGGACTACCTTTTTAAAGAGGGCGGAGAAAAGGCTTTGCGTATCGTTGAAATCGTGGCAAAAAATGCCGTTAACGCAGTAGAGCAGATTGCTAACGAGGACGCAAAAGGCGAACAAAAATTAAATGCTGCTAAAACGAAAGTTAAGAAAGGACTAGAGCAGTACAATATTTATTTATCTGACAGTCAGCTTGAAATGTTCATTGAAGCGGCGGTTAAAGAAATGAATGACACTTGGAAAGGAGAAAATAAATGAATACAGACACTTTAATTAACTGGTTTGAAAGTCGTCGAGGAAAACTCACTTATTCGATGTACGGAAGTCGAAATGGTTCAGACGGTACAGCGGACTGTTCAGGGTCAATCTCGCAAGCTCTTAAAGAGGCAGGGGTGAATATTGTTGGTTTACCGTCAACAGTCACATTAGGCTCACAGCTAGCCAAAAATGGCTTTTATCGTGTAAGCAAAAACGAAGATTGGAACGGACAGCGTGGGGACATTGTCATGATGTCATGGGGTGCTGATATGTCGCAATCTGGTGGTGCTGGTGGGCACGTCGGAGTGCTAGAGGACGCTAACACATTTATCAGCGTTGACTATTCAACTGGCGGACAAGCAGGTACAGCGGTATCATCTCACAATTGGGACGCTTACTACAACAACTCTAGACCAGCTTACGTTGAAGCTTGGCGCTTTAGTGGTTCTACAGCTACACAGCCTAACACAGTAGTTTCTGGCGGTCGTAAACCAGACAGTAAAGCCTACTATCTTGCGAATGATGTAGCGTTTGTTAATGGCATCTATCAAATCAAATGTGATTACCTCGCGCCGGTAGGCTTCTCATACGTAGATAACGGTGTGCCGGTTGGTATGGTAAACTGGGTTGATGAAAACGGTAATAACGTACGTGACGGAGCAGATAAAGACTTCAAACCAGGTATGTATTTCAGCTTTGAAATTGATGAAGCTCATATTACTGATACTGGCGAGGGTGGCTATTATGGTGGATACTATTGGCGTAAATTTGAGTTCGGTCAATTCGGTACAGTCTGGCTTTCTTGTCGTGATAAAGACGACTTGGTAAATTATTACAATTAAGCCAAAAGAAAAGCTCTAAGCGATTGCTTAGGGCTTCTTTTTTTATCTATAAAATAAATAAGCGACTAGATACAATGTCATTTTTAAAAATCGTCAAACCAACGTATCTCTTGCCGACTTTAATGATTTTTGTTAGTTTGATATCAGCTAAACCGTGTATTCTAAATTCTAATTTAACAACTGGATACCATTTTCCGCAAAATTTTCCGTATTTGAAAGGATTTTTCATTTTACTACCTCGCTCGCTTTTGTTATATTATAACATAAATAGTATAATTAATTAGTTAACCTTTAACGCTCCCGACTTTGTGTTGGGAGCTTTTTTATTGTTGTTATAGCCACAAAACTAAAAAAAGTCCGTTAAAACGGACCAAAAAATTTAAAAAATATCAAAAAAGTTTATAAAAAGTGTTGACTACTACTATAAATAGTAGTATAATATATATGTAAGGTTGAGGGAGGTAAAAAAATAAAACCTTAGACAAGGAAACTACAGAAAGGAAAAAAGTTATGAAAACCTCAGAAATAATTGAGCTTATCAGTTCAATCGGAATTGCTTTAACAGGTTTTGGTTCAGCCTTAACGGGCGTAGCCAAAGTAATCAAAGCAACAAAAAAAGAACCTCAAAAAACAGCCCAACCAAGGAAGTTTAAATAAGGTTCTGTAGTGGGAACGGGAGCGAAAGCTCCCACACCTACTATGTTGAGTATATCATAACTGGTTAAAATTATGAAGTATTTTATTATTTTTGCTTTTGTATTCTTAGTATATCTATGGATAGCAAAAGATGATTAAAGGGAAGTAATATGATTGAAGTATTATCAAAACAAGAAATTTTAAACTTACTAACGAATAATTCACGTTATCAGATTTCTAAAGCAACAGGAATATCTGAACAGACGTTATCAAATTACGCAAACGGCGTTACAGATGCCGGGCGTATGTCATACAACAACGCTATCAAATTAACAAAATACGCAAAAGAAAATGAGGTAAAGCTAAAACAAAAGACGGTCTAACCAGACCGCCTTTTTCTTCCTATTTAATAAACAAATTTAATATATTTGATTGAGATGTTGATTGTTTTGCTAATCATTGGTGTCTTGATGCTGTTATTTGTGCCAAACTTGAGCAAGCAAAAAGAGGTTGTGCATGAAAAAGGAGATGCTGCTGTTGTCAAAGTTGTCGAAAGTCAGATGGAGCTTTATGAAGTGAAGACAGGTAAACAACCAACTGTAAATGATTTGGTGAAAGCTGAATATATTTCAAAAGACCAAGCTCAAACATATAATGCGGCTAAAAAATAAAGCTTTTTGCGCCTTTACCCTTATCGAAAGTTTGCTGACTTTAGCAATTTCTTGTTTTATGGTCATCATGCTATCAGGTTCGGTCAATCATATTTTTCAATCGGTCGATGAAACTTTGTTCTTTCTTTCCTTTGAAAATCTTTATCGCGATACACAAAAATTGGCTAGTATTAAGCAGGAAAGTCAGACTTTGCAGATATCGCAAGATGCGATTTCAAATGGAATCACTAGTGTTAAGGTTCCTAAAACTGTATTGGTTGACAAGAAGTATCAGCTTGTTTTTGATAAATCAGGGGGTAATTCATCTCTTACCAAGATACAGTTTCATACAGAAAACCAGGCAATCGATTATCAATTGTACATAGGAAGTGGTAACTATAAAAAAACAGAAACTAAAAGCTTACATACTCCTTGAGGGCTTGGTAGCTCTTGCTTTATTAGCAACGATTATCAGTCTGGTCTTAGGAGAAATGGACCGTAGTCGCACTCAAATGCAAGAGAGTTTACATCAGCAAGAAGTACTTAATGTAGCGACCATGGCCGTTCAAACAGGACAAGACCATTTGGCCATTAATGGGGTTGAGGTGCGTATGGTTAAGCATGATAATGAGATTTCCGTTTATGATGGGCAAAATGAGGTGCTGCATGTCACGAAAAATTAGATTAAGAGCTTTTACCCTTTTAGAAAGTTTGGTAGCTTTGTTGGTTATCTCAGGTTCCATATTGGTTTATCAAGGATTGACCCAAAGCATTTCAAGCAATGTCCATTATTTATCGGCGAATCAAGAGGAAAAATGGTTGCTCTTTTCTCAGCAGCTGCGTTCTGAGCTTGCTGGTTGTCAGTTGAATAAAGTTGCTGACAACAAACTCTATGTTAGTAAAGGTAATCAGCAATTGGCTTATGGCTTGTCTAAGGCTGATGATTTTCGAAAAACAAATGCCTCAGGTCAGGGTTATCAACCCATGTTCTTTGGCGTGACGTCATCTAGCATCAGTCAGGATGGCAATAAGGTGATAATTAAACTGCAATTAGGCAGTGATATGGAGAGATGTTTTGTTTACACTTTTAAGACGACAAGTTAAAGCAGGAATTTTATTATATGCCTTACTGATGGCGGCTATCTTTGCACTGCTTTTGCAATTTTATTTGGGGCGCGTGGTTGCAAGTGAACGTCAACATCAGGCACAGATAAAATCAGCCCAAGCTTACCTGATGGCAGAAATGAGTAAAGACTTGGCTGATGAGGAATCAGGACAATACCAATTTGATAAAGGAACAGTAAGTTATCACTACAAAGACAAACTCTTAGTAGAGACCGTTACGTTAGGTAGCAAGGAGGAGTTTCAATACACGTTTTACCTTCCTAAGAAAGAAAAACAAGCACTTGAAAAAGAAAGTCACTAGTGCTTTCTTTTCATTTTCAAGGTTTTTTGATATGATTAGTCTTGGAGGGGAAAATGAATTTTGAAAAAATCGAAACAGCTTACGGGCTGATTCTAGAAAATATACAGTTAATCGAAAATGAGTTGAAAACACACATTTACGATGCTCTTATTGAACAAAACTCTTTTTATCTTGGTGCTGAAGGTGCCAATGAGACAGTAGCTGCTAATAATGAAAAACTACGCCAACTTGATTTAACTAAAGAAGAATGGCGTCGTGCTTTTCAGTTTATTTTTATTAAAGCTGCTCAAACAGAAGCACTTCAGGCAAATCACCAATTTACACCTGATGCAATTGGCTTTATCTTAATGTTCCTTATTGAGAATTTGACAGCTTCAAAAGAACTTGATGTTTTAGAAATTGGTAGCGGAACAGGTAACCTTGCACAAACCTTGCTCAATAATTCATCTAAAGACTTGAATTACCTTGGAATTGAAGTTGATGATTTGTTGATTGACTTGTCAGCAAGTATTGCCGAAGTGATGGATTCTAAAGCTCAGTTCGTTCAAGAAGATGCTGTGCGCCCACAGATTCTTAAGGAAAGTGACGTCATCATCAGTGACCTTCCAGTCGGCTTCTATCCCAATGATGAGATTGCAAAACGCTACAAAGTAGCAAGCAGTGAAGAACACACTTATGCGCATCATTTGTTGATGGAACAATCTCTCAAATATCTCAAAAAAGATGGTATTGCTGTCTTTTTAGCACCGGTTAGTCTTTTGACAAGTAAACAAAGTGATTTGTTAAAGGCATGGTTGAAGGATTATGCTGATGTTATTGCGGTGATTACTTTACCAGAACCTATTTTCGGCAATGTGGCCAATGCTAAGTCAATTTTTGTCTTGAAGAAACAGGCTGAACATACTCCAGAAACATTTGTTTACCCGCTTGCTGACTTGCAAAGTCGCGAAGTTTTAACAGATTTTATTGAGAAATTTAAAAAATGGAATGTTGAAAATATGATTTTTTAAAATAGTTGTGCTAAAATGGAGATATATTATGAAAGCGCTCTAGAGGTAAATTTATGGCGAAAACTATTTCTATTAATGCAGGAAGTTCAAGTCTCAAATGGCAACTGTATAAGATGCCTGAGGAAGAAGTTATTGCAAAAGGTTTAATCGAACGTATCGGCCTTGCAAATAGTGTTTCTACAGTGAAATTTAATGGTCAGAAGTATTCGGAAACGAAAGACATTCCAGACCATACAGCTGCTGTAAAAATCCTTCTTGATGACTTGATTTCGATGGACATTATTGCTAGTTATGATGAAATAACTGGTGTTGGTCACCGCGTGGTGGCTGGGGGTGATTATTTCAAAGAATCGGCCCTGGTAACCGATAAGGTGATTCAACAGGTTGAAGAATTGTCAATGCTAGCACCGCTTCATAATCCTGGAGCAGCTCTTGGGATTAAAGCGTTCAAGGAAATATTGCCTGATATTACGAGCGTTGTTGTTTTTGATACTGCCTTCCATATGACAATGCCTGAAGTAGCTTACCGTTATCCTATTGCTAATCGTTATTACACTGATTATAAGATTCGTAAATATGGAGCACACGGTACAAGTCATCAGTACGTTGCCCAAGAGGCAGCTAAGGTTTTAGGCAAACCTTTAGAAGACTTGAAATTGATTACTTGTCATATTGGTAATGGAGTCTCTATTACAGCCATTAAAGGTGGTAAATCTGTTGATACTTCAATGGGATTAACTCCGCTTGGTGGTACAATGATGGGAACACGTTCAGGAAGTATTGATCCAGGTGTCATTACTTATCTTCTAGAATGTGAGCCAGCGATGGCTGATCCTAAAAAAATTCGTACCATCTTGAATCGTGATTCAGGTTTACTCGGTATTTCGGAAAAATCAAGCGACATGCGTGATATTCTAGTAGGAAAAGCAGAAGGTGATGAAAAATGCCAACTTGCTTATGATATGTATGTTGATCGCTTGAGAAAATATATTGGACAATACTTCGCCGTTTTAAACGGTGCCGATGCTATTGTCTTCACCGCCGGTATCGGTGAAAATTCTAGTGATGTTCGTGCGGATGTCATTTCTGGAATGACTTGGTTTGGTGTCGATGTTGACCCAGCTAAGAATATTTCAGGTGCTTATGGTGTGATTTCAACAGATCAAGCTCGCGTAAAAGCAGTTGTTATTCCAACGGATGAAGAACTTGTGATTGCGCGTGATGTTGAACGTTTCAAACACCCTACTAATTAGTTATCAAAATATTATGATAAGACCAGAAAAGCTGACCTATGGGTCAGCTTTTTTGATGCTTTTATAAAAAATGTAAAACAAACTTGACATAAAATGTAAAGCGTACTATACTTTAAATGTAAAGTTAACTTTACTAATGATAAGTCGTTGGAGGGATAAATGGAAACAAGAATTCAAGAACTTCGAAAAGCAAATAAAGTTAGCCAAGCTGAGCTTGCTGAGGCACTTGGAGTTACCAGACAAACCATTATTTCCTTAGAAAAAGGACGCTATAATGCTTCTTTAGAATTAGCGCATAAAATTGCCAAATATTTTGGCATAACAATTGAGGAAATCTTTATTTTTGATGAAGCGTAAAGGGGGAGATGTAGAAATGGAAAAGATTAGAGCTATAGTTGATAGGCAAGAAAGTAGAAAAGAAACTGGAATGTTCTTGTTGTTTTTAGGAGAAAGTTTATTTGTTTTTAGCTACTTCATGAAGATGAGCGATTTTCTTTTTGGGATGGGGCTTGGTATGAGTATGATATTAAATTTACTTGCAGTGATTTTTCTATCAGCAAAGGGAGAGGAGTAAATGATGTTATTAAAAGCTGTTGCTAGCTGGAACCGTAAGAAAAGTTTTGAAGAGTATCGCCGATATTTACTAAGACTTTCATACTTTATCTTAGCTTTATCTAGCCTTAGTTTGGTGTTAGCTAGTTTGATAAGAGACAATGATTTTGCGTCAGGATTAATGCTTGGTGGTAGCAGTGCTGGTCTTGTTTTTGCTATTTACTATTGGCTGCTTTCTCGTCAGCCAAAACGTTTAAAAGCTGCTTACATTGCTCTTTATGATGAACGTAATCAGTATATTTTACGAGTGACTGCTGTATCAACTTTGATTTTTATGTTTCTTGTAAATGTGATTATGATTGCTTTGTATGCCTTCCTGGGCATTGCCTTTTCTTATGTTATTTTATTGATGATTTGGTTGTATTGTTTGCTTTTAGGATTTTTAGGCTTACGAATTATTTTTTCAAAGATTTTATAATGGGGGAGATTCTTATGAAAAAATTGGTATCATTTTTTAAATATTTGGGGTTAGCGGTAGGCGTGATTTTCTTGGAACAGTTGCCCGTTGCTTTTCTAAGAAAAAATCAGCCTTTTTGGCAAATACTTATGCTGATTCTAGCTTTTTTAGTGGTGACTTTAGTAACGGTTTTGATTGCTAAGCGTTTAGGCTTTTTAAATCATGCTAGTCAGTTGTTGACGAGAGGTGCTTGGAAGAGTATTTTTATGGGATTTTTAGTTATGATTCCTGTGAGAATGCTTGGAGGCATTACTTTAGTTTTGGAGCATGGTACAAAGGCAAATACGCTGAATCAATCAGTTATTGAAAATCTTGGCATGTCACCAGCTTTGCTTTTTGTGATGACAGTTGTGGCAGCTCCAATTGTTGAAGAATTTGTTTTTCGTGGGTTGATTGTCAAACAAGCCTTTCATTTTTCTAAGTTAGGTGTTTTGGTCAGCAGTTTGCTTTTTGGGGCACTTCATATGCCGACAGATTTGGGAAGTTGGATTCTTTACGGTGGTATGGGATTAGTGTTAGCGATGATTTATCGCAAAACACAAAAGCTAGAGTTTTCTATTGCTGTTCATGCTCTGAATAATTTTCTAGGTGTTCTTAGTATGATTTTATAAAAAAAAGCGACTGAATTCAGTCGCTTTCTTGGTGTATTACAAGGCTTTTGCTTTTGCAATTGTCGCATCAATACTTGAAACAACGCTTGCAGTTAAGCCAGTTTTTTCAAGGTCTAGAAGGCCTGCAATGGTTGTTCCACCAGGACTTGAGATTTTATCAATCAAATCGTGTGGGCTGTCAGAACCTTGAAGAAGATTTTCAGCACTAGCAAGGACTGTTTGTGTCACGATGTCTAGTGATTTTTCTTTTGGAATACTGTATTTAACACCAGCTTTGGCAAGTGCCTCGATAAAGAGGTAAATGTAAGCTGGGCTTGATCCAGCAAGGGCTGTAAAGGTATCAAAATCTTTTTCAGGGATATCAAAGGTTGAACCAAAACTGTCAGTGATTTCTTTGGCAGTTGATAGAAGTTCAGCAGAGACTTTGTCATTTGTACAAATAGCAGTTGTACTTTTCAAGATTTGTGCATTAAGGTTTGGCATAATGCGGATTAATGGAAGGTTTGGATCTGTTAATTTGCCAAGGCGTTCAAGAGTGACACCAGCTGCCATTGAAAGAATAGGTTGGTGGAAGCGAAGTCCAGCAAGGACAGGTTCAAACATTTGTGGCTTGATGCCAAGGACAACCAAATCAGATTGGTCGATGAGTTCTTGGTGTGAAAGTGCTGCTTCAACTTCAAGTTGTTCTGCAATTTCGCGTGAGCGAGGAAGTGAAGAACCTGAAATGATGATATTGTGTGATGTTGTATTAAGTCCATTGATGATGGCAGTTGCCATTTTTCCGACTCCGATAAATCCGATTTTCATAGTAAAACAAAGGGGAAAGTACAAGAGAAATGTTTAATGACCTGAGTCCCCTAGCTCCTTTCTAGTATTTTTTGATGAGGTCAACAGTTGAGCGGTCTAATTTTTTAACGATAGCTTGAATGAAGGCTTGGGCTTGCAAGAAATCATCCATAGTATAAAGGCTTTGATGTGAGTGAATGTAACGTGCACAAACACCGATAGTTGTTGATGGGATACCATCGTTTTTGAGGTGAGCAGCACCAGCGTCTGTACCACCTTTTGCAGCATAGTATTGGTATTTGATGCCTGCTTCTTCGGCAGTTGTGAGCAAGAAGTCACGCATGTCTTTTAACATAACATGTCCTGGATCGTAGAAACGGAAAAGTGTTCCGTCACCGATTTTGCCTTGGTTGCCATAAATGTCGCCAGCAGGTGAACAGTCAACGGCAAAGAAGAGTTCTGGTTGGAATTTAGTTGCTGAGACATGTGCCCCGCGAAGACCAACTTCTTCTTGAACGTTAGCTCCAGCGATAAGGGTGTTATCAAGTTTTTGTCCTTTAAGGCTTTCAAGCAATTCTGTTACCATAAGCACACCAAAGCGATTGTCCCAAGCTTTTGAGATAACATTTTTTTGGTTAGCTGTAAGGATTGTTTCAGATTTTGGCACGATGATATCGCCAGGAAGGATACCAAATGCTTCGGCTTCAGTTTTATCTGTAAATCCAGCATCAAAAATGATGTCATCGATTTTTGGAAGAGAAGCAGAGCCATTTGCACCGCGAAGGAAGTGTGGTGGGACTGAGCCAGAAACAACAGGGATGGCAGAGCCGTCATGTGTGTAAAGTGTGAAACGTTGAGAACTTAAAACGAGTGGGTTCCAGCCCCCAATACCAACAGCACGCAATGTTCCGTCAGCTTTGATGTCGCTGACCATAAAACCGACTTCATCCATGTGGGCAGCAACCATGATGCGTGGGGCATTTTCAGCGTCAGAGTGTTTGATACCGAAAATACCCCCAAGTCCATCAGTTTGCACCTCATCAACAAGTGAAGTGATTTTTGAGCGAAGATAGTCACGAACGCTGTGTTCGTATCCAGCGATACTGTCAAGTTCAGTGACTTCTTTTATTTTTGAAAATAAATCTGACATAAAAACCTCGATTCTATGATTTCTATTTTACCACGTTTTCTGACAATTTTTAGATTGAAATAACATTGAATATTTGGACCTTGGTATTATGTGCTGAAATATGCTAAAATAAAGCGTATGAGAAACAAAAAAAGAAGCTTACTGCCAAGTCTTGGTCTAGTGGGAGTCGGCGGTGTCATCGCTTTGGGAGCAATCTTAAAGAAGAAACGCGAAGAAAAGCGACAAGAACAGATTAAAAATGCTATTCGTGAATATTTCAGCCGATTTGGTAGCATTTTGGTGCTTTATTTGAATGCTTATGAATCTGATGCAGAAAAGATGACTGGGGGTCTCGTTTTAGAGGACGGTCGGACGTTTCAATTTGTTTACCAAGATGGTGAGATTAGCTATGAGGAGGAGAAAAATGATTAGCCCAAAATCCTATGAAGAAATGGCTACCTATCTAGAAAAACCTGAAAAAGTGGTTTTCTTTTTTACGGCAAATTGGTGCCCAGACTGCCAATTCATCTATCCAGTCATGCCTGAAATTGAAGCAGAAAATCCTGAATTCACCTTTGTCCGTGTGGATCGTGATGATTTCATGGAAGTAGCACAACGCTGGAATATTTTTGGGATTCCAAGTTTTGTAGTGACTGAAAATGGAAAAGAAATTGGTCGTTTAGTTAATAAATTACGCAAAACCAAAGCAGAAATTAACAGCTTTTTAGCTAGATTGAAATAGGAGAGAAAATGATTTTTACGTACAACAAAGAACATGTCGGTGATGTCCTCATGGTAATTGTCAAAGATAGCAAAGGTGCTAAACTTGACTATGAACGCAAAGGCAATGTCTCACGCGTTTTCCTTGAGAAAAATGGTGAAACAGTGGCTTGGAATATTTTTGAAGTATCAAGCCTAATTGCAATTGATGGTGTTGGACAAGTGACTTTGTCTGATGAAGACGTTGCTAAATTGAATGCTGAGTTGACAAAAGAAGGCTTTAGCGAACAATTGGAAAATGACCCTTCACCAAAATTTGTTGTTGGTCAAATCAAAGAAATGGTTGCTCACCCAGACAGTGATCACTTGAACATTTGCCAAGTGCAAATTTCAGATGATAAAACTGTTCAAATCGTCGCTGGTGCACCAAACGCCGCAGTTGGTTTGAAAACAATCGTTGCCCTTCCAGGTGCTATGATGCCAAACGGAAGCCTCATCTTCCCAGGTGCCCTTCGTGGTGAAAAGAGCTTTGGTATGATGTGCTCACCTCGTGAATTAGCTCTTCCAAATGCTCCACAAAAACGTGGTATCATTGAACTTGATGACACAGCTGTTGTCGGTGAAGCCTTTAATCCAGCAAAACACTGGAAAGGGTAAGAGAGAAAGAATCCTAGAAAACTAGGATTTTTTTGTATATTAGCCTCCTATTTTTCGAATAATAAGATAGGAGGTAATTGATGTACAATAAAGTTATTATGATTGGGCGCTTGACAGCGCAGCCTGAATTGGTGACAACGCCAACCGAAAAATCTGTTACACGTGTAACACTAGCCGTTAACCGTCGTTTTAAATCGCAAAATGGTGAGCGTGAAGCGGATTTTATTTCGCTTGTGGTTTGGGGGCGTTTAGCAGAAACGCTCGTTTCTTATGCTGGAAAAGGAAGTCTGATTTCGATTGATGGCGAGCTTCGCACACGTAAATATGAAAAAGATGGTCACACCAATTATGTGACAGAAGTACTCTGCCATTCTTTCCAACTTTTAGAAAGCCGTGCCCAACGTGCCATGCGAGAAAATAATGTGGCCAACGACCTCGCTGATTTAGTTTTGGAAGAGGAAGAATTACCATTTTAACCAACCCAAGCTCGAGTCAGTTTTTGACTTGGGCTTTTTTTGTTATTATCAGGAAATAGTTTTTGAAACCCTTTTCAAAAAATGCTATACTGAGGGAAAATAGGAGGTAAAGTACAATGGTAAAAATAATTTTTAGTGATATTGACGGCACTCTTATTAATGATGCCTTGAAAGTGACGCCTAGGACACGCCAAGCCCTTTGTCATGCTGTTGATACAGGTATTTTATTTGTTCCAGTTTCGGCGCGTATGCCAGAGGCGATTAAGCCAATTTTGAAAGATTTTTTACCTGATGTACCCATGATTTCCTATAATGGTGCCCTCATCCAAGATGAACAAGGGCAAGTGATTGATAGCTGTCCGATGAGTCCACAAGAAGCGCAAGCGATTTGTCAGTATTTAGAAAAAGAAGTCTCTGACGTTGCTTGGAATGTTTACAGCGGTGAAAAGTGGTTGTCCCAAAACCGTGCTAATCGTTGGATTTCACGTGAAGAGCGCGTGGTGGGCTTAGCCTCTAAGGAAGCGAACTTGGAACAAATCGGTCGATTGCCAGAAGTTCATAAAATCTTGTTAATGGGTGAACCAGAACGCATGGAAGCTTTGGAAAATAAGCTAAAAAGCCTCTATTCAGATTTATCAATTGCAAGGTCACTGCCTTATTATATCGAAATTATGGCAAGTGGGATTCATAAAGGAAAGGCAGTCCAGACTTTGGCGCAGCATTACGAGGTTGATATGGCAGACACGCTTGCTTTTGGTGACAATTTTAACGATTTAGACATGCTAGAGGTAGTAGGTGAAGCTTATGTTATGGCAAATGCGCCTCAAGAAGTCAAGGAGCAAGTCGGACACGTAACAGCTAGTCACAATCATGACGGTATTGCCTTAGTTCTGGAAAAACTTGGCATAAGTAGTTTCGAATAAATGGAGTATAAAAAACACCTGCGGGTGTTTTTAAAATTCGTTAGAATAGAATGAGGGGCTATTTCTGACTGAATTGTCTGTACAATTTAAACATGTTATAATTAAGGCGAATATAGCTATCAGTGGTCTCTTGGTTTTATTGAAAAGGTATGAGATGAAAAAACGGAAATATATCGGTATTTTGATAAGCGCTTTTATTGGGGTTCTTGCCATTGTTGGGTTTTATTGGAACTATAAAATGGTTCCTTCAAATGAAAATCAGGTTAAGATTGGTGCGACCTACATGACTATGAACAATGACTTTTACAAGGTATTAAACAACGAGGTTGAAAAAATTGTTGAGGGAAATAATGATATTTTGTACACTAGAGACCCTGCTTTGGACGTTGATAAACAAACGCAACAGGTTGAATCGTTTATTGAAAAGGGTGTTAATATCATTATCATCAATCCTGTTGATGCAAACAGTCAAAAATTAATAAAAGCTTTGAAGAAAGCGAAAAGAGCTGGGATAAAAATTGTTGTTGTCGATAGTCAACTATCAGATGATTCTTCAGTAGATACGACGATTGTATCGGATAATTATCAAGCTGGTGTTTTATGCGCTCAAAATTTAATGCAGACGCAGTCAAGTGCCAAAATTTTGTTATTGGAACATCAAAATGCAGTATCAGCAGTAGATCGTATCAATGGATTTTTAGATACGATTGAAGGAAATGATGCCTATCAAGTGGTTGACCGCAAGGATTGCCTAGGGCAAACCGAAATAGCGATGCCGCAAGTGGAATCGGTCATCGCTTCAGGGGTCGAATTTGACACGGTGATGGCGCTTAATGACCAAGTGGCTATCGGAGCTTTGGCTGCAATTGAAAATTCAAATGTGACAACATCGATTAAAATCTATGGTGTAGATGGTTCGCCAGATATGAAAAATTTATTGGCAACGACGAGTTCAATTCAAGCAACAGTAGCTCAATCGCCGTTAACAATCGGTAAACGAGCGATTCAGGCGGGTTACTCGCTATATCACAACAAATCAGTAAATAAGGAAATTGTCATTCCAGTTGAATTTATGACTAGTGAGAACGTTTCTGACTTTGATTTAGCGGGGTGGCAATGATGAAAGCTTTGAAAAATATTGATTTTGCAAAATGTGCCCTGATTATTATTAATTTCTTGGCGGTGTTATTTTATAGCTCAGTTTATTTGTCAGCTACAAAGTACATTATTGACAATGGTTTGAGTCGTTCTTTATTAGAAGAAATTAGCGTCATTCCAAGTTCACCAGAGCGAATTTTTTGGTTGTCAAATCTCTTTTTTGCAGGGCTTTTACTTGTTATTTATATCAGAAATCAAAAGTTTAAAAAAGGGACAACGGCGCGTGATTGGTTTGCGATTTTTGAGGTGCTCTTGTTGTTAGCTACCTTTGTAGCGCTGCAATTTTCCTATAACGGTTTAATTTTGCTTGTTTTTATGGATATCTTTTTCTCTTACACGGATTTTTACACGTTTCGTGAGAAAAAGTCATGGTTGCTCTTTATTGTCGCTAGTTTCGGTGCGCTTTTGCTGTCAAATTATGACGTCTTATCGCTTCTGATTAGAACGCCCGATTTGGATGTTTATATCGGATTTTTCCCTGCAAGCACGCGTTTAGTGATTCTTTTTATCAAAAATTGTCTGGTATCACTAAATATTATCATTTTCATTATTTCTTTAGTGACTTACATTGTTTATTCGGTGACTGAAAACCATAAGATTGAGGAAGAATTGCTCATGGCTTCGCAGGCAAATACGCGTTTGAAAGAATACGTAGCGGTATCTGAAAAAATTACTGAGGATAGGGAACGCAGGCGTATTGCGCGTGAAATTCACGATACTATTGGTCATGCCTTGACAGGCATTTCTGCGGGAATTGATGCGGTGATTGTCTTGATTGACCTTGACCCAAATAACGCTAAAAAGCAATTGACCAATGTTTCCAACGTTGTGCGAGAAGGGATTGTTGATGTTAGGCGCTCGCTGAATAAAATGCGTCCAGGTGCTCTGGAAAACCGCAGTTTAAAAGACGCTATTGAAAAAATGCTTGCCGAGTATCAAGAATTATCGCATTTGCAGATTGATTTGAATTATCAGTGGGACAATGTTGATTTTGACAAAACAAAAGAAGATGTCATTTTCCGTGTCATTCAAGAATCTGTGACCAATTCTTTGCGTCATGGACGAGCAACTGAAATTAAGATTAGTATGCTAAATGAAGATGATTACGTTTTGCTCATTAAAGATAATGGAGTGGGGAGCGAAACGATTCAATACGGTTTTGGGTTGACCCAAATGACGGAACGTTTAGCCATTATTGGTGGTCGTGTCCAATTTTCAGGTGAGGATGGTTTTGCCACAACGATTCATATCCCTAAAATAAAAGGAGAAGAAGAATGATACGAGTATTAATTGCAGACGACCAAGAATTGATTAGAGAGTCGTTAAAAATTGTCTTGTCTGCCTATCCTGATATCGAAGTTGTTGGCGCGGTGAGTGATGGGACAGAAGTTTTGGAAGCTCTACCGACTAGCAAACCAGACGTGATTTTAATGGATATTCGTATGCCAAAAATGGACGGTGTTTTGTGTACCAAAGCTGTTAAAGAACATTTTCCAAATACGAAGGTGATTATCCTAACGACTTTTGATGATGATGATTTTATTTATAGCGCTCTAAAATATGGTGCCAGTGGTTATTTGCTGAAAGGAACTTCGATGGATGAATTGCATGATGCGGTGGTGACGGTTAATGACGGACGTGCCATGCTAAATCCAGATATTGCCACAAAAGTTTTTAAACTTTTTTCACAAATGGCGCAATCAAACTTTGCTATCCAAGTTGATGATGCGCTAACGACTGATATTAGTAAAATGGAGTGGCGCATTATACAGCAGATTGGTTTTGGATTGTCCAATAAAGAAATTGCTGCCAAACTGTATCTGTCGGAAGGAACCGTTAGAAATTATCTATCTAACATCCTTTCTAAGTTGAATTTGCGTGACCGTACGCAGCTTGCTATTTGGGCGGTGCAGACAGGTGTCACCTTGAAATCATTTGAGGAAGATGACCATGACTAAACTCAAAAAATATTACAAATGGTTACTGCTACCGCTACTAGTAATTGTCGTTGGGAGTGCTGCTTTTATTTATCATCAAACACACCAGAAAATCATTTTAAAAATCGGCATTTATGCAGGAAGTAGCTGGGATATGCCGAATGGAAATGATTATAAAGTCATTGACACTGCGATTTCACGCTTTGAAAAATTGCACCCAAATGTCGAGGTGGTCTATGAGAGTGGTATTTCAAAGGATGATTATTCTGATTGGTTAACAGACCAGATTGTTGCAGGAACACAGCCAGATGTTTTTATCGTGCCAGAAGATGACTTTAACCTCTTGTCATCAACAGGTGCACTTGCTAAGTTGGATGAGCATATTAGTACGAGCTTTGATGATTCGATATTTTATGAATCCTCTTATAAGGCAGGAAATTACAATAATACGCAGTATGCTTTGCCATTTGAAAGCAATCCAACCATGATGTGTATTAATATTGAACTTTTGGAAAAAGAGGGAATTTCGATTTCAGATTCTGGGTGGACTTTAGAGGACTTTTACAATATTTGCAAGCAAGTGACCAAGGATACTGACGGTGATGGGGTGATTGACCAGTATGGCTGTACAGGCTACACTTGGCAACAAGCTGTCGCTGCCTATGGTGCGAAGCTATTTAACACAACGGGAACGAAAGCTTATTTTGACAGTGATGACGTGAAAAATGCCCTTTCCTTGATTACGCAACTCAATGCCCTTAGTGGAAATTATGAGGTTACTTCACAAGATTTTGACGAAGGAAAGGTTGCTTTTTTGCCAATGACTTTGGCAGAATATCGCACTTATAAACCTTATCCTTATCATGTTGCGAAATATTCTAGCTTCTCATGGTCTTGTGTGACAATGCCAGCAAGTAGTGAGGACGGCGATGCAACGCAAGTCGCAACATCACTTTATGCCACGTCCTCAAAAACCAAACACCGTACCTTGGCGTGGGAATTTTTGCAATTACTCTGTACCGATTTGGACATTCAACAATCAGTCTTTGATTATTCGCAAGGGGCATCTGTTTTGAAAAGTGTGATGCAAAGTGACGCCACGAAAGAAAAACTAAAAGAGGATGGTTTTGGTTCAGATTCTTTGACGGTTTCAACATTGGATTCAATGCTTAGTCAGGGAATTACCCAGCCAACCTTTAAAACGTATAACACCGTACTGGAACAAGCAGACTATTTGATTACCAAATCCATTGCCAATAACAGTATCGAGACAGATTTGTTTACAATCCAAAAGACAATAGAAGACAGTTTGAAATAATCTTGATGACATCTGGAGAGTTTGATCCCCAGATGTTTTTGTTTGCTTTCAAAATGACAAATGTCACATTCGAGGTGATAATTGTCATCAAAAGAAAGTGACAAACGAGAGTGTGAAAACGCTTTATTTAAGGCTAAAATAAAAGACAGATAAGGAGATAAGTTCTATGAAGTATTTACTACTAGTCAGTCATGGAGACTTTGCGACGGGTCTAAAAACGTCTTTGGCGATGTTTGCGGAAGACAAAATTGACCAAGTCATCTCTGTCGGTCTAAAAAATGGCAAAACAGTTGATGACTTTGAAAAAGACTTCAGACAAGCTATTTCAGGTTTAACAGCTGACGATTCCGTTGTTGTTCTTGCTGATATTATTGGCGGTAGCCCTTTGACAACTGCTTGTAACGTCTTGGACGAACTCGGAAAATTGGAAAATGCTGTTGTTTTAGGTGGTATGAATTTACCAATGGCAATTACCTCTGCAGTGATGAAAGATATGCTTGAGGGCGATGATTTTGTACAAGCCGTTTTACCAGAAGCTCAAGCGGCTCTTCAAGAATTCAAAATCACTTCAGATGATAATGACGATGATATTTAAAAAAGGAGATAAAAAATGACTGTATCATTTGTACGTATCGATGACCGCATGATTCATGGGCAAACTGTAACACGTTGGGCAAAAGAATACCCTTGTGACGGTTTGATTGCCGTAAACGATGCTGCTTCAAAAAACAAAGTTTTAACCCAAGCTTACAAAGGAGCTTCGGACAAGAAAACCTTTGTTTGGTCGGTAGATGCTTTTGGACAAAAATCTCAAAAAGTATTGGATTCTGACACGCGCTATTTTGTGATTACCAAGAATCCAATTGACATGAAAAAAATTCTGGTTGACCAAGGTTTTGTTCCTAGTGATGTAAAAGAAATTATCGTTGGTCCATGTAATGACCGACCAGGTGCTGTCAAACTTGGGAATAATCAATCTATCACCCAAGAAGAAGCAGATGCCCTTGAAGCAATTGAAAAAGCTGGATACAAAGTGAAATTCCAATTATTGCCAGATGTTTCAATCGGTTACTGGTCAGATTTCAAATCAAAATTTGGTTATTAATTTATTGTTACTTAGCAGCGAATAAAGTGAGTATAGCTATTTTTGATACCAAAACTCGCTTGCGCTCTTTGTATCTTGTTAATTGAACACGGCCTACGAGTTGTGCAAAAAAGATAGATTTCCTTGTGTGCCAGCACACGTGTTAATCTCCTATTTTTGCTTTACTCGTTTGCGGCCTTTGTATCTTAGTATAGGAGATGTATTATGACAATTTCTTGGTTTCAAGCAGCTTTGTTAGGGTTGTTTGCATGTTTGTCTTCAATGCCAGGGCTTGGTGGTACAACCATTGGTAACTATACGCTTGGTCGTCCTCTTGTCGGTGGTCTTGTCTGCGGACTTATTCTTGGCGATGTTAAAACAGGAATCATCTGCGGTGTTGCTATGCAGTTGGTTTACATTGCCCTTGTAACACCTGGTGGTACGGTTTCAGCCGACGTGCGTGCGGTGTCTTATATCGGTATTCCTTTGGCAATGGTAGCCATCCATTCTCAAGGTTTATCAGCTGATTCAGCTGATGCGGCTAACTTGGCTAAATCAATGGGTACGCTTGTTGGTACTGTCGGTACGGTTCTTTTCTATGGAACAGCAACCATGAACCTTGTTTGGCAACACATTGGTTGGCGTGCGGTAGAAAAAGGTCAATTTAGAAAACTTTATCAAGTTGACTGGCTCTATCCATGGGTATCACATTTTGTATTCTCATTTATCCCAACATTGGTAATGTGTAAACTTGGTGCGACTGCTGTTACAGCAATGAAAGATGCACTTCCAATGGATGGTATTCCAATGAAAACCCTCTTTACAGTAGGGGCTTTGTTACCATGTGTCGGAATTGCCATTCTTTTGAAACAAATTGTTGAAAAAGTGACTGACTTTATTCCATTCTTTGTTGGCTTCACTTTGGCAGCTTCACTTGGTTTGAACTTGGTATCATGTGCAGTGATTTCATTAATCTTTGCCGTATTATTCTACGAACTTGAAATGGCTAAAACTGTAAAAGCAACAGCCACAGCAGCTGATGATTTTGATGACGATGATGAGGAGGATATCTAAAATGGCTCAAAAGAAATTAACAAAGAAAACCTTGATGAAATCTTTCCATCATTGGTATTATGGTAACCTTACTTGCTTCTCACAAGAGCATATGCAAACCTTTGGTTATTTGACATCAATGCTCCCAATCGTGGAAGAATTGTATGACAATAAAGAAGACCAAGCGCGTTCAATGCAAACTTACACAGCTTTCTTCAATACAGAACCTCAGCTTGGTTCACTCATTGTCGGAATCACAGCAGGTCTTGAAGAAGCGCGTGCTAATGGTTCTGAAGAAGTTGATGACGAAACCATTAACGGACTTCGTGCAGGGCTTATGGGACCTGTGGCTGGTATCGGTGACTCACTTGTTGTTGGAACTTTGATTCCAGTTATTTTAGGGATTGCCCTTGGTCTTTCCACTGGTGGCTCACCAATCGGTGCCGTTTTCTACATCGTCGTTTGGAACTTGTTAGCTTATCTGGGTATGAGATTTGCCTATTTCAAAGGTTATGAACTCGGTGATAAAGCTGTTGAATTTCTAGTTGGTGCTCAAGGTCAAGCCATTCGTAAAGCCGTTTCTATCGTTGGTGGTATGGTTGTCGGTGGTGTTGCTGCCACTTGGGTATCTGTCCAAACATCATTCCAACTTGGTAGTGCCAAAAATCCATACTTGGTTCTTCAAGATAAATTAGACGCCGTTTATCCAGGTTTGCTAACAGCAATCTTCATCGTCTTTTGCTGGTGGCTAATGGCTAAGAAAAATATCTCACCAATTAAAGTCATGCTATTACTCGTTGTTATTGCCTTTGTTGGTGTTCTCGTTGGATTCTTCGATCCAGGTTTGTCTTACTAATACGTTTTAGAAATACCAACCTCATTAGGGATTTCTTGCGTATCATATCAATCAAAAGAGGAAAAATTCATGACAAAATCAGAAGTGATTAACGGTTATCAAACAGAAATAGCCTACCAAAAACATATGATTGAAAATCTCGGACGTTGGCTAACCTTGCTCTTTTTAGTAGCAAGTATCGGATTTTTGCTAATATATTTCTTTCGTCAAACCAACCTCATTTTATCTATACTTGGCTACGTTCTAGCTTTTGTCGGTGTTTTTGGAATGTTGCTTTTTGGCTACGGCATTTACCGTGGCAAACAAAATGTCGCCAAACTCATTGATGATTTTGAAATGAAACTCCAATCCTTTTAAATATAAACTAAACTCCTTTAAAAATACCTTTTTAATCTCATTACAATACTTATTCAAAAAATAAAAAGTTTCTAGTACATAATCTCTTTGCTAGAGACTTTTTTTATAACTCTTTTTTCTGAATTTTAAAAATATATTGACAGAAAGCAAAAATAAGGGTAAACTGTAAACAATCAAAAACAATGACGGTAAGCCGTGTGAATGTCTCATGGTTTACAACTTAACAGGAGGAAATATGCTGAAAAAGGCGTCTGTAATGACTGAAAAACTAAATCATTACTATTACTTTAGTTTCTTTAGATAGACGTTTGTAGCCAATCATGGATGCAAACGTCATACCGTTTGTATCTATGAAGCTAAAGCATTTTACTGTTGAGAAAAGCCGATTAGATACTTTGAGTTCTAATTGGCAAGTAAGATATGTTTTTACGCATGTATTGAAAACCAGTTAGACTTTTGAGCCTAGCTGGTTTTATTTATTGTGGCTGATGTAGAACTAAGCAGTTCTAATATTGAAAAAAAGTTTTCCAATCTCGACATCAAGATTGGGAGTAAGAAAAGCAGAGGTAAGTAGTATGAAAAGAAACATGGCAGCTATTATGGCTTTGATGTTAGCTGTACTCACGTTATTTGGGTGTTCATCATCAAAAAGTACTAGCGACGATGTTGTCCATATTGGGATTCTTCAGTATGTTGAACATCAATCGCTAACAGCAGCTCGCAAGGGATTTGTGGATGAATTAAAAAAAGAAGGCTACGTTGACGGGGATAATATCGCCATTGATTATGAAAATGCACAAGGTGACCAGTCAAATTTACAAACCATTTCAACCAATTTGATTGCTAATAATGACCTTGTTTTAGGGATTGCAACCCCAGCCGCACAGACCTTGGCTAATCTATCAACCGACGTTCCAGTTTTGTTTACAGCAGTTACCGACCCAGTATCAGCAAAATTGGTTGATTCAATGGAAAATCCTGGGGGCATTGCAACAGGGACAAGTGACATGTCGCCTATTTCAAAACAGGTCGAATTATTGCAAAAAGTCATGCCGAATGTGAAAAAAGTTGGCATCATGTACACGACAAATGAACGCAATTCCGAAGTTCAAGTTGAAGAAGCAAAAGAAGCGTTTGCTAAGGCAGGTATCGAGGTCATTACCAAAGGTATCTCATCAACGAATGATGTCCAAGATACCGCTAAAAGCCTGATGAGCCAGACAGAAGTTCTATTTATCCCAACGGATAATATGATTGTTAGTGCTATCTCGCTCATTACAGAATTATCGAAAGAAACAAAAATTCCAGTTGTCGGTGGTTCAGCAGATGTTGTGGAACAAGGTGTCCTCTTTACATACGGTGCTAATTACGAAGCCCTTGGTCGTCAAACGGCAAAATTAGCTATTCGTATCCTTGAAGGTGAAGATGTTAGTGATGTTGCTGCGGAATATCCAGAGACACTAAACGTCGTTACCAATGATGAAATGGCTGAGACTTTAGGAATTGATTTAAGTAGTATTGAGAACGACACGACAGAATCGTCTTCTGATACGACCGAAACAAGCACATCAGCAAGCTCAAGCACAACGAAAACAAGTTCATCAAGCACGTCAACACAAACGTCAGATTCATCAAGTACGAACGGTTGGCTTGATATTGTTTTATCGGCAATTTCACAAGGTCTTTTGTGGTCAATCATGGCAATTGGTGTCTTTATTACTTTCCGTATTTTAGATATTGCTGACCTTTCTGCTGAAGGATCATTCCCACTTGGTGCAGCTTCAACAGCTATCATGATTGTTAATGGTATTAATCCATTGCTTGCGACAATTGGTGGTTTTGTGGCTGGTATGTTAGCTGGTGCTGTTGCTGGCTTCTTGCACACCAAGATGAAAATTCCAGCGCTCTTAACAGGGATTATCGTGTTAACAGCTCTTTATTCTGTTAACCTTTTGGTTTTGGGTAGTGCCAATGTGTCACTAGTTGGTCAAGAAACTCTTGTAACAGTGATGACGTCAGCTCTCAGCCTTTCAAAACTTTACGCCGTGATTTTGATTGGTGTTATCTTTGTAGCTTTGGTCATTCTATTACTTGTGGTCTTGTTGAACACACAAATGGGACTTGCTCTTCGTGCGACAGGTGATAACCTTGCTATGGGTGAAGCTAACGGGATTAAAGTTGACCGTATGAAGATTCTAGGTTACATGGTTTCAAATGGTTTGATTGCTCTTGCTGGTTCACTCTTAGCGCAAAATAACGGCTACGCTGATATGAATATGGGAACAGGAACAATCGTTAATGGCTTGGCTTCAATTATTTTGGCTGAAGTGATTGTCAAATACTTGCCACTTGGTAAACGCCTCTGGTCAATTGTTCTTGGATCAATTCTATACCGCTTGGTACTTGTTATTATCTTAGCCATGAATGTGGATGCCCAAATGCTTAAATTGGCCTCAGCAGTTCTTCTTGCTTTGATTCTTTATGTTCCAGAAATTCGCAATAAACTACACATTAAACCCTCAAAAATATTGACTCCAGGAGGTAACGACTAATGGCACTTTTAAGCTTATCAAATATCCATAAAACTTTTGAAAAAGGAACCGTTAATGAAAATCATGTCTTGCGTGGCCTTGACTTGGATATCGAACAAGGGGATTTTATCTCAGTTATCGGGGGAAATGGTGCTGGTAAATCTACTTTGATGAATTCTATCGCTGGTGTGGTTGAAATTGACAAAGGCGATATTATCCTAGATGGAAATTCTATTCGCAAAGCTTCAGTTGCTGCACGTTCAAAAGACATTAGTCGAGTCTTTCAAGATCCACGTATGGGAACAGCAACCAATCTGACGATTGAAGAAAATATGGCTATTGCTTATCGTCGTGGGAAAAAGCGCAGCTTCTTCAAAAAATCAATCACAGAAGCAGAACGCCAACTTTTTAAAGACAAATTGTTTGAACTTGGTTTAGGCTTGGAAAATCGTATGAAGACTGATGCAGCCTTTCTATCAGGTGGGCAACGCCAAGCGCTCACGCTTGCCATGGCAACCTTGGTTCGTCCAAAAGTTCTTCTTCTTGATGAACATACTGCGGCCCTTGATCCCAAAACAAGTGACATGGTCATGCAGCTGACTAAGAAAGTCGTTGAAGAAGAGAAACTCACAACCTTGATGATTACGCACAACATGGAACATGCTATCGAGTATGGTAATCGTCTCGTTATGCTTTATCACGGGAAAATCGTCGTGGACGTTCGTGGCGAAGAAAAGAAAAATCTCACCGTCGCACAGCTTATGAACCTCTTCCACAAAAACAGTGGTCAAGTCCTAAATGATGATGCTTTGGTATTAGGATAATAAGAAAAAAGACAACTTAGATGACTTAGGGTCTAAGTTGTCTTTTTTAGTGTTTTTTTCTTGACTATTTTTGACCAAGTGTTAGAATAGTTTTTGTAAACACTAGCACTCTTATGCAATGAGTGCTAACAACAATAAAAATATTGGAGGCAAAAGCATGTTGAAACCATTAGGTGACCGTGTGGTCTTGAAAGTTGAAGAAGAAAAAGAACAAACAGTTGGTGGTTTTGTCCTTGCTGGCGCAGGCAAAGAAAGCACACAAACGGCAACTGTTGTAGCTGTTGGTACTGGTGCCCGTACATTGACAGGTGAATTGGTCACACCAAGTGTTGCAGCTGGAGATAAAGTGATTATTGAAACTGGTGCAGGTGTCGAAGTGAAAGATGGTGACGATGCAGTTACTATCGTTCATGAAGCAGAAATTTTAGCTGTATTAGCATAAGATAGATTAACAAAATAGTAGCCTTTAGTTACTTAGTTAGAATGTAGATAAACTAAAATTAATTATTTGTTGCAGTTGAATTTTAGGATTATTTGCGAGTGAAGCGAGCAATAAAACGATACTTTCTACTGTGGTGAAAGTAGCTGAAATAGTAATAAATCAGCCACCCGGAAGTTTTGAGACTCTCGGCTCAAAACTTAGGTATGGAATTCCGTAGGAAGTCGCTGCCGATCGCACCACCTAAAGAAAGTATCAGAAAAAGGTCTTGTCTTCAACCTAGATAGCTTTTAGCTACTTAGTTTTATTTGGAATACATAATAGAAATCAAATAGGGGAATAGATATGGCAAAAGATATTAAATTTTCATCAGATGCACGCGCAAGCATGATGCGTGGGGTTGATATTTTAGCGGACACTGTTAAAGTAACCTTAGGCCCTAAAGGTCGTAACGTTGTTCTTGAAAAATCATTTGGTTCACCACTTATCACTAATGATGGTGTGACAATTGCCAAAGAAATCGAACTAGAAGACCACTTTGAAAACATGGGTGCAAAATTGGTTTCAGAAGTTGCTTCTAAAACTAATGACATCGCTGGTGACGGTACAACAACTGCCACAGTATTGACACAAGCAATTGTTCGTGAAGGTCTTAAAAATGTGACTGCTGGAGCTAACCCAATCGGTATCCGTCGTGGTATCGAAACAGCTGTTAAAGTGGCCGTTGACGAATTGAAATCAATCGCTCGACCAGTTGCTAACAAAGAAGCTATTGCCCAAGTCGCAGCCGTTTCATCACGTTCTGAAAAAGTTGGTGAATACATTTCAGAAGCTATGGAAAAAGTTGGTAATGATGGTGTTATCACAATCGAAGAATCACGTGGTATGGAAACAGAACTTGATGTAGTAGAAGGTATGCAATTTGACCGTGGATACCTTTCACAATACATGGTTACTGACAACGAAAAAATGGTTGCTGACCTTGAAAATCCATACATCTTGATTACAGATAAGAAAATCTCAAACATTCAAGATATCTTACCACTTCTTGAAGAAGTGCTCAAAACAAGTCGTCCACTTCTTATTATTGCAGACGACGTTGATGGTGAAGCTCTTCCAACACTTGTCCTTAACAAAATCCGTGGTACTTTCAACGTTGTAGCTGTTAAAGCTCCAGGATTTGGTGACCGTCGTAAAGCAATGCTTGAAGATATCGCTATTTTGACTGGTGCTACAGTGATTACAGAAGATCTTGGTCTTGAGTTGAAAGATGCTAACATGGCAGCTCTTGGTCAAGCCGCTAAAGTAACTGTTGATAAAGACAGCACAGTTCTCGTTGAAGGTGCTGGTGATGCTGATGCTATCGCTAACCGTGTCAATGTGATTAAATCACAACTTGTTTCAACAACATCAGAATTTGACCGTGAAAAACTTCAAGAACGCTTGGCTAAATTAGCTGGTGGTGTTGCAGTCATCAAAGTTGGTGCTGCTACAGAAACAGCTCTTAAAGAAATGAAATTGCGTATTGAAGATGCCCTTAACGCAACACGTGCCGCTGTTGAAGAAGGTATCGTTGCTGGTGGTGGTACTGCCCTTGTTAACGTTATTTCTAAAGTCGCTGAACTTGAACTTGACGGTGATGAAGCTACAGGTCGTAACATCGTTCTTCGCGCTCTTGAAGAACCAGTTCGTCAAATTGCCTTCAACGCTGGTTACGAAGGTTCAGTTATCATTGAACGTTTGAAAAACTCAGAAGTTGGTACGGGGTTCAACGCTGCTAACGGTGAATGGGTGAACATGGTTGAAGCTGGTATTATTGACCCAGTTAAAGTAACACGTTCAGCGCTTCAAAATGCTGCTTCAGTAGCAAGCCTTATCCTTACAACAGAAGCCGTTGTGGCTAACCATCCAGAACCTGCTGCAAGCACACCAGCAGCTCCTGGCATGGATCCATCAATGATGGGTGGATTCTAATCCAAAATACGAATAGATTAATTAGAAAGAACACCCCAAGCGGGGTGTTCTTTTTGTTGATTATGTGATTTATGTATCTAAAAGGAATTTGATATAATTAAGAAAAGTAATTTTTAAGAAAGCGGGGTGTGTTATCGTGGATGAAAAAGAAATGATGATCTTAGGTGAGTTATATCGTGAATTACGTATGGCACGGGGCTTAAAGTTAAAAGATGTTGCTGGTCAGAAGTTGTCAGTTTCGCAGCTATCAAAGTTTGAAAATGGGCAGAGCATGCTTACAGCAGATAAACTTTTAGTGGCGATTTCAGCGATTCACATGAGCTTTTCAGAATTTGGGCACGCCCTGAATCATTATCAAGAAAGTTCTTATTTTAAACTTGGAAACCAGTTGGCTAATTTACAAGTGGCTGGTGATATTGAAGGACTTAAAGAGGTGTTGAAGAATTATGAAGCTGATGAAAATTTTAATACCTATAATCGTTTGACACGGATTGATATTGTCAGTGCTATTTATGCCCTTGATCCAAGTTATGAGATTAAAGAAGATGATAAGCAATTTTTGACGTAATATCTCTACAGAATCGAACAATGGACAGAGTATGAACATTATCTTTTTGGGAATACCATGTCGATTTTATCTGATGCTGATTTGATTTTCTTAGGAAGGGCGCTTGCTGAACGCAATGAATTTTATCTGTCACTTCCTCAACATAAAAAAGCTGCGCAGTTGACCTTTATTAATATTATCTTGGCTTTGATCGAGCGTAATCAACTTTACTACACGACTTGTTTTATGACTAAGCTGGAAAGCATGATTAATTATCAAGACATGTTTACCGTAGTATTTTTAACCTTTTTAAAAGATACCTTGGTTTATTTGAAAGGTGAGACTGATGATGTTCAACCGATGAGAGAGTGTATTGAGATGGTTGAAAAATTAGGAAATCCTACAATGGCTAAACTCTTGGAGGAACATTTGGAACAATTTATTAAATGATATAAATAATAAAAATTGAAGGATTAAGCTTCCCGTTTTTTATTAGAGTGAACAGACTTTGGATTAAAAAGATCAGAATAAGAAGTGCTATTAATAAAAAAATTTTCTTCGGCATATAATGACTCCCTATGTCCTTATTATATCGTAAAAAACAGGGAATTCTCGATATTATCATATATGAAAAAACAAAAAGTGAATTTTCATATTTGCGAATTTCTAATAATTGCTTTTTTCCATGGTATATTATACTTGTAAGTATTTGAAGAAGTACTTACAGAGCAATATTAGTCTTGGTAGGCAAGATATTTTTACATGTGAATAAATCAATTGTTTGGGAGCTTTTGATTTTTGGGAGTCATGTGTGATGGGAAATATTGCTCTAAAGGGATGGGTTTTTATCCAGGAGAGTTAGCAATATGCTAATCATGGCATCTGAATCTTTGGATTGAGATGTATAAGTCATATCTTTTTTTCTTATTGAGCGACACTGTCTGTAGTATTAGTAGTATTATGCGTTCAATTACAAAAATTAGTACATTTCCGAGAGGTATGACATGAGATAGGTTTATTGAGAGTGTTTTAGCTAGGTGATTGTTCACACCAAAAAAGCGACTGATAACTCAGCTAGGCATTCTTGTAAACTGATTTACTTTTGACATCGTATTTTCAGTTGGGGGCAGCTGAAAATATGTTGGTGCAGCTTGACTGTATAACTTTCTGAAAAGACTGACAGCCACACTAAAAAACTTAGGAGAAAGCAAACCTTTTTGATTTGGTAAGGTTTGCTTTTTTCTTGGGTAAAGTTATAAAATAATCGTAAAAAACCTTTGTCTGTAGTATACTAAGATTAGAAAATGTTGGTTTAGTTTTAGATATGCTTACTGTATGAAGGGAGTAGGCTTATGATGTTTTGGTTAGGTGTTGCAGGTGCGGTTTTAGTTGCTATTTATCTTGTTATTGTTGATAACAAAGATGATTTCTGAAAAGTAAAAGGTGGCCTTTTAAGCCACCTTTTTAGGTGTCATATGGTGTGATTTTTCTGTAATGGTAGCTTAAAAAGTTTTTGGTATAATAATGACTTAAGATTTGATGGAATAGGGAGACAAAAGATGAAAAAGTTTAAACACACGCTAAAACGTAAAAAAGTCTGGATTCCTAGTGTGATTGTGGGAGTGCTACTCTTGGTCTTTGTGGTTTGGGGAAGTTTTCACTACTCTAAAAAACAAGTCATTCGAGATTATGTAGCAGCCTACCAAAAATCTGGGGATACTTTTGACAATATCAAAGGTTATATCGTTTGGGCTGATAATAATGAAAAGGTTACAACTGATGAAGCTAAGTATGCGACACTTACCAAGTTATCAACATCAGAAGCTGACAAGTTAAGTAGAGATTTAATAAACGCTGATGCTTCTGATGATGCTTACGTTAAAAAAATCGGTCGTAAATTTTTGATTTTCCCAAATTATCGTATCGCTTTGAAACCTTTAGATTTGACCATTAAGACGAATGTTGATAAGGTCGACATTTTGCTCAATAAAAAGAAAGTTGCGCTTAGTGATTCAACTGATTACAGCATCAAGCTTGAACGCTTGCCAATCGCTGATTACACGGCAAGTATTTCTGGAAAATATAATGGCAAACCAATCGAGTTAAGTAAAGATTACGATGGCAAGGATAAGGTTCTTGATTTATCGGTGACTTTTAAAAACTTTAAAGTCACAAGTAACTTAGTTGATGGTGAGCTTTATTTTGATAACACACGCGTAGGCACTTTGGAAAATGGTGAGTACGAGGTTAGTGATTACCCGTTGACAGATTCAGCTAAAGCTTACGTGAAGAAGAAATTCTCAGATGGTGATTTGAAATCACAAAAACAAGCTCTAGCAAGTATCGCTGAGGGGGGCACAGTTGCTTTGAATGTCGATAATCTTTTGGACAGTGAAACCGCTGGCAAAGTCTTGGTATCAGCTTTTGACCAAATGATTTTGTATTTGAATGCTGGGCAAGACTCATCAACGGTATCTACGGTTTTTGAAGATGGTGGCAATAATGACTTTTACAAAGGTTTGAAAGAAAGTATCAAGGCTAAGATGCAGACTGACAGCCGCAAGGCGACAAGTCTAACAGTGCCAAATATCACTTTGACCAGTCTATCTCAAGTCGGCAGGGAAACTTATGTGGCAGGATTTACAGCAACTTATGATTTCCACTACGATAAATCGACAGATACTGAAAAGCAAACATCAGGTGAAGTCATCCAAACCTTAGAAGGTAAAGTAACCTTGAAGAAAGCTGGCGCGACTTATGTCGTTGCTAATTCAGGTCAAAAGAGCATCACAGTGATAAATGAAGACAATCAAGTCAAAGGAGAGTCGCTCTTCCCAGAAGCTATGCTTGGCACATGGAAAGTCGATGATAAGAGTGATACGTCATTTACCTTTGAAGCTGATGGGACAATAACTCAAACGACTAAAAATAATAAGAAACAAACCAAGGTTACGGGTATTGAAGACAAAGGAAATAATGTCTATCATTATCTTTATGGAGATGATGCTGATACAAGTGTCTTTACAGTTAGTGGTCTTGGCGGCGTTGGTATCAAGTATACCTTTGGTATTAAAGTAGATGGCAATAAATTAACTTTAGTTGTATGGCAAGCAAATAAAGATGCTGATTTTGATTACAGAAAGCCAATGCTTGGCAGCACTTTGAGCAAAAAATAAGAAAAAGGAGTAGGGATGTAAAAGTTGATTTATCAACGCATTAGAGTCCACTTAACTGCGTTTTGCTTATTATAATTGGATAAATAAAGAGGTTGGTGATAAAAGTCACCAACCTCTTAATGTAATCCTGCTTCAAATGTTTTTGATTTGGCTTCAACACTGATTTTCTCAAGAGTAAATGGGTGTGTGAAGCTGAGTTTATGCGCGTGGAGCATGAGACGTTTAGCAGGAATTTCGCTGTATAATGGGTCACCGATGATGGCATGACCGTGTGTTGACAGATGGACGCGGATTTGGTGCGTGCGTCCCGTTTTTAAACGACATTTGACCAAAGTTCCTTTAGGAAAAACTTTGAGGCGGTCAACGATGGTTAGGGCAGTTTGACCATTTTTGCGGTCAACGACACGTTTTCTGCGGTCATGACGGTCACGTCCAATTTTATCTTGAAAGACTTGGTGTTTAGGTTCAAATTTTCCTTGACCTAGTGCCCAATATTCACGTGAAATGTCTTTGTTTTCGAGCAGGCGATTGAGAATTGGCAGAACAAAAGGGTTCTTAGCAAACATAACAGCGCCGCTTGTTTCCATATCTAAGCGGTGAATGACGTAGCAAGTCTTTCCAACGTAGGCAGAGACATGGTTTAGCAGAGCGATTTCATTTTGCTCGTTGCCATGGGTTTTCATGCCTTCAGGTTTATTGACAATGATGAGATGCTCATCTTGATAAAGACAATCAACTAACTTGCTATCACCAAATGGAATCGTTTTTTGTGGGTAATCGTCGTCATCAAAAGTCAGTTGGATAGTGTCGCCTGTTTTGACCAAGCTCTGCCAGTTGATATTTTCCCCGTTAATCAGCAGGTGCTTTTTGGTGCGTAAAAAATGGCGAATTTTTCGTGGAATTAGTAAATGCTCTTCTAATAGTTCCTTAACTGTGCTATCTGGGTAAGGATTTTTAAGCGTATATGTTAAAGTCATAGCTCTATTATAGCATGAGTGCGCAAAAAAACGCACCTTATGGTGCGCCTAGATTTACTTGTCCTTAGCTTCGTTTTCGTGTAGCCAATCATGGTATTTTTCCAAAAGGTTAACAGCCATTTGGGTTGCGACAGCCATTGAGTAAGCTTCAGTGCCTTCAGCTTCACTTTCTGAAACTTCGATTTTTGTTTCGTCGTAAACGGCTTTTAAACTATCGTGTGACAATGTTTTTTTGAATGCTTCAAATCCTTTGTTCATGGTAAAATCCTTTCTAATACATGTGCAAGTATTGTGGACAATTGTGACAACCAGATAAGTTGTGAGCGTTTTTATTGATACTTTTATTTTACCACAAAAGAGATGAAAACGTTGTAATCAAGATGAAATCCCTTTTCATCTGACGTTTTTCAAAAGAACTGTTATAATGTGGTTATGTTAACGTAGAAATATAAATTCTTGATTTAAAAGCGTTTTGAGCTATTTTTTATAATTGTAGTAGAGAAACTGACCAAAAATTAACCAAGCAACATATTTTTAATCAATTAGGTATAGAATAAAGTGCATTAGTTTTTTACTAGTGCATTTTACTGTATATTAAATAGATTTTTTTAGTGACAGATTTTGAATTGGTAATTGGTATTTGCAGATTAGTTTCATGTTGTATTAAAGTTAAAATATTCTTAAAAAACATTGACGTTTAAAAATAGAAGTTGCACAATAAGCATAGGAAGAAGTATTTATATTGAAAGCAGAAATATTATTTGACTATTACTTAATTTAAAGTCGTTGCATAGAAAGGGAAAATAACGGAAACAATATTTTTTAACTACTTTAATTAAACTTAAATCATTTACCTTGACGAAACTTATGAAAGTGTGATTTGTTATGAAAAAACTATTATTTATAATAGTTTTTTCTTTTAATGTATTGTTTTTATTATTCGGAACTAATTCGGCTTTTGCTTTGGAGAGTGATGTTTCTTATACTTTAACGCAGGAGCAAATAAATACAGAGTTTGAAGGGTTAAGTGATAATCAGACTGTAGTGGCATTGCCTGACGGTGAGATTATTTTTAGTGTTAATCAAGGATATGTCTTTTCTAATGAAGGGGTTACACAAAATCAGGGTTATGTAGCTACAGTGGGTCAGCTAAAAGATGAGTATCAAACTAAAGAATTTGTCACTTCTGTTAGTGTGATTCCAGAAGTTCCGTTGACTAGGGCGGCTGCACCATCTGCTACGGCTAAAGTTTTGCGAAGTGGATAAGTCTATCGTTCAGCGGCTTTTAGTGGTACTGGATGGCGTTTTTCCGGTCTAGGATTTAAATCGGTAGATGGCACAGGTGCTTATTTAGCATGGCAGACATTTAATGATGATAGACGCGTTGGGGATTATAATGAGGCAACTAGAACATTAGGAGGAACTCCTACGGGTACCCTTTTATATAGAGGCACGAGAATATATGTGTTGAGTCGTTATGTCTATCCGTTGTACTATTACACTTATAATCCAGTAGTTGGAACGTACTATATAGTTGATAATATTTGAGGAAAAAGATGTTAAAAAAGTATTGCCTATATTAGGATTTATTATACTAGTTGTCAGTGTATCTGATATTTAGCAAACTAAAAATTGGATATTGTCAAAAATAGGTTACTTTTTAGAGCTTTACGCATATCGTAACAACAAAATAAGAGTAATTCAGTACCTCTGCAGTAAGCATGCTTCTTTGGTACTGAATTGCTCTTATTAAGACGCTTGTAAGGACATTGGAACACAATTTAATGGATTTGTTTGTGAAAATTATAAATTTTTATTTAGGTGCTATGAATCCGTATAAGGTTATATCAGAATAGTCCATATGATAGTAAAGAATAATCTATTTGAATGGAAAGCTATTGACAATAACTAAAAATACAATTTTTAAGAGTCATATTCCGTGTTTTGTAAATATTTTGAGCTATAGTGTAGTGGCTGCATTTTTAGTGTTTTTGAGTTTTATGGTGGTTCGTGAGCTTAATAATTAGCATCAAAGCTATAAGATAGAGTAAGATGAAGCAAATCAAAGTAGCGGTGTATGTATGGGTTATTGCATATGACGTTGCTAATAACATTGGTCCGAAAAGAGCAGCCATTGCCCAAGCTGTTAAAATATAACCGTGTAAAATGGCTAATTCCTTTGCGCCATAAATATCGCTGAGATAGGGTGGAATTAGAGAGAACCCTGCCCCATAACAGGACATTAAAATAGCCATTGCAATAACAAATAATATTGGAGAATGGGAAAGCATGATCATTATTGTCATAAGAATATTAACAATGAATAAAATTAAAAAGGTTAAAGGACGACCTATAAAATCTGAAAGACTTGCCCATAACAGTCTTCCAAAACCATTAAAAACTCCCATAATTCCTACAATAATTGCTGCCTCACTAGCAGATATTCCAGCTAAATCTTGAGCCATTGGAGCAACAACTGAAATAAGTCCCAGTCCACAAGAAATATTGATGAAAAAAATCATCCATAACATATAGAAATCCCATGTTTTTAAAGCTTTTTTAGCAGAGACGCCTTGGGTGATATCCGTTGGTAAATTATCTTTAGATAAAATGTAAAAATCTTTGCTTGTAGGGAGTTTGATAAACTGTGAAACAAGAATCATTACAACGAAATACATTACTCCTAGTATATAAAATGTATTAATAATTCCAGAATGTATTATTAACCACTGTGCCATAGGACTAGTTAAAAGAGCTGCGAAACCAAATCCCATAATAGCTAATCCAGTAGCTAAACCACGTTTATCTGGGAACCATTTAATAATAGTGGATACAGGTGTAATATACCCAGCACCTAATCCGATTCCACCAATAATTCCATACCCTAGATAGAGTAGAACAATACTATTCTTTGCAATAGCCAAACCAGTTAATATGTTGCCTAAGGCATAAAGAAAGGCAGATATACTTCCAGTTAATCTAGGACCAAATTTTTCTACGAGTTGTCCCATAAAAGCAGCGGACATTCCTAAACAAAAAATAGCAAGCGAGAAGGCAAAAGCAATGGCTGATTGATCCCATCCTGTTTCTGCGATAATTGGATTTCTGTAGACGCTCCAAGCATAGGTTGAGCCTAGCATTAAATGTAAGATAACACCACATGTTGCGATGAAGTAACGGTTAGTTTTCATTTTTTCTCCTTTTACGAATATTATTTTATATATAGCCTTATTCGTTAGGATTTTATAGTAACTTTTTTATAAAAATAAGTAAAATAATAAGATTTTAAATAAGTGAGTTTATATTCTTAGTAATTAACCTAAAGGTATTTTATTAAAGAAAGTCATCGTGTGGATAGTTGGAAGTAAGGTTTAGAAAAGGTGAAGCTATCATATTTTCTATAAAGTTGGAAGTTTATCTCAAACAGAATAGTTGTGCTAGTATGAACTTTGTAGTAGCATAGCATTATACAGTTCTACATACTATATTCCAACATCAAAGTAATATAGTATGTAGAATTAGAAAGGAAATGTAAATAATGATT
>PPYF01303745.1_pt1 | contig 85301 bp, 107 predicted proteins | sample 1559871 | NCBI WGS metagenome assembly PPYF01 (sample SAMN08240021, study PRJNA423297) | Human gut metagenome, whole genome shotgun sequencing project.
GCAAGGCCACCTTGGATGAGTGCCCCATGGCCTACAAGGGGATGCAGGATATTCTGGACAACATCGGCCCCACGGCGGAGGTGAGGAAGATCATCCGCCCCATCTACAACTTCAAGGCCGGGGATGAGGACTAATGTCCCCAGACGAAAGAAGGTGCTTGGAAGATGAGAGAGGTGTTCACCATTGACGGTCGTCGCTTTTCTAACATGGCCGGTTTTTATGACGAGGTGGAGCGGGTATTTACCTTCGGTTTGGACTGGAAGATTGGTCGGAACCTGAACGCCTTCAACGACATTTTGCGGGGCAGTTTTGGACGGCATGAGTATGGCCAGCCCATCCATATCAAGTGGCTGGCCTATGAAAAAAGCGTCCATGATCTCGGCAAAGAGACCATGGACATCATTACGGAAATCATATTGGATACGGACGGTTCCGGACATGATTGTACTCTGGAACGGCTTTGATATAACAGAAAAGGAGAAAAACTTATGGGACTTGATATCTACGCCGGAACATTGACCCGGTACTATTCTCACAACTGGAAAACCGTTGTCCAGCAGTGGGCGGAGGAAAACGGATATACCTTCAACCGGATTACGCCGGATGGAGAACCTGCCGATAACGAGGAAGAAGTGTCCCCGGCAGAGGTCCAGGCGGCGGTGGAGAACTGGCGGGATCAGATCCTGTCCGCCATTTCTCAGTCGGACCAGCCGACCTACACCCCCTGGCCGGAGGATAATGAGAAGCCCTATTACACTGACAAGCCGGATTGGGATGCCTTCGGCGCTATGCTGCTGGTGGCTGCCTGCCATACATATGAGGAGCCGGTGCCGTCCACCGTGGAGAAGAACTGGGCCTTTGGGGAGCATCCCATGATCGCTCGCCTTGCGGAAGATCAGGAGCGGGTGTGGTCGCTGTTCCGGGGAACCACCTGGTGGCTTCCACTGCCGGACAGCTTTATGTTCCAAGTTCCCCTGCCTACGGGAGATCAGGCAATGATTGCGACCCTGGGCGGACTTCGCAAGGAATTGGAAAGACTCAACGGGATGGCTTGGCAGGCAGATGAAGATACCATCCTGCGCTGGAGTGAAACGGAGGGGTATCCAGTGGATGGTACTGTAGGTCCAGATGGACAGTACAGCAAGGCAGACATCCCGGAACACACCCAGTATGACACCCAATCCCTTGCCAAGTTTGCCTTCTCCGACGAACTGTTTGACAAAAGCCACGGCTTCTATATTGCTGTAATCCAAGGTTTTTTCCGAGATTACTATTACACCAGAGGCAGTGCCTTTTCGTTCCTGGTGGAACAAAAGCCGGAATATGTGCGATATTTTACCCCATGGGCACAGGTAACACCGACGGCCTTTCCAAACCCGGCAGAAAATCAGATCATCGAAAACTACTGCTCCGGTGTCTACCTGTCTCCGGAGCAGGTGGCACAGCTTCTCAGAGATATGGAGCAGGACTCCAAAGTGCTTGAAGATCTGGAGGGACTTTGGAGCAATGGACAGATTGCTGTGCTGAAAAAAGCACTCTCTGCCGCCGCAAGATTAAAGACTGGTCTATTGGAGGCCACCGAAGTAGTGGAGCCCAATCCCATCCGACCCAATGAGAGCACAAGTTATTCCAATCTGTACCACTGTGACCGGGACGGGGTGTATCTCTACATGGATACCGTCAGTAGGCAGTTGGAAAATGCCATCAGAGAAAGCGAGGGACAAGTATGAGCAACGAAGTATTCCAGCAAAACCTGGACGATAAAAAAGGCCCTCAGCCCGGAGGCCCCTATCTCATTCAGATGCTGTTCAAAGAGCCGGTGCCTGTGCCGGACAGAGCGGCCATGACCGACGTGATGGAAAAGCACATCGGGCCGGTGGAGTGCTTCTGTCACGACAAAAAGACTGCGGGTTTTGCTGCTCTGGAGCATATTGCAGAATTCAAGGATGGCAAATGCCCGGTGCAGCTGATGGTGATGAAATGCGACAAATTCAAGGGCAAGGGCTTTGACGCCTTCCTCATGAGCCAGATGTGGGACTGCCAGGAGGAACGGGAGCGAATCTTCAAGGAGTGCCGGTATCAGGTCGTGGCCACCGATATGCTGGCGGCGGCGCTCCCGTCTCTTGAACGGGCCAACCTGGATGCCGACTTCGTGGAGACCCTGGCGGAGCTGTACCCCACCTGTGAGGCGTTCTATTTCCAGAACTGTGGCAAGCTCTTGCTGGCGGAAGATGTGCGTTCCCACCAGATCGAGGGGCTGAACCGCTTCATCCGCTTTGGCGTCAATGTCCGCTTCTTCAACATTGAGGGCACCGAGGATATGCTCATCGACACAGTGGGCATGAGCACCCTGTTCCTGCCCGACCTCCAGTACCACTTCCACGGCATGGATCCCAACTGGGTGGTGAACCATGCCTACAATGCGGCGTCCTACATTCTGGAGCATGATAACCCCATTCAAGACGAGGAAACGATAGACGGCGTGGCGGATGGCCAGATGTGCCGGGAGATTCAGTGGCAGTGCCAGTATGAGGACGCTCTGATCCAGCCGCCCAGAGAGGTGCTGGACATCCACATGGGCGAATATGCTTCCGGAAGACGCTGACACATTTGTTTCTGCAAAAAAGGGGGTGAAAGCCATGCAGAACCAAACGAATATCCGCATTATCGAGCTGCTCCGATTCCTGTATCAGCAGACCGATGAAGCTCATCCGGCTACGGTGTCGGACATTCTTGCCTATTTGAAAGAAAGAAACATTTCCGCTGTCCGTCAAACGGTGTATGCTGATTTGGATGTATTGATTGCAGCCGGCATAGATATTGTGGTGGTCAAAAGTACTCAAAATCAGTATTTCATTGGAAGTCGCATTTTTGAATATCCAGAACTGAAGATGCTGACGGATGCGGTGGCGTCCTCCAAAATCATCTCTGCCAGGAAGTCGGAGCAGTTGGTTCAGAAACTGTGCCACCTGACCAGCAGGCCGCAGGCCGAACAGCTGTGCAGATTAGCAGCCTTGTCCAGCCGGGTAAAGCCACAGAATGAAAAGGTCTATTACATCATCGACAGCATCCAAACCGCTATTTTAGAGAACCGGCAGATCCGGTTCCAGTATTATGAATATACCGCAGAAAAAAAGAAAGTTTTGAAGCATGATGGTTACCGCTACATAGTGAATCCTTATGCGTTGGAATGGAAGAACGATCACTATTACCTGATAGGATTCTCCCACAAACACCAGAGTATTGCACACTTCCGGGTGGATCGTTTGGCTGGCGCCGAGATTTTGAATACGGGCTTTTCTGCGCCGGAGGATTTCGATATAGCAGCTTACACCAACAAAATGGTGGATATGTTTGCCGGTGAGCGGCCCGTGCTTGTGGAACTGCTGTGTGAAAATGACATGATGCGGATTATCATTGATAACTATGGAGAGGATGCCCTTGTTCGCCGTGCCGATGATAGCCACTTTGTGGTGACGATTGAGGTCAATCCCAGCGGCACGTTTTATGGATGGGTGTTTCAGTTTATGGGGAAAATACAGATCCTTTCGCCGAAAAATTGTGCTGAGGAAATGAACCAGATCGCCCGAATATTTGCAGAAAACAGATGAGGTGTTAACGATTTTTAACACCTCATTTTCTTTTGCCGCAAATACATTGAATCTAAAAAGAAGAACTGATATAATGTACCTATCCCGAACAATTTGTTCGGATTAAGACTTGGAGGGATGCACTGTGAGATCGAAAAGCGAAGAAACGATGGATCGGATTGTGAAGTCTATCGAGGAATTCTTTTTTATCCATCACCGTTCTCCATCCATTACAGAGATTGCTAATGACATTAGCTGTTCCAGAAGCACTATCCATGCATATTTGCGGGAGATGAACCAGCTTGGCAGATTGCATTATGATGGGAAAACGCTGGAGACTTCCGTCACACAAAAGGCAGATGCGGATTTTACGCTCTCTCCGGTATTGGGTTCTATCTCCTGCGGGCAGCCGGAATATGCCGAAGAAGATTTTGAGGAATATGTCCCTCTGCCGGTAGCGCTTTTTGGGGAGGGGGATTTCTTTATCCTTCGCGCCAGCGGATACTCTATGATAGAGGCGGGGATCGAACCCGGCGATTTGGTCGTGGTGAGAAAGCAGAATACCGCCGATGAGGGAGATATCATTGTTGCGCTGGTGGACAATGAAACGACGCTCAAACGCTTTTACAGGGACAAGAAACGGAAATGCATCCGCCTTCATCCCGAAAACAGCAGGATGAAGGATATTTTCGTCCGGGACTGTTACATACAGGGCGTTGCGCAGAATGTCATCAAAGCCCTTGTATAGCAAAAACGGAAGGAGGACAAACCGTTGATCAACTTTATATCACAGGCAGAAATTGAAGAACTGTGCGAAGCAATGCTCAGCCAATACCGCGGCAGGGATGCCCCGACGCCGCAAAGGGTGGATATAGACGGCTTTGTGCAGGATTATCTGAAATGCACAATCCGGTATGAAGCCTTTGCCGAGGACGATCCCAATAAAATCGGATTTGCAGGCGACGGTAGATCAGTGCTGAAAATAAAGCGGAACGGACAAGCCGTTTCTGTGGTGTTCCCGTTCAAAACGATTGTGCTTGACCGGTATCTGCTCCGTCCGGAGGAACACACGCATCGGCGGTTTACACTCGGCCACGAAGCCGGGCATCTGATCTCTATGCGCATCAATCCGGAGAGTGCTGCCTGTTTTCACCGCACCCACGACAGAGAACGGACATACTCGCTGCAGGAAATGCAGGAGATGTACAGCATCCATGAATGGCAGGCAAACACCTTCTCAGGCTCTCTGCTGATGCCGAGGCCGCTCATGCATGAAACGCTGCAAAGGTTCAACGGCGGAAGACGGCTACCGGTTTACGGAGAATCTGTCTTTCATCCGAGAGAAAAGGTCATCCTGAAAAAGATGGCGGATTCTCTGGAAGTGTCCTTTACGGCTCTTGTGATCCGGCTGCGCGGGCTCGGAATGCTCAGTCACCACGATATCTCCGAGTATATCGGAAAAGAGCTGCAGTTGTAGGGGGGTTGCGATTGACTTATCAAATCAGCGAGGAAACACGTCGAAAAGCAGAGCTGTCCCGCCGGGAGGCGGAAAGCCTCGTTGAACGGGAACTCAAATGTCCTGAATGCGGCTATAAGGCCGGTACGGTTTTTTCAGACTGTACAGGACATCTGACCATTCGGTGCCGAAAATGTAAAACGGTATCCGTGTTAAATCTTGCGTACTTCCGCAGGCACCGCCGCAGAAGATACGAAAAAACAACTGAATAAAAATCAATAAACTCTATTCGAGCAAGCGGAGAAGACCGGAAACGGTCAGGCTGCCAGGCGCCGTGCGAGTCAGAATGATACAGTCAAATTGGTATCATTCTGATTTCCACGGCGCTTTTTTGTTTGCTCGGAAAACTTGCACGGTATAACGGAGTCCTTCCCCGGCTTGTTCGGGAAAGGACTTCGTTTTGAAAAACACATTTTTAATCTACAAACCGCAAAAGGACGGCAGGGCGGTTCTCTGCACAGCCACCGCAGAAGAATGGCTCGCCGCCGTAAACACCAACCGCAATCTTTCGACAGAACAACGCCGGTACTTTATATCCGACTGTATCGAGGACGGCAAGGAAATCGACCGGATGATTATTGAGGTCGGTTATGACGAGTACCGGCGCTGGAACAGCCGTCACACCATAATGGAGCGCAGCCGTAAAGCCGGGAAACAGTATCAGCACCTGTCGCTGGATGCTGTTTTGAGTGAAGCCGATGAAATTACGCTTTTGGAATGCCTGAGTGGGACAGAGAATATGGAGGCTGCCGTGATTGATGAAATCCTCATGGATGAGCTGAAAAAACAGCTTTCCAATTGGAAGCCTTGGGCTGCGGATATGCTGGAACAGTATCTCGCCGGGAGGAAAAGATCCTGCTCAGCAGATATGGCGGAAAAGTACGGTGTTTCCGAGCAGGTCATCCGCAAATACAAGCGGCAGTTTGAAGAATTTATAAGAAAATTTTTTGAAGGTATTTCGTTTTAGGCTCTTCGTGTTGTGGAGGGATAGTGAGGGAGAAAAAACTCTCAGCGTTCTTTGACAACCGAATAGCACAGCACACCCATTACCTTCCCTCTGCTGCCGGGAAACCGACAAGCCACATGAACGGCAGTTCAGACGGTGCGGCGCATCCGCACCGACGGCGATGACAAGCAGAGGCATTAAAGATACTTGCGTCCAGTCCTAAAGCCGAGCGTGATAAAACCGTCGCAGCAAAGGAGGGCGCCCCGCAGCGATCCTGGGGGTGGTGAGATTCCAATGAGGTCTGAAAGGCAAATCCTTTCGTCTGCGCAGACCGGTGGGTGTGTTCCCGTTTGCCGAGGGATGGCGTGGTTCAAATATCGGCAGAACACGCAAAACGACAAAACAGCACAGGGGCGTGGTGTGCCTTTTTGACCGCCGCTGCCCTTGTGCTTTTACTTATAAAATACACGGAGGAACACCGAAATGAAACAGATAAAGCGCGGTGAAATCTATTACGCCGATTTATCACCCATCGTCGGCAGCGAACAGGGCGGCCTGCGTCCTGTTCTCGTCCTGCAGAACGATATGGGAAACAGATACAGTCCCACCACCATCGTGGCGGCCATTACCAGCCGGGAAACCAAATCCGACCTGCCCACTCATGTAAAAATCGACGCGGACGGTTTGAAGACAGCCTCCACCGTCCTGCTGGAACAGATCAGGACAATTGACAAATCCCGTCTCGGACAATATGTCGGCAGGACGGATAAGGATACAATGGGAAAAATCGATTATGCCCTCATCGCCAGCTTCGGATTGAAATATATGGAGGTGCTGCTTGGATGAATAAGCAGACCGACAGAAAGAACGCTTCTTTTGCCTACAGCGCAAATATGCTTCGGACGCTGATGGACATGAAGCTCATTACCGAAGACGAATACAGAAAAATACTGCAGATCAGCGCCGAGCATTACGGTGCTGAAAAAATATATGTCTGAATTGATAACTTTCGCCATAGTCGCTGGATGTATGCGAACTCATGTGGTAGTGTTGGTGCTGCCGGGAACCTGCCCGGTAAATACAGCAGGCAATACTGCGGAAAGGAAAAAAATCATGAAAACCATTACGGAAATCACTACAAAGCAGCCAGCGGCTGCCATCCTCCGTCTGGCGCCCTACTGCCGGGTATCCAGCGATTCCGAAGACCAGCGCCATTCCTTCGCGGCACAGGTGAAGTATTACACCGAATATACAGCAGCGCATCCCGAATACGAGCTGGTTGACATCTATGCGGATGAGGGTATCACGGGAACCGAAATGAAAAAGCGGGATGATTTCAACCGATTGCTCCGGGATTGCCGGAAAAGAAAAATCGACCGCGTCATCACCAAGACGGTTTCCCGGTTTGCCCGAAACACCGCCGAACTGTTAACGGTGGTCCGGGCGTTGAAAGAGCTTGGCGTCAGCGTCTACTTCGAGGAACAGGGCATCGATACCGAAACCCTCGACCTGGAGATGATTCTCACCTTCCCCGGCATGGCGGCGCAGAAAGAATCGGAAACCATTTCCGAGAATATGCGCTGGAGCTACCGAAAGAGAATGGAAACCGGCGAATTCAACTGCTGCCGAGCCGCCTATGGGTACAGCCTTATAGACGGAGAGCTTCAAATCAATGAAGCGGAGGCAAAGGTTGTTCGCCGGATTTTTCATCTCTACCTACAGGGCTACGGCAAACAGGCCATCGCCAATCAGCTCAACACGGAGGGCGTACCGAAACGGTACGATCAAAAGACGTGGTACCTCTCCGCCATTGATTACGTCCTCAACAACGAGAGGTACATGGGCGACAGCCTACTCCAAAAGAGCTATACTACCGAAACCCTGCCGTTTCGTAAAAAACGGAATCACGGAGAAAAGGCGCAGTATTATGTGGAAAACAGCAACCCTGCCATTGTCAGCCGGGAAACCTATCAGGCGGCGCAGGAACTTCAAAAGCGCAGATTTACAGACCGCCATGTACCGAAGAACCAATATCCATTCAGCGGGATGCTGAAATGCCCTGTCTGCGGCCACAACTACCGCAGACAGGCCGCTAACGGCACAGCCTATTGGCTCTGCTCCTACAAAGCCTCCGGTCGGACAGAATGCGGCTGTGAAAGGATTTCGGAGCAAGCCGTTATGGAAGCCTTTACCCGGATGAGCGACAAGCTCACGGATCACCGGGAAGAACTGCTGGGGGATCTGATCCGTCAGCTCGAAAAGCTGCAGAGCCGCACCAACGGCAGCGGCGAAAAGGTGTACGAACTTAACCGGCAGATTGCGGATATAAACGCACAGAGCCTTGTAGTAGCACAGCTTCACGGCAGCGGCATTCTGAACAACGCCGAATACGCGGTACAATCCGGAGAACTGAACCGCAGGGCCAGCGAGCTTCGGTCGGAGCGCCGCCGCATTTTAATGGAGGACGAAGACAATGAGATCATCGAATCGCTGAAAGCCTTAAACGATACCATTGCCGATTACACCCCTACAGGCGGCTTCGATGAGGAACTGTTCGGACAGATTGTAGAGAGCGTTACGGTAATCAGTGGAAACGTCCTGCGCTTCTGTCTGGCCGGAGGGCTTGCGCTCACGGAAAAAATATGAGGAAAGGAGAAGCGATTCCCATGAAAACACGAAATATCCCCTTCGGGTACAGGATTGAAAACGGCACAATCTATTTACATCCAACCGAGAGCCAAGTGGTCAGAGAAATCCATGCCGCCTATCTGGACGGACAGTCCCTGCTGCAAATCGCAGCCTCTCTCAATGAGCGCGGGGTGGAATATATGCCGGGGGCTGCCGCCTGGAACAAGGCAAGGCTGAAACGCATCATCGAGGACGTCCGGTATCTTGGAAACGAAACCTATCCCGCCATCGTCAAAGAAACGGATTTTTATAAAGCGCAGGAAATCAAGGCTGCCCGGAACACACAGAAAAATGTTGACCGCACAGCAGATATTTTCAAGCTGCAGCTTCCGGTTCTCTGTGAAAAATGCGGGGAACCGATGCGCCGGATACACGACAGCCGGACTTCCCATCAGGAAAAATGGATATGCCGGAGCTGCAATACGGTTGTAAAAATCCCCGACGCGGCTCTGTTCACGGCAATCGTGAAATGCATGAACAGGCTCATATCCAATCCAAGCGCCATACGCTATACGCCTGCACCGGCAGAGCTGTCTGTGGAAACGCTCCGGCTGAAGAACGAGATCGGGCGGATGCTCGACAGCACAATCATTGACAAAGAACTGCTGAAAAACCGCATATTCGAATGTGCTTCCCGGAGGTACGATGAGTTGGATAACGGAAAGCGCATGACAGAACGGATCAGGGCAGCTCTGGAACATACAGGGCTGCTCTCTGTTTATGACAAAGAGCTGATGGAGAAAACGGTATCCGAAGTTACCCTCCACGGTGACAGAACCGTCAGCCTCACATTAAAAAACGGTCAGCGAGCCGGAAAGGAGAACGCAAATGCAGCAGGTACTGGAGAAGCGGGTGCGCACCATCGCGCCGACCATAGAACCGATGAATGTGTACAGTTCACAGTATGCAGTCAAACGGGTAGCGGCATACTGCCGGGTATCCACCAAGCAGGACGAACAGCTTAACAGCTATGAGAATCAAGTAAATCACTATACAGAACGAATTCACAGAGAACCCGGCTGGAAACTCGTAGGCATTTATGCTGATAAGGGCATTACCGGCACCAGCATGAAAAAGCGAGACGAGTTCAACAAGCTGATCCGCCAGTGCAGGCGCGGTAAGGTGGACATGATCATTGTGAAATCCATCAGCCGGTTTGCGAGAAATACCCTTGACTGCATCAAAATTACCCGGATGCTGCGGGAAATCAAAGTGGATGTGTACTTTGAGGAACAGAACCTGCATAGCATCGATCCCGCGTCGGAATTTTACATCTCCATCCACGGCTCCATCGCACAGAGTGAATCGGAAAACATCAGCCACAATGTGGCTTGGGGAAAAGCACGGAGTGCAAAGGAAGGAAATGTGTCCTTCTCCTACAAATCCTTCCTCGGCTACCGCAAGGGGGCTGACGGAAAACCGGAGATCGTTCCCGAACAGGCAGTAACAGTACGGCAGATTTACGAACGGTTTCTCTCCGGCAGGAGCCTCCAGCAGATTGCGGACGAGCTGACCGGAAGCGGCGTCCCCACGCCGATGGGAAAAACCGTATGGCAGCCCGGCGTCATCCAATCCATCCTCTCCAACGAAAAGTACAAGGGGGACGCTCTGCTGGGCAAAACCTACACAGAGGACTGCATCAGCAAGAAAGTGCGCGTCAACGCCGGGGAGCGCCCGCAATACTATGTGGAGAACAATCATCCGGCAATCATCGATGCAGCCACCTTCGCCAGAGTACAGGAAGAACTGGCAAGGCGGGCATCCAAGCGCAAAGTCAAGCAGGTCGGAACCAAAACGGAGCAAGGCAAATACTCCAGCAAGTATGCGCTGACCGAACTGCTGGTTTGCGGCGAATGCGGGACGCCCTACCGCCGATGCACATGGACGGTAGGAGGAAGGAAGAAAATTGTGTGGCGCTGCATCAGCCGCCTTGACTTCGGCAAGAAATACTGCCACCACTCTCCGACTATGGAAGAAGCGCCACTGCAGGAAGCCATTATGGACGCGGTGCTGAAAACCGCGCAGGTCAATCCGGATGTTCTCCAAACCTTGAAGCTGCATATCCAGATGGGGATTGGTGCGGAAGACGGAGAAGACGAGAGCGTCGAGATACAAATCCGCATTGCAGAAATCGATCAGGAGTTCAAGGAAATACTCAGCAGCGTAACTGCCGAGAATCAACAACAGCTTCTCACCGATTCACGGATTACAGAACTGATGACAGAGAAACGGAAGCTCGAAAGCAGGCTGGCGGAATATGCCGCCGCGGAACAGCACCGCAAAAATACCGCCTCCCGATTGGATCAGATTTTTACCATCCTTGATGGGATGAAGAACCATCCGCTGACCTATGACGATCAGGTGATCCGGCAAATCCTGCGGTGTGTAGTGGTGGAATCCAAGGAGAAAATCCGGGTAGTCTTTATCGGCGGACTCGAAGTGGAAGCGGAGGTGGAATACTGATGCCTCAAATCAGGGAACAGATTGCTATGGTACACCTCCCACCCTCGAAAACGCTGAAATATCTTTTCCATGTGCGGAAGACATTTTTTCCACGCTCATATATATGGGTGTGGAATTTTTTATGTACGGTAGTACAAAACGCATAAAAATTATCCCACATTTTCCGTACCTGACAGCACTGCCCTGACACCGTCATAATTATAATATAATCACCTTTGACTTTTAAATCCCGATATGCTATACTGAACTTGAAAACCGGAATTATTCCGGCTAACGATTTAATGGCAGATAATATGTATTTTCACGCATCAAGGAGAAAGTAATAAATGAAACTTTTATTCAAGCAAAGATTATTCTCGTGGTTTGACAGCTATGACATTTATGACGAAGCCGGAAATACTGCGTTCGTTGTAAAAGGTGAGCTTGCATGGGGACACCTGCTCCGTATTTATAACTCCTGCGGAAAAGAGGTCGGATACATTAAGGAAAAGGTGTTTACCTGGCTTCCGAAGTTTGAGATGTATGTCGACTCTCGTTATGTCGGCTGCATCAGCAAAGAGTTTACATTCATAAGACCCAGATTCAACATTGATTATAACGGCTGGAATATAGACGGCGATTGGCTTGAGTGGGATTATAACATCCGTGACTGTACCGGTCGTTACATAGCTTGTGTATCCAAAGAAATATGGAACTGGACAGACACCTATGTGCTTGACGTGCAAGACCCACAGGACGCATTGTATGTATTGATGCTTGTTCTTGCCATCGATGCGGAAAAATGCTCAAGAAACGACTGAAAACGCATAAAAATTATCCCGCACTCTGAGGTGCGGGATAATTTTATATGTCGGTTTACTTTTATACCGATATTACTTTTTGAACATACCGAAAACGCCTTTCAGCTTTGATTGCGGTGCAGTTCCGTTCAGCTTGTTTTCGGTATTTGTGAGATATTCATTTGCTTCGGTCGCCTGCTCTGATGTTATGCCGAGTTCGGGAAGAAGCTCTGCAAGCTCGTTCCTTGCATTATTGACATCGGTTACTGTGTTGTAAGTCTTGCTCTTCACGAATTTAAGAGCCCTTTCCTTTGCCGCTTCTTCTCTTGTTGCGGCGGTTTTGATAAGTGATACCTTTCTGAACTTTTCGTCAAAATCCACCAGATGCTTTTTGATAATACCTATATACTTATCCTTTACGGGAGTCCTGAGCTGTGACAGCTTATCCTCGATTTCAAGCAAGTTTCTTTCATAGCTCAGTAAAGGCTCATTTTGCGGAGGTGCGACCTTGAACATTATATTCTGTATCTCCTCAAGCTCCTTTTTGGCGAGGGCGGCATTCTCCCTGTCAGGCAGAACCACTCCGTCAACCGTATTCAGCTTGTCCTCCTGTGCCTGTATGTAATCTGTCGCATCGGTTGCGAGTGCCTTGTCTATACCAAGCTTCGGCAACGTGTCATCAAGCGCCTTTATTGCCTTGTCAACGTCATCATAGGTGCAACCGGTCGGGGCTATGGATTTTACCAGCTTCAATGCTCTTATCTGCGCCGCCTGCTGACGTGTTTCAGCCTTTGAAAACGCTCCTGTCGTCTTGAAGGTCGTATCAAACTTTGCTATATAATCGTCAATAATCGCAATATACTTATCCTTTATCGGCGTCTTGTAACTTTCAAGCTTTGCCTTTACATCGAACAGCTTCTGCTCATAATCGAGAAGAAGATCGGGATTCGGTTTCGGTACATCGCTCATTATAGCGGTAATCTCCGCAAGCTCGGCTCTTGCCGCTTCTGCTTCTTCCTTGCTGTTGAAAGCAATTCCGTCAACGGTATTGACATTGAGATAGCATTGTCTGAATAGCTCACTAACCTGCTCTGCTTCCTCAAAGGTTATTCCGACCGTTAACAGAAATTCATCGACCTTCTGCCTTGCATCAATCAGATCCTGCTCGGTGTAACCCTTGGGAATCACGCTCTTTGCAAAATTCAGCACTCTTTGTGCCGCCGCTTCTTTTCTTGTTTCATACACCGTAAATCCTACCGTACGGAATGTTGTGTCGAACTTCGCCTTGTATTGCTCGATAATTCCGATATACTTGTTTTTTACGTCTGTTTCATAAGATTCCAGCTTTGCCTTTGTTTCATCAAGCATTTTCTCATAAGGAAGAACGCTGTTCTTGTCAGGCTTCGGCACGGCATTTACTATTGCCGTTATCTCGTTAAGCTCTGCGGTAGCCTTTAAAGCCTCTTCCCTGTTTGCAAACTGTATTCCGTCAATTACGCAAAGGTTCTTTTCGACCTCGTCCAGATAAGCGTAAGCGTTTTCCGCCTGTGCCTCGGTTATACCGAGATGCGACAAACGCTCGGTCAGCATCTTAACAGCGTTGTCACGCTCTTCAAAAGATGTTATTCTCATGCCCTTTACATATTCAAAGGCTCTTATTGCCCCTGCTTCTTCTCTCGTCAGGCTATGGTCGAATTTTCCCTCTTTCCTGAAAAGCCTGTCGAAATCGGAAAGCAATGCGTCTATACTTTCAAGATATTTATCCTTAACTTTTGTTTTGAACGAATCTATCTGCTTTCTCTTTTCGATAAGGTCGTTTTCATAATCAAGGTCAGACTTGTCGGTCGGCTTTGTAACCGTTTCAAATATCGCCGTAATCTGTGGAAGCTCTTCTCTCGCAAGATCCGCTTCCGCTCTTGAGTCCATAAGAACGCCGTCTACGGTGCAATAAAGGTCATTGAAATATTTAAGACGTTCTTCCACTATATTCCTTGCCTGTACAATCTGCACGGTACTGAGCCCTATCTTTGCGGCATACTCCTCCATAAGTCCCTTGCACTTCACGGCATCTTCTTCGGTTTCACCGATATTGTCGTTTACAAAGCGAGCAAGTATATCGTTCTTGATGTCGAATATATTCACGCCGAAAAATTCGGAGAATTTTCCTATGGAGTCATCCTCATCGCCCATTGTATCAATCAGCTTTGAATAGAAACTGTCCTCGTAAGGATCAAGCTCGAATATCTGCACGATAAAAGCATCTCTCTTTTCGGGGGGAAGACTTATAGACATCATATTGTTGAACATAGCCTGTGCTTTCTGCGTATCAGCCGCACTCACAGTACCGGCAAACTTTATTGCGGTGTTCTTCTCTACTATATCAAGCAGTAATAAATGCAGATTGAAGCAGGAATCATAAACACTGTTCACCATATCCTGACGAAGACTCATTGTGTTAAAAAGTTCCTTTATCTGTGAACGTGCATAGCTGCGGCTCATCATATTTCCGACCGCATTAACAAGGCTGTGCGCTATACCCTCGGTGATATTCATTGCCGTTGCATCAAGCTGATTTGACCAGGCGTTTATGGCATTTCCGCCGAATGTAGCCGACTGCCAGCGAGGTCTGCTCTCTTTTCTCAATTCTCTTGCATATTCGGCATCGTTAAGATCGGTAAGTATCTTTTCATACTTTTTGTCAATGACCTTGAACGCTTCTGTGAATTCGTCAAAATACACACCGTCAAAAGCCATATTCACAACAGCATCTTTGTCTATTGTATAAATATCCACGCTGATTATATCCTGTATCAGCTCGAGCAGAGCCTTTTCAATGCAGTATACAAAAGCACTCGGAGCATTGTTTATAAGATCGTCAAGATCCTCAAACTGCTCGTTTATCTCTGCAAATTTTGTCTGCGCTTCAAGAGCCAGTTCCTTGTACTTGTTTCTGATAATGTTATAAATGTTCCTGTCAGGAGTAATTGTAAACGGAACATTGCAGAACTGAGTTTTCAGTTCATGATTTTCACTTTCGATAATACTTTTTAAATCTCTCGCTTGCATCTGATTTCCTCCGTTTGAATATTGACAGCCTTGCGGCTTTACTGCATACGAAACGTGTATTTTGATATAACCGATATAAAATTTGCACATTCCGTTTATTATTTTTCATATTATCACACAACAAATATATTTTCCACCGTCAAATTCCACGCAGAATTCCTATCAAATTGTCATATCGCTGTAAATCCCATCAATAAGCCAAATCTTATTGTAAGCTTTTCACGTAACCGAGTTGAGTTTTCCTCCCTGCCCCCAAGCAAAAGATTACAGCCAAAGTAAATCTGTCGGACAAGTATATTTTTCTGCGTTCCACATTCTCCACCGTATATCAAGGCGCAAAAAAGCCACGAAAACAGCTTACATACCTCTTGACATTTACCGCCTGCCGTGCTATAATAACTCCGTTATTGATAACGGCGTTATTGATTTTGCGGAGGTGGAATTTTGGCAAATAAGGATCATTCGCTTGATGACAAAATCATCAGGGCGGCATATTCAGAGTTTCTTGCTTACGGCTTTTGTAAAGCCTCGCTCCACAAGATTTCCGAAAAAGCCGGAGTCACCACCGGAGCAATCTACACAAGATACAAAAATAAAGACGCACTGTTTGTTGCTCTGCTGCAGGATTTTTTTGAAGCGATGAAGGTTATGTTCGCACCTGTCGCAAAGGAATACGAAAAGGCAATGTTCAGTGCAAAGACGGAAGATATTCTCAGTGCCATAAACTCTGAGGAAAAAATATACTTTGAGTTGCTTGCTTCGCACTATGACGACTGTACCTTATTCTTCAGCCGCAGTGACGGAAGCTCTGTCGAAACAATGCTGAACGATCTTATGGAACAGAAAACACAGCAAACGGTCGATTTCTTTTTCCGTGTTTACGGGAAAAAGCCAAACGCCGACGCTATCCGTCTTATTATGGGGGCGCAGTTCTGGAATTTCCGTCAGCTGCTGGATAAGCGCCCGGATGAAGACAGGATGTTCGCCTGCTTGCGCTCGATTTTGGATTTCACCAATGCCGGTTGGCGACAGCTGTGCCTTACTTTGAAATAACAGCTTTTAATTCAGGGGCGGTGATGCCGCCCGTTTCTTACAGCATATGGTTAGACTATCCTAACCTGCGGAAAAGAGATACCTATGATAGATTTTGAATTCGAATTTCAATATTCGCAAGAAAGTACACCTACGCTCCGAAAAGTCAGCGGAAATATTCCTGCGGGGCGATGCGTGGTGCTTTGTGGCGGAAGCGGCTGTGGCAAGTCCACACTACTGCGATGTATAAACGGTCTGATACCGCAGTTTTACGAGGGAGTGCTGACAGGCTTCTGTCGCCTAGACGGGCATGACACAGCAGACCTTAGTATCGGTGAAATCGGGGAGCTTGCGGCATCGGTCTTTCAGGATCCACGCAGTCAGTTTTTCACTGTAAACAGCTCCAACGAGGTCGCATTCGGACTTAAAAACCACGGCTTGCCTCAGGAAAAGATACGGAATAGGGTCGATGAAGCCTTTCGGACATTTCACCTTGAGCATCTGAAAAATCGCAACGTCTATGAGCTGTCAAGCGGTGAGCGACAATTAATCTCCATACTCTCTGCGTGGGCGATGGATACGGATATTTTTCTTCTTGACGAGCCTACGGCAAACCTTGACTTTGCGGCGACACAACAGTTGAAAAATATTCTGCTTAAGCTTAAAAAGCAGGGAAAGACCCTGCTTCTCAGCGAACACCGCTTATATTATCTTGCGGATATTGCCGACGAATATTGGATTATGGCAAACGGCGAGATAAAGCATAAATACACTGCCGGGAAGACAAAAGCACTTTCGCTCGGGCAATTGCACACGCTTTGCCTGCGTACACTTGACCTTGAAAAAATCACCGTGTCGGAAAGGCCGCCGCAACCCGAAAATATGCCGCAGGCACTCTCTGTTTCAAACCTTCGGTATGAATACGGCAGGAAAAACAGAGCAATACTTTCAGACGTAAATTTTTCCGTTTGTGAGCATGAAATCGTCGGTCTGGTAGGTGCTAACGGTTGCGGCAAGACCACTCTCGGCAAGCTGATCGCAGGACTTTACCACTCTACAGGCGGAGAGATTTCCCTGTTCGGCAAGGCTCAGAAGCCGAAGCAGCTGCAAAAACAGGTGCTTTTCATAATGCAGGAGGCGGAGTTTCAATTCTTCACAAATTCCGTCCTGCACGAGCTTCAATACGGACATAAGATAACGGATGAATTTGAAAAGAAAACAGAAACGCTTCTTAAAAGTATGGATATGTGGGAATGCCGTGACCGCCACCCGTTTTCCCTCTCAGGCGGGCAGATGCAGCGACTTACGCTGATGATGGCATATCTTTCCGATAAACCGATTATCATACTGGACGAACCAACCGCCGGGCAGGATGCCGAGAGCCTGAAACGGTGTGCAGAATTGATTCGTGAGATGGGAAAAGAAAAGACCGTTCTTATCATTACACACGATCTTGAACTGATAGCAGATGCCTGCGACCGCTGTATCGGGCTGTGTGACGGTCACGCCGACACAGATTTTTTCATTCGGTCACAACAAGATCTGCAGGCGGTGCGGCGGTATATGGAGTGCTTCCATCCGACAAAGGTTTCGCCGCCAAAGCAATACAAGGAGCGGTTTCATCCTGCAACTAAACTGCTCTACTGGTTAGTCTTGACTATCGTTATATCCACATCGGACAATCACCTTGTATATGCCGCTTATGCGGCGCTGATGCTTCTGACTGCCGCTGACGGCAGACTCACAGCGGCGCTTTTCGGCAGTGCAAGCTTTGGTGCGCTGTGGGCGGCAAACGTTCTTCTGCCTGACACACTGTTCTCGTTTATACTGGTGCTGTTCCCACGAATAATTGCCGTAGGAATTTCTATGATGACGCTTATCGGACGAAATGAAGCAAGCCGCACCCTTGCCGCACTGCGAAATATGCATTTGCCGGAGCGGTTTATTATGATTGTGGCGGTTATCTTCCGCTTTTTCCCGGTGCTTTCGGGAGATATGAAGCTGCTGCGGCAGTCAATCCGGACACGAGGAGCGTTTGTGACGCTGTGGCAGAAGCTGCGTGCGCTACCATCCTATATCGAAATTCTGACAGTACCTATGGCACTGCGGGTAATACGCATCGCCGAAACGCTGTCAGCTTCCGCAGAAACACGGGGCATCGACCTTAAACGCCGCAAAAGTAATTTCCTGTCACTTCGGTTCTCGGCGTGGGATATTTTGTTCTTCGTTGTGCTGACGGTGTCTGTCGTTGTCGGTCTTATTTTGTGACAGCTGCCCTGAGTGGCTTTCAAATAAAAAATACATATAAAACCAAAGGAGTTTATAACTATGGAAACCGTAAACCGTAACAAGCTTAAAATCAAGGACATCATTACCGTTGTCCTGCTGGCGCTTATAAATGTGGTGCTGTTCTTTGCAAGCTCACTTTTATACGCAACGCCGATAACCATAATTCTTATGCCGGTATTTTTTGCCCTGCTTGAAGGCATTGTCTACTTCATCATCGGCACAAAGGTGAAAAAGCCGGGTGCTATCCTCATTTACAGTATCGTCCGTGCCATTCTGGGCGGATATCTGCCGTACATCATGCTTTTCATTCTCTCCGGTGCCATTACCGAGCTGCTGCTGTGGAAGATAGGCTACGGCAGTGCAAAAGCGCTGACTATAGGCTATATCATCAATCAGGTGCTTGCCGCATTCGGAAGCACAATAATCCCCTACGCTATCGCCGCAAGTGCTATGGCGGATCAGGCAGTAACAGACGGTCGTCAGGATACTATCCTTGATGCGTCAAAGCTGTTACAGTCATGGGTATCCGTTGCGCTTGTAATCGGCGTAATTGTTGCCGCACTTATCGGTGCGCTGATCGGCAAGCGGATTGTAAAGAAACATCTGACGGTATAACGCAGACTAAGGAGCTTCAGATGAACAAAACCCAAAAAACGAACCGCTCCGTTTTCTCGTGGCTGTCGGAGTTTGCAAAAGGCAGACGGGGCGAATATTTACTTAGCGTTATTACTGCGCTTATCGGTGTTGCCTGCTCGCTTATCCCGTATTTTATCATAATAAAAATCATTACCGCACTTGTAAACGGTACAGCAGAGCTTTCCTATTACCTGACGCTCTGCATATGGATGGCAGGCTTATGGATCTTACGCTATATATTGCACAGCGTATCCACTACCCTTTCCCACCACGCAACCTTCCATGTGCTTGCCAAAGTGAGGATAATGCTGTTGGACAAGCTGGCGACACTGCCGCTCGGCACTGTGCTTGACCGTTCCTCAGGCTCATACAAGAACATCATCGTGGAACGTGTGGATTCTATTGAAACCACGCTTGCACATCTTCTGCCCGAAATGACCGCCAACATTGTCGGCGCACTGGCTGTACTTGCACTGATATTCGCAAATGACTGGCGTATGGGGCTTTCTATGCTCATCGTTTTGCCGCTGGGGATGCTCTGCTTTATGTCGATGTTCAGAGGCTATAACGAGAAGTTTCAGCGTACCGTCACCTCAACAAAAGCGCTCAACGATACCGCAGTTGAATATATCGGCGGCATTGAGGTCATCAAGGCATTCGGACAATCAAAAACCGGTTATGCAAAGTTCGTGTCCGCCGCAAAAGAAGGCGCAGATTGCTTCATCGACTGGATGAAAAGCAGTCTGTTCGGGCAGTCCGCAGGAATGGCGATTTTTCCCTCGACCCTGCTCGGAGTTCTGCCTGTAGGATGCCTGCTATATATGCAGGGTACGCTTACAGTCGAAACTTTTCTCACTGTTATCGTGCTGTCATTCGGCGTAATGCAGCCGCTTATGACCGCTTTCTCGTATACCGACGATATAGCACAGGTACGCACCATTGTCGGCGAAGTATCCGAGGTGCTTTCCTGCGAGGATATGCGGCGACCTGAGAAAGCCGCAAAACTGCCTTGCGATAACTCAATCGAGCTGAAAAACGTCCGCTTTGCCTATCACGATAAAGAGGTGCTTCACGGCATTGATCTGCATATAGAACAAGGTACGGTCAACGCTCTTGTCGGCCCGTCGGGAAGCGGAAAGTCCACTATCGCCCGTCTTATTGCGTCTCTCTGGGATGTAAATGACGGTGTAATCGAACTTGGCGGCGTGGATATCCGTACCTTGCCGCTTGCCGAATGCACAAAACGCATTGCAAATGTTTCTCAGGATAACTACCTGTTCGATCTGTCGGTAATGGATAATATCCGTATGGGCAGAAAAGGTGCAACCGATGAAGAAGTCATAGATGCGGCGAAAAAATGCGGCTGTCACGAATTCATTATGAGCCTTGAAAACGGCTATCAGACCGTGTGCGGTGCATCGGGCGGACATCTTTCGGGCGGCGAACGACAGCGTATCTCCATTACCCGTGCTATGCTGAAGGACGCACCTATCGTCATCCTTGATGAAGCGACCTCATACACCGACCCCGAAAACGAGGCGGTCATTCAATCCGCACTGGCAAAGCTCGTAAAGGGCAAGACTGTAATTGTCATTGCCCACCGTCTGTCAACCATTGCCGATGCAGATCAGATAATCGTCGTAAATCAGGGTCATATCGAAGCCGCCGGCACGCAAGAGGAGCTTCTGAAGTCCTGTCCGCTGTATAAGACAATGTGGGATGCCCACATCAGCGTAAAAGATAACGGGGAGGCAGTATAATGCTTAAAACTCTGAAAAAGTTCTTTGACTTCTGCGGAAAAGAAAACCGCAAATTATTTATCATATCCATCCGGCTCGGAGTAGTCAGTGCAATCTGCTCTGCTATGCGTATTCCTGCCGCCGCCGTTGTCATTAAGGCACTTTTAGACAATAACGTCACTATGTCAACGCTATGGACAAGTCTTGGTATAATAGTCGTTTCTTTGATTGTGACTATTGCGATAAATATGAAATCCACTATGCTGCAGACAAAAGCAGGCTACCGTGCCTGCGCCGACAAGCGTATTGAAATTGCCGAGCATCTGCGCTATCTGCCTATGGGCTGGTTCAACGACAACAGTCTTGGCGAGGTGACAAGCGTCACTACAAACACTATGGAAAACATGGCTAACATTGCGACCCGTGTGGTTATGGTCACGACAAAGGGATTTCTGACCTCCGGCATCATTGCGGTCATGATGCTTTTCTTCGATTGGAGAATGGGTCTTATCACACTTGCGGGTCTGGTGCTGTTTTTTGCTGTAAATGCCGCTATGCAACGGGCGGAGCAAACACTCAGCAAACGCAAATTCGATGCTGATGAACGGCTCGTTTCTAAGGTGCTTGAGTATGTTCAAGGTATCGCTGAGGTCAAGAATTTCGACCTTACCAACGATTCCTCAACGCAGGTACACACCGCTGTGGAAGAATCCCGCAAGGCTTCCTTTGCTATGGAGATACCGTCGGTTCTTTATATGCTGGCACAGCTTGTTATAAACAAGCTCACAGGTGTTGCAGTCTGCACCGCCGCAATAATATTCAGTCTTAGCGGCACAATGGAGCTTTCAAACTGCCTTCTTATGCTCATATGCTCGTTCATTCTGTTTGAACAACTCGACAGCGCAGGCAGCTTTTCATCACTGTTCCGCTCGATCGACATAGGTGTAGACAAGGCAAATTCCATACTGAATGTCGAGCCTATGGATATTGACGGCGAGGATCTGTCGCCTCGGTGCGAGGATATTACCCTTTCCCACGTCAGCTTCTCATATGACAGCAAGCCTATTCTTCGTGATGTGTCGCTGACTGTTCCGGAGAAAACCACTGTTGCCATCGTAGGCCCGTCCGGAAGCGGAAAATCCACACTATGCAATCTTATGGCAAGGTTCTGGGATGTGCAGAGCGGCAGTGTCAGCCTCGGAGGAAAAGATGTACGGGAATACAGCTATGACAGCCTGATACGCAATTTCTCCTTCGTGTTCCAGCGGACATATCTGTTCTCGGACACCATTGCCAACAACATCCGCTTCGGCAAACCGGATGCCACTCTTGAAGAAGTGAAAGCCGCCGCTAAAAAAGCCCGTTGCTACGATTTCATTATGTCAAAGCCCGATGGATTCGACACGGTCATCGGTGAAGGCGGTGCAACGCTTTCGGGCGGAGAACGGCAACGAATTTCCATTGCCCGTGCGATTATGAAGGATGCACCGATAATCATTCTTGACGAGGCGACCGCCAATGTCGATCCTGAGAACGAGAAGGAACTTATGGAGGCGGTTTCCGAACTGACCCACGACAAGACCGTCATAATGATTGCCCACAGGCTGAAAACAGTGCGTAATGCCGATTGTATTTTTGTGGTCGATCACGGCGAGATAGTTCAGCAGGGTACTCACGATGAGCTTATGGCTGTGGATGGATTATACCGTCGCTTTGTAGTCGAGCGTAAGCAGGCTGCAGGGTGGAAGGTTTAAAGCAGAACAATTGATATAAAAAAACGAGCCGAAACACCTCTCAGGTGTACGGCTCGTTTTTACTTTCAAAGCTGTTTTCCTACGTTCTTGCAAACACCGCAAAATCTATAGCGGCACATAAACAGCCTTCACAATTGTTTATGGTTTTATACATTTCGGTCAGCGTTGCTCCGGTAGTCGTTACATCATCAATTATGAGAATATGCTTTCCGTTGAGCTTTGTCGGCTCTGTCACAGTAAAGCAATTGTCGAGATTGCTTTCACGCTCTTTCTTACCGAGCGTTTTCTGCTGTGCGGTCTTTCTTGTTTTGGCAACGGCATTAACTGTCGGTATGCCGGTTATTTCGGAAATCTCACGGCATATCTTCTCGGTATGGCTGTAGCCTTTTCTGATTTTATCCGTATAATAAATAGGAACAGGTACGATAACGTCGGGCAGAGTTTCATAGTACCCTGTAATCTTCTGTACAAGCGTATATGCCATAAAACTGATTTTATTGCCGTCACGGTGCTTCTTTGCGCCTATAACTACAGGTGAAGTCTTATTATTATAACGGCATACGCTTAACAGCCTGCCGCCGCAAAGGCTTTCCTCTTTCTCGTTATACTCGAATTCGCAGGCGCATTTATCGCAGATATAATCCATTCTTCCTATGACCTTACTGCACAAGGGACAGCGGTTCGGAAAGAACCAATCAAGCAGTATACGCTTCAGCTCGTATTTATTCATCATCATTTTCATCTATAAACGGATTGCGTATCTTTGTCGGCTTTATTATGCCGTCAAGCAGCCGTTTTGCTGTATTCCTGTTCATTGTGCCGCCGTTGTCACGTCTGCGTCTGTCCGCTCCCGGAATATCATCGGCATCGGTAAGGCTGTCTACTAAAGGAGCGTCCAGCTTTATAACAGGGGGAGCGTGCTTTTCGCTCACAGCCGGCTTTTCCTCAAGGTTTGCTTTTACGGACGTTTTTTCTCCGACCGGTACAGTAAGTGACGGCGAGGACGGCAGAATATCAAAATCATCCTGCGTCAGATGTTCTCCGCTTTGCTGTACATCAGGGAAATCTTCTGCCGCTGTCTGCGTTGTTTCAACGGTATGCCTGTACATATTTGCCGCATAGTTGCTCTTAGGCGTTACAGAGTGCTTTATGCTGTAGTCGGCTTTTGCAAATTCGCCTGCAAAGCCCGTATCAACAGCAGGCTCTGTATATGCGTTATCGTCTTTATCGGAACTGTCTTCGTCCGCAGTGCCTTCATCGGTATATCCGCCGGATGTCTGCTGTAATTTGTCATCTGCTCCGCCAAAACTGAAAATATCGTCAAGCGGCTTGAAATCATAACCGCTGACCTTTTCAAGCTCGGAGATTTCGCTTTCGAAAGCATTGTCGAACGGATTTTCAAACAGGCTGACATCCAGCTTATCCGTTTCACCGGCCTTTACAACGTGAACAGGTGCCTTAGGAGCTTCGTTTTGCAGTGCGACCGCTTCCTGCTGTACGGGTGCGGCGCTTTCCTGCATCATATCATAAAGCTCACGTTCCTGCTCCTGCTTTCTGCGGCGGTTTTCCTGCTCATAAAGAACACTGCGGTCTACTCTTTCAAAAACAAAAGGTTTGACCTCAGGTTGCTTTTTAGCGGTGTCGGTGCTTTCTGAAACATTTGCCGCAGATGGTTTTTCCTGTAGCGGTGTCTGCTTTACGGGTGCAAAATGCAGGTCGTGCGAGTATTTTTCAAATTCACGGAATTCCGAAATGCTTAAAGCGTTATGGAGGATACTTTCCTTTATCGCCATAAAGCTCTGATACCACTCCGCAAAATCACGCTGTGTAAGATCGACGTTTATACGCTTCGACATATATGTGTACAGTTCTTTGGTCATATCCTCAAGCCGTCTTATTTCATCCGCCGTTCTCGGAGGTACCGCCGTGCTCATCTCAAGGCAGGTGCGGCCGCCCGGCTGAGCCTTACTGCAATAATCATAGTCGTAATCCTTGTCACGAATAAAATACTCTCCGCAGCGTTCGCAGTGCTGAAGAACTCCCCCGCTTTCAAGCAAAAGATCTATTTCCAGATCTATTATCGCCTTGAGGCTGTCCGAAACGTATACCTTCTTCGGCAGAGAACGCATCGTTGTTATTATCGTGTTCAGCACCGAATCAGGTTTTTCGGGAACATAATTCTTTATCTTAGCAAAGACGTCCATCGCCTCGCTGTCCGAATGCAGAGCGGCAAACGGTCTGTGTTCGCCCTCATATTCGATCTCGGGAAGTGCCGAAGCCGCTATCGCCTTTGAAATATTGCTCGTTATGAACGGAGCAGACGGCAGCCTGCCGACAGTGTACACCTTTGCGGCGGTAAAGCATTCTGACGGATAGCCCATCTCATTTGCGGCTACGCTGAATGTCAGATCGAAATAATCACGCTTTGCAAATGCCTGCTCTGCCGTGACCTTTTCACCAAACACAAAGTCTATCTTGCGTTTTGCGTATTCCTGAAGCTGAAGAAGGCTCACCCAGCGGTTTACCGCCTTATTGTGACGATACTCGGTAAGCCTTGTGAATATGAGCTTTTCAAACGGAGTTTTGGCATTTATAAGCTCGTTCCATAAGGAAGATATGCCAAGCCCCTTTTCTCTGCAAAGATATTCTATAAACAGATCCTGCACCGCTTTTTCATAAATGCCGTGGATATTCGCCTCAACATATTTGTGACACGCACCGAGTGAATTACGGAGCGCAACAATATCCTCAAGTCTGTACTCTCCGCTTTCCGCACATCTTTTGCAGTAATCGGTACAGCGTCTGATAAAGCCTGAAAAGTCATATTCGGCAAATTTAAGGACAGACTGCGGATATGAAAGAGAATATATCTCACTCGAATTTATACCGGTTAAGCTGACTGTTCTTTTTATACTCATATCCGCTTTTCCTTTCCGCAGGTCCTTTAATAGTCTTCCGACGTGTCATCTGTCGATACTGCGTCGAAGTTGAATTCACGCTTTCTGCCGTCAACATAAAGCGTATGCTTGTCTTTCCACTTGACATCGGCAGGCTTGTTATAGTCGGAGGTTATTATATGGATACCGCCCAATGCGTTACGGCATTCAAGGAACGGCAGGCTTATATCTCCGTCTGTTTCTTCAAGATAAAAGGATACCGAACGGCTGGCATCGCCCTCAGGATCAACGTAAAGAACTATTCTGTACTGCTTGTCGGGTGAATAGCGGTAGCTTGTGCTTCTTGCGGACAGATCGACATCCATAAGAGTAATGTTTCCGAACAGCATCTTGAAAGTCAGATAAACAAGCACTCCTACTACATACATCAGCAGATATATAGTGCCGATAATGATCTTTGTGGTCTCGCCCGTACCGCTCAGCAGGAATATAAGTACGCTTACGACTATCGGAGGCACTGCGGCAAACCAGTTGCCGAAGCCGAACAGAAGTATAGCGAATGCCAAAAAAGGCGAAATTATCGCAACGATTCTCGTGACTATCTGCTTTCTTGTGAAAAGCATAATACCGAAGAAGATAAGATTGATAAAGATATAAAGCGTAACAAGTGCGCCCTGATGCGTCGGCTCAAGATAATATCCCATAAAAAGCCAAGCCACGAAGCCCAGAAACACGGGATAGGCTATCGACAGGAACGATACGCCGAATTTGAACCATTTATTTGTTAAAAAGCTGATTACTTTTTCCATTTATTTTCCTTTCCGCTGTGCAAGGCACATACGTTTGATTTACAGCGTTACTTATTATATTGTATACTAAATCGCCGCAAATTTCAAGACTTATTTCATTATCGGCAGTATTTCGGGCTTTTTTCATCATTGCAGAGCCTGCGGTTAAATAAAAAGGAGCATCATTTATGCCCCTTTCGCCTTATTCGGTTATTGTCGTCTTTTCCGGTACAACAGCGGTTCTCCTTACAAGAGGCTCGGCTCTGATCGGCTCATCCTTGCCGTACCGGGTCAGTTCCGATTTATTCGCCGTCGTCTACGCCTGCATCTGCTTTTTCTTCAGGCAGTTTTCCCGCTTGTGCCGCCAATTTCTTTTCCTGCGATTTTACACGCCGCTCCAATTTTTTGATATCCTCGGAAGGCGGCAGTTCTTCCGGCTTGATTCCACGCTGACCGAGCATCTCACGCACAGAAAGATTATTCTGCACGTGTTCGCCGGTGATAGCACATTCGCCCTTTAAGTCTTTTTCCTCCACATTATAATTGGTCATTTCTGTTGCCAGATTTTTTGCCGCAATCGTCAGTGTCGGTAAAAAATCTGCCAGTGGACGATTATCTTTCACACCGAGGCGAGTTTTCATTTCCTGTGTAGTGTGACCGCCGAACAGAGCCTGATCCCCTTTGGAACGAATACGACCAAAACCGGCATCATCGACACCACGCTCATAGATATTCTGTGAAAGACGCTTCTCAGATTCACGCAGTCTGCCACGAGCCTCAGTACGCTCAATCAGTGCGATGCGCTCTTCAATCAGTTCCTGCTTTCTGGTCTGGACGGCAAAATAGCTTTGTGCAAAGGCAATTTCTTCTTTTTTAGGGTCTCCGTTCTGTGCAATCAAATAACAGGCATAACGGGTAAGCATATAGTCCTTGATTTCTCGCTGTGATCCACTTCCCAGCGGAACCATTTTCGCGACCTCGCGAAAATGGTCAGAAACTTCTATACCACCGCTTTCACAGGAATCCATTGCACGAGAGATGGCTTTGTCAAAGTTGTTCCAACGCTCGTAGCCGAGCAAGGACATCAACTCACGGGCATACCAAAATTCGATGTTTGCGTTTTCATCACTATGTATAACAAGGTCAAACTGCTCCTTAATCTGACCAACTCTCTTTTTATCCATTATTTTTCCTCCATATTATCCGGCAAAAGCTCTGAAATATCGTTGGGCGTACAGCCCATAACCACACAAATACTCTTAAGCTTTTCCAATGCCATATACCGACCATTTTTTATTTTAGAAATGATATTATCCGAAATATTTGCTTTTTGCGTCAATACGGCATTAGGCACATCCTTTTCTATCATCAAATGCTGCAGCCTTTTTTGCCCCTTTCGCTTTATTCGGTTATTATTGCCTTTTCGGGTACAACAGCGGTTCTCCTTACAAGAGGCTCGCCACGGACAACGATATTCTTTTCTTCGCCGAAGCCGAATTTCTTATACATACGGCTTACCCCGTCCGACATCAGATGCTCCTGTCTGAAAGTTACGGCTGACAGTTCCTCCCCGACCTCAAACTGCGCCATAGCCGTAACCATAAGCCTTGACGCTACACCAATACGCCTGTAGTCAGGAGACACGGCGATATGATCTATCGTTTTGTTCTTCTTTGAAAAGATGATAAAGCCTGCGATATTGTTTTTGTGTGCTATAACAAATATCTCGCCGCTTGACATTCTTTTCTTTATAAGCCTTGCCATTCTTTCGGCATTGTAGTCAGCAAAATTCTCACTGCAAAGCTCAGCCAGAGCCGTTATTTTCTCTGATTCCTCAGCAGTAGGAGTGCGTGGCAGGGTAAGCGAAACATAATCAAGGTCAAGTCCGAACAGAAGTGCGGTCGTTTTCATACTTTCCGTATCCGTTCCGGCAAGCCGTGATTCCTTATCACGCAAAAAAAGATTGCCTATCCCGTATGTCATTATTATAGCAAGCTCTTCCGTGCTTATCAGCGGCTTTGCACCGTATTCTATCAGCACTTCAATAATCTGCTTTATATACGGGACGGATATTTCAAGCGAGCGCTCACGAATATCTCTCAGCGTGCTTTCGTGCATTTTCCCTACAAATTCATTGCGGAAGCGTTCAGCTTCATCCGCAAACAGTCCGAATATATCAATAAAAGAAGTATACGGCGACCTTACGGCTTTTTCCGTCATTCCGATTATCTTGATTTTATAATCTATGAACAGAGATTCTATAAATGCACTGTATATATCATCCTTTGACTTAAAATAGTAATAGAACAGACCAACCTCAGCGCCTGCCTCATTCATTATTTTCCTTATTGAAGTGCCCTCGAATCCGTCTGCCATAAAACAGTTTGCCGCCGCACTGAGTATTTTGCTTTTTTTAGCGTTATCCTTTACAGCCTTTTTCTGCAAGTCTACACCTCCCGCCAAATATTACCTATTTAATTATAACACTGCATTTATCAAAAAGCAACAGGAATATGTACAAACAATGTAAGAATATTTTGTTGCGAGGTGATATTATGGAAATAACCGAAGCAGAGATAGAAATTATTACAAGGCAGATCGTTAAAATCATCATAAATCATCAACGTGACGCATCAGCTGTTAGTCCTGAGGACGCAGACGATGAATAAGCTCAGAGCCGCAGCCTATTGCCGTGTTTCGACCGACCGTACCGAGCAATCCGGCTCACTTGCTTCACAGCGGTCGTTCTTTGATAATTATATCAGAAATTCGGACTCTATGACCTTGGTCGGAGTGTTCTATGACGAGGGTACAAGCGGCACGACAACGCTCAACCGTTACGGCTTCAACAAAATGATCTCCCTCGCCGTGTCCGGCGGCATAGATATCATCCTTACAAAAGAGGTCAGCCGCTTTGCCAGAAACACTGTAGACACCCTTAACATCACCCGTATGCTTAGGGCGAAGGGCGTAGGTATTATCTTTATAAACGATAATATAGACACCCGTGACAGCGACGGCGAACTGAGACTTTCTATAATGGCAACGATAGCGCAGGAGGAGAGCCGCAAAATCTCCGAGCGTGTAAAATGGGGACAGCAAAGGAAAATGGAACAGGGCGTAGTGTTCGGCAGAAGCTGTCTCGGATATGACGTAAAAGACGGCAAAATCACTGTCAATGCGGATTCGGCAGAAATAGTAAAGCGTATTTTCACAGAGTATACCGTGCTTTTAAAGGGCGCAGAAAGCATAGCGGACGGATTGAACGCCGAGCAGATAAGAACCATCAACGGCGGAAGGTGGAGCGGTGCGTTTATCCGTAAGGTACTGCGGAATGTAAAATATGTCGGCGACCTTGAGCAGAAAAAGACCTGCACTCCGGATTTTCTCACGCATAAGAAAAGGCTCAACAGCTCGGAGCATATCTATATAAGAAATCATCACGAACCGATAATAAGCCGTGAGCTGTGGGAGCAGACCCAAGCCGAGATAAGCCGGAGAAAGCCTACGGACACAAGCCGCCACAGCGACCGATACGTCTTCAGCGGAAAGGTATATTGCGGTGTGTGCGGCAGTGTGATGGTATCCCGTGTAAAAATGCTGAAAAACGGCAAGATATACCACGCCCTGCGTTGCTCGGGGAGAATCGGCGGAAAATCCTGCAACAACGAAACGCTTAACGTGACCGCCCTAAAAGCCTGCGTTAAGCGTATTTTCACCGATATACCCATCGACAAAACATCCGTCATAAACGCAGTAATAAAGGGCTTATCCCGAACAGACAAGCCCGACATTCCTGCACTGCGAAGAAAGATTGAAACGCTCAATGCCAAAAAACGCCGTGCGGTTGATCTTATGCTGGACGGATTGATAACACAGCAGGAGCTTATCGAGCAGAAATCGTACTATGACAGTATTATAGAAAAGCTGTCGCAGGAAATTTCAAGCGACAGATCCGTTTTCGAAACGGATAAAATCAGAAAAAACGCAGAAAGGTTTCTTGATTTCACAAGCGATCCGTTATGGCTCTTGGTCATAAGAGCCGATTATATCCACGGCACTCTTACAGTGTATCTTAAGGATATAGAAAAAGGCTTTACGACCTGCTTTACCGCAACAGGCAGAGGGGACAGCTACCGTGTCATCACGGGAAATACAGTGAGGTCGCAAGGGATCATTTCGGGAACGATGCAGGTACAGAAGAATTGGTTCCGCCATGATGTCAATGATAAATAAGCAAAAAAGGAAGCACACCTGAAGAATTCCAGGTGTGCTTTAAAGTTATTTGCCGGTTGTTCTGCTCTTTGTGCGTGGCGGGTCATTCGGTACCCACTCTATAATTTCAGACGGTTGGCAATGTAACGCCTCGCATATCAAGTCAAGATGCTCAAGGCTGATGCGCTCGGCAATGCCATGATAATACTCGTTGATAGTATTCGGTCTGATACCGGTAGCCCTTGCAAGATCCGCCTGTGTCCACTTAGCCTCGCCGAGCTTCGTAGACAGTAAAAATCTTATCATATGTAGTTCCTCCTTTCTATAATTCTACATAATTTATAGGTCAGTGAACTACATCAGATAGATAATAACGTTACTCGATATTTAATATCTTAAAAAATTACAAAAGTTTGTAGACATGCACAAAAAATCAAAACTAATTTGTACAAAGTTTCTAATATAACAAAAAATCCTCCGATGAATAAATTGTTCTCATCGAAGGATTTTTTATATTTTTCTATTTACCTTTCGCTATATCCGCACGAATAAGCTGCTTTATATATCCCGCCTTATTCGGTACGCTTTCAAGCTTTTCGATAATGTCCTGTTCGGTGGTAGTAATGCAATCTATCTTAAACTGCTTTTTATATTTTGCCGCATACCTTTCCTGCGGTGTTTTCTTACGCTCACTCATCAGAATTGCCCCCTAACACCTGCCGCTTTACATAGTCAACGACCTCTGCTTCTGTTTCGCAGAGTTTCTTTTCTACATTAAAGCATACAGATAATTCGTTTTCTTTGTATGACACCTTCCAATAACTTCCGTTATCCATTACAGTGTATACAATGTCGCTCTTGTTTTTTGCCATTTTATCCTCCTCTATATGTCGTCTTGATTTTCTCAGCTCTTTATGATATAATAGGTCTTACGGAAGGGGTTGCGCCCCCTTCCTGCCTATGAGCTTAATTATTCGCTCTTGGGTTCGTTAGCCTTGTTGGGCTTCGGCTTTTGCAGTGTTACTGTAACCTTTACGCTCTTAACGGTCGGGTTGTTTTCTACTGCTTTTGCCAAGTCTTGCAAGGCTTTTGCTATATTGTTCATTTGCTCACCTCCCTTCTGTAATTATATTATATTATAGTCGTACGCCTATGTCAAGCGTTTTTTGAAGAATTTTATAATTTTTATATAAAAAGAAAAAAGCCCCGATGAAGATAAAAATAGATCTTCATCGAGGCTTATCAAATTACTTTTTCAGGTACTTAACATCTATCGGCGACTGTATGTTGAAAACACCTGTAGTATCCTTACCGAGTACCGCACGATTGCCGACAATTTCATCGACAATCCACGTTTTTTCAAGCAACCAGCCTGTAAGGACTTTTGTGCCACCGTACCAGGTTGCCCCCTGCTTTATCTGCACACGGTCGCCCTTGCTGATTTTAGCGTGTGTGGAAACTGTCGATGTTTTCTTGCCGAGCATTCTGTCAACTTTCGCCTGCACAGCCGTGTAATTATAGCCGGCAGCAGTCAATCTCTGCTTGCGTTCCACGCCGTTACCCCACGATCCTCTTATTACTTCTTTAGCTATCTCAGTATTTGATTTCTTTGAAGTAGCGGTTATAGCGGTCTTTACACCGAGCTGAGCATTGACTTCTTTGGCGATTTTACCGAGTCTGCTGTATATGTACTCACCCGGGCAGGATTTGCCGGAGTTAAACCATCTGTGTACGGTCATGTTCTGCTTGTCAACCTGTCCGATAAGCGACTTGTCAGCTTTCCACATTAGCTTTTTTATGCCGTTTCTCTTACATATATCCACGCAGAGCTTAATCAGTGACTTGTACACCTTGTCGTTGATAGCATACGGCTCATAACTGTCACTTGCACACTCTATCGTGATAGCTCTGTTGTCATTACTTGCACTTGATGAGCACCAGGAGCGGTCCTTTTCCTCAACGTACATTGCAATTTTGCCGTCGTAACCTATGCCATAGTTTGACGATGCCTCTTTTGTCTGAAATAGCTCTCCGAGTGGCTCAACCGCACACTGACCTACAACACAATGTATTGTTATAGTGTCTATCTTGTGGTTTCTGGGGCTGTTTCTGTGTGGGCTTATTTTGGTGTAACTTATCAGTTTGCTGTTGCTCATATTATTCGTCCTCGCTTTCATTTTCTTCCGTGCTATCGCCCTTAAGCTTCAGCTGCTTTAATACTTCCAACATCTTCTTAGGTATCGGGATACCCAGCCCTGCGGCGTTTTCCACAAGGGATATGCCCTCGTTTGCAATAAAGAACATAGTCACCGCCGACTGTAATACAGGTGTGCTGTTAAGCACATAGGCATCCAGAACGTGCGCTACACCGACAAGCATAAGTATCAGTATCTTCTTTACAATACCTTTGAATCCTACCTCGCTTGACACGTCTTTGCGAACCACAGCACACGCCACGCCCGATATGTAATCAAGCACCATGCAGACAATAAGAGCGGCAAGCAGGGGAGTAAAGTCGCCCCATATCCAGCCTATCACGCCACCGATTGCGGCTACTACTCCGCCAAAAATAGCATTTATCTTTTCCATTGCTTTTCCTTTCCGCTGATCACTCAGCTGTTGTATTTGCAAGCTCCTCACGGAGCTGTGTTGCCTGTTCTTCTAAATCGATAAGCTTCTGCCTGTCTGCTTCTGTTGCTGTGCCTGCGGCGATTGCTCTAAGCGGACGCACCGCCTGTAAATCCAGGCGGTCAAGCTCGGCAAGTATTACTCTGTGCCTGTCCTCTATCGGCACTACCTGTATGTTGTCAATATCGTCAAAGTCATCAGTCGGCGACACCAGTCTGACCTTTGGATACTGCTTTATTTCATCCGCAAGTCGAGTATCATCACCTATAATCATAGCTCCGTCAGGGATTGTTGTTTCATCTTCCCCGCAAAGCCAGCTTCCGTCTTCATAAATAATCATGTTTGCCTCCTATCAATCAAATAGCAGTATTTTGTATCCCCAACCGCCATTTCCTTCGAATGTGATTTTTCCGTCTGTTGTTAACGAATATACGATAGCAATGTCTGCTGAACCATATATTGATTTATGAGTAACTGCCGTTGCCGGAGTAGTGTCAGTTATCACAAATGGGTAAGAAAAACTTTCGGAAGCACCGGCAGCTGTAATCGATACCTTATAAAACTCGATATATGCCTGTTTTCTGGATGAAATATCTATTGCAGTTTGTAAAGCAGACCCCTGTTTAATCACTACAGTATTTACCGTGTTCGGCGGCACAACCCACGCTCCGTCACATCGTAAATAGCGATTTGACGCACCTTTTGCAGGTGCAGGAGCGTACCCCGCTGTTCCTGCGGCGGTTGTTGTCGAACCAACCAACGCTTTCCATGTATCAGTAAACACGGCCGATGCAGGTACGGACTTTCCAAGAGTGTATGTGGTCGCCTTGGGGACACCATCCTTGATATATACCGGCTGTGTAGCACTTCCTGCATCGGTATTGATTTTGTCAGCACTCGTCGCCGCACCGCCTACCGATGAACTGCTAGCATAACTGTGAGTATGCCCACTTGAAGCTTTACTGTCCACAAGTGCTTTAAGCGCTTTGCCCTGTGCAGCCGATAAGCTATCTGTTGCACTGTCAGATGTTAGGTTGTTCTGAATGCCTCGCCATGTGTTAGTGTAGTTGCGTTCTACCCACGCACTCCATGTCCCGCTTGTGCACCATCTGCCGTACTCTTTTTTCGTCGTGACTGAAACAAAGACCTGCTCGGTACTAAAGTCCGCACTTGAAGCCCATCTTATGTTTTTTGCTATCATAAGGAACATTCCTGCCTGCGGTGCATTTGTAATGTTCGCCGATCCGCCTGCCGTCTTTTCAACGTAGTGCTTGATCTGTCCGGGTGCATCGCTTAAATTCAGTGTGTTAAGGTCAATCGTTTTTCCCGTAATGTCAATCGCTTCAAGCGCAGAGTGGTAATGGGAGTCCTTTACGATTGACATTGTGCCATCGCTGTTTACTATTACAGACGGACCTGTTTTTACGCCACCGAGGGTTTCACTTGCAACGGGAAGCTTGTATTTATCAGCTCCGGCTTCTATGCCGTCAAGCTTCGATTTGTCAGAAGCGGAAAGCAATCCGGCTGATGTAGTTGTTGCAACACTATACTTAGTGTCAGGCGGTACCGCCCATGTGCCGTTTTCACAAAGATACTTTGATGTTCCTGCTGTCGTGGACGGTGCAGGAACAAGCCCTGCTTTTGCCCCTGTTCCCGATTTTGCAAACGGCGAATACTGCGTATCAGTAAATTTTGCATTTGCCGGAACATCAGATGCTACAGTATGACCGTTTACAGTAGCAGAGTTACCACCGTTTGCAGGCAGGCTTGCAGGGAAATCGGTTATCTGCGACTTTGTATGTGTGTGGCCACTCGCCGCCGCTCCTATATCTGCTGCCGTATGCGTGTGATTGCTCGCAGCAAAATCGCTTGCGTGCTTGCCGTCTACCGTATCTGCATCACCGGACTTTATTTGTTCCCAGCTGTCCCACACTCCGTTACTCAGCGACCTGATGTACTGTGTCTTGTCACGTCTGCCCGATGTTGCTATCTGTGTTATATAATTTGCACTATGTGCAAATACTTGAACATAGCAATCATTATTAGAGTTGTTTCCGTTAGGTGCGTTTTGCGTCGGTTGATCGCTAGTTCCGAGTAACTCATAAATACCGTTTGTCATCAACGAGTTATAATCTCCACCGAAAACAAACCCTTTTTGTGCGGGGTAAAATTCATTAGCGTGTTTACCGTCCACAGTGTCGGCGTTACCGCCATCAGCCGGTAGGGCTGATGGCATATCTGATATATCAGCTGTCTTATGCTTATGTGCCTTGTCTGATTTTCCGTTAAGCGCAGTCTGTGTTGCCGAAGATATAGGCTTATTCACGTCTGATGTATTATCCGCATTGCCAAGTCCCACCTGCGCTTTTGTTACACTGTGGGGGTTTGATTTGTTTGCAATATGTGCAATAAGCGAAGCTACAGCCCTTGCAATTTTTCCGAACGCCGTTTCAATCTTTTCACCACTTACAAGTCCTGCATTTGATGCAGGAACTGTATATGTCGGTGTCTGGTCGTTTGTGCTAACGTTCGGGACGTTACCAAGCCCCACCTGCGCTTTTGTTACGCCGTGAGGATTTGTTTTGTCTGTCTTATGCCCGTCAAGTTCTTCTTCGGTAACGTAGCTTGTTTTATCAACATTTACAGTGATATTCGATGTGTCACTGATAGCGATAATCAATGACACATCATATGTGTACAGCTCGCTTTCGTCGGGAACTGTCTCGCCGTTCTCCGACTGCAAAATTGCAAAAAGGACTTCTGACTCGTCTTCTGCCGTTGCAAATAATCCCAACTGTTTAAAGATATATGACGATTTGACACCTGTGTTTGTAACTCTCAAAGTCACTCTGTAGCCTTCAGATTGATTTGTTGCATTTGCTATAGTCGCATTTCGCACGGTACCCGAAAGCACACTCTGCTCCTTCAACTCGCTTTCGGGTACCGTGTCAGTGCCGCTTTTTGCGGCGGTAATCGTAACCTTTTTGCCGCCTATAGCTTTTTTTAGCACCTCTACGCCTGCATTTGTGACGCAGTAATTATTCCATTCCACTAATACTTACCTCCGTTTTATGATGACTGTACAGCGGTTTTATGCCTGTATAAAGATCATACGTTACGCTCGACACATACAACAGCTGTAGACTTAGATGTGCCGGAAGCTTGTCAGAGATAATCTGCCGTACATCCAGTAGCTTTGCAAGTCGTGCGTTTTGATCCATGTCGATCTTACACTCGAGATACTTATACCCCTCTGCCTGCCGCAATCGTATTTCTGCCGAAGCACCAAAAACTTTCATGATATATTGCTCAAGCGTTGAAGCCGAGCATTTAGCATCTCCGATAATCAGTGCAGTTAATACGGTTCTGCGCTCGTTCATTTCAAGCGTTTCATTTGTGTAGCCTAGCAAAAGCTTTTCAAGTTCCGTCAGCGCATTGCTATCGGCTGTAGCTAAGTGCTGATTATCAACAATCTTGCTTATAGCTGCGTCGAGCTCGTCCAACTGCTTTCCCTCGGTTTTTAGCAGTGCATCAATTTCCTTGAATTTGAGCATAAAAACAGGGTACATACGGCGTAGTTCTTCGTAGCAAGTGTCAAGCGGCTTAGGAAAAATAACACTCATTTAAGCCCTCCTTATTCCATTGCCGACACTGTAAGCGTACCAAGTATCGGGACGCTATTTACGGAAATTGTGACGTTCGACGATCCGTCATCGAGAGTAAGATTGCTGTAGTCTATTATTGAATCGCAGTTAAGCAGAATATTTCCTATGCTCGTCAGCCTAACAATAGCGGTGTCGCTTTTGTTGTCAAGTGCAAGATCCTTGAAATATGCGATAAGCTTTTCTTCAATTTCGGTCTTTGCTACCTGCATAGACTTTTCTTTTGCAAGAGCCACAGAAACATTTACAGCGATAGATTTTTCTGTTGCGGCTTTCGCCGTAAATACACAGCCTATGTTCGCAAGACCTTCACCAAGTCCTTGCTTGTCCAGCGGGTCTATCTGCTTTTGCACTTCGTCAACCGTACTCTGTTCAGCACCTCGACCGTCTGCGCCAATCAGCACAGCTACAACGGTATTCGGACCGTTCTCAAGTGGCAATATTCGGGCATGGCCTACGCCCGAAATTGCTTCACACCACGTCTTAAACTGCCTCTTATTGCCGTTCTGCGACGGCGTTGTGATTTTTTCTACAAGTCGCTGACGCAAATTATCATCGCTTTCTTCGTCAACGCCGTCGGTTACCACATCGCCGATGGTTGCACTTGACAGACCGACTATCGTGTTTACAGGCACGACAATATCACCAACGTTAACTCTATCATCTAAGCTTCCAGCTTCTTCCGCACGAAGCACAAGGTTGTCGCCGCTTTTGACGATCTCAAAGAAAATGCTGTTATCAAAAAAACGACTGCCTACAGCAGGTGCCGTTCCAGTGTATTCAAGCAAGTATTCGCTATTTGTTGCTCCTATTCTTGATATTCCGTGCTCGTACGCTTTGCTGTCGAGCACTTCACCGTAGCACTTATCAAGCGAAAGATACTCGCTCAGTGCTGACATTTCCTCATACATACGAGCTATTATCTGGCACTGTCCTGCAATTGCATCATAGTATATGCTTCCTTGCCGTGTGTCTACATCATCGGGGGCGTTTGATAACGCCTCGTCAAGTAGCTTGTCATACGTCTTGTCGCTGAACATTTATATCTCCTCCTCAATTGTGGTATCTCCGAATATTGTACTCACAGAAAATGATACATACAGCATGTCATCAACGTGCTCTACAGATACATCGGAAACACTCAACACTCTGTCGTCAACCTTCAGGGTATCCTCTATCAGAAACGCCATATTATCGGCGATATACTCGTCCGAAGCGTCTTCTTCTGTTATAGCTTCTCGTATTTCCGAGCCGTACTGATTATCATAGACACGACACTTAAAGCGTGGTGTTGACAGTGCCTTGCTTATCGCCTGTTTTACGGCTTCTATGCCGTCTATTTTGTCACTACCAACCGAATATGTGTCATAGTCAAGCGCATACGTCTTGCTCGGTTCGTTGACTTCCGTATCGACAGTGACGTTTATCGGTACATTCAGCATTACTTGTCACTCGCTTTCTTGTCAAGACAATAGATTACATTGCCTGCTATAAGCAGATAAACACTATTACCTACCGACAGTTCTTTTTTTACACGCTCCGGCACAATTACGCTACGCTCGGTTATCAGCAACTGTTTATCTGACCGTGCCTGAAAAGTAATGGGTGACATTTTCAAGACATCTGCAACAAGGATCTCGGTTTTTCCGTTGCTGTTCATTGCTTGAATCAAGCCTTTCAAAGAACTCACTTTTTATCCTTTCTTCTCAAACGTTCCTATATCAACCCAGCCGTAAACCATGCTTTGATTGTCCGTGTGAACAAGCGCATACGGGTGTTTTGCCCCTGCACAAATATTCTGTACTTTCGCAGGACCGGCAGTAAGTAACGGACCTGTAGGCTCGTCGCTATTAGCTGTGTAATAATGCCGTCCTCCGTTAAACCACACTATATCGCCAATCTGCGCATTGACTGTGCTAGCGCTGTTACTGCCAGCTGACAGCACATTGCCCTGCACAAGTGTCAGTGTCAAAGACATTTGATGTCTGCCACCGCTGAATGTGTGTGTGTCGCTGTCGATATAGTATGATGCGGCAATATCAAGCGGCTTCAGTACGCAATATACGCACCGTCCCGAGATAAGCTCGGATTTGCCGTCAGCAGTGACCGACAAGCTGACAGACGGTTTTCCCTGTTCGTCAAGCAAAGACTTGGCCAACTCGTATATTTCACCTTCGCTTGCATCGTCGTTTGTACTTTGGCTGTCCTGGAACACGCCTATTTTTGCCTCAAGTGCGGTATTTGCTTCCTCTGCCACTGCCACATTATCCTTAGAGTACAGCTTAACTCGTGTCTTTATCTTCTCGATACTGCGAGTATATGTATACGCTGATATGTTGCGACCGCTTTCTATCATCCACTCGACAAGATGCTCCTTGCGCTCAATGAGGCTTAATTTGCCCTTACTTGCTACAATGGAGTGCTTAATGCCCGTAGCCTTATATTCTTCCTCCATTGCCGTTGTAAGCACATCGTAAGCCGTAGAGTTCTTCTTGACGATAGACTCTATACACGCCGATGAGGAGCATACGCTATCATACGGGACACCGTAACGGCTACACACATCTACAAAGATTTCCGAGAGAGTATATCCCTCATAAACAAACGTATCTTTATTGTTTGACAGATATATGCCTAAATCGTAAGCCGTGACAGTCATAGAGTTGCCACGGCTTTCTGATATTTTCGTTATGATACCTTGGAAAATTTCTTTTTCGTCGTACAGTATGCAATGCCAGCCTTCTTCAGGTGATAGCTTAAAATTAACGTTTCTTGTACGATCATTCAGCATTGTAACTGTAACAGATCGGCTCGCACTTTCGTTTTTTCCTGACCACTTAACGCTTGATGTAGCTTCTGTAGCGTCAAAGACTTCGCTGTCACGGTTTACGAAATATAGTTTCATGTGCGCTTCTCCTTATGGTATTGCTAATACCTGCCCTGTGTGTATGGTATATTTAGAGCCCTTTTCGCTTTTGTTTGCGGCATCTATTGTTGACTTGTTATACTCGTACAGTTCTTTATATCGCTGTCCGTCCCCAAGCTGATAGTATGCGATACTGTATAAGCTATCATTATCTTTTACCACATAAGTCGCACTGCCGACAGTGTTATCGACACGATTAGTTTTCGTTCCTACAGCGACAGTCTGTGCGTTTATTGTAATTTTGGTTTTCACCTTACGTACTTTGATTTCCTTGTATTCTTTCAGTGCTAAGGAGTAATATATTGTACCGACATCTCCGCCTTTTTCCGTTACGGTAAAGGAGTCAATCATGCAGTACATATTTATTCCACAGCCGGACACCACCAGTCTGACAGGTTTATTACTCGCTTTCCATTTGCGTATTTTATTGACAAGAGAGCGAGGAGTATTCTTTACTTTTATGCCCGGAAAGGCTGTAACAGGAAAGAAAGAAGAAAAACTTATCGTTGCCGCACTTTCAGTTGACGAGGTTACGACCTCGCCAAGCTGAACAATGTCCATAGTCTGAAGCTTGCTTGAATATTTCACTGAAAACTCAAACGGCAGGACCGGCAACGTAATTTTTTCCTTAGAGCCGTTGAATGACAAGTGCATTGAATACTTAGAACTCATGGCTTTCTTCTCCTTCCTCCACCATTTCTTCTTCCAGCAGAGAAACAAGTATAGGTTTTGCGTATTCGTACATCACTGCTACAATGTCATCGACATTTGCGTTTCCGTCAACCTTAATCGAGCCTTTACCGCCAAAATCAATAACGATTTTACGCTCCTGCGAAGCATACGGAAGAGCTGAAGACTGTGCAGCACCTAAAGCTGCCGCCGCATTTCTGAATATCGACTGTGTTTCATCAGCTGTAAATACCTTAGAACCGCCTGCACCGACAACAAGCTCCGGTCCTTTCTCGCCTGCTATAAACGCATTTGCGGCATTATCGGTACCGTTCGCATTATGCTGAATTTTCTCATAGACGTCTGACGGCATTCCGGGGACGTAGCCTGTCGCATACTGAGATTTGCCGTTAAGGATATTTGCCGTAGCATAGGCAACGGCTTCAGAAGCTGAAACAGCTTCAGCCTGTTTGCTCTTTATTGCTTCGATATAAGCGTCCATTGTTTCTAGTGCCGCTTTTCTCGATTTGTCGCTCATATTCATGTCATTTACGGCATTTTCAAGGCTTTCTTTAACCTTGTCTACTTCCTTATCAAAGTCGGTCTGCATGCCTGCTACAGTATGCGAGAACGTGTCTTTTGCCTGTTCTGTCTTCTTGAAAGCGTCATTAAATTCGCTTACAAATTTCTTTGCGCCGTCGCTGTCAAGGTTTTCGGCCTGCGTTACAATTTCATTCAGATAGCCGGCACTTTCCGCACTGCCATCCGAAAGCTTTGCTATGAGGTCATCGTCAAGCCCAAGTGAAGCCGCTTTCTTTAAGTTTTCGGAGTATGTTGTAAGATACTCATACTGGCTCGTAAAAGCGTCAAACATATCTTCAACTTTTATTTTTGACTCCGTAGCCATTGTGTCAAAAAGCCCTATCTGACTGTCAATGCTTTTTCTTGCTGCGTCATATGCTTCGTCGTATTTATCGCATAGTTCCTGTATTGCATCCTTACTACCGTCAACAGCACGCTCGCAAGCTTCTCCGTAATCCACGACAGCATTAGCAGCTTCTTCTGCCTCTTTTGCATAATCCTCAAGGGTCTGTTTTGCGTCTTCCTGAGCCTGTATATTTGCAGTAAGCTGATCGTGAAGAGCTTCCCATTTTGCTTTAGCATCATTATATTCCTTAGTCGCACCTGAGTTCATCAATGAAGTGAACGTGCCTTCAAATATATTCTGCTGAGAATATTTCTTACCTGCGGCAAGCATATTGGCTTCTGCAATTTCAATATCCCTTCGAAGCGTTTCCTCTTGACCCATAAGATCAGCTATACTATTTTGAGCGTTTTCAACCTTTCGCTTTTTATAGGTTTTTTCGGCTGTTTCCATTATCTTATCGCCCAAAGTGTCTATATTGTCAGTTACGCTTTCAACGTTTAAGCCAAGCTCAGGATACATTCCGTTAAGAGTAGATACTATCTGCTTCATTTGCTCCTGGCTTGCCGCCGTTTTTTCAGAGCTGGTTGCTAATTCCTCGAGCTTATTAACAAGATTCCCTGCGGTTTCGTACTGATTTTCAATTTCAAAGTTATTATCTTGATAACTTGATGTTATCTGTTGCGACAATTCGATATGCTTATCAAACCTATCATAAAGTTCCTCTATGGTCATCTTGTTATTCTCAAATGACTCGGTAAGACTGTCAACCTTATTTTTCAGAGTGCTTGCTTCGGCGGAAGTTGCACCAAATTCCTCACAAGCGTTCTTGTATTCGGCGTTTGCTTTCTGTAATTCGTCATAATTGACTTTCGTGGAAGCAGTCCACGATTCATACTCTTTGTTTGTGTTAGAAAGAGCAACAGTCAGCGCCGTTATTACAGCCACAGCACCTGCAATTGCCGCAACAATAATCATTATTTTAGGGCTTAACGAAAGCATTTCAGCAATTTTAGGAACAAGTTTTACTATTCCTGCGATAGCACCTGCAAGTCCCATAGCACCTATTGCAACAGCAAGTCCCGCTATAGCGCCACTCAGTGCCGGGCACTGATCTATCCACGAAGCAAATATATTTAGCACATTAGAACCTGCATTATACATAGCCTCAAGGCAAGGATTGAGATCATCGCCTATCGCTATTGCAACGTTCTGAGCGCTGTTGCTGAATTTCTGTGATGCGGCTTCTGTCGTATCCATCATCTTGCTATATGCCAGTTCGGTAGCTCCTGCACTGTCTTTCATCGCCATAAGAGTGTCGTTATATGCGTCACTACCTGCCTTTGCAAGTGACAATGCGCCTGTTCCCGCTTCTACCGAACCCCACAATTCGTTGAATTTTGTGAGATTGCCGTTTACGCTATCTACGAGAACGTCAAGCACATCACCTATTGATTTGCCTTCGCTCGAAAGCTCGGCGAAGGTGCTTCCGGTTTCATCTTTCAGTGCCTTGGCAACATTGCTCGAGCTGTCACCCAACTCATTAAGCATTGACTTGATGTATGTACCTGCTTCGGCTGTCGCAATACCGTTTTTAGTCAGCTGGGCATACGCAGTAGACAGATTATCCATCTCTACGTTATATGCCGCCGCAAGCGGTATAGTCTTGCCTACCGAGCTTGCCAATTCATCAACGGTCGTTTTGCCTAAATTCTGCGTCGTAACAAGAATGTCCGAAATATACTCGGTCTGATCGGCAGACAGGTTGTAAGCGTTAAGAGCCGTCGTGAGCACGTCAACCGCCGTAGCACTCGACGTAAAACCGCCTACAGCCAGTTTGTTTGCTTTGTCAACTGTAACAATCGCATTTCCAACTTCCACGCTTGCAGAAATTGCCTGATATGTAGCGTCAGAAAGGTCGTTTACGCTCTTTCCGCTTTCTCCAGAAAGCTGCAACAGCTCATCTCTCATGCTACGCATTGACACTTTGTTGGTATCTACAAGCGTAGACACTTTTGCAACGGACGTTTCAAATTCCGCCGCACTCTGTGAGCAATCGAGTAAAGCCGCACTTATTTCCTGTGCGACTTTTGCAAGTCCGAGTGTCTGAATTACATTTCCTAAAGCTTCAAATCCTTTTGGAGCTTTCTCGCTTTCTTCGGTAAGCTTTTTTATTTTTTCAGAAAGCTCATCGATTGTTTTTTCCGCCTGTTCCAGCTTTTCTTTCAAGCTATCATAGTCGGACTGCAATACTGCTGATGATTCCGAATTTTGCTTTTGTAATTCTATCAGTTCATCGAGTTTCTTTGCAAGTACGTCGGAAGCTTCCGCTGTCTGCCCTATGCTATCTGTAACACTATCCGTAGCCGCCGACATATCAGCGGCGCTTGAAACTGTCTGAGACATCTTATCGGATGCTTTGTTTAATCCGGTTGCCACTTTATTCATTGCCTTGTCGGCAGAAGTGGCGATAGTATCAAACTTTCTGACACACGCATCTCCGGCTTTTGTGATTACATCAAGCTTTTTCGAGAAGTCGTCTATCAGCGAAAACTTTGCTTGTAATTTCTCCGCCGTATGTCTCACCTCACAATCTAACAGCAGGGGGAACGCAGGGCTTTTCTGCTTCGTACAGCTCTGATGCTATGTAAAACAACTGCGTTTCTCTTGGCATATCGTTAAACTCTTCCATACGAAGATGATGACGTTGCCAAAGAACGTGCGCCCAATACTCAAGCCCCTTGCTGTCAATTAGTTTTTTGCTTCTTCAATCTCCTCGTCTTCGCTCTCAGCCGATGCCATACCACATACTTTCATGACTGCTTCTGCAACGTAGTTGTAGTCATTGATATCATCGAACACCAGCGAAGGCATATCGGTAAAATCAAAGCAGTCATAGCTTTTCATCAGTTCTTCATCTTTAAGATCGGGATATACAAGAGCCTCTGCGATTATATGTGAAAGGGCCTTTTCTCTGTCATTGTCAACAACAAAAAGCACCTCGCCGTTTTCTGCATAAGGTCTGCCATTCTTGCCATAAGCAACACGCTTATCCTTATATCCGTTGTTGATCTTGCGGATATCGGCTGTGCTTAACTTCTTTATCTGAAACATGATTCGAGCGCCGTTTTCGTCTACAAAGCTTTCGGGCCCTAACACAGAAACGATTTCGGGCTCTCTGTTTTTCTTCATAAAATAGGATAAATTCTTTTTCATACTGTTTTCTCCTTATAATAAAACTTCGGAGCGGCTTTTTATAGCTCGCTCCGAGTTGTTTTTATTTACTTCGTTACAACGCTGTATGCGTTAAAGTTGATCTGATCCTCAAGGAAGTTACCTGTAACGTCAAGCTCCAGGAGCTTAATGTCGCTTGTTATTACACAGCCTGTAGCTGTTGTAGTTATTGATTTGTTCTTCTTGTAGTAGTCCGAAGCCTTATCATTCATCGTGCCCTGAATGGTAAACACAGGTGTTTTGCCTGTTTTGAGATAAGCGTTAAGCTTATCTCTTAACCATGTTGTAGCTCTGCGACGTGTGATAGTGCCGGTATACTTTACATCCATCCAGCGAGAGCTTTCTCCCTTGTCGCCGATACACTTGCTTGTCTGCACTTCTGGAGTAGCCGTGATAGTGCAGTTTACACCGTCATAGACTGTGTAACCGTCAAGCATTATCTTGCCGTTTCTGATTGATATATCGTTACGCATTTCTGTTGCCTCCTTATCTTGTGGTTACCGAGAAATACAGTTTTTCTGCGCTGTCTACGGGAGTGATTGCTACATCGAAATACGTTGAATCACTGGAAGAACGCACCTTATCAACAAGAAAGTCCGCTTCGGTGTCGACATTCTTTATAGCCCCTTCTTCCTCGTATTCCTTGAGCAGCGAAACGCCTATGCCCTCCATGATGTTCCAGCCGTCCTCGTCGTTGTCAAACTTGTTAGGCGGGAAATTATCCTGAATAGACTTTGCGATTGCGTCAAGGACACGAATTACACGGTTTTTTCTGTAGCTTGAGTCTTTACCGTCGCCGAACGAAATAAGGCTGTTGATGTCGTACTCAACCGCAACCGAGCCGTCTTCAAGGTTCGTAAAGAAAAATTCGCCGCCATTGATAGCGGTAATGCTTTCTTCGTGTGTCTTTAAGCCATTTACGGCAACTGCACCATCATATTTCAGATAGGTGTTTGACTGCGTTTCAGTTGCCGAAGCATAAGCCGCCGCTACCCATGCTGTTACCTGTGAAACTGTAAGCGTTGCATCGCTCAGTATTACGGAGTTTGTAACGTTGATAATGCCCTCGTAGTTGCCCGCAAAATTAGGCAGAACGGCGTTTACACAACGTCCCATATTCTCACGCATATAAACGATTTTTGACTTACAAGCCGTCTGTAATGACTGTTCCGTCGAAGGAAACGCAAGTGTATTAAACGTTATGCTTTCGAGCTTATCGAGGAAAGCTGTTATATCGCTGTTTGATGCTTCTGAAGCTGTTGCATCTTCAAGAGCAACGCCTGCCACAGCTTCTATGTCGGACGAAGCAACGAAATCAATGTATTCGCTTGTCAGCTGTGCGGCGTTTGTGATGCCGACAAACTCCTCAACAACCGTTCCTGCGATATAAACATTTACGTCCCAGCCGCTTGCGGCGTTTGAAGCAACAGAGAAAGAAAACTGATTGCCTCGTGTACCGCCGTACTTAGCTGTACCGGTCAGGCCACCGCCTGTACCTGTTGCCTTAGTACCCGTTTTAGGCATATATACGATTACGCTTTTTGCGAGCTTTAACGCCTCTCTTATCATAAGCATAAACTGATTGCCTGCGTCATAAACGCTGTAACCGAGTTTGTTGTAATGCTCATCGGGAGAGCCGTTGTCAATGGTGATAAACTCGCCTTCAGGTCCGTAATCATGACCAATAAGAGGCAATACCACAACACCTCTGTCAGACGACTGTATCAGTTCTGTTACCGAGCTCTCAAAGTTGATATAGGTGCCGGGGCGTGTCTTTCCGGTACGTTTGTCAAATCTTCCACCTGCCATTTGTTACTTTACCTCCTTTGACTGCCACTGCCTTATTTTTTCTGCCATTTCGTTTACGGTAAACTTTGCGTCTTCTGCAAGCCCGTAAACAGCACCGTCAAATGTGCTGACAGTTACTCCGAACAGCTTTAAAGCGTGCTGACGAAGCTGTTTTACAGTAAAAACAAGCTCCGTTTTTTCGCTCTTTGCTGTTGTTGCATTAGTGTTTTTGCTCATGTATTCTCCTTTCTTGAGATAGAGCACATCACATCATCAGCTGTAGGCTTAACCTCTCTTACATCTCTGTAAAATTCAGTGCTTCGCCAGCCGATGTCTATGCTTTTGGCACAACTATCATTTGCGTTTATTTCGCATTTTGTTATGCGTATATAATCATCTGTCGGCTGACCGTCAGAGTCAACGACAGGGATCAGCATAGCATTGTCACGAATTGCTTTTGCAATCCTTATAGCGTTTTCATACGCTAAATCATCATTAGTCGCAAACACAACCACGCTCCAGCTGTATATAAACGAATACGAGGAAACGGTGTGTTCGCTTGAAGAAACAACGGGCGAGGGGAAGAAAACAGACGGAACAGCAAAATTCTCTCGCATTTCTTCATAATACGGCACTGTACCCTCCACGGCGTTCTCGATGATGAATTTTGCAATACTTGCCGTTTCGCTTGTAATAATCATTCTTCCACCTCACACACACATTGTCAGAATATATCCAACAGCTCCGCCATGTAGCTGTCAAATATCTCGCCTATCTGCCCTTCCATTTCCAGAAGAGCTTTAGCAAAAAATTTTTTGCCTTCAATATACTTCCGTTTCAGCATCATTCCGCCCTTAGCGGTCGGATCATAGACAAACTTATCACCCGTATCGCCGCTTTTCCAGTAGCCTGGAACAAACCTGTGAGTAACATCTTCCCCCATGTTCCAATGTCCGTTTTCGACAAGGTAAGCGTACCTGACCTTGCTACCTACAGTAATCGAGTTCTTATCGACTTCCCATATACTGTTGGTATCACCAAACGTAAAGCTTGCGATCATGTTTGATGTTACTACAGACTTGCACTCTATGATGTTATCCGTAACTTTGTTCAAAAAGATTATTCCCCATTCATTCAGCACGTTGTTTATAACCTGCTCGACAAGGGGACGCAGCTCTTCAAATTTGTGCAGATAATCTTCTATCTGCGAGTAATCAAAGCTTACATACTTCTTGTTCATATCTTTTTCTGTTCCTCTCTGCGAGTCAACATAACAAAAATATGATGATTACGGATATTTCTCGGCACTTCGGCGGTGTATTCGTATCCGGTTTCCGTATCAACAATTTTATCATTGATACGGACATCTGTAGATGCAGGAAGCACCAGCTTTACAGAAGCGGATACGGCGTTATACGCAGGGGCAGTTTGAAGGCTCAAGCCTGTATTGGCGGTACAAAAATGGCATTTAACATCTGCGCAGTCAGGCTCATCGGAGTATTTAAACTCTTTTGTAGCAGGCAAGCCATAGCCAACCTGTTTTTCAACAGCCTGCAAGTGATAGATGTTGCATTTGTGATTTAGCAAAGCGTCTAAACTCATTGTACCGCCTCCTTTTACAGCTTTCTTAAATTCATAACGACCTTTCCGCTCTGTACTGATATCACATACTCATCAAGCAAAGGAGCCAGATTTAAGTCAGATATGCTTACAAGCGTGTCATTGGCCGTGTACGAATAATCGTCGAATGTTTCCGACTTCATTTCTTTGCTTGTTGCCATTGCGTTATAAGCGTAAGCTTCCGCAAGCAGTAAGCAAGCCGTTTTCACATTTTCGGGTATCTCACCGTCAGCAAAATTGTTATGCGTATAGTTCGTGATTGCCGCCATAGCTCGCTTTATATCTATGGCAAGCTGATTATCGCCCCTACTTTTTACTGACGGATAGTTTGTGTAGCTCCTCAGCTCATCAGCTGTTATCCACGTCACACTCACCGTAATCAGCCTCGCATTCTGCGTTGTCAGCTTCAAGGTCGGTTATCGCTTTTACAATATCCGCCTTTTTCTTTAACGATGTTATATCAATGCCACGCTCGGCGGCAATAGACTTTAACTCGTCAAGCGGCAGATCCTTATATTCAATAGGCTTTTCTACTGCATCGACAAGTTCAAAATAGCCGTCTGCAATAAGCTTGTCGGCAATATCCTTGTTTTCAACCGATACAAAAGGGCTGTTCCTTGTTGCAGAAACAGCCCCACTGTATGAAAGCCCCTTGATAAGTCTTAACTTATACATAGCACCCTCCTGTATTATGCAATACCTGTGATGATAGCTGTTGCATCAGCTTCCTCGATAATTGCGTCAAAGTCAAGATGCACCGCATAGAAAATCTTATCCTGCATAATAGATTCCTTGTCGGTATCTGTCTTGCGGATCTGAACACCGTATGTATTAACAACGATAAGGTTGTTGGGGTCAGTAAGCAGAATGCAGTCATCAGCAATTGACGGACAAGAAATTACAGGGATTTTTGCAGGCTCGTTGTACATTGACTGAGGTATCATGCCACCGGCTGTAATAGCCTTGTTGAGCAGGTAAAGTTCCCACTCCTGCGCTCTGTGGGGTGACATAACCCAACGGAGCTTGCCGTTATTGTACTTGTTCGGCATGGACTTCAGCGCATCATAGAACATATCAAGTGACATTGCACCGCTGTTTTTGCTTGAAACGTCAACGATGTGTCCGTTAGCCTTAATCTGCTTGATCCAGCCGTCATTGATAGATAAGAAGTCGTAATCGGGAGTAGCCGCCATAATCGGATTTGTTTCTCCGTCCTTCTTACCTGTGTCATACTGTGCAGGTGTTGCCTCGTCGCCGTTGAGATAGAGGTCTTCGAGGTCTACGCCGAGCTGTGTAGTCATGAGATTTGTAACTGTTGCTTCAAAGCTCTGTCCCTCGATGTTTTCTCTGAGCGTTTCGCCCGTAATCTCCCAGAGTAATCTTATGGCCGTTGTCTTGTACTCAACCTGTGACGGTGTTACAGTTGCTCTGTAGCCATCGTCGGTGTTTTCGACTTTCTTTCTCACGATACGCTTTGCAATGCCGATCTTGTCAATGTAGCCCGTTCTTGCTCTGCGTATTTCGTGACGTACTGCACTTGCAAGCGGTGTAGCGTCAAATGTCTGCTTGATAAACTGCTTAGCCTGTTCAGGATTAAGCAGACCGCTTGAAATGGAGTTGGTGGTAATTGTACCTTTGATAATCTCTTCGTTCTGGAACATGGTTCTTTTTCCTCCTTAGATGATACCTGCAAGATAGTGCTTCTTCTGAGCACCGTCCTTAGACTTGTTTACGTCAGCCTCATCGCTCTGCTGTGTTGTGCCTCTCTGTGCGGCAAGAGCTTCCTTGATCATTGCAGGAACTGCCTCCTTGACTGCCTGAGTAATCATTGCGCCGATTTCTTCTTTTGTGAGAGGTTCTTCCTTTTTCTCGGCATCCTTTGTGTTGTCAGCCTCTGCGCTCTTTTCCTCGGAGCTTGCCTGCGATGCGCCGTTGTCTGCCGCCTGAGCTTCTTCCTTGATGATCTTAGCAACTTCCGCTGCAATAGAGCCGGCAGACTTTTCTATCGTTTCAGAAACGATAGCCTTCATTTCGTCCTTTGTCACTTCTTTTTCCTCCTGTTTTTCGCCGTCAAGTAATGACAGCAGTGTTTTTATGATACCTCTGCGCTTCTTCGGAGTGGCATCATTAAATGATTTTTCGAGATTGTCAATGTCAATGTCAACGTCTTCGGTAGCATACTCACCGACACCGCCCATTGAAAAGCCGGTAATCTCGCCTTTTTCAATGCGGTTCCAGATTTTATCGTCTGAAATCTCTACCGTCATCAGCCAAGTGCCTTTTTTGACCGCTTTGTCGCCAAGCGAAAAATCCGCTTTTGCAACCCAGCTCTCTACGACCGAAGCCGAAGAAAGCGGCGAGAAGCTATGCTGAACATCAACCATATTGCCGTTCTTTGCATACCACCTTGCCGCCTTGACTATCTCGTCTTCTGTCATGAAGTTGCCCTGTGAGTCTTTTACCATAGGCTCATAGACAATGCCTGTGACATAGTGATTATCTGCGTCCGCCTTTACTATCTGCCCGCAGGTCGTAAAGCTTGCTTCGCCGTCCTTGTTTTTGGTAACAAGGAAGCTCTGAAGATTTGCCGCCTTATCGACAAGCGACACAAAACGTATTCTTGCGTTTCTTATCTCGATTGCCTTTTACCCTCAAGCGTGTGTATTATCATTTCCTTGTCTGTCTGATATGCTTCGATAACAACAGGCTTCTTGCGGTATTTCCTTGTAGTCATAGCAACCACCTCTTACAATTCAATGCACTCGATAGCCGCTCTTACCTCAAGACTTGCGATATATTCGCTCATTGCTTTAACCTGAAAAGCATAAGCGGCTTTCGGACAAGTGGGCGTAAAATCAAGTTCGCCCTTATCCCACTTTTCAAGCATTGTCTGCAACTTTTTGAAACGAATTACAAGCTGATAATATTCAGCTTTAAACCGCTCCTTGTAGTCAGCACTTGCCATAAGTGCAACCGTGTCTTTAAGTTCCATTGTAGTTCTTCCTTTCTGATTTTTGATATAAAAATACCGCTCCAAAAGGGGCGGTAAAATTATTAAGTTTTATTCACTTTTTTTGCTCTTTTATCCTCAAATTTAAACCCATTTCCACATTCTTTCAATTCGTGAGGTTTTATTATGCTGTGGACGATTTCTTCTGGGAAGCCTTTAGGATAAGCTCCGCAGACCAATCTATACTTATCATCTTTTCGCACATTTTTACAATATACGCAATCGAAAACATATACTGGTACCATATCAACCACCTCCTGTTGTATATGTCGTGTAGAAATTCATTATTTCATCGGATAGTTTTTCTCCGCGGCTTAAAAGCACCTCACATTCGGCTATACCTTCTAAGCCATCGCTACTTGCTAATTTAGAAACATCAATATCATGAACAAACTCAAGTTCTTCTGCTATTCGCTCGTAATTAGCATAGGTACGAGAATAAATTGTTTTTGCATGACCTATTTCATGAATTACAGCATCTTCTAAAGAGTTACATACTGTGTTTTCCGCATTGATAAACATACAATCTATCGATTGTTTATCTGCATCAGCAAAAACATTTTTATTGATTTCTAATACTACTTTTGGATAACCTCCGCTATCAATTGCATTTGTGCGTAGGACATCTTGACCGCCGTTTTTATTTGGGGGAATATTCACCATTCTTACTGCATCAAAGTTAAATTCATGCCCATCTTTTTGGAATTTTTCGATAGTGCTTGCAATAACTTCTTTGCATTCATCGGATATTGTTCCGTCCTTGTCAACTGCGGCAATATCATCTACTGTTATTGGTTTAATTATACCACTTTCTGTTGTATTGTCAACCGGTAAGCCTGCGATTTGCTTGTATTTTCCGCTCTTTTCAGCATAATTCTCGTTAAGCATACGGATATTATCCCGTTGCATTTGTGCCTTTTGCTCAGGTGGCAGGGATTTCAAATCTTTGTCTACAACTGCTTCGAGTATACAGTGACAGTTGATTGCTTCTGCCGCAGGCAATGCGGTGTCATGCGGTAGCATTGGGTGATATGTAGCACCGTCACGTCCCGTCAGCGTGAACGGTTGATCTTTCGGCACTGTTTGGCCGCTGATATTGACGTGATTTTCTCTCGAAGCTGCACCCTTCGCTCCGGTGTGCCTCCACCGCTTTGCATTTACAACGGGCGACTGTTGGAGGGCTTCGTATTTGGCATAGGCGTGTGTACGCATCATTTCTGTTTGTGCCACTCGGCGAGCTTCGTAATATTCGTCACGCAGTCTACCGTCAAAGATACGTTTAGCCGCATCGTCAACGCTGTCGCCGTTGTTTATCGCTTCCTGTATGATATTACTTATCTCATCGGTAACGTGCCTTAAAACCGATGTACCTGCCTGTACGCTTGCTTCGCTTACTGCCGCCGCTGTCGGTGCACTTATTTCCGTCACCGACAGTTCCGCGTCCGTCTGCCGTATGTACTGATCTGCCGATGCTTGCAACACATCGCCGCAGGTTTCTTCAACCGCCTGCGAAACTGCTTGCACAAGCTCCGCATCAGCTTCCGATTCTGTGGTGTGGGAGGACAGAAAAGAAAAAAGACTTTCTGAATTAAGCAGAGAAGTCTTTTCGCTTTTATGCCATTTTTTCATTGCTGTTGCTATACGCTTTTCAAGCAAGGATATTTGCCGAACCGTCATCGCTGCAAAAGCTATACCCATTTTCTTCAGCTTATCGTAAAGCTTGTCGTTGTCTTTTTCGATTATCCTGTTAATGCACTCAATGATTTCGGCATCACTGCAAGCTTTTCTATCCATAGTGTTTCTATTCCTCAAACCTATCCCGTATCGATTTAAGTACCGATATAACATCATCGGAGCTTTTGGCTATCAGCGTTTCATCGGCCGACGCAGGAGAAGCGGACGACTGCTGAGAAGCAAGCGCTATAGGAATATTGCCCCATTCGTCCGGATAATCCTCGTATTCATCGCCGAGGAACTTGTATGTTACTTCTTTTGCCTTGTTCGGCGTTAAGCCACCTGCACGTTCTGTAATGCCGAGTATCTTTGAGAGATCATCGGGATTGCGTATTTCGGGTGCTTTGAATGCTATATGAACGTATTTAAAGCCATACCCGTTAAGAAGCTTGTTATTGATAATCCACTCAAGGCTTGCTCTTTCCGGCTGGAAAACCTGCTGTTCCGTGACTTCCATTGCTACCTGGGCAGTTGCTCTTGTATAGTCGGAACTGTAGCCGACATATATATCGGGAAGCTGAAAAGCACTCTGTATCCTGCGGCGGTTGTTGTCAAGATACTCCTGAAACAGCTCGTCTTTTTGCAGAATAGGCGCAAGGTCTTTTATTTCGACCTCAGGGCGTTGTGTGTTTTCAAAGCCTGTGTCGCTGTTTAACCCTTCAAGCTCCAGCACCATAAATGCGTGTTGTCCCTTTTCGCCCTCGATTTCGGTTATGTTCTGCTGAAGATTAGTATAGCTCTTTTGGGAGAGCGTACCGCCTTTGACAAGTATCGCCATAGGCGTGTGTCTGCCTTTTCGGAAGTAGGTGTTATTAAGGTTCTCGGCTCGTCTTGAGCCGTCAACGCTAAGCGTCTGACCTATCCAACGCACCTCACCATAAGGCATACTGCCGATTTTTATTTCAAGTATTTCATTTGCCTGATACTGAGCGGGGATTACTTCGTCAACGTAATCACCGCTTCGGATGTCAAGCGTTCGCTTGTCGCCGAATTCCTTGAAATAAACGTACTTACCGCTTACCTGCTGTCTGTATTTGCGGAAACGCTTTTTATAGGTGAACGGGACACCTTTATCCATGTACTGCACCTCGAACCAGTCCTTTGAAAGAACAGATTTTTGGATAGTGTCAACGTCTCTTATGTTCTCAATCTGAACTACATCGCCCATAGCATTACGAATGATTTCAATGTACGCTATTCCGTATATTTCACGGCTTCTTATGGCTTCCTTGAAAACCCCTTCAATAGGTTTATCAAAGTTCATCAAAGACAGTATCTTTTCAGCTTTTGTATACTCGGCTGACATTGCCTCATCTTCGCTCTTGTCATCGTAATATTCGATAGAAATTCCAAAGCCGGCAATATTGCGTTCATAGGCGGCTACACACTGAGGAAGCGACGAAGAGTGTCTGTACATCTCGTAGAGATCCTGAAGAGGAACAGGCGGTTCGAGCCATTCTCCAGCCGTGTACTCGTCCGTCTTTTCCATAGCTGTATCTGATAATGCTTTTTCGATTGGTGCGTCCACAAACTTGACACCTATCGTAACAGACGGCTTTTTCTTTTCATCAGACATTTTCAACATCCTTTCAGTCCTTCTTTATCGGCAGGCATAACAGCAATACGCAGTCTGCCTCATCGGGAGAGGGTAGGCCTCTCGCTTTCATCTCTTTTTTGCTTTCGATTTTTATGACCGAGCTTTCGGTCATTGTATATTTTCTGCATGACAGCTGTGCTATAAGGTCATCGTCTTTCGGCAGTACAAGTTCTATCGACTTTGCTTCACCGTTTTTGTCAGTATCAGACAACAGCTCTTTCACGACAGACATCATATAGGTTGTCGTGTCATAATAGTAGCGGTGACGTATCCTCATACCGAATTTTACAGGCACTACCTTCATTCGCCCGTAAGTTTGCGGATCGGCCTTGCATATACGGCGTAATCTGTCAACAACTCCGCCGCCGACACCGCCGTCGTCGACAGTGACGATGATTTTGCCTTTATATTGGCTGTATCTGTCTATCAGCTTTTTGTAGCACATTGCTATGTTATCAGCTGTACGCATCGTGTCTTGCCCCTGTGCCTTTTCGTAAAAGCTCACTCTTTCGTCAACCTTTATGCCGATAATTGTTTTATCATCGCCATATCGGGCAACGTCACAGCCGATGCGCACGGTAACAGGAACAGGCTTCTCATCGATAACCGTATTTGCCGATCGTTCAAGTGCAGACAGTGTTATAAACACATCGTCTTCCTGCTCGGGAAAATCCCCATATATACGAACACGGGCGAAATTGCTGTTTCGTCCGTATTTTTCAAGCATTGCGTTTATGTTTTCTTTATTCGTGCGAGGGCAGTCAAGCGAAGAAACACGATACGTCTTGAATAACGCACGGTCACGATTGTGGCTGTCAAAGAACACACCTGAGGTTTTAGTGGGGTTGCCACACATCAGCAGTTTATTGTTCTTGCCTGACAGCGTACCGAGGATAGCTTCGATGATTTCATCGCTGACGCCCGAGGCCTCGTCTATGATAAACAGCATATTGTCTTTGTGGAAACCCTGCATATTTTCGGCTGTAGTAGCTGTTCTTGCTGTCGCAAACCACCGCTCCGAGTAGCCTCTTACTTCGACTTTGGTTTTAGTCCATTTCAGCAGAGCTTTAAGGAGTGGGCTTTTGCTTATCCACTTTGACAGCTCCGCCCATAACACGTCATTGAGCTGTCTTGCCGTAGGAGCAGTAGCAACAACTCTTGACATAGGAAAACACGACAAAAACCACAAGGCAATAACCGCTTCGATACTTGTCTTGCCGACACCCTGACCACTGCGGACAGAAACTTTCGGCACTGTAGCCACGTCCATAAGCACACCGCTTTGCCATTCGTCAGGCACGAAGCATACTACTTCGTTAGCAAACAGCACAGGATTTTTTCGGTAAAGCTTAATGCGCTCGGCGATAAAGTCTTGTCTATTCAACGTTATCACCGTCCATAATTGCTTTTATCCAATCGTCAATCGCCTCATCCCCGGTAGCTTCGCTACGGTTTTTGCGTATATCAGCAAGCTTGCCTATAGCCTCAACTTTTGCTCGCTGTACTTTTGTCAGCTCTGCTTCAAGCCGTTCTATGCGCTTATAGCTGTTTTCCGTCATCGTCTGCATCTGGAACGCATCGCCTGCAAGGCGTTCGCCCTTTGCAACCTTTTCCTCGATTTGCTCATTATACCGCTCCATTTCTGAAGCGTTCTTGAAGTTACGCTTATTTTCAACTCGCATTACGCCTGTTATCAGCTGGTGTTCTTCCTGCAAAGACGCAATTGCTATCAGTATGCGGCGTTCTCTTAAACGGTAAAAGCGGATTTGCTCAAGCAGCAGTTCTTCTTCGTCCTCGTCCATACTGTCCCATAGCTCTTGTTCTTCTTCGCTCAACCCCTCGCCATACATTCGCATTGAGTAACCGCCGTGTTTTAAGCTGTTGGTGTTTCCTTTCGGTGCGCCGTGTCCTTTTGCGTTGTGATTGCCTTTCGGTGCGCCCCGCTTGCGTTTAGTAACGTTACCTTTTTTCTTTTCGGTAACGTTACTTTTGCTATCCCATTTATCCTGGCATTTCCACTTACGGACAAGTGTTTCAGGTTCGCCGAGTTCTTCCGCTATAGACTTCAACGGTTTTGTGCCGTTGGATTCTTTCCACATCTCGTATGCCCTATCTCTGTTAGGGCTTCTTTGTCTGCCCACCTATCCCACCTCTCCGCTTCGGATTTTATTTAATTCGTATTTTCACAGCAATCTTCTTCCGCATAACGCCTTTTTGTGAAAAAATAAAAGAAAGGAGTATCCAGTAAAGCGATACACGCCTTTACGAGATACTGACCTATAACCATATTTACGACAGCCTGAGGATTATCCCACAGCCAACCAAAACCAACACCAAAAGCGATTACGCAGAATATTGCGGTATCTACAAGCTGACTTGTAAGCGTTGACGCATTGTTCCATATCCAGCGACCGCCTTTTGTGCTACCGTGTTTCTTTATGTATGTGTCCCTTATTTTGTGGAAGATTGAAACATCTAAGCTCTGGCTGATGAGATATGCGGTCAGGCTTCCGAGTGTAAATATCCAGTTCTGCCCTAACAGCATATCATAGGCTTTCTGCGTTTCTGCCGAAACTGTAGGCATATACTGCGTCACCATTATGATGAATGTTGCGAGCAGCTGTGTGGCAAGCCCTATCCACACTATGCGATTAGCTGATTTCTTGCCCCATTTTTCGCCTACAATATCTGTTATCAGATATGTTAAAGGGTAACAGAGCACAGCTCCGGGGATTGTTATTACGCTTCCGAACAGGTATATGCCTGTGTCAATTACCTTGCAGGCCACCACGTTCGATATGACAAGGCAGGCGCAAAATAGCGCTGTCATTATATTTAAATTCTTTTCGCTCTTTATCATTTTTATGTTCTCCTATCATCTATCAAGGTACTGTTGAAATCTTATCCATTGCTTGAGATTATGTGCGTCCAACACCTTATAATCTTTCAGCCGTGTGTTTGCGGGTCTGCCTACCTGTGTCATTCTGCCGTCCTTGAACAGATATATTCTTGCATATCGTGAGCCTATCGTCCATGACGAACTATCGACACTGTAGAAGTCATATTTTTCTACGTCGGCAGGCGTAAACCCTAAGCCGTGTACTTTGGTGTTATGCGCTCTTGCATAGCTCAGCAAAGAGTGTATGTATTTATATTCCGCAGGCTTTATGTCCTTGATTGCGAAGCCGCCTATCGCAATATATGAGTATTCGGCACACAGATTTTTGAATTCTTCTATACCTCGGCTCTTGTGCCATACCGGTATAGCTTGTTTCTGTGTCTGACATTCGATTCGTTTGCGGTATTCCTTTACCTTGTCATATCCGACAAGGCAGTCAATATCCAGCTCGAAAAAATATTGAATGTCATTTTCGTTGATAAAGCGTATGTACTGCGATATGTAATCGTTCCAGTCGGGCATAGCTCCTTTGGAGTTTGACATAAATGTAAATGCCCCCGAATCGAGCAAAAACATATCGGTACTCTTTATCAACTTTCTTTGCCACTCTCGGTAATAGAAAAAAGCCGTCAGCAAATAACGGCTTTTCATCAATTCGTCTTTTAAATACTGCTTTCCCTCTGAGCTTGCAAGGAACAGCTTCACGGCGTAAAAGCGTGACCACATTCAGGACAGATCACGCTTTTGTCTTTTTTGTCCTTTTCCTCATCATCGCTATTTTCAGGCTTTTTCTCCTCAAAAATGTTCTCAAGGTCATCAAGGCTGTCATTGCATATCAGAGATTCATCAAAACCCGTAATGCTGACATCGAAATTACGCCCGCAAAGCTCCTCAATTTCGCTTACAACGGCATTCATATCAAAATAGGATAAATCACTCATGCGATTGTCCGTAATGATATACGCTCGTTTCTGCTCGTCTGTGAGCCCTGTAAGGATAAAGCAGGGGATGGATTTAAGGTTTTCGGCTTTTGCGGCAAGCACTGCTCCGTGTCCTGCGAGTATGGTGTAATCCTCGTCAACTATAACAGGCTTTGCAAAGCCAAACTCCCGTATGCTTCTCTGTAGCTTTTCTATCTGCTTCTCAGAGTGTATACGGGAGTTTTTTGGGTGTGGTTTGAGCATATCCGGCGAGATATACTCAACATTTCTTTGATTTTTCATAGGACCTCCTTAATACTTGAGCATATCCGGCGAGATATGCCGCTTCTTTGCTACTAAGGAGAAACTACATATAGGATTTTACGATAACATTGTATCACGGACCGTTTGAAGTGTCAATGAAGACTTTTTGAAATCACACATTAAGAAACATATCGATTCCAAAGAATAGGGTAGACAACTTACTTACCGCCGCTTCGATGTCGAGATATACGGTTCTTGGCTCTATGCTTTCTTCACGTGCGATTTCTTCTATCGTGAGCTGTTCGTCAGAAATGTATCTGGCGGTGATTACTCTGCTACGCCGTTTTTCCAACTCATCGTTAGATTTCTCAACGAGGCTGTTGTATACGTCAAGCATTGTGTCAATATGTGATACGATTACCATAGTACGCACCGCACTACGCTTTATACTGTCAATTACAAGCTCTCTGCGGTCGTCATCCTTTATCCACAAAGCTTCGAGTATATCAATAGCGTGCGGTGATGTTTCGGCGTTATATACTGCATTCGCAGAATACGCCTTGAACTCACGGTAATGTTCCAGTAACAGTTTAGTGTTGCGAAGCCGCTTTGAGTGTTTTTTCTTTTCAAGCTCTTTCTTTTTTTCAGCTTCTTTCTGAATAGCGGCTTCTGCGCCTGCTTTGGCTGCTATTCTGATGATCTCATCTTCTAAGTAAGTAGGCATAAGCTCCCCCTTTGGCTTTAAGTCCGAAATCTTCTGTTGTAGCAGCACTGTATAATTTATTTCTATCTGTATTCTTTTCCTGTCACTTTGTGCTTGAGGGCTATTCGTCCGACAACTTCAAAACCTGCAAGCTCTGCAACCCTCTTGATTGTCTTGACGAGGTTGCCGAGGATTTCAAGCGTTTCCGCTTCTTTTCTACGTTCCTCACGACAGATATTTTCATACGCCTTGCCTGCCGTCGGATCTCGATAGCCCTCGGAATTGATGTCCATACGGTTCGTTTCCAACATTACACCTCCCTTAACATTTAATTGTTATCTTCAGCTGTCTGCCAAGCCATTTTAAACCGTCAGTAGTTAATGTGTACCAAACACCTTTTCTGTCGGCTTCTCTCGTTATGAGAAACCTCGGAAGTTTATCTAATATCGGCTCGCCGTCGGGATTTGCACCCCAATAATTACGATACGGTTTATAAAAAAGCTTGCCGTGCCTTTTGTACGGTCTTTTGTAATCGAGCCCTACCATATGCTCACAGTAATCTACCGCTAATTTCCGCTCATCTTCTGATGTACATAATTCTACGCCCATATCCGTACCCATATCGGAAAGGTATTCTGTATGTTCTTCATCTCGTTTTTCCGCCAATTCTTCGGGTGTTATTATCGATATATCTTCAGGGAAGCGCACCACATCTCCGTTTTTAACAGAAAATGCTGCTGTCGTTATCTTTGGCTTGCCATCTTCTTTGCAAGTTCCGAAGGTTGTTAAAGACACAACCTCGTCACATTCATCAGCGAGTATTAGTGTTACCGTTTTCATTCTGTCTCCTTATCCGTTTTTTCACATTCCAGCTGTGTATAAGCCATTTCATAACCGACTGCCCATAGATACACACGCATATCTATACTACTTCCGCAGTCATACAGCCACTCATAATACTCATAGTACAGTTCTTGTAAAAAGTTTGTCATATCTGTCGAATAATGCGGTTTGGTATCCGAAAACCAATTCTCATCTATATCCGATTTTACAGCATCCCAGAGTTCTTCTTCTGTATCAACGGAATACCATAAATGCTTTCTGCAGGCATTCAACAGTTCTTCGAGTTCTAATTTCATGTAGTCTTTCAGTTGGTATTTGATGTCTTCGAAAGCACTGTCCGGATCGTAGATATATTTATCGGTCGAACACTGAAATTTGCTTGTGAAATAATGAACATCTTTGAGATAGCTTCTCATTTGTCTGGGACTGACCGCATTGTACCACGTTGCAATGCAATCTCCCAAGTCGCCGCTTATTATCAGGTTTCCTCTCTTTTTATCGAGAATGTAATTAACGTAATAGTCGATACTTCCATCGGCTTTGCGCCAATCAATAATCATATAGCGGTCAGTGTCCTGTATCAACGTTGCTTTATGCGCAGCAAACCTTTCCTTACATTTGTTCAAGATTTCTTCTCCGTTCATTCGTTTCACCTCCTATCAGTTCTGGATTATCGTAAATGTTGCCGATGATCTCCATAAGTTTTGCAGGCACCTCAAGGCAAAATTGCCAAGTTTCGATATTTGATATTTTAATGCCAAAATATCCGCTTTCGCCTCTCGTTTCAAAAACAACTTCGTGAAATTCTTTGTTTGTTGCTCTGTTGGTGTTTGTGTAATATACAACAATATCTCCCTCAAAAATCTTTGTACCGTTCTTGTCGAACAATCCTGCATATTGACCTACGGTTTCGGGTATAACAGCCCACGAAGTTAATTCGGCATCTATCATTCCGTCTATTCCACCACGATGCTCATATCCGACAATATAAGTCTTGCCGTCATCGTCTTGCAAAAGACTACCTACAATCCACTCGCTGTTATCTGCTTGCTTCCCACGAAATAATATTTCTCTCATTTGACAGCCTCCTCAAATTTCTCAACATCATTTGGGAGATCGATATTGACGATAATCGCCGCTTTGAAAGCTCGCTTCGCCACTTCATCAAGATATGCTTCAAGTTGCTTTTCGCTTTCCTTGTTTTCCTCGTACTGCTCCCTCGTGCAATGCCTGTTCTTAAGGGTGTATTCATTGATACCTGGCTTATATTTAAATTTCTCACAAAGTTCGTCGTCGTTGTAATCGTAAAACTGATTTTTGAATTCCTCACGGTCATCAATAAATCGGTCGTTGTACAGTACAAATTCTCCGAGTTCTACGCTTCCGAAATAGCCTACCCAACGGCTGTAACTGTCGTCACCGACGATTTCTCCGTCCACCATTGCAATAATAGGCAGTTCTGGATGCTCTTTTGCAAGGCAAATCAGTTTCTGAATATTTTCCGCTATTTTCATTTGTCATACTCCTTTCTCTCGAAACACAGTTTTTCTCCAACGAACGTATGCTCGTAATCGCATCTATCGGAGTTCTTGCAATAATCGGCTTTCGGGCACGTTTTTTCAAACATTTTGCGTAATCTTCTTGAACGTCTTGCGCTGTTATAGCGTTTATTATTATAATACCTCATGTGTTACGCCTCACTTGCAAAAGTATGGCTTAAAGATCATGATAAACTTGTGCCATGTGTCATTGACGAGCTGCGCCCATCGTTTTTTTAGCGGTACATATGACGGCGGAGCAAATATATCTTCACAGTCACCCAGAAGCCGCATCATGTTATCAAACTCGCAAAATCTCTCTGCGTCAATAGGATTACCGAAAATATTGCCGTCTTTATCTTTCCAAAACAGCGCAAAATGTGAGAAAATTCTGTCATTAAAGGCTTGAATAAATGCAGTTTCTTTTTTCTCTTTTTCTGCATACCATTCTGCAAAATCATCGTATTCGTGTGCCCGAAAATATTCCGCTCTCTTTCTCCTGCCCCATCCGAGAATAAAGCGGATCGGCGGTATCAACCGACAAGTATCACGAAGATCTCCGAAGATATAACACCCGGCATCGTCATAATCATCACATCCGGGCATATATTCGCCACCCCAGCAGAACGGACATTTGTCGCAGTGATACTCACCTTTTATGTAGTAGTCAACAGCTTCTATTCTATCAAATTTTTTCATCTTTGCTCCTCGCTAAATGATCATACTCTTTTATAGCCGCTTTGACTTCCTCAATGCTCTGACCGTGCTTAACGCCTACAAAGATTGACGGCGGTGCAGGCATTTTCTCGTTGATAGGTCGCCAAAGATGTAAACAGTTCGGTAGGTTGTTTACATACTCGTTTTTCGCAGGGTGGTACTGCACTACCGTTTCATCGCTACAGAAGAACATATCTTTCAGCTTGCACATTTCGTCCCATGTCGGCGTATAAGAACGCTTGAACGGGCTAATACTGACGTGTTCCCACCCGCCGCCGTTACTCCATACAACCGTTGCGAAGCTTTTGCCGGCTTTGAATAACACTCCGAGCCCTCCGTCTACAGCGATATGCTGTATCATCAGGTTAGGCAGCTCTTTTATTTCATTCAGGGTTTTCATTGGTTACTCTCCTTACTTTTTAATTCGTATGGGCTGTAGCAAGCCTATAAAGCCGCCTGTACTCTTGACTATAATCGGCTTTCCACTGCCTGTTACAGTCAGTGTTATTGACGGATTATCTGCACCCGCAGCGTGAAGCATTTCACTCATATAATCACCGTTAAATGCTACACTCACCGTTTTATCGACAATGTTTTCTATCTCGATTTCTTCCGAAAACGATTCAAGGGAGTCGGTCGTTTTAATCGTTACTGTATTAGCATTTTCGTCAAGCATCATGACAATTGCCGAACGCTTTGTTCCCTCGCATATTTTTGCTCTTTGAAGTGCATTGAGAAGCAATACGCTGTTGATTTTCAGCTCATTTTCGCTACTGGAGCTTGCAAGCTCCAGTAGCGGCTTGTAGTTAAAGAAATTGTTTTCCAACAGCTGAACAAATAGCGTGTATTCTCCTGTTTCAAACGCCAGCTGATTTGTACTGCTTGTCTTTTTAAGCGTGATACCGTTGCCGTTTGAAATTGACAAAAGCTTTTTAAATGCAGCTTTAGGTATTACCGCTCTGATCTCGCCGTTGTAATCAACCGAGTTTGCGGCGAGTTTAATTCCATCGCTTGCGATTATGTTCAGTTTGCCGTTTTCATCGCTGTCAAGCAAAACGCCCATCTGCGCCGGTCGTGTCTCAATAACGCTACAAGCGTATGTTACGCTGTTGGCCGCCCGCAGAAAATCATCATCGGCAAACGCCAAAAGCGTGTCATTTGCTTCCGGCTCGCTTACATGATAGATTGACGGTGCAACTGTAGCAAATGTTCCCTTGTTACGCTTGCCCTTGATAACAATTTTGTTTTTGCTCGGCTGAAGCTCGATTTCTTCATCAACCATATTTTCAATAAAGCTTATAGCAGTTGTCGGTAGTGCGAAATCTTCGATGTTACCACAATCAAAATTGACAGACAATGCGAACGCAGGATTGCTCGCTACGATTTTCCCGTCACGGAAAAGTGCGCCTGAATCCTTCATGATTACATCCTTGAGCTTTTTAAGCTTATCTGAAAGTTCTTTTCTATTAGCCATCATCTTTTAATCCTCCAAGTTTATTTTTATCGTCGGGTATTTTTCGTGCAGGCTCTTCATTTTGAGCTTAAACACAGGTGTCTGAACGCCTTTGACATCTACAATGCGATATGTTCCGTCATTGTGAAATTCGATGAAATCAGCAACATATTCTACGCAACGTGTATTGTTATCGCCCTCGGTTATAACAAAACGTGGTTGAAGGCAGAAACCGGCGATTTTTTTAGCCTTTACAAGCATTTTAAGCTTGTAGTAGTAATTTGCTTCTGCTGTACTTTGAAACGTTATACCGTCGATTTTACAGGCTTTTGAGCGATATTTATTCGGCTTCTCGCTCTCTGGAATTGATATTCCGAGAGCTTTCAGCTGTTTTTTCGTGAGATTAAGCGCCATTGCGCACCTCTTCGTATTCGATGAAGTAGGTATATGTGCTACCGCCGTTCATTTTTTCTTTGCCGATCCTCACTTTATATCCGGCTTTTATCAGCAGTCGTGCGAGGTCCAGTCTGTCATTTTCGTTCAGAGCACCGCCTCTCTGAGGATATATTCTTATCATACGCTCACCTTTTCGCTTTCGTCTGTATTTTCCATTAAGTCCTCACGAAGCACCGTAACAAGTAAATGTCCTTGTAATGCGCCGTTGCGGATTTGTGCCTTTGTGCGTTCAAGCTCTTCAAACTCCTCGTTCCTCAGTTTCTTGCTTTTGCTTGCGAGTTTCATATCTTCGGAGCTAAGTCGCTTTGATATGATTTTCTGCCATTTGCGCAGAAATGTTTTTGCGTCTTCTATGTCGGGGTTCTGCCTGTCAAATTCCGTCCGCTTCTGCCGTACTGTGCCGTTCGGTTCAACCTCAAGGGTATAATACGGCTTGTCCTTTTCGGCTGTTCGGCGCAAGAACATCAGATATGATTCCTGTGCATTTATGCGATCAAAATATCTGTCTGTTTTATCGATACAGTGATGCAGCGCCGCTCCTTCGGCAAGAATGTCCTCTATTTTTCCCGGTATGAGTATTGAGTACGTTTCGTCTTCATACTCGTATTTTGGCTTTATTTTTTGCAAAACCGTTTCTATGTTAGGATATTTCTTGCTGATTTCAACCGCTCTTAACGCACGTTCTTTGTCATCAACCTCTTTTACCAGTTCGTCGTGACGCTGCCTGAGCTTTTTCGCTCGGTACACGATAGGATCAGATGTATTCATTTTCAGCCGTTCGGCCATACCAAGATAATCGCTCCACGTCTGTATTACACCTATGCTTGTCATACTGTTTTCGGACATCTGACGGCATATATAGTTTTTTATCTGCTGAACACTCATTCTGTCGGAAATAAATTCTATATCCTCCGGTCTGATATTCTGTTGTTCAAGCCACTGTATTGTCGTATCATCATATACAGTGTTCTTTTCTTTTTCATTTTTTAGCCACTCGAGATATATAAGACCGCCGTTACTTTTTACGAGCCGTTTCATTCGGTATTTGTCGATATGCAGAGCTTTTGCCGGCTCTCCGCCGCTAAATCTATAGTCGCAATCGTAGTGATAGTTGTAAATACAGTCGTTTATAAGGCGATGCAGGCCGACTTTTGCAAGCTGTTCAACACCAGGTGAACGCTTTAGCTCAGTTAAGAATACTCTAGGATCGCATTTTCTGTATTCTTTATGTGTTCAATAAGTCCGGTTCTGCACAGGCGATTAACGATCTTGCCGCACAAATTTCTTTTATACACAGTTCCAAACCAACTGTTATAATAACTCGGAGAAGTATTGCCAAAGCAACACCATCGTACTTCACGTTGTTTATATAACTCATAGCTATATCCGATTGCTGAATTGTTGCCGTCGTATATATAACGCAGTTTCTCTGCTGCATATACCCGTGCTTTTCTGCTTAATCCGCCGAATTTATCTTTTTCATAACGGCAACGAGCCTCGAAAACCCTAATTACAAAGTTATCTTCATACGGCTGAACAAGATATGCGACAAAGTTTTTGGTGTAGAATGCGCCTGTTTTGCCGGTAGCTTTATATTGAATTTCGTGGCCGCAATGAGGGCAGAGACCATTAAAGTTATGCTTAGGGTTCTTAACCTTAACATAATTTTCACACCAGGTACAGTACCCGTCTTTTTCATCTTTTCTGCTATACTCGTAGAAAATATACTGATCTTTGATAACTGTTTTAGCAACAAACCTATCCCAGTCTTTAGGCAGATCTGCAACTTTATTCATTGCCTTGTCCCATTTATCCGTATCCTTCTTATGCCTTGCGAGCAGCTGACGTTCTCGGACTCTCTGCTGAAACTTCCGAATACCGTAATAGTCGACACAACTATCGTCTTCCTCGATTTTCAAGTTTATTTTCAGAAATGCTCTGTCTTTGACCGACATATACTTTTTTTCTTTTGCTTCGGACCACCAGTAAAAGCTTGTGTCAAGCTTTTCTATCGTTGCATTGCTCCAACGGTTTGCACTGTAGTCGTAAGTAACAAAATCATCGTTTTTGTAATCGATGAATATCTCATATGCCGGCATCGTTGCTCCGAGCCGCAAGTTTTTTGTATAGAACAAAGCAACTTTGATTATGTCACCATATATTCGGCATTTTGCATACTCCCTTGTTTCATATCTGTACTCGGTCGAACCGTATTTTTTTATCATACGGGGAGTATCTTTTCCTGCCTTTTCAACGAACGACTTCGGTGCAGTGATTTTCGGAAGCTTACTCAGCTCTTTTAATTTCATGAAGCGCCTCCATTTCTGCCTCTGTCACTATATCGCCATATTCGTTGTACGGCACACCTGCCAACATTGATTTACCGTCAACCTTAAAAATCGAATACCACAGTATATCTTTGCTATACTGACTTTCTTTGAGCATACACACTACGGTGTCTTTCTGTGCGCATACTGCCATTGTTTTCCCACGGACGATAAGGAACTTATCGCCTTCTTTGCCACAAGCCATATCGTTATGTACATGGTGATTCTGTTCACGGTATGGGTGCAGCGTGATGTATTTTGCCGCCGCCTTTACAAAATCAAGCACATCAAGCTTTTTGCGGAGCGTGATAACAGTACAGCTTATCTTGCTATCTATATCATCCTCATCAACATCGCCTGTTGCATCTACCTCGTAAATCACGCAGTTATCAAAGCGGTAGTATGATAAACAGTCAAGCGGATTTTCGGCGCAGTGGAATCCATTTTCCCTGCAATTTGCCTTATCTGTGTAGTTAGGCTCATTTTCCTTGAATTTGTACTTACGGCAGGTCAGATCTTCGTTGAAAGCTTTATATGCTATCATCTTCTGTTTCCTCCACACCCATATCGAACAGTGAGGACTGTTCTAATTTCTCTTTTTCCTCGGCAGGCTTTGTTTTCTTAGGTTTATCCGCTATTTTCTTCTTAGCCGTTTCAGCCTTTTCGGCAGGTGCAGGCTTCGGCCTTTCTGCTTCAAGCTTTTTCTTCAGTTCATCATCAGAAAGCGTGTAGTATTCGTCTGCGAGTGCAAATATCTCCTCAGAAGACATTCCTATCATTATTCCGCCCCGCTTGTCTGTATTGCTCATTTTACGGGCTTTTTCGTACGCTATATCTGATATGTACTGATAGCACTTGCTAAGCGTCTTGCCCTCGGCTATCACTTTTTCGGCGTAAATGACATCGGTCATTATGCGCTGAGCAACATGATCTCTGATAGCGATTGCCGGCACATTGTAGCCGCTAACTGTAGCAGCTTCGTTGTTTAATTTGGTCATAGCACTTTCTTTATTTCCCATTTGATTTATCCTTTCCTGCGGTAATCAGCCCAAGACATCGTAACTCTTTTGGAACTTTCGACAAAGCGGCTGATTATTGCTGTAGCTGTTTCTGCATCACCTTTTGCAGATAATTTTTCTGCAAGAGCAGTTGTGTTGTAATTCGTTGTGATTATTGTCGGCAACAAGGCTTCGTAGCGTTCGTTCAGAATGCTATACAGCACGGGCACCGACCATTCTGTCACTTGCTCCTTTCCAAGATCATCTATTATCAGCAAGTCAACAGTCTTGTATGCTTCGAGGACTTCCTCTTCCGTTACTTCGCTATTGCGCTCGTAGCAACGTTTTATATCGCCGAGAATGTCTATTGACGTTTTGCAGATAACCGGAACTCCTGTATTGATGATTGCAAGCGCAATTGCAATCGCCAAGTGCGTTTTACCTGTTCCGCACGGACCTTCCAAATATAGCCCTTTACCCTGAGTGAAGTATTCTCTGAAATTCTTGATATAATCAGTCGCCACTTCAAACGACTTTTTGTTCTCAGCGGTAACGGAAAAGCTATCTATCGTCCGTGATAGGTAACGTTTCTTTATTCCCGACTTGCCGAGTATGCTTTCAATTTTCTGCTTTCTGAGCTCTTGTTCTTCGGCAAGCTCTTTTTCTTTTTTGATTTTTTCCTGTTTAGCATCCCAGCCTTTCCAAAACGCAACCGCTTTTTCTCAATCGCAACGTGGCTTTTCAAGATTCCAGATCATCGCCTGCCCCATAAGTACAACGCACTCGTAGTACAACGTTTTCCCACAGTATTTGCACTTTTCCGGTTTTGGAACAGGTTGCGTACTCGGTATTCCCAATTCTTCGACTTCTTTGCTTGTATAGATAGGACCGTGAACATTACCAATCGCTGGGTTTGAAAGGTTTTTCATTTCTTCCATTGTTCACGCCGCCTTTCTCTTTTAGCTCATACACGCTTTGCCATGAGCGCTCAACAGATTGTTCAAGAATCTTCTTTTGCGTTACCGTATCACCGGGCGCAAGAGTTTCAAGCTTTTTGATTGTTATTTCCATTGCGTACTCTGTCATCGGCTTGCGCATTTTCTTTCGCATTTCGATGAATGCCTGCCATGCCGGCTCAAGCTCCGGAGCAACTGCGATAGCTGTTGCGGTTTTAGTTTTATTTATTTTATTTTTATTTTCTTTTATTTTATTTTCTTTTGTAGGGTTTTTCTCGGATTTATCGGGGTTTTTCTCGGATTTACTGGGGTTTTTCTCGGAAAAACTCTCTTTTGGGTGCACTTTAATAAACCCTAACGTCGCTTCTTCGTTTAAAATCCAAACGCTGGGTTCCACAAACACGTCTCTTTTTGTGGATTTTTTTGCTTCTTGATAACGTGTTTGTATTGATGCAGCAGTAAGTAAGTTGTCCGCCGAAAACCGTGTGTTATCAAACAGTGACTTGCTTGCGAGGAGCTGTACTATCTGCCTTGTCTTGCCCTCCGGCACTCCCGTGTCTGCACTTGCGCAGCACACTAAATCATCATCGTATGCGATATAGTAGCCTTTGCCTTTGTAAATCTCACAAAGCAGGTAAATGTAAATTATTATCGCATCAGTGCCATATTCCGAGCCTCGTATAATCTTGATTTTTCTATCCGAAAAAAAGTCCACATCAAAAGGAAAGTACGACAAACCGTCGCATTGAGGTCTTGCCATCGCTACCTCCTTGACTTTGTATTAAGCCTGAGCTTTTTACATAAGTATTCGTCAAGCTTTATACCGTAGATGTAGTTTTCTTCAAACAGCTCTTTTTCTCTGACATGCGCTTCCATGTGATGTTCGTGACATAGAGCGATTGCCCTCATTCCTATGTGGACTGTTTCTTCGCGATCTCCGCCTATGCCTATGCGGTCTACATGGTGTACTTCCGCTCGTGCGTTGCATATAGCACATTTGCGGTGTTCAAGGCACATATACAGATATTTACCTATATCGTCTGTTTCGTGAAGCAGTGTGTCTTTCGTCGGCACATCCCAATGAAAACAGAACTCTATCAGGTGTGTTATAAAGTCCTTTGCCGTTGTCATATCGACATCGGACAGCGAAAACCATTCGCCGTCGTGACGCTTGATGTAGTCCCACGTCATGTATGCCCTGATAAATTCAGGCTCATGCCCGCTCCACAATGCAATGTCACGAACGATAGCGAATATCTTTCTTCTTTGGTCGGCGGAGATCCTGCGACCGTCATTCAGCCGCAGTTCTACACTGCCGATATGCTTTTGTATCAATTCCCGTTCTATGCTTTCGGGAAGTTCCAGCAACAGTTTATTGCCGTGCTTGTCAAATTTAAGTATCTTTCCGGTCGTTATCATCTGCTGTATCACGCTCCTTGTGAGTGTGCATATACACATATACGCCGTTAGGACCTATGTTTCTATAAATAAAGTCATCGCATTTTTCTTTAGACAGATGATTTTTCTCTGCCTGAATTTCGTAGGCGTATTCGCCTGCAATTTTCTTTTTTGCGATACGTTCCTTGATGTCGGCTTCTGTGTGATTAGCCTCTATCATATACAGGTCGTAATTGCGGGCTGTAACACCGTTAAGATTGTTTGTGTCGGTGGCATATATCATCTTGCCCTTGTCACCAAAATGTAGCTTATAGCCGCAGTTTGGTACGTTGTGCTTTAGCGGTACAGGGATTATATTGCATATCCCGTAACCGTACATCTTGCCGTACTCGAAAACATCTATTCGGCGTTTGGATATACCCATATCTAAAAGCACAGGAACAAGCCAACCGCAACAACCGAAACGCAGTAACGGTCTGTCCCTTGCAAGACTTCGTATCGAAGATTTGTTGAAATGATCTGAATGAATGTGGGTAAGCAATACAAGCTGAAGCTTGTCCGCATAAGGACGTATCAACTTATAGCTTACACCGCAGTCAATCAGAATGTTATCCTCGATAACCGCCGCATTGCCCTGTGAGCCGGTGGAGATTATCTCGTACTTAATCATAAGTCTTCAAGGTTTATATTCTCTACAACATCAGCAACTTCGGGCTGTGTTACTTCGTTATTACTTACAAGGTGCGGTTCTGCGGGCATTACGTCCGCTTCGGTTGCGATATTTTCAAAACCGTCAGAACTACGCTGAAGAACGTTGTTATCGTGTTCAAGCGCTACTCTCAGCGGTTCTACCGCCATTCCGCCCCACTTGCTGATCAGCTGACGTATCATAGTCTTTTTCGCCATATCATCAAAGCTTTTGTACCAGAACGACGAGTATTTCCACATCTCGTTTGCCGGGATTTCGTTGTTTATCAGCTTTGCATACGCATCTTTACTAAATGCAGGGCTGTACTTGTCTGCATACACAAGCATTTTATCCTTGCTCCAGTACAGTGTTTTTCTGAAGCCGTCAACGTACTCAAACATTGCGTAATATCCGATAGTGTCTGTCTTATCACGCTTTTCTTCATCTTCGATAAAGCTTGCTTCAAAATCTTCTGTCAGCGGATCCCAGCGTATCAGTTCACCGTCCTTGATTTCGTGGACGATTATCTTTCTGTACATTCCGCTACGCACCGCAAGCTGTATGTAGCCTTTGTAGCCAAGAACAAACTGTGCGTTAACACATTCGGGCGAAATCAGATTACGATTACGGTCATATTTTGCTTTCTGCTTGAACGGCACTAAATAGAACTGGCCAAGCTGCGGTGACGGCGAAAGATTAAGACTTTCGCCGAGGAGTGCGCCTGCTACAATCGTAGATGTTTCGCACTCCTGTAACTGCGGATTGACCGCTACCGCAGATGTGATTGACGCAATAAAGCGTTTTGCTCTTTCGGGATCGGCGAGTGTGTTACGTATCAGATTCTGATACGTCGGTGTACTTATCGCCACCGAAAATTTAGGCTTCTTCTCGACCGGTGCATTATAACTGCTCATACTTGTAACCTCCGTTTACCAAGAAATTCTTTAACGCTTTTATTTCTTCAAGCGTTCCATTAACAGCGAATGCAACACGGTACAGCTTTGCAGGCTGTTCCTGTGCTTCGGCAACAGTAGGCGGTGCAATCGCTTCCTGCTGTTCTTCGCCGTAACTTTCGACTGCCTCATCGACACGAGCCTCAGCCGCTTCATAGATTGTCTGCTGTTCCGCCTGCTGTCTGGCTCTCTCTGCTTCTTCTTCGATAGCCCTTTTACGTTCTATCACCGTCTGTATGGAATACGCAACATTGACTGTCCGCTTGTATTCAACGAGGATTTCCGACTGTAAGTCCTGGGGCTGTGTACCGATAAGCTTCAGCTCGTCCGCTATTCTGTCAAGATATGCAGCAGCCTGTTCCTTAAGCTTTTTGGTACTTGCTGAAAGCGTTACCGTGATACCGCTTTTTTCGTAGGAGACAAAGTCGATACCCAGACTTTCCGCATACTCGTCATAGTATGCTCTGATTTCCTTTTCCTTGTTAGCCTTGATAGCGTTCTCGACAATCGCTATGCGACCTTTGAGAATTGCATCCGTCTGCTTATAGATATTCGTTACGCATTCGGTATACACTTCCTCAAATCGCTCATACGGCGACATAACCGCACGCTTGACCTCTTTGCGCTTTTCTTCAAGCTCGCCGAAATCTTTGTTCAGGTCGGCTCTGAGACTTTTAATTGCTTTGACTGTAGCATCGTTACAGTCAAGTGCTAAGACGTGCTGTGTCTTAGCGTCGATTTCAGCTTTGATAAGCTGTAACTTCTCTTCGATTATCGGCAACTGCTTTATTGTGATAATCTGACCGTCCATTCGTAGCACCTCCTAATGTATCTGTCATCATTCTGTCTATGATTATCTGCTCTGCAATCAGCATTACAGCATAATCTATCGTTAATCTTGCTCCGCCAGCATCTCCTTCTCTTTGTACGATGCGGAAGAGCTTTGCGTGAGCCTTCGGCAATGCAATCCAGAACTCGTCCCATGTTATCGATCCGATGAGAAGCATTACCTTCATTGCCAGCTGATTATTACACATCTGGGTCGTACTCATTGTCAAGTCCCGTTCCTTTCAAATCAACCATTTCTGCAAAATCATCGTAAGCGCAAGGCCGTATATCGAGTAACGTCTGCTGCTCCCCGGCAACGGCTATCATTCTTGCCGTTCTTCCTAAATCGGTTGTTGCCGCTAAGATGTTTTGATTTTTCTTCATTTCAAAGAGCTTGTTTAACTCATGCTTATATCCATACTGATCCATACAAACACGATATGCTTTAGGGTGTGTCTGACGAAGAACAGACAAATGATTATCTTTGAACTGAATGTCCGTGCCGCAAAACATACATCCGTTACGCTTGATATGCTTTTCTGAGCCGTCTTTGTCGGTATATGTCATATCATAAAGGCTTGAATATTCTACTGCATACTTATGTATATAGTCCCAAATGTCATCATCGGTCCACAGTGCAATGGGAGATACATGATAGAATGGTCCGTCTTTTATATGAGGTCTGCTACTTGCAAAGATATGACCTCTCGTTGCAACGTTTACCTTTCTTGTGTGGCTTTCTGCCGCCATAAGCCCTTTTATGATAACATCGCAATCAAGTTCAGCCTGTATCTTTTCGCTCGGTTTCTTCTTTAGTAGCGTACAACAATGTTGAGAATACTTGCATTCTCTCAATGTGTCGTAATACTCTTTCAGTTCATCTTTTTCCGAAGCAGTGTCTGAGTATTTAAGAAAGCATTCGATGTTTATACGATGTGCATCAAGTTTTGATGCAGATTTACCGAGAAGCGGAGCTCCATATTGCTCCAAGCAGTATGCAAATGTCATCTTTGTGCCGATTGGGAAGCAATTAGAACGGTCAAGGATATATCCTCTCTTTTCTGCCGCTTTAATCAATGCTTTTTGGCCTTTCAACTTTCCGTCCGGCTTTAAGATTTCATCAAGTGCGTTTTCTTCTTCAAGTCGCTGTACTATCTTTTTTGCGAAATCGTATCTAAGTTCAGGCTCTTTTAACTCAAGATACTTAGTTTCTTTGAAGCGTTCTCCGAAGTGTTCCTTGCCATAGCTTCGTGCAAATTTCAAGCTCTCAGGAAATTCAACGCCTGTGTTACCGAATATGCAGAATGTTTTTGAAAACTCTGTTGGCAAAAAGCGTTCTATAAGATCAGCAACAACTGTGCTGTCCTTTCCTCCTGAAAACGCAATCGCTACATTGTGGCGGCTTAACTTATATGCTTTCCTTAAAACCTCCACAGATAGGCTTATCTTCTCTTCAAGAGGCCTTTTCTGAGCCTCGATTATTTCTTTAAAGGAGTATTTTTCTTTTAGCAATTGACATTCCTTTCCGAATGTGATATACTCATCACAGTAGCACTTTTATATTTATTTCTTTGGCTGTCACAAGGACAGCCTTTTTCCTTTATACTGATTCTCTACCGACAACCTCCCTCTTTATGTACTGGCTGAGTCGCTCTATCTTCTTATGAAGATTGACCCCGAACAGAGCCTTTTCTTCTTTCGTACAGCAGAAACGCATATACATCTGTGTTACCATTATGTACACGTCTGCAAGCTCCTCAATTACATCAGCACGCTTGCTTTCGTCCATATATCTTGTGCGTCTGAGCTTCAAAATTGCTTTCTCAAGCTCGGACATCTCTTCAAACAACATATCTTCCTGTGCCATCTCGCCATAGGATGCAATTGCACATCGGAGTATCTGTTCTTCATTTTCGTTTATCTGAGGTATTGACATTTTATTCTCCTGTGTTATACTTATCTTGTAGATTTTGCTTTGCTCCTTTCGGGGAGCTCTTTTTTTATTCTCTACCGACAACCTCATAGACCACTTTGTGTATGTTTGTCATACTGTAGCACGTTTCGCTTTGCGTATGTCCTTTTCTGTGGAAGTGCGTTTCTGTTGCATCGAAAAGGTGTGCATTACAGCTTTCAAAAACGAACTCACACCAGTTGCCATAATCGCCATACTCGGTGCGGAAGATGTCGCCGGGTTTCATCTCTGCGGCAGTTTTGATAATCGGCTTATCATATCTAAGCATCGTCGTCTTCGTCCTCCTCGCACTCCTCGCCCTCACAGTCTGTTACATTGATATTGTTCACAATACCGGCAAGTGCACAGGTAATCTTCATTACTTCTTCATAAGTAGTAACGGTTGTGCTAACTTTAAACTTCATCTGCTTGTCCTTTCTGCAATCTCACTGTCTATCATCGTTTCATCGTATCCTCGGCTATGCAGAACATCTTTTGCCCACGAACGCTGTTCTTCGCTTTGGTATGCTCTTAACAGACAGTCAAGGCAGTATTTCTGACAGCCATTTGGCAGTACAGTGCCGCACGTTTTGCAATGGTATTTCTTTCTGCGCTGTTCCCGATACTTTTTGTTGCGTATTCTATTTTGCTCTCTTATCGCTTCGGCGTGTGTTTTTTCGTAGCGTTTCTTGTACACGGTCTTCCGTTTTGCTCGGCACTCATCGTTACATATACAGTACAACGGATTTGCCGCCAAAAACGATTTTCCGCACACAACGCAGACTTTTTCAATTTTCATTGTCGTGCCTGCCTATCATGCTTCTGTACCACAGCTGTGCGCAATAATCAAAGCCAACCCATACAGCCGCAACGACAAGGATTACAGGGATTATTTCGCCACCAATGGCTTTATATCCACGTTCGGCAAAGGCAAGCGCTGATAGTGGAACATATACCGCTATGCCTGCGAACGCTGTCACCCATACTCTGATGAACTGTGCGACAACGAAGGTAGTCACCTTTTTTATTTTCATTTCGTTTACACCTCTTTCTGTGCCAAAAGCTTAGGTATGCTTGTCCTTTTTATCGCCGCTTCAACTTCGATGATTTTGTCACCGAAAATTGAAACTCTCGTCCAGGTGCTTCCCGTAAGTATCGCCGCCTGATATTTTGGATATTTCGCCGGCAGTACGGTATAAAAGCGACCTTTATAAAGAAACCTGCTCGTTACCGGTCTGTCCTTTATTTTCGACATTGCTTGCTATGGACGCTTTAGCTCGTAAGCCGTCCAAGGCGTTTCTTGCTATGCGTTCAAGGATTTTCGGTACTTCCTCGGTTCTGCAACAGTAGTCTGTTGCTATTCTGACTTTCGTGTTGCCAATCATAAATTCTTCGGCAATCTTTGGCTCTGCGCACTCCATAGCTGACACCTCCTTTCGTCATTTTATTCGCCGTGGGCTTGCCCTTATGTAAACCGCCCTGTTTTTTCCGCTTTTTCGAGGTTGATGAGGTTTTCATCAGCTCTGCGGCGGAACTCTAACAGCTGTTCTTTAAGCTTCGGGATAAGAGTACGTTCATCATCGCTTAATTCGCCGTCTTCCATAAGAAGCGATAACTGCTTGATTACGTCGTCCATTTCGTAAGTTGAGTTCTGTAATCTCAGTAAGGCTCTTTCGGCAGGCATCTGAGGCGGTGTCTCTCGGCAGTCCTTGCCGAGCGGGCATTCATTAGCGCAGTACCACTGCCGCAGCTCAGGCTCGTTATAAGCGTCTGCCATAAGCGCAACAACGATGTTCGGCGGTCTGTTTATGTCCAGCTCGTACTTTTTCAGGCTGTCTTCCGTCACGCCTGGGATCACCTCTGAAGCTCCTGCTCGTGTGAACAGTTTTTCGTTAAACTTTGCCGCTCTCATACGGGCTTCAAAGTATCTGTTTCCGCAAGCTTTCGTTGCCTGTTTCGACATTTAATTTCACCCCTTTCGATACTATAATAAATACAGAAAGTCAATCTTTTTGTGTTTGCTTTCTGTTTTCCGCCGAGTGTAGCTTGTTGTTCTACTGAAATGTCAGCCTTTGGTGTCAACATTCTTGCTCGGCGTTTTGCTTAGCTTGAAATTTCAAGGACGCTTGCGATTGCATTTCTCATTCGGTCGCTACTGCGTTTGTTGCTCATAAAGCCGTAAAGACTTCCAAGCGGATAACCTATCTCTTTGGCAAGCCGGTCGTACTTCCAACCTCTTATTGCAAGCTGTTTTTTCACTTCCGCTATAAATAAGCGGTTATCACGCATTTAAACACCCCTTTTCAGACTTTTTTTGTAAGGAAACTTGACAAATGAGGTAAAAAGTAATATCATATACTTGTGAGGATATATGATATATACTTTTTACTCAATTGCTTGGTTGTAAGGGAAGAGGTCTGTCCTTTTCGCTCACATATCGTTCGTCTTTCCGAGCTGTCATCACGCTCCTACCGATTTTTGCGCTTCGTTTGTGGTGAGCCAGTCAACATAATGCGCTGGGCTTGATACGCTCAAGCGGGCGGGCTTTTGAGTTGTAATTTTTCTTACACGTTTATTATATCTCACTGCTGTGAGATTGTCAACGCATTTATCTCACATTTGTAAGATTTCGTGAAATTGTACAATTTTCACGTTCAAAAACTGTGCATTTTTCGAGGTATAACTATGTTTTGGGAAAGATTTTACGAGCTTTGTTGCAGAAACAACATCAAGCCCAATCCTTTAGGGAAAATCTTAGGTATTTCCTCAGGGGTAATCACAAAATGGAAATACGGCTCCCTCCCTACCGCTGATGCTTTGTTAAAGATAGCTGACTATTTTAATGTTTCAGTAGATTATCTAATCGGTCACAGCACACCAACTGACCAATTAACTTCATTACTTGTTGAACAGGCAAGCACATTATCAGATGACGATCTGAAAAAAGTTATTGAGTATGCCGAGCTGTTAAAGCTCAAGAGCAACGATAAAAGCAAAAACTGCTAAAAATTAGGAGGCGCATTGCTAATGAGTAAAATCATCAGACCGTCATTTATTATAGTCGTAGTAGGATTGATATTAGCGTTTACTGCTTTAGTTTTAATCGCACGATCAGGCTCTGTTGCAGTAGGGTGGTTTGCATTTACTATTGTAATGGCAGTTGCGGCTGTTACAGCCTGTATAGTATCGGAAGCAGGAAAGCAGAAGAAAAATACAATGAAACGTATAGATAGAAGACGTAGGTAAAGGAGTGCTATTATGGACTTATTTCACAAAAAAGAGCTTGCATCTTTGAAAAGCGAATTAACCAGATTAAAAGGTCTAATCCCTGATGAAGCTATAGATAAAGCTGACTTTTTGCTTTCTTTAGATGATAAGATTGCTCAGAAAAATCAAGAACTTTCAAAGCTTGATGAAGCAATTGCTCTCAGAAAAGGTCAGGAACAGCAACTCGATACTACATTAGCCGAAAAGAACACGCAAATTGTACAGCTTGATGACGAAATACTTGTGCAATCTTTCGGTCTGTATCGTCCGACATTTGATTTTGCCAATTCAGATCAATACAAAGATAAATTGAATGAAGTAAGGCAGCGTCAAAAAGAGATGATTAAAAATAACGAGGCTACTACATTCAATAATAATTGGTCTGTTAACGGAAGCGTTGCTAAAGGACGTACTACTACCAAGAGTGTGCAAAAGTTGATACTTCGTGCTTTTAATAGCGAATGTGACGATCTCGTGTCTAAAGTAAAATATAGTAATTTTGACAGCTACCTCAAGCGTATTAAAAGTTCATGTGAAACCTATTCTAAATTAGGCGACACCATAATGGATGTCCGTATAAAAGACGCTTATCTTAATCTGAAAATTGAAGAGCTCAGACTTGCATTTGAGTATTCCGAAAAGAAACAGCAGGAAAAAGAAGAGCAAAGAGCGATTCGTGAACAAATGCGAGAAGAAGCAAAACTGCAAAAAGAAATTGAGGAAGAACGTAAAAAGCTTGCTAAGGAGCAGACACACTATATGAACGCTCTTGAAAAGCTCAATCAACAGATCAGCAATGCAGATGAAACTACATTAGCCGAATTGGAAGAAAAAAAGAAGGAGCTTCTCTCTAAGCTTGATGAAGTTGATAACTCTATAAAAGACGTGGACTACAGAGAAGCTAACGCAAGAGCCGGCTATGTGTACATAATCTCTAATATAGGCGCTTTTGGCGAAAACGTATATAAAATCGGTATGACAAGAAGACTTGATCCTATGGAAAGAGTTATCGAACTTGGCGATGCTTCCGTGCCTTTCAATTTCGACGTTCATGCAATGATCTTCACCGAAGATGCACCTGCATTAGAAGCAGCGTTGCACCGAGCATTTGAAGATAAAAAGCTTAATTTTGTTAATCAGCGCAGAGAATTTTTCAATGTTACTCTTGATGAGATCAAGAAAGTAATAAGAGATAATTTTGACAAAACCGTTGAATACGTCGATGTGCCGGCAGCTGAGCAATATAGAGTATCCTTGAAAATGAAGCAGGAACGACAAGCAGTTAGCGTATAAACAAAAAACAGCCCCTAAGAGCTGTTTTACATATATTTAATTTAAAGGAGAAAATTATGTTACATTTAGACACATCTATTATTATCGCTTTAGTGGTGGCTGTCCCCGTTATCTGCCTTATTTGTCTTTATATATCACACAACACAGCTAACAAAAAAGTGAAGTTTGTTGCAAGCGTAATCACATGGGTTTTCGCACTTCTGATACTCAGCGTTCTTATGCTCAGCCTCGTTCCTATGCCTTACTCAATCTGCACCGTTGTTCTCGTTCTTGCGTTAGCGCTGCTGTTCAAAGTAATTATACCTATAACACAAAAAGTTAACGGCAAAAAAGACGAGCAGACCCCCGATGAGCCTGCAAAGAACGATGATAGCATTGAACAGCTTGAAAAGCTCGCTGAATTAAAGGACAAAGGCATTATATCAGAAGAAGAATTTGAACAGAAAAAGGCGGATCTGCTTGCGAAGATATAGAATGTGTTGGAAAACTTGGGAAAAGATATGACTATATGATTTTTTGTGACTATGACTCCTTAACTCATTATTCAGCCGGAGAGTTTTCGAGCAAATATAAAACTGATATTCATGATGCGCTTACACTAATTGAAAAAGACACTAATCTTGATCATGATGATGTCAATAGCTTTCTAAACGCCGATTATAATACATATGTCACAACCAAGGAAGTAATTTTGTATAGGGTCTTTGGAAACTTTCAATTCAACAAAGATAAAAATGTAAGAGGTGCTGGTGCTAATGGTCGTTTTGTTTCAACGGAATTTGCTGAATCGATTATTGATGCCAAAATTCGACTTGCTTTGCTTCCCCATTGGGGAAATACAAGAATGTACGAAGAAAAAATATTGTTAGCAAAAAACGAAACCATAAATTTAGGCGTTGTAGCTCCTACAACTACATTAAGCAATACCATACTTGCAGGTGGAGCGGATCAAATCATTCTCAAAGCAAACTGGGCTCGAAATCCGCATACTTCTATATTGGGAATCCGGCTGGTTACAACACATCAACTGATTAACCCACCGGAATATTTAAAAGATTTTAAACCAATAATTAACGGAAAAGATACGTTGTATAATTATCCTGGTGCAGTAGCTTGTCCTTATTGCGGAAACTCGTTTGCTAAAAAATTGAACACAACTGAAAGAATACAAGTCATTGGAAGCAAAGGAAACAAATATACTATGCATTATCACTGTGACAATTGCGGATATTACTGGTAAGAAGCAAAGTCTTCAAATACACATTACCCATACGAAAACGGAGCTGCTATGGTAAACATATATATAAAATCGTTCAGAAGATTTCTGACGCTTCTCGAAAATCACTATAATTCTAATTACATATTTCGTGGCGAAAACAGCACTGAATATAAACTCATCCCTAAAATAGGCAGGGAACCATACACCGAAAAACTTTCAAAAGATAAATTTGCTGATAATTTGCAGTCATTGGAAGAAAATACTATGCGTGATTTTGTAAGAATGTCTATTCCTTATTTGGATTTAAGAAATATAAGTCACTTAGAGCAATGGACAATAGCCCAACACCACGGATTACCTACTCGTTTTTTAGATTGGACTGAAAACCCTCTTATCGCTGCATATTTTGCAACCGAAAACTCAGGTGAGCGTGACGTTGTAATATATGCTATGGATAAAACCCAATTCAATGTAATATTTGAACAGGAGGATACAGATATTTTTTCGTTGCCTGAAGAAGATAAAGTTGTATTCTACACTCCGAGTTATTTTCATCCAAGGATTATAGCGCAAAAAGGAGTTTTCACAATTCACGCAAGTCCAACTACACCATTAGATAAGACAAGAATAAATAATCATAACTGCAAAATAGAACGTATAATAATCAAAAATAATATTGTGCCTGAATTCATACACAACTTAGATTGGTTTGGAATTAACCGATCTTTTATATATCCAGGTCTTGATGGATTAGCATATCACTTAGACAGTAAAGCGAAAGGAGAAAGATAGTATGTATGTTCCCATAATGAAAAATCGAACTGTAGAAATGAGTGTTCTTACACAATTGGCAGGTTTAGGTGTTTTTAATAACACAGAAAATGTATTTCCTCTTGTAGAGCTAATTCAAGAAAAAATCAGGACTAATAACAATAATACTTCTATAGATTCGCTGATAGAACTGTTAAAAGATAATTCTGAAATGTCTGTTATGGTTGATTTTTATAAATCAACTAAACTAAACAGCACAACAGATACTATTAGGAATTATGTAACGGCCTCTACTCGTCAGCCTGAATTTTGTATATCTGAAGTGAACAAATTTGGCGAATTTTCAAATAGAGTTGTTCCGGTGATCTCTTATTTATCTGATATAACCCCGCCAATACAAATTGAAACAGACGAAAAGAAACTCAGAACAACATTTCCTAAAATAGCGTTTAGAGTTAAAACACAAGACTTCGATGTTTTATTTCCTATTATAGAAAATATAATAAAGGAAAGTGACTTATTGCTATTGGATATAGAATCTTCTTCGCACACAAACCCTGTGTTTAAAAAAATATATAGAAAAATTTCCGAATCTAAAAAGGATAAAAAGTTCATTTCTATTATTATAAGCGCACACCGTCCGGAATCTTTAACAAACAAGAGCATGGTTAACGGAGAGCCCATAGCGTCTATAGATAATAGCTTAAAAGATATGTACAGTTCTTCCACATTAAATAAGTTTGATGGTTTCGGAGATTACGCAAGTATAGTAGCATCACTTCCTTCTTCCGGTGGAACTATCAGTCCTGCTGGAGTGTATTATTCAAACGAAAACAACTTTTTTGTGTCGTTCACAGGAAGAGCCCCGCTTCTTTCAGAATTTCCCGATTACATTGCTCCTAACATTGTTAATTCCGAATACTGGAGCGAATTTGACGACGAACATCATTCAAAGTGTCCCGGATGCAGAGAAATTTCTTCGATTATGCAAAAAGAAAAGTCAGGTAAAAATCAGGCTCAATGGAAAATGATTGCAATGTCTCATTATATTTACACTCTTTATGAAACCAATGCGTAAAGTAAAGCCGTTTTGCAACAGCAAAACGGCTTTATTTTCTTTCATAGAGCATATCTGGTTTAATTCGTGAGGAGAAAAAGGTCTGACAATCAATCGGCACTATTTTTTCAAAATTATCTTTCAAATAGTTCCATTGCTCTTTATACTTGTTCTTTAAAAAATTTCTGTAATATGACCAAATGTTCTTTTTGCGAGAAATATTCAGTAAAAGCTCCTTGTTTTCTGCTTTTCTCTCCAATGGTTTTGCTCCGAGAGATTTTAATATTTTTACTATATCCACGCTTGACAAGCTGTTTATGCAAAACTCAATATCGCAGTTGTTAATAACAGCAGCTTTTCGATAACAGAAAGTCATATTAAAGTTGTTATCACGTTTATATGTGATGATTCCGCATTCCAAAGGAATGAAATTTTGTACTTGCTCATAGTTCTTAGCAGGAACAATTACATAAACTTTTTCAAAAGCCTTCATATAATCTTTCATTTGAGTTTTCAATCGATCATAATTATCATACTCAGTTTTTATCTCATAAGCGCAAAGCTTTCCGTTTATTCTACAAATGTCAATCCTGCTATCCCCTATTGACATTTCAAAAGCAACTATATCATGAATAGCGTCTTTGAGGTGCTTAATGAAATGATATTTGATTACTCTCTCACAATTGTAGAAACGCATTAAAAGATAGTTTATAAATTCATTTGAATTTACTTTTTCTTTCAAAACGAGAATGTCTGGTTTTGTAGTTTTATGAAATGCATATTCAATCTTTTTCCAGCGCATGATTTCAGTATCGTATATGTTGTAATCCTTATTAAGATACTTACAAATATGCAATAGCTCATCGTTGGAATAAGCACTTAAAATCTCTTCGTACATTTCAATCATCCTTGTTACGTTTGATGTAGCTGTATACATCGCACTTTTTTGTATACTTATATATTTTAGTGCATTTTTGCGTTTTCGTCAATAGCTAATTTACGATTAAGTAAAATTGTTTGACTTTTTGTTTCTTTTATGAGATAATAAAAAGCGGAAGCCCTAAGGACTTCCGCTCGATGCAAAGGAGCGCTAATTTTTTGGCTCGATTTCTTTGCGCTCAAGGTCTTCTATATAGCTTTCAAGCGCTTTGAGGCTGACAACATCTAAAGTCTTGACAAGCTCATAGAAGCGTTTTAACAACTCCTCTCGCTCCGAAATGTCCATAATCACACCACCTTCAAGTTTGATATTAACATAAAACTTGAAGAATAGGAGCATTTTGTTATTTTATATCGAAATGCGTTATATCGGAGTGATTAAATGTACAACGAGAAAACAGAAAAATCTTTGTTCGGCGGTACATTTGCCGCTAAACAGCAGAAAGTACAACATAAAATTTTGACTTCCGAATATACCTATTTTAGTCGGAGGGAAAAATGGAACAGTATTGCTTATATCTGCGAAAATCCAGATCGGACATTGAAGCCGAAAATCACGGAGAAGAGGAAACGCTCGCAAGGCACGAAAAAATCTTGCTCGAGCTTGCAAAAAAGAGAGAGTACAACGTCACTCAGATATACCGAGAAGTCGTTTCCGGCGAAACGATTGCCGCTCGCCCTGTCATGCAACAACTACTGTCAGAGGTAGAGCACGGTATATGGAGTGGCGTTTTAGTCGTTGAGGTAGAACGTCTTGCCCGTGGTGACACGATAGACCAGGGCATTGTTGCGCAAACTTTTAAGTACAGCGACACGCAGATAATAACGCCGATGAAGACGTACAACCCGAACAACGAGTACGATGAGGAATACTTTGAGTTCGGCTTGTTTATGAGCCGGCGAGAATACAAGACTATCAACCGCCGTCTTCAGCGTGGAAGGCTCTCTTCAGTAAAAGAGGGCAAATGCGTATGCAGCATCGCTCCTTATGGGTATGATAAAGTCAAATTAAAGGGCGATAAAGGGTTTACGCTGGCACCAAACCCTAACGAAGCCGATGTAATAAAATTGATCTTTGAGTTATATACAAAAGGTGAACTGCAACCTGACGGCACATATAAAAGATTAGGTGTTGCCTTAATAGCGAGAAAACTAAACGAAATGAAAATACCCACAAGAAAATCGGAATATTGGGTACCTGCCAGCATAAAAGATATGTTGCGCAATCCTGTGTATGCTGGGAAAATTCGTTGGAATTGGCGATCACAGAATAAAAGAATGCAGAGCGGAAGCATAAGTATCTCACGTCCACGCTCCGAAGAGGACAACTGCATAATTGTAAATGGCTTGCACCCTGCGCTGATTACAGAAGAAACATTCGATTTAGCGCAAGAATACCTTGCCAAAAATCCACCACGACCAACAAAAAGAAATGCTCCTACCAAAAATCCTCTCGCCGGTATAGTTGTCTGTGCTTTCTGTGGAAGAAAGCTCGTCCGCAGACCGTATACCTCCGCCTCTTGCCCTCCAACATTAATTTGTTCAGTCCCTCACTGTCCTAACGTAAGCTCATTTTTGCACCTTGTTGAAGAAAGAATACTCAAATCTCTTGAAGAATGGCTTCGAAATTATAAGTTGCAATGGAACTTATCCAACAACAAACCGTCGGAACTCATATCAGAATCCGAGATATTAAGGCAATCACTAAATGACATCAACTCACAGATAGCCAAGCTAAACAAGCAAATGATAAAAGCCCACGAATTACTTGAACAGGACATATATACAACGGAGGTGTTCCTCGAACGTTCACGGGCCATAACAGAACGATTAAATCAGTTGTCATATGACAAGGCGGAAATTGAGAAACGTCTTGGGATAGAAACTATACGTGAAAAAAGTATGAAAGAAATAATACCGAAAGTTGAAAAGCTGTTGGATGTATATCACGAACTGCCGTCTGCAAAAGAAAAGAACGATATGCTAAAAGATGTGTTAGAAAAGGTCGTTTATAAAAAGACACAAAACACTCGTTGGAGCGGATCGCCGGATGATTTTGAGATAACTATATATCCGAAGCTGCCGAAATCATAAAAATATGCGAATTTTCTGCCATATATTAGGCAGTCGTTGACATCATGGCGGTACCGAAGAACTATCCCACCTCGAAATGATATGCTCTATAGTATCCCAACTCACAACAGGCGAGGGTGCAAAAAGCTTTGACCGATACGGAGTAGGCGCATATTATATGGATCACGCAAATGCGGTTTACCCATCCAATGCCGGCGGTGTGCCGTTTACCGCCGCATACATCCAGAGCAAAGCCGATCCGCTCGCCGATATTCACGAAGATCTTGCGGCGGAGCAGAAAGCCAGAGCTACCTATGACAACATCCTCAGAGTCTGCGACGATCCGGACGTAAGCAACGTGATAAAATTCCTGCGTGAACGTGAAGTAGTGCATTTCCAGAGATTCGGTGAAGTCCTCGATATACTTCAGTCGCAGATAAAGTAAATATAAAAGCTGTGGCAGCAATGAAACTGCCACAGCTTTTTCAGCATACTGCAATGTGTAAGTTTTCGCTAAAACAAAAATAAAGGACACTCGAAAATCGAATGTCCTTTACACTGGTGCGGGAAATGGGACTTGAACCCACACGCCAATACTG
>PPYF01370209.1_pt1 | contig 85283 bp, 82 predicted proteins | sample 1559871 | NCBI WGS metagenome assembly PPYF01 (sample SAMN08240021, study PRJNA423297) | Human gut metagenome, whole genome shotgun sequencing project.
CTTCTGCAACATCTTCGCCAACGGTCGTGATGGATGAAACAGACGGCGTTGCTTCTCCGGTTTCTCTCTCGTCTTTCTCCGGCAGATCAGCGGTTCGGCACACGCCACGCTGAATGACCATTTCACCGTCCTGGAAGCTGACAACCACACCGGAATGGGCTTTCAGTTCATCGGTCCACGCACGTTGTGCCGCCTCGTCCTGAATCCCGCAGATCTCCGCATCCAGTTCATCGGCTTCCTCACAGGCGCTGTCAAAGGTATTAAATTTTTCAGTCAGTTCATCAAGCCGTGCCTGTTCTGCGTCGGTGTAGGACGTTTCTGGTTTAGTCAGTAGCAGGTAATCCCGCCCATCCTGTCCGCGAGGACTGACCGTTTCCGGGCGGCCCATGCTCCACGACCAGCCCTCACTCAGTTCGATCTGTAACGCGATCGTATCGAGTTTTTCCTGAACAAGACGGTCAACCAGTACGGAATCAACCGTTCCCGCGCCTTCCTGTTGTGAAAACAGATCTTCACGCACCACGCCGCCAGCAGCCTCATAGGTTTCACGACCGACGAATTTAAATGTGGAACTGGTGACGGAAATTTCAGTATCGGTAATGGCTTTTTTGACAAGGTGAGCATGAGCCACGCCCCACTGAGCCTCAACGCTGTCAAACACCTTCACCTGACGTTCCTGACAGGATTCGAGGCACAGCGCCTGACACTGCTCAACGGTGATTTCATCCTGCGCCAGTTTCTCCAGCAGTACTGGCGCGAGGTTTGCGAGTTTCAGCATGCGCTGGACGTGGCGGGAGCCGTAGCCCAGACCGTCGCCAATCTGCGCCGCCGTTTTACCCTGAGCCGCTAATGTCCCGAATGTCATAATCTGTTCTGCCGGGTGCATGGCTTCGCGATCGGTGTTCTCTGCATAGGAAGCCTCCACCGCGAGTTCATCGCTGACGCGCTTAACCGGAACCAGATGATCGGCAGTAATACGGCCCATCTCTGACAGTAAATTCAGTGCAGCAAGACGGCGACCACCTGCCGCCACACCAGACTTACCCTCCGGCAGCGCGTGAACCACGAGGTTATGCAGCAGCCCTAGGGATTCAATCGAGTTAGCCAGACGCTTAACGCTGTCGGCAGCATAGGGAATAGTGCGCACGTTCAGCGGTGATTTAATGAGATCGGACAGCGGAACATACTCAATAACAGCGGTATCGAGCGCGGCTTTCAGTTCAGGGCTGACGTTTTTTTGTTTTAGAGTGGCCTTTTTAGCCGTTTTTACTTTAGAATTTGCTACTGACATCGTTAATTTCCTCCATTTTGATGATTGTCGCGTTCTGCGGAGGTGCCTCTCCGCAGAACACCTTTCGGGTTACTGCTGTACGGCCTTGCCGTGGGTTTTGATATAGCCGTTAAGTACCTGTCCGGCATCCGGCTGGAAATTCCAGACCCGCTCGATCAACTGACCGCCACCGTCGCGCATGACTAACTGAAAATGGGTGGACTGGTCATTTTCGATAGCCATATTTGCGTAGTACGCGGAGACAGCGCGAGCGTCCTCACGCGTGAAAGGTCCTGCCGGGAGTAGAGGCGCAGGGGCATTAATGGCCTCGCCATTCAGCAGCGCTGCGAGCGCATAATCCTCAGCCGTAGGCTGCCGTAATGACTCAGGTTGATTCAGAAAATCCTTCAACAATTTGCCCATCTCTAAACTCCTTTGAATCGGTTTTTTAGAGGCCAAAGCCTCTCCTGCCGTCCTCTTTCTGGTGTTTTCACACACTGCGGAGGACCTTTCCGCGAGAGCGTAACGGGCACGGCCCGGTGAACCTGACCAGGATTAGCGGGAAATTTATTCCGGCTCGTCCGGGAAAAATTTTCTGATAAAGCCTCTGGCGGTCCTGGCCAGCAAGACGGGTTGTGGTTGTATCAGCGACCGGAAAGGCCCTCAGCAGGGAATGAACGCAGAGGAAGTGGCGGGAGAGAGCAGGCAACGTCAACAACGTTGCCCCTTACACCCCGGTACGGGGTGCATTGAGCGCAGGAACGGCGCGACCTGGCGGCGCATCCGTTTACGGATGCTGTAAGCTGCCTTTGCGACAGCCTGGGATGGAAACCCGCTGCCCCGAAGGGGCCGGGCAGAGACAGCGCAGCTGGCTCGGTGCGGAGCATGACAGCCCCGGTTCCCGAAGGGAAGTCGCCCGCCCTGACCTGTTCGCGGGGAAAAAAGATCCGGATGCCCCTGTTATGATCGTTCTGGTTATGACGCCAACGCCAACGCCAACGCCAACGCCAACGCCAACCAGCGTGTTTCATACACAACGGCAATCAAAACAGATTGATGAAAAATTTCATCTCCGGCTTCACCGGCGGAGGGAATGCGCCGCAGGCGCTTTCCCTTGCCGTCAGCCCGAAGGGATGACAGGGTTTTCCCGCGCGCGAACAGGCGGCTCGTCGGCCGCCTATGGGAGCTAATTTACCTTTTGCTGGATAAACTGGCCGCCAATGTATACAGAGCACTGGCATGTCATGTAGTAACAGATTTCGTCAATAATCTGTTCAGTTTTCAACTCTCGTTGACCGTTTTCGCGGCGACGCGCATTGATTAACGTCTTGTATTGGCGGAGGATGTCGCGGGTCTGGGGATCTAGTTTCATTTAAGGTCCTTATCGGCAGGGTTTCCCCTGCCATTCTGGATTAGCGGCGGAAAACATAGCCATCAATGAAGTTATAAGAGTCGATAAACAGATCACGGGCAAACGACCCATAATCAAAGTAGCTGCGCAGGCTTTCAGGTATTGCCGACAACAGGCCGTTATCGTTCACGTAGTCCACGGCAAAATCTTCTTCGCTCACCGCTTCACCATGATAAGCATCCTCAAACTCATCAAAATCACACTCCCCGCTATACTCAGCCCAGGCGATAAATGCCGCATCTTTACCCTCATCCTTCGCCTGCTTATAGGCGGCAATGAAATCCCAGTCCACAGAGCTTTCTGAAGCAAACGCAGAGGGAATCCCTTCCCAGTCCTGGAACATCAGTTCCGGATCGTGTTCGTTCGCGTGCAGAGCGTGACAGGCTTCCAGAAAGTCTTCTTTCTCGTCGAAATCAGTCAAATCAAGCCATTTCCCGGCCAGGCTGCCACAGTTGTATTTGTGATAGGTGCCAACGTATACCGCGGGAGTGGTGGTAGTAGTGTTCATGGGTGTTCCCTCCATAGTCCAGGTTATCTGAGTACCGGCTTACGCCGTGCCGACACGACAGCCCGACTTCGAGCGGAGAATGCAAGGGCGACAGCAAGGCCGATCGCAGATAAAAAACAGAGGCGTTCTGGACGGGTTTTCCGCGAATATTGAGCGGAAAACCAACGGGAAGAACGGTGATAAATCATCAAAAAAACTGCGAGCGGGCGCAGCTGGCGGCGAAGCCTCCCTTGCATTTGCAGCGTTCGGGCTAAAGTGAAGGCACGGCGTTAGCCGCAGACCGCACGAACGTCCCTCCCCCGCGCGTCCGTAACAACGTGGAGGTCGCGCCGGTATAGCGGAGCGCGCGACATCCGATTCGGATACAGGACTGCGGGGCAATCAGCCCCGCCCGTCGGTCATGCAGCAATTCGAATACCGGAAAATGACCGCATCATCGCGTCAATTTCGGCGCGGGCCTCACAGACAGCCTCCCGTAACCAGCGGCGCTCAAACCACGCACGGGATGGGTTTTCCGGGTGACGCAGCGCGAACGGGACGTGCGTAACACCGACAACACGACCGTTGCATTCGAGACGGATCTGGAGGCAGCGGAACGTTTCCTGCCCATCGAGTACCGCTTTCAGGCGCGCGTCGAGTGTGTCGTTATCCCACTCGGGATCATCGTTCCCGCCTTCCACTTCAATCACGGAGAGCGTGAAATTGCGCGTCCGGCGGGTAAACACCAGGGGATCAGCAGCTGGGCGGAGAGCTTCTGTCAGGCGATACCCGGCAGCGGCGACACAGCTACAGACGTGGTTGATTTCGTCACGCAGGGCTTTCAGGAGGCACAGGATCTGTTTTACCGACATTCCGGCAGGACAGTTATCGTATTCAAGCGAAATCGTGCCAGCGTGGGCTTTGCGGTGTCCCATCGAGTTACGGTACAGGCGAACAATCAGGTCGCTTCCGTTAACCAGCGGCAACAATTCATTCAGAGCATTATCTGGCATCAGGCCACGTAGTGCGATTTCAGGTAACAGACGCAGCAAATCATCTGACGCCAGCTGCCCATAAAAAGCGCCGCCTTCTCCACGCGAATAATTCAGGCTGGTATCGATATCCATCGTGGCTGGCCAGCCACGGGAAACCAGCGTGTTACGGGTGTGACGGTGCATAAAGCGATAAGCGGTAGTCATAAGTATTCTCCTTGTTCCGATGCGGCGACTGCTTCGCCGTGCCGATACGACAGCCCGACTTCGAGCGGAGAATACAAGGGCGCCAGCAAGGCCGTTTGAAATGAAAAGCAGAGGAGATCTGGACGGTTTTGCCGCGAATATTGAGCGGCGAAACGACGGGAAGAACGACGATGAATCGTTTAGAAATCGTAACGGGAGCAGCTGGCGGCGAAGCCTACCTTGTATTTGCAGCGTTCGGGCTAAAGTGGAGGCACGGCGTTGACACCCAGCCGTGCCACCGGCGCGGCATAAAGAGCGGAGTCCACGACATCCTTTTGGCTGATTTGGCGGGCTGACAATGCAGCCCGGCAGTAGTTAGCGGGTGAACTCTTCCCAGTGTTCGTTAAACTGATTCTGAACCCGCGGGCTTGTCAGCTCACCGGTAACAACCCAGGCATCCAGAAATTTCAGTCCCTGCAGGATAGAGCTTTCGAGATCATCGAGCCGTATGATGCTGTTAAACCAGACCGACTTTCCGGAACGATAAGTCCACCGGCAGCCATCACTCTCCTCCAGGCATTCCTGCCACCAGGTTTTCCCCATATAAACTACCCCAGCTTCAGCAAGTTCCAGACTCTCCGCCTGGATCAGGAAATAAGACGGAAACTCAAGATCAGACACCTCAATATCGACGCCAATCAGCCAGGTATTCATCATTTTTTAGCCTCTTCAATCGCCCATTGAAGGTGATCCCAGTTATAACCGATATTGGCGTCGTGGCATTCATCTGCCAGCGCCATCGCGGCCTCAATTGTCTCGTTATCCAGTGTGTCATCGAGCGAAAGGAAATCATCGGCCAGCCAGTACGTCCCCGTACACAGCGCATCAGCAGGATGTTGCTGCAACCGGGAAATCAACCCGGATACCGTCATCTCTCGGTGCCACAGACCCGGTACCGGAAAAACCGCGTTGGCCACATCAGACCACTCCCAGTCACCTGTCGGTACCGGCCATTTCACCATTTCGGTCTGCACGCCAGGCAAGCGAGACAAACGTTCGAGGATTTCCCCAAGTGAGAACTTATAGCCACTTACATCATCACTGGCCAGGCAGTGGCCGTTGAGAAACACCGCATGCTGGCCATCATTCAGCGTAATACACGTCAGCTTAAACATAACTTACTCCTGAAAACCGGCGCCCATCTGCGCCGTGCCGACACGACAGCCCGACGTCGAGCGGAGAATACAAGGGCGCTAGCAAGGCCGTTCGCAGTGAAAAGCAGAGGCGGTCTGGACGGTTTTGCCGCGAATATTGAGCGGCAAAACGACGGGAAGAACGACGGGTAATCATTTTAAATGTGCGAACGGGCGCAGCTGGCGGCGAAGCCTACCTTGTATTTGCAGCGTTCGGGCTAGAGTAGAGGCACGGCGCACCCATGCCAGAAGATGGGGTAACCATACGCTGCCGGTTCAAGACCGGCAGTGGATGGCTGGGGGGAGATGATGAGCCCCGGTTTCCCGGGACGGTATTCAGGAAAAGCTGGAGGTCAGTTCCCGGTCGTGGATGATGCGCTGGCGAACATCGTCTGCCAAGATGTGAAGCACATTCAGCGGTAGCCAGTGGCGTACTGGCGCTCCCGGGCGAATAATGCAAATGCCGGCGCTGCGGTCACCTTCACGGACCATGTCAAAATCACGGTAGACTGCGAGGCCAACGGCAACAACTGCGGACCCATGGTTAAAGATCTCAGTTAACCATAATTGCTGTTGTTCAGCATCCGGACGCATCAGCGGCGGCAAGTCATTCCATGCTTCGCCAAAGACCCAGAAGTGACGGGTCTGGCGCTCAAAAATATTGATCCCTTCATACTGGGCACCAGTCATGTCGTTAATGATGCCGGCATCAATGAAGATCTGACGGCAAAGGGCAATCAGGTCGGCTTTTAGCGCTTCAGATAAGGCGCAATTGGTAAGTTCCTGCCCCTCAATAGCGATATGAACACAAGGTTCCCCTTTCAGTATTTCGCCGGCGATGCTCACGCACATATTGAGATCTCTGCACATCTGCTGCAGGCCATGGACCGCGCGGGTATCAAGATGACCACGTGAAGCAATCGCCGGCAGCAACGCAACAATGGAATCAGTATCGAGATGGCCTGAAACAGTAAAGCAATAGCAGTGTGCATCAGGTTGGACAACGACTGACGACGGCCAGTTGTTTTCAGAGAGGATCTGACGGCTGCGGGTGGGTGCAAGAGTCATATAAAGATTCATAGTGTGCTCCTTGGTTCGATTTACCGGGCTTCTTCTGCCGTAGCTGTTTACGTACGGGAGGTTGTCTCCCGCCATAAGCGACAGGCGGCAACGTGCCATCAGGTAAAAATCAAGTTCCGGAGGCAAAGCCGCAGCGCAAGCGACCGGAGGGAGTGCGAACGGGTGCAGCTGCAGGCGACTTTATTTTTGCCGGCACGGTGCAACTGTTTAAGCGATGGCTGGGGAGAACCAGACAGTTAACCGGGCAACCGGGGGACTTCAGTGAACATACTCACATCGTTATCCCCCGTTTCTGTGGATAAAAGCGGCCAACGAAGCAGCGGGAACAAAGTACCTCATCACCGGTGGTATTTTTCCAGGAACTACAGAAGGATAAAAGAAGGAGAAAAACAAAACTTGAAAGTACCCTCAATAAGACAATAATACTGTATATACAAACAGTATTATTTGAGGTGGCTATGTTTGAGTTCATACGTGCTGACAGAAATCCGGAGTTAACGCCCATCCCTCTCTATAGCGACCGCTGCCAGGCCGGGTTCCCCTCAGCGGCCCAGGACTACGTGGAGGCCGAACTCGACCTGAACCAGTACTGCATATCGCGGCCCAGCTCGACCTACTTTGTACGAGCTATCGGCAATTCAATGACCGATATCGGGCTACATTCGGGCGATTTGATGATCGTGGATAAAGCCGAACAGGCACAGCACGGCGACATCGTCATTGCAGAAATAGAAGGTGAGTTCACCGTTAAGAGGTTGCTTTTGAGGCCGCGCCCTGGCCTGCAGGCCATGAATCCAGCTTATCCAACTTTATGGCCAGACCCGGAGCACCTACAAATCTTCGGCGTCGTGACGGCATTTGTGCACAAAACTCGGAGTCACGATTAATGTTTGCTCTCGCCGATGTTAATAGCTTCTACGCAAGCTGTGAGAAGGTTTTCAGACCGGACCTAAGGAATAAGCCTGTCGTCGTGGTCAGTAACAACGATGGCTGTGTGATCGCCCGTTCGAAGGAAGCAAAAACCATGGGGATTAAAATGGGCATCCCCTGGTTCCAGCTTAAAGAAATGCAATTCCCAGAGCCACTTATCACGTTCTCCAGTAACTACGAACTCTATGCAAGCATGAGTCACCGGTTCGTTTCACATCTGGAAGAACTGGCTACTCGCGTCGAACAATACAGTGTGGACGAGTGTTTCGTTTCACTTGAGGGACTTGGGAAATACATCAGTTATGAAGATTACGGGCGCCAGCTACGAGAGCATGTATATAGAGGTACCGGACTGACCATCGGCGTTGGCATGGGGCCCAGTAAAACCCTTTCGAAATCAGCTCAGTGGGCCTCAAAAGAATGGCCCCAGTTCGGCGGTGTTCTCGCCCTAACTAAGAGTAATCCCAGACGGACGGAAAAGCTACTTTCGCTACAGCCGGTTGAGGAAGTCTGGGGGGTTGGTCGGCGTATTGGCAAAAAGTTGAATACGTACGGTATCACCACTGCGCTACAACTGGCCAAAATGAACCCAGCGTTTATACGCAGAAACTTCAACGTGGTCCTGGAACGCACGGTGCGAGAACTTAACGGTGAAGCCTGCATCTCACTTGAAGAGGCTCCGCCGGCTAAGCAGCAGATAGTCTGCAGCCGTTCCTTTGGTAAACGCATTACTGCTTATGATGAGCTGCGCCAGGCTGTCTGTCAGTACGCCGAACGCGCGGCGGAGAAACTTCGGGGCGAAAACCAATTCTGCCGGCAGATAGCTGTATTTGTTAAAACGTCCCCCTTCTCGTCGGAGCCTTACTACGGGAATGTGGCCAGCGAGAAGATACAAATACCCACGCGCGACACCCGTGACATTATCGCTGCAGCTATCGCTGCACTGGACCGGATCTGGATCGATGGATATCGCTATGCAAAGGCAGGAGTCATGCTGAATGACTTCACACCGACCGGAGTATCTCAGCTTACTCTATTCGATGAGAATCAGCCGCGGGAACGAAGCGAGCAACTGATGAAAGTCCTGGATGGCATCAACCATTCAGGACTCGGGAAGGTATGGTTTGCTGGGCGCGGAATAGCACCGGACTGGCAGATGAAAAGAGAAATGCTATCGCCGGCATACACGACCAAATGGGCTGATATCCCATGTGCCTCAATAGGCTGAATAACGTTTTTGCTAGCCGTAGGACAAACTCTTTAAGAGTCAGCCATTGTTCGAACCTCCGAACATGCTTCGAGCGTTGTTACGTGTTTCTTCATCGCTAAGATCAACAACGTCTTTCGCTGGGGAGGGAGCGAGTTCTTCCCCCCTCCCCTGACTCTGTAATATCGAATCAACGTCTCGTGGATAAACAGCTCGTAACAACTGCAATAACTCATCAAAAGTTGTGTTGCTATTCAACAGTTCGCTGAAGAGGTACGGCAGACGTTCATCCTGTTTGCCAAATGCAAAACCAGTCAGCAGCGTTGCGCGCCACAAACGTCCCCTTTCGCCCTGGGGCGTATCATCAATCGTCTGGCAGACGTAACGATCCGCTTCATTCGTTTCTGGATTCAGGTAAAACGTTATTTTGCGTCGCTTATCCATAATTATTATCCGATGAGGTACATGCCATTCACGAGATCAAATTGAGACGAATCGGTTTGATAGAAACGCCCTTCCCTGACGGCACAGTGTTCTTTGACCGCGTCAGCAATAAGTTCAGCACCACCACCAATAACCATTACATGAGAGTATCCCTCAAAGCGGCTAACGGCTTCAACAACCCGATTAATAAGGCGGTTATGAGCTTCACTCATAGCCTTACGAACCATTGCCACGCCTGACGTGTCATTAATACGAGAGACCAGGTAGGCTTCATCATCACGATGAATAATGATGTCATCCGCAAGGTAGCTACTCCCTTTAGTCCGGGCTACAGCGAGTGCATCTTTAACAGCACTTGTGATCAGAGAGACCCCAAGAGAAGAATCACCATAAATTCTTGAAATCCCGCGCATCTTTCCCATTACTTGGGAAATATCCAAAGTGGTACCGCCTAGATCTATAATCAACAATGAGTCTAGCTCATTCAGGCTCTTAACAACCTCAAAGCCAGCAGGAATTGATTCCGGCATAACTTCAACACTACGGATCGAGAATGTCTTTCCGCCGTTTAGTTCTACAGCTCGCAGTAGGTTGTCCTTCTTTTTCTGGATGTTAGCGCTGTTTGGTTGGTTATCTTTGTTGTAATACTCAGCCAGTGGCAAAGTCACCACAATATCCACGTCCTGGGGCTCAATGCCACTGCACAGAAGCGCATGGTGAACAGCAACAACATTAACGTCACTGTATTGCCAGGCAACATTCGTTGTTACCACTGCATCAGGGCTGATCGCATCAAATGAATACTGCTCTCCATTTAGCATGTAGTTGTAAGTCTGCTGACCGCCGAACGCCACCGCCCACTCTCTTTTAAAGCTGTTTGGACTGATGGATTGCTTTACCTTACCTGCCTCTTTCCATTGCAGTTTGATATTTGTAGAGCCGTCGTCAATGTAGATTTTCATAGTAGCCACCGAGAAATATTAAGACACATCACGAGAAGAATTCGAGAACTATTAAGCATTGTACCCTTGAACAACAAAGAAGCAAGACTATTTGAGAACTATTTGAGAACTATATGAGATAAACATACTTCTTAAACGTTTAGGCTGACCAGGCTCTAACAGAGCTGCCAGAGATGAGAGAAAAGGATAAATAGGTTGGTTTATGGAACGCACTGGATGGGCACAACTGTGAAGCTTACTGGGGTTTGGCTAACAAAAGGATTATCCCAACAACAAAACTGGCATGAGCAAAATGCATTGATGATAAACACAAAAGGATACCTTAAAGATATCCACTAAATACCCAACAAACACCTGTCACACACACCTTAAGAACCCAATGGATACACTAAGGACACCCGAAACATTGATAAAGATATGATTAAAAAAAGGTGGATATCATAAATATCCACCTCAGGTACACCATGAACTCACGTAAGACACCCAACAGATATCATACAAATATCCTAAAGATACCCACCAGGCATACAGAACTAGTTACCTATTGCACCATCCCGCTCTAGTTTCTCCCTGATAGCCTCAATGATGTAGGAGCTAAAGTCCAAGGAAGTTTTACTGGATGATTTAAGATCTGAGTGTGCTTCAAAATATGAAACAGGAATAGCCTTCAAGTTCTTAGCTTTCGTCTTTGGAGGTTCAGGTCGAACCTCAACAACTGATTGTTGTTCGACTGCAATAGGTTCAGCAGCACCAACAGGATTGGCATCATTACCATCAGATACTGCAGCTGCAGAAGAGGTTTGAAGTCGTGCTGAGTTGACTAAATTTTTGAGCTTCTCAGCCTGGTTGTTAAAATCTTTCTTACTCATAGATACACCTAAGATATTCTTAAGACATCAACTGAATGCCTTTAATACATACAATAAATCCCCTATGGATACCCAATAGATACCCATAAAAACATGAGATTATTCGTTTGTGGCAATCAATTCACGGATCTCCTCCACCAGGGCAATGATTTCTTTACCGCCTGGAGTAGAGCGACCATGAAGGCTTTCGGTTATTCCTGTGCCATTTTCAATGATGTCCTCAAACTCAGCGCGTGCAGAGATGCGGCTCTTCATCATTTTCAGATGCTTGAATGAAGGCAGAATAGCTTCCAGTTTAGGGAAGTTCTTCTTGTTAGGATTCACTTTGCAGAGGTACAGATAAGCAGTAATGTCTGTTCCCATGATGTTACTTATCTCATCAAGAACCCCATCAAAATGCATCAAACCAATGCGTTCAGGGAGTGAATCTTTTGATGGGACAATGACGATATCAGCAAACGCGACAGCTGTACGGGTTAGGTCTGAGTCAAAACCACCACAATCAATAAAAAGCGTTTTATCACTATTCTTATATGGGGTCATTATCTCGATAAGCTCCTCAACCGTCTTGGGAACCTTTACAGAAATTACCTTATCCTCAGGACGCAACCCGAAGATAATTGAGAGGCCAGTGTGAGTATCGAGGTCAACTGAATCAGACTTCATTTCACCAATTAGGTTAATAGATGAAGTGGTCTTACCGACTCCCCCCTTAGGGTGAGCGTTAGCAATGATAGACATAAGATATTCCTTCTATCCACAAAAGGTACTCTATGAGAACCTAACGGACACCCATCGGATACCCAAGGGATGTTTATTTATTCATTAATAACGCATCAACTTAAAAGAAGTCAAGTACAACCAGTATAATAAAACATCCTTAAAACACCCTGCAAACATCCAGAGGACACACTACAAACACCTTAAGGACACCCAATGGATACCTTATGGATATCCAATTGACACAAAGAAAATCGATGGCAATTTGATAGTGCCGACAATTCTATCATGCAAGGAGAAGGGGAAGCGTGCTGGCAAATCGCCGCCGTTGCATAATCCCCGCACCAGCCAGGGCTTTCCAGTGATTCTGTCCAGCAATTCTTGAATTCCTGTAATTTCCCCCAATATCTTTATTGCAATATTTTCTTACAAGCCCAATCAACGAAAGAAAACCTCACAAAAAGGACTATTTATGCCGTGGAGTCAGATGGTTGCAAGAGGATTTGGCATTGCAGACTGTATCTTTGCTGGTCATCCTATAGATAAACAGAATGCTAAGGCAGCGATTACCGCAGCTAAAGCAGCCGGAGCAAACTTTGAAGATTTTGAGAAAGAAATGGTCTGGCATATCTATAAGCAAGTGAAAGCACCTGGAATGCTTCAGGATCACATTGCCAAACAGGTTGCCACCGCTAAAAAGATGTGGTGATTGGACAGGCCGCTAATGCGGCCTTCTCTCCCTCGATGCATCAAATCCTTGCCAGCCTGGACGTTCAGGAAATTCTGTCCAACAGCTATGATTTGGTATCACCTGATACCAAATCATAGCTGTATTCATTGCCTTACGCCCCATTATCCATGCTTGATTAACCACATGATCGGTATCAATTGATATCAATCATGTGCCACTGACAGCATCCGGCAGTAAGAACTGTGTTCTGCTTTACCTCCGCCAGAACGCCCACCATGCTTGTTGTTTGCTCTGAAGTGCAGCTTTATCCTGAAGCAATTCAGCACTCACTGCCCCCTGAAGCATAGAAACGGCGTTTCTTGCGGCATCGCGACAGGAATCAATAAGTTCTATTTCGTTTGGTTTTCTGAGCAGAATAAATTGTGATACTTTTGCCTGAGTATCAAACGCATAAACCCGTAATTCAGACGAAGAAGTGAGACTCACAATATTATGCAACCGCATATAATTGGTGTAGTCATCGCCACCTGGATCACATGATTCATACAGATATTTCTGCATTAGAAATTGCGATGAAGAAAGGAAATCTATATAACGGTCAGTTTTTTTATCTATATCCCGCAGTCCCTGAGCTACTGCTTCTTTCCTTATTTCATGGCGGTGTGTTAATTTCAGTGTAATCAAGCCGCCAACAATGGTGATTAACGCGCCCAGACCGATTTTAACGGCACTGTCAGCTACATCCACCCACTCAAGCGCCATCTGCTATTCCTTCTCTTTCTGTGATGATTATGGTTGTCAGTATAAATCCCCCACGAATTGGACATACAGCGCTTTCCGTCCAGTTCTGCTGGCTGCGCTGGTTCTGTATTAACTACGTCCTTTCAGCAGCGCCACCGCCTCATCGCCAGGCATCTGGAACTGCACCCGGTGACGTGCCGCAACGTCCAGTGCGAACACTTTCGTATAGACCTCTGTCGAACTGATCGACTTGTGCCCCATCAGTGCCTGCAGCACCTTCAGCGGAATACCGGCGTAAAGCATGTGCATTGCGTAGCTGTGGCGGAACGTATGCGGAGTCACCGGTACCGAGAACGTCACGCCGTCGGCCGCCGCGCTATCCACCGCTTCGCTTAACCAGGTACGGACCGTGCGGTCGGTGATTTCCCAGATACGCGCCTTCTCTGTTCTCCCGGTGCGTTTGTTACGCCGCTCCAGCGGGATCTTCAACGTTGCCACCATCATCTGCAGTTGGCTGACGTACTGCGAATCGGACAGCGGCACCAGACGATGAGGCTGGCTACTGGCCGGCGCCCGTCCTGCGGTTCTGGCCGCTTTCTCCACACGCTGTTTGAGGGTCGCCAGCTGCACGAACGGGTAGGGCGGGGCCAGCGAAAAATCCCCCCGGGTCAGCGCCAGTGCTTCATTAATACGCGCACCCGTGTTCCAGAGTGTGGCTAGCAGCACCTTGCGGTGCAGATCGGGGACGTAGTGGAGCAGGGCGCTTACCTCAGGCGCCAGCAGGTATTTCGGCAGATCATCCTGCACCAGCGCCATCTGACGCAGCGCCAACGCCGTCGGGTAGTCGATAGCTACTGGCAGCGCCATGTTCTGAGCGGGAAACGGTTGTCCGGGCAGCGTGGGATAATTCATTGTGTCAGACGGATGTAGTACATTGCCTGGAATGAGTCCAGCGGGGAGATCGTCTCGCAGGTATGCAAGGGACGAGTTATGCCGTCTTTTTCGGCCGGTAGCTGCTGCTGTGGGAGCAAATCGTTAGGGATGGAAGAAGTTATATGCTGCATACAGTATGTGTTTTCCTAGTGTATCAAGTACAGGTTCAAAGCCGATTTTTTATTGATCTCTGCTCATCTGCAGACTTAGTGGCGTTAAAGTGATCCGTCAGAATTCTCACCTGAAGGGCTGTCATTCCTGCGCCGTCTCAAACTCTCTAAGAATTTATTAGATCGTCTATTTACCAAGACAAGCCTATGCCAGTTTTCCTTGTGCGAACTTCTTAGAGTGCCCAGTATCCCTTCCTTATTTTTATGATCCTCTGCATCCGGAAGTCCCGCTGCCCTGCGCAATTTTGCCGCCAGAATATAAGCGCGTATGCCAGTTTTGAGGCAAGCATGAGTAAGAGTGTCGGACACGGCAGGATGATGGAGTGAATCCTTCTCACGTTGAATACGCGAAGCGAGTAATGCTTGGTTAACTTCAAGCGAACGGAGCCGGAATAGTTCAGACACCGGCAATGTTCGCCAGTCCCCCTTGAGCAATGATATATCCAGTACAGGAATTGCATTTAATTCGTAGAATTGGTTAAGAGACATCCATTTCAAAGACATCCAGGACACAGCATAGCGCTCCAGCAGGAAGACCAGTTCAGTCGTGATATACTGACGTTCAGCCCTCGCTTTCTCAGCTGTAGCCCGCTTTTCCCGTTCACTCGTGAAATGATGCGTCAGGCCCACGCCCCCCAGGGCCGCACCAATCGACGCAACGGCCGTGATGATTTGTGGTGCCAGACTGGCGCTGTCCTTCACCACCTTCACGCCTTCAGTCGCAATAAACCAGTCAGCCATGTATGTTCCTTTTTAAGAAATCCCGCCAACATATTTTGTCAGGGCCTAGCAGCACCAGGTTGGTCGTGGTGGTGGTGGGGTACCATTCGACGCGTCAACCGAGCCAAATGTAAACAGCACATCTTCCAGCCCAACAGTGAGGTCAAATTTGATAGCGCCCTCGGGTGGCCCAGTAAACTCATCCAGCAACGATTCTTCCGTTCGCCACCCTGTGGGGCTACCAGGAAGCCACCGCCATGCCAGTTCAGCTCCATTTGAGTCCAGCAGAACAAACATTCCGGTACCGTAGCGATCTTTCGTCTGGAACAACCAGACATTTGTTATATCCTGGCTAATAAGGTCAACCATAATGCTATCGATGAGCATCTGTTCTCCTCTTAATAATCACTCACCGTAATCACCATCCATCACCACCGCTAACTCACCTGACTATCACGCAATTGATTTTTCCTGCCGTGATGTTTCTTACCTCGATAATTAGCAGCCTGATAACAACTTCACTAAATTACCGGATGGCGGTTTTCAGATGATCCGATTTCTTGCGTATTAACAACTTTCCGGAAGTGTAGCACGGTCACGCGATAAGCAAAGCGCTGTTTTTCGGCGTGCAGCGACCGTCACAGAACGGGGGAATAAACACAACATCTGGTAGCTAAAGCAGCTGAAAGAGACGCTACATCTTGTGTCATTGGGCCGCTGCGCGCCGGTGCATCTGAAGAAGATCCGAAACTACCTTTTTTCGGATCTCAGCGGAGAATAAGAAAATAAAACCAGAATACAACTGGACGTGTACGGGTTGAAGCCGTACCATTACGGAGTGGATACGTAAACTTACGTAATTAACCAGCCCATCACACAAGTGAGGTCCCTGTGGACATGAAAGATCAGCGAATTGAACTGCGCCTCCCTCAGCAGCAGCTGGAGGAACTGGACAATTTCATTAACGACATTGACAGCCAGTATAAGCCGTCCCGTTCCGATGTGCTGAGATCGTTTATTGCACAGGGGGTTCGTGGCAAATTTACCCCGGCCGGTCAGGAAGCCGAAATGTTTCCCCTGGCTGCACGCCTGAACCTCTTTTTCCAGATCTGCCAGCAACAGCAGATGCAGTACGCAATGAACAATAAGCATCCTCCTGTACTGGGTCATCACCGCAGGTCAGACAGCAAGATTACGGCGGAAGCACTGGTTCGTCAGGTCTATCTGCAGCGTATGTTCTGGTTCTTTGAACTGGATAAAAGCAGCCTGGCGGCAATTCACGGGGACCTTACCAGTGATGAGGTGCTTTCGCTGATGCAACCGGAACCCAGCGAGGACATCAGCAAGGATGTGAACCAGGTGGCACAGACACTTGCTATGTTTAACAAAATCAATGAAGTACGTAAAAATGCTGAACAGGACAGTCATTACACGGATGTTCAGAAAAACCTCAGCGTCCTGGATCATTATGTCGAACGCCATCGCATCCCTCTGCGTTTTGCCGGTTACCCGGAAAGCTGGAAACGGCACAATCAGGTCGCTGCCTTGATACAGTGGATTGAAGAGGGGAAGGCCGGAAATTATCAGTGTGACGGTTACGGTGGCCGTATCTTCGTCAGAGCGAATGATGATGCGGATGTGGGCCGTCAGTACGGCATTATGCTGCAGGTCTATCAGGACATCGTGGGGGAACACAGGAAGCTTGATCTTGATAGCCTGATCACGATGGCACAGGACCGCCGCCTCGATTTTACCGCGCAGTTCTGATGCCGGACGGCTATCTGCCATGACAGAGGTCATCCCCACCGGGATGACCTTTTTTATTGTGTCAGGCGGTGAATGACCAGCGGATCATGTTCATGATGAGCTGATAGTGATTTGCCTGACTGGCTGCCAGCCGCAGTCCTTCTGCCCAGCATTCATCCGAGAATTTCAGTGCTTCTTCCCCGGCGCGTTGCTCGGGCGCCCGACTCCCCAGCCAGCGGGCCTCGATGTCCTGACGTGTTCGCTTCATTACGTTTACCTCATGTGGTGAATGACCTCCTGATCCTGCTGTCACGACGCCGTTTTTGCAGCCTCCTATTTTCTTCGGGCAACACCTTTTAACTCCTCTCCGTGAAACGGTTGTCTTCCGGCTCTGGTATTTTTCGGTTCTCAGCAGGAAAAATGAAGAACCGTACGAAATGACATCGCAATAAATGACATCATGTCATTTATTAGAATGAATAAATTCTTGATGATTGAATCAAATAATATAAATTCATATAAACAGAATCCTACCTCTGAAACACCACCTATGACAGGAGCGACCATGCTGAGCCAGCTGACCCTGCGCTTTCACAAAAAACTCATCGAGGCACTGAAAATGCGTGCCGGCCACGAAAACACCTCGGTGAACGCCCTCGCAGAACGTTTTCTCGACAGCGCGCTGAAAACCGCCGCCCCGGAGGACAGCTATCTGGCGCTGCTCGCCGATCGCGATGAAGCCATCCGCGGGATGTACCGCAAAATTATGCTCGGCCAGACCTTCGGCCTGGCGCCGGTCACCCGTGACGAACTGCGGCTGCTGCTCGGACTGGCCCAGGAAGGCTGTGTCCACGGCCGCAACCGGCTGGTCACCCGCCCGGCCCTGCAGATGCTGCTCGACATCACCGGGGAACTGCTGGCCTGGCAGGCGGAGCAGGGGATGCCTATCGATCTGCCGTACCTGCAGGGAATTTTTCACCTGCAGGGAACGGCGCCAGCCACCGAATACGCGGACTTTCTCGCGACGCTGCGCCAGCGCCCGATCATCGACCAGGGCTATGCCGAACGGCTGCTGCGCCCGCTGGCGTCACAGTGCTTCGATCTGCGCACCTTCCCGGATGAGGCCCTGGCGCAGATCTTCACCCTGCCACGCCTGCAGGCGCTGTTTCCGCTGGCGCTGCGGGGTGAGCCCTGGAGTGAGGCGGATGCACGCCAGCTGGCGGAGGCCACCCGCCCCGTGATCCCGGCGGTCCGGGAGACAATAGAGGCAGGCACGCTGCGGTTCGATATTCAGGTGGACGGACAGGCGATAGCGTCACGGCCCGGCGGCTGGTATGAGGTTCCGCGCCTGCACCTGCTGATCACCGGTCAGGACTTTGTCGTGCCGTTCGGCTGGACTCATTTCTCGGAGCTGCTGGGCCTGTTCACCCTGTATGCCCGCCATCCGGACGCACTCGCGCATGGCCACCACGGCGAGCACGTGATGTTCTCGCCGCCGGGTAACGCCTCAAAGGACGGTTTTTTTGGCCTCGACGGATTACGTATTTTCCTGCCGCCGGAGGACTTTGCGACGCTGGTCCGTGAGCTGGTCGCGCGCTGCAGTGAAGGGACGCTGGCCGATGCACTGAACGGCCTGCGCGGCCTGTACGGAGATCTGTAACCATGAGCCAGACAGCGGAACAACAACCATCCGGAAAGCACCCCGATCGGGCCGTCAGCACGGCGGAAGAAGACTGCTATGGGTTCACGCACATTGCCACCGAGTTAGCCCGTGCCATTCAGGGGATCGGCCGGGAGGGCAGTGCCGTGATCGGTATCGAAGGCGCCTGGGGAACGGGGAAAACCAGCCTCCTGAATCTGCTGCGTATCGCACTGGAGGCACAGAAAGAAGACCGGACGTATGTGCTGAGCATCTCCCCCTGGCTTGACGGCAGCGATACGCCACTGGTGGCGTCACTCCTGCTGCCGGTCGCCGGCATCATTGCCCGGGAAGAAGAAAGCCGGCTTTCGGCCGTAGAACGGGCGAACCTCAAAGAGAAAAACGCGCTGACCGGCACCGCCCGTACGCTCATGGACTATACCCGGGCCACGGCCCGGCGGCTGGCGCCGCTCGCGCAGCTTGCCGCCGTGGTTCCCGGTATCCCCGATGCCAGCGGTGGCCTGAAAGCCGTAGCCGATTCGGACTGGCTGAAAGAAAAAGAAAAAACCACGGCAGAAATGCGTGCCGGCATTGCAGAGAAAATCGCAGAACTGGATCTGAGCTTCATTATCCTGCTGGACGATCTCGATCGTCTTGAACCGGCCCAGGCCGTGGAGGTGATCCGCCTGGTGAAGTCGGTCGCGGATTTTCCCCGCTTCCGCTACCTGCTCTGCTATGACAAAGCGGTGCTGGCAGAAGCCATCAGCCAGGGGCTGGGCGTGGCCGACGGCAGCCTGTATCTGCAGAAAATCGTGCAGATTTCCTTCGGGCTGCCGCGACCGGAGGCCTTTGTGCTGCGCCGGCAATTTCTGGAGGAGGCCATCCGGTTATACACGTCGGTGAACGGGCATACGCCAGGGACCAGTGTGCAGGCGGCCCTGACGAGCGTCGCCGACATTTATGGGGCCGCACTGAAAACCCCCAGGGAGGTCCGGATGGTCATTAATGCGCTGGCCTTCCGCTATGCGGGTCTGCGGGACTATGTCTCTTTCCCGGATCTGTGCTTCCTGCAGCTGCTCCGCACCACGAATGCCGGACTGTATGACTGGGTGGAAGCCTACCTGTCCGAACGGGCGGTGGTGGAGTCGGGTGAAGGGCATATCAGTGAACAAGAGCAGGAAGTACTGACTGAAAGCCTGCTGACTCACCTGTCGCCGTATTTTCCTGGCGAAGCACATACCGTCGATGCGCTGAGCCAGTGGGTCCCGGGGATCTCTGGCGGGGCGACGGACCAAGCCATCCATCTGTTCAGAACTGACAGCGAACAGGAAAAAGTTATGCTGACCGCCGGAAAACGGCTGGGCAGCCAGGCCTACTGGCGCTACTATTTCGCCTTCTCCGCCCCGCAGAACATCCTGCAGCCGGCGATTTTTGACCACATCTTCGAAGTGGCCGGCCATCCCCGAAAGCAGCAGGAACTGGCTGAACTGTTGCTCGGGTATATCCAGCGCCAGAACCTGTCTTCACGGACCTGGTTTGAGCACATTCTGAGCCAGCTGACTGTGCCGCTCATCGCCTCACGGACTCCCGGTGAATGCCGGGGTTTGCTCCGGTTCTTTCTGGACTACGGTGATGAAATACTGAAACGCTATCAGACGGAGGATCCGCGGTTTGAGCTGTATGATCTCGACACCTACAGCGTCGCTGACCGGCTCATCTTCCGGCTGTTACGGGATAACACGGACGGTACCCGGGTCTTCCTGACAGAGCAGGCCCGGGACGGCCGGGCCTGGTACTGGATGGCAGAATATGTGCGTCACCTGCTGTGGCAACACGGGATGGCCGGGGACGAGTCAAAAGATGATCAGGAAGAGTGGATGGCTCCGGACACATTAGAGACGTTTCGGGACGCGCTGGGGGCCAGGCTGAACAGTACCGCCATTACCGATACGCTGCCGGCGTTCCCCCTGCTGAACAGGTATATATGGGCATGGTGTGACATCAGCGGGCTGGACGCCGTCCGGGAATGGGTGACCGTTCAGAGTCAGGAGGATGAGACTTTTCTGCAGTTGCTTCTGCAGCTGCGGGATCATCGCACTCGTTCAGTACAGGGGCATTACCGCACCCTGAAACTGGGCAGCATGACCGACATTCTGGGGGACATGGCGCAGATTCAAGCCCGTATCAGGCTTATCAAAAAGACCGGGCAGTATGCCGAACAGGTTGCCCTGGTCGAGCGGGCTATTGCGGGAACCCGGGGATCGCTAAGGCCCTGACAGGGCCTTAGGCATGCTCAGTGGATCAGCGTTATCCGGATGCTGACCATCACGAAGATGCGATCTGCCCGACGGGAGGCGAGCATTATCCCGTAAGGTGAAACCCGCGTGTGACAGGAGGAAGAACAGGCGCTGCGGAGGATACTGTCTGTCCTGTCCAGCGTCTGAGCGCCACCTCAGTTTCTGCTTCCACACTTCCCTTTGACGTCGCACACGAAAAAATGCCGTACCGGTTATCTCCAGGGATCATGTCCCGGTGTATCCTGAGTCTGACTGAGAATACGGATAATAGTGATCACCGATGCGGATGGCACAAAATAGATCATGTGTTGTGCCACCGGTAGTGAGCAGATATCCTCGCCCAGCTCCGGACGCCGTGTTCCGATGTCATGGGTGGCCAGCACATCAAACACTGCTGCAATCCGGTCGACATACTCATCTGCCTGACCAACGCCAAACTGCCTGAAGCTGTATTCCCAGATAGCGACAAGATCCTCTTCTGCCTTAGGGGTCAGCTCTATTTCTTTCATTTTGCCACCCTGGCTCTGACATGTTTCAGAAAGGCATCCTTGTTCCACGGTTTTGGATCACCGCTGCTGATCCCTTCGGCCAGCGCATCGCGCAACCTTTGCAGATGTGATTCTGCTTGCTTTTCACGCAGCAAACGCAGTGCATCACGCATGACTTCGCTTTGCGTCCGGTAATCCCCCGCTTTTACTAATGCATCGATAAACTCTCGCAGTTCATCACCGACATCAACCGTCATCGTACGCGCCATGCTGCCTCCCAATGAGCATGTAAGATTTGTTCTTACATCAGTATATTCCCTTTCCACCCTGACTTCCATTACACCGCTCAGATACGAAACTTCTGCCATATGGTCGAAGGATCCGACTTAGACAATTTTCGGATCTGCGGAAGAGAAAAAGCGAATTGGTGTGATAAAAGCAATAAACCATTAGCACTGTGCAAAATAATGCATTAATGCCATCAGAGATAAAATAACCGCAAATAGATACAGAAACAGCAAACATAAAAATAAAGCAAAAACGCTTTACAGCCACTGTAAAGCGGATATGCTACACAGATAAGTAAAGCAATACTGCTTTACATTAAATCCCCGTAAGAGGAACACCACTATGCCGTTAGCCATGATGAACGCTCGCCTCGACGCGGAGCTGAAAAAACGCGTCGATCCCATCGTCCAGAAGCTGGGATATTCAACCACCCAGATTGTTACCGGACTCTATCAGTTTATCGACCAGCATGGGCGCCTGCCGTTTGTAATCGAAAACCGGGTTTACCGCCCGGAAGAGTCGCTGGAGAATACACTATACGGTCTGCTGGCTGCGCGGCCCCGGCTCGCAGAGGCCGCCCTGTTGATAAACGAAGACAGGTTGACCGAAGAGGCCCGCCTGCAACACTGTCAGGCACTGGCCGTCGAGATCAGCATGATCAAAAGTGATATGCGCCTGTACGACACCACTGGACGCGCTGGCGAACACCTTCAGCACTACGTGCAGTCTTCGCTCGGCGAGGCCTACCTGGCACTGATCCTCTGCCACAACATTCTGGAAGATGATCCGAACAACTATGGAAAAACTTTGTTCCTGAAAAAAGAGAAAGTCTTTGCTGAAAGTCTGGCGAGGGCTGAAAAACGGATGATCGAGATGGGCCTTCATCAGGCCGGGGCGGTGATCACCTCAACGGTACATCAAGGCACGTACTGTACGGTCGAGGTGTACCGTCCGGAGGAATATCAGTATGGCGCCTGGCAGGTTCGCGTCATGCTGAAACCTGGCCGCAAAGAAAAGTCCTTGCCAGAGACGCTTAACTGGCAGGGCTTTACGTTCCCGAAAATACCGGAGCGGATTTTTAATGTGGCCAGTCCATACAGTGTACCGGTGAGCGGGGAGCACGGCATCGAGATCGGCTTTCAGTTCGTGGAAGGGTATACATTCTTCCACCTGTACTCGAACGGCACCCCTGAGGAAGAGAACACCATTAATATCGATGAGGTCGCGGGGAGGATCGGGGATTATCTCGACAGCAAACTGGCCGTATATCTGCAAGCATAAGTCGGGGAGCCCGGTTCGGGAGGGAGCCTGAAGGGCCACTCCCATGCTCAGGGAGAACCGGGCCACGCACCTCTATGTCACCGTGTTCTAGGGGGGGGAGGGGGCAAAAAACTGAAAAACGTATTTGCTACCCTGCCCCTCAACGGGACAAAATAGAGACGTCTGATACAATCTCAATAGCACTTTTTGTTAAAACTCGGCTGGTATTACTATGCTAATATGCCATTATTGGTGTTTTTGCGCTTTACAAAGCAGGAATTTACCGATAAGATAACCCTACAGCATTACGCCACCCCGTGTTTTTCCCCAGAGATGTAACTTTCCAGCAGGAATGACAATCGTCATTCAGGTATGGATTTTTGCTGTCTTTTTTCAGGGAAAACGCGGAGACGGACTTAAAATCAGTACAGCAATGAGGAGGATGTAAATGAATACGTCATAGCAGAACCGAAGAAACAGCATTACGTACGGTATCAACAGCGTTCACATGAGTGAGGCGCGGGGTGCCTTTTATCTGAAAAAAGAGGTCAAGAAGATGCTCATCATTAACACATCAGTGTTAACACTAACCTGCCCAGGAGGGTATTATGAAAGATTTGTTCGACACCGAGGGAACGGTTCTATTCCCATTCCAGACTGAAATCACTTTTGTCTGGGCGATTTACGCCACCGCTAAAAATCTTTCCGTCAGTGCCTGGGGGCACTTCGGACAGAAGCAATACAGGAGCGCCAGTCTTTGCTTCCTGCTTCTTATGGCTTACGTGGGGCTTGCTGCTGCGGTGGTCTGGGTTTTGGTGCCCTGGCTGAAGGCCTTTTTCCTGGCGAAATTTGCACTTTCGCCATTCTGGTTCGCGCCAGTCAAGAGCGGGCTGCTCTGGGGTATCGGTAAGATGGTTGCACCCATCTGCCGAAAGTTTACTCTAATCAAGTAAGAGCCGCAACGCTACACGACCCGAGGATGAATGTCAACAGATATTCATCCTCACCTTTCCGGCGGAGGTCCCTGTGGCCCCTGCCGCTTTCGCGTGGGCGTTTCCCGGCAAACTGCATCATTGCCGGGATGGCCCGCAGGAACGGACATCGCCCTTTTCCGGTGACCCGCAGACTGGAGGTGCACCTAAACGGTAAACCGCGGCCCTGTCCGGAAACGGGCATCATCAGCCAGCATTCTCTCCACCAGTGAAAAATCATTTTCTCCGCAGAACACGTACTGCTCGGCATACTCCACCTGCAGGGCGTTGTAATGCATTACATTTTCAGCAGAAAGCGGCATAAGAAGATAGTCCGTATACCTGTTGAGATGGTCGAGTAAAGCCAACGGACGGATGTGACGCGGGATCAGGTGAGGCGCTTTGGCGCGAACGTTCTCGAGATCCTGCTTCTGGCGAATTTTCAGTTCACGGATAGACGGGCAAAGCATGGCCAGCATCAGCGTCGATGACAGGGGCAGATAGATTTGAATGCCGGGCACGGCCAGACCGATATTGCCGTACGGCCCGAAGTCGTTGCTGTTCTTCAGTACCACCGGATTATCTGACACGAAGAACGGATGTTCCGGCTTCGTTTCCATCAGGTACCAGTCCTTACTCAGCAGGTGATCAATATGTGATACCTGCTGGACCAGCTGGCGCAGAAAAACATCTCGGTGATCTCCCTCGGGCGATATCCCCAGGGTTTCTCCCGCCTGCTCCTCAGTCGCGCCTATTGCCACCATCTTATTAACGAGCACTGAAATCATGCCTGAAATCCGCGCCAGCTCGCCGAAGGTCCGGGCGCGCTGCACGGCAACAAACACGGCCAGCTTGTAGCGATCGTCTTGCGTCAGCTCGCGAATGTCCTTATGCCTCAGAAGGTCAGCAATGACCGGTGCGGCTTCATGCTCGTAAATCCCCAGCAGCGGCTCGAGACTGGGCCGTTCAGGGTGATCATCGAGGTTGTAGAATGTATTCCGGACGGTCGCGTCATCCGGCGTGGTGGCATAAGCGCGCCCGGCGGCCTTATCGAAAGCGTATAAACGCAGGCGCTTTCCCTTGACCGGCGTACTGAAGTGCTTCAGTAAAAAACGGGGAACCGTGTGCTGCCTGACCACGTCGGTCTGCAGATTGAGTCGTTCAGCCATGAAAATATGCCCTTAATCAGAAAAAAAGCCGCAAAGGCGGCTTTTACTTTTCAACGTATGTTCCTGTGCCATCAGGAAAGGGTGATGGACGCTGTCAAAAATCGCAACTGACCTGCACGTCGATAATCAGGAGCCAAACTTCTGCTCATGCATATCGCAATACTTTCCCGGGAACGCCGGTCTTTCACAGATACCTTGAAACCCGCACTTTTCAACGCTCATAGGCTTCAGCTCATTCTCATAGATCCAGCGCTGTTTAGCGGTCAGGCTTTCCAGCCCCTGAGCCTTAATCTGGCGATAAACCCCCGCATAAGAGGCATTGCTGTCCCAGGTATCTTCGCATTCCGCAAGTCTGAACATGATTTCGGCAAAGGACAGTTTGCTCGACTCACGCATGAAAAAATTATCTGTCATTTTTTCTCTCTTATCCTGTTTGCTCATTTTAGGATAACGGCGGGTCATTATCTGTATCACAGCGCAACCAGGAAGATGTCCATTCCATCTTTTTCAGATCTGTGTGACAGAAAGTAGAGAATAATATGATTATGTAATTTTTCACACAAATCATATGTGATGTGATGTTTATCATTTTTAGGAAAATGATACCTGATATGATATTCACTCAATCTCACACAAATCACTTGCAGTATGATTTTCAACTAAATTGATACAATCAGATGGAGCGTGCAGAATGGATCAGGAAATGAATTTTTCACTCAGCTATGAGCAACTGACCCGGTTCGCGGAACAACGCATCCGGGAATGCGAGCTGGACAGCCACGGCGCTAAATACCTCATGGAATCAGCCCGGGCCGGCGCCGTTCTGAGTTTCTGGTATGAACTGGCCATTAATGGCTATGTCTCAATGAATGCCATAAACAGAAAAGAGCTCATAGACGCCGATCATCAGCGTCTCAGAAAACTTATCTGGCCGGAGGCTGAGAAGGAATGACACAGACTCGCCGGCCGTCGCCGCTGCAGCGCAATATTCTGATCCTGCTGGCTGGGCTTGCACAGCGTGGGACCACCCGGGTTCGTACCCGCGACCTCGAGCAGATGCTTGAACGCGGCGGGGACCGCCCGGTTTACGGCAACAATCTGCGTGGCTCCTGCCGCCGGATGGAAAGCGCCGGCTGGCTGCGCACCCTGCGCGCGGCAAACCTGCAGTTGGTTGTCGAACTGACGAACACCGGTCTGGCACTGGCGCTGCCGTTGCTGCGTGAAGAACAGGCGCGCGTCCTGGCCGAACAGCGCGCGACGGACGTTGTGGTGCTGCCCCTGGTCCCGTCCTCCCCGACACAGGCAGACGGCGCGACCACCGCCGACCGACCGGTCCGGCTTGACACCGTCTGGCACCTGGCCTGCCGGGGCGATTACGTCATCCGGCTTGACGGCACCATCTGCCTGCAGCTGTGGAATACAGACGGACTTCTGACCCGACTTGCCGGCGATCCCCTGCAGGTGGCCCAGTGGCTACAGGCCTGTCACGATGCTGGCATTGATATTCGTCTGCAGATCAACGACAGCCACACGCCGGAAGAGGGTGCTGTTCGCGACTGTGTACCGGCCGACCAAACGGACACCTGGTATCGCCAGCTGGAGGCAGAGATGCAGGCGCTGGGCATCACCGGTCTGACCGAAGCGATGCGACAGTCCGTCGTATCTCCTGAAGACAGTATCCGGTCGCTACCGGCCCCGGCGCGATTACTGCACGTTCTGCGGGAGCATGAAGAGGCGTGGGCGCTAACGGCGGACGGCTATGAAAAAGACACGGAAGCGGCGCTGGCTGAGCGACTGGTCCGCGCCGGGTTCACCCCCGCGCAGGCGACTGAGTTTCAGCAGCACCGCATCCGCTGGCCACTGATGAGTCAGGAAGAAGCTGACCGGCGCGATCTGAACACCCTGCTGGATGAACTGGAACAGCGTCAGTTGTTCTGCAAACGTGACCCGCTGATTGATCTCGTCTTTTCCCCTGTCCGAAAAGTCAGCGAGAGCTGGACTGAACGTCTGCAGTGGCTCTTATCAACGGACGGATTCGGACTATACAGCCCGCTCTCGCGTGAAGCAGCTGAACGGACACTGAATCATCTGGCGGTTTACGTGGGAAAAGATGCCGCAGAGCAGCTGGCCACCCACGTAACGTGGGGAGTGAATGAACCGCCGGAAAAGCCCTGAGCCTGTCTTGCGGGACCGGCACTATTCATCTTATCGCCAGCTGCAGCAAGAGTAAGTCGTTGCCGGCTGCGGAGAATACCTTTCCCTGTGAAATGAATGACCCGGTAGCAGCGACAGAGACATGGAGCAGAAGGATTCGCGCGGCAGCGGGGCAAATCGTCACGGGCAAACTCTACAAAGGACTACACTGGCAGCGCGCCCGGGACATTGCTCACCGGCATTCTGCCGTCGAGTTATGGGCCGTATCTGCCGGGCTGGGACTGCGTCACGACGCCGATCCCGCGGTACCCTACGAATGCACCTTTCACGCCCTGCCGTATGCGCCTGCAGAGCACTGGCGCTATCTGACGGCAAAGCCGCCCTTACCTGGACGTTGCCCGACGCTGGCGGAGCTGATGCAGAAGTGTCCTCAGGACCAGTTTGTCTTTGCCGTTTCGCCTGTGTATCTCGAGGCGATTGAGGAAGATATCCTTGCCGGCTTACCGGCACTGAAGAATGCAGACCGGCAGCTGAAAATTGCCACTTCAAAAGCCTACAGCGGCGCACTGTGTCGATGGGTCACGTGCAGTCATGCCGGTATGCTGCAAACACTCCGAACAAACTTTACGGCGCTAAATATCAGTCTCGCTGGCAGTCTTGTAGACGATATGGTTGCCGCTAACAACAATCCCTCAAAAGGGTTACCTCATGTTTAAAACTGTTTTCTATCCGGCCTGCGCTGCGGTCCTGATGGTCTTACTAACCGGGAATGCCAGTGCAGATATTCAGGGACGGGTCATCAGAGTGCTCGACGGCGACACGATTGAAGTTCTGCAGGTCACCAATGAGCGTAGCCGGGTAAGACTGGATGGTATTGATGCACCAGAAAAAAAACAGGCCTTTGGCCAGCGTTCCCGTCAGTTCCTGAACGACCAGGTAGGACAACTGATAGTAGTAGTCACCGGTGATAAGACTGACCGTTATGGACGAATTCTGGGTACTGTCTGGCTGGAAGACCAGGACGTCAATGCGATGCAAGTCGCCAATGGGATGGCATGGGCGTACCGTTATCATGGGAAAGCCAGTAATAGTGAATATTTAGTGGTGGAATCAACAGCCCGTTCGTTGAAAAAGGGGTCAGTTTGGATATCGAAAATTATTGTACGTTAAGGTTGTTTTTTGACCTCTCCACTTTAGCCGGCCTCAGCCGACGAAGCGCCGGATCGCGGATCCAGTCGAGCATAAACAGCGTTCGTTCAATATGGCCAATTTCCCTCAATGCTTTGGCAAATCCGTTTTAGTACGCTCCACGACATCAATCGCAGGGATTATCACGTTGTTCTTCCGGAGCCAGACCAGCAGTTCTTCCGCCAAGAGAATACCTTTATCGGTACGCGTCGCCATCGGCAGCAGGTGTGTAATACAGTTCTGCTGTATTTTGCCGGTGAACGCTTTTACGCCAAGATATCCAAACTGCCCCCCTGCATGCCCGCCATCCGGACGCTCTCGCCCATGGCCATCACGGCGAGCACGTGATGTTCTCACCGCCGGGCAACGCCGCAAAGGACGGCTTTTTGGGCCTCGACGGGCTGCGGATCTTCCTGCCACCGGAGGAGTTCGACACGCAGGTCCGTGAGCTGGTTGCCCGCTGCAGTGAAGGGATGCTGGCTGATGCGCTGAGTGGCCTGCGCGGCCTGTACGGCGATCTCTGACAGGTTGCGTACTGCGGTGGTGCTTTCCGGCTCACCGGGGGCGGGAGCCCACACACTGCGCAATCAGGCCCGTGTCGACCGCGAAACGCTGCGGGAAATTCAGCCGGCAGGAGCACGGAGAAATCACAGCGCTCATGAGCCACTTTGTCCGGGCATGAGATGGAATGCCCGGCGGGATTTACCATCAGGAATGAGCCCGCCGGCGAGCCCTGAACCTAACAGGGACGTATGGGCTTTTCCTGGGCCGTTCATTCACCGGGGATGCGTACCGGTCCTTTGCTGCACGCCTCCCGGGCGGCATTCATGGCGTAATCGAGGCTCTTGCCCGAGGGGGATCCCGCGCCTGGTCATGCCGTATTCCCGGTCCCTCCCGGTGTACGAGGCGGTACCCGTATTCATCCGTCGCACTTATCTGCACCGGACATTGCACGGAAGGCGACCACAGCAAGGCTCCCTGCTCACGTCGTACACCTGCGGGATACAACATTTGAAATACGGAATATATAAAAATAGACAATATGATAAATAACACCCTGCCAAAATCACACCGTGATTACATTATCAATCATCAAATACAACTTAATATCAATGTTATTCTAACTCGATAAAATATATCTCCTTGATTTTAAACGCTTAACATTTCAGTATGATAGTTATTATCATTCAATAGCCATTGTCCATTTGTGTGTCTAATTATATCCTGCAGATGTATTGTATTCCGACAATGGGGTAAGGCAATATACTGAGACCTAAACACACAACAGACCCCAGTATGAAATATTCAAATCGGGATAAATATGGGTATATAAATGACGAAATACAATGTCATGGAATCAACCCGGCTTATTGGTGGGTGTATTGAAAAATCTCAGGATTCATATTTTACCTTACGGAAAAAAAATCAGAGATTTGAACTGAATAAAAATCATAAGATAGCTTTTTTGAAACGCGGAACGATATCACTGTATCATGCCACAACCCACAAAGTTATTTTAATCATTGAAGGGCCTGGCATTATTGGTATCGAGCAGTTATTTAAAAACGAGCAGCCTTATTATTTTCGCTGCGAACAGGATTGTGAAATAGTCTTAATAAGTGAAGATTCTTTCATTAATCTATTAACCTATTTTAATTACTGGGAGCACACTGCGAATTTATTGTGCAATCATCTTGGTTTATTTTTCAATCGGGAAGAATTGTTAAACCATAAAAGTAATAAAGATATTGTGAGAGAACACCTTAAATTATTGTGGGTGCAGGATGAATCGTTCAGAATAAAAACGTCGATATACAAATTTATCATTTCAAGACATAAAATATCACGCAGCTCACTCCATAACATCATAGGACAACTCACCGATGAAAACATAGTTAAAACTCAAAGAGGTAAGCTTATCTGGATGAATGTCGACGATTCATCCGTTCACGAAAAATCAAAGCACGCATAACTCCACCTTTAACAGAATAAAACTTACGGCCTGTAAGTTAATACTGACATTACTAAAAATGGTAAAATCGATGAATCATTCATTCTATGACCGAAGTCTGTCTCAATCTAACACGCCATCCGGAATATGGCGACCGCCGTCAAAGTTAACCCGAACATCGTTATTCATCAGGATGGCGCTGTCGGCATCGCTTTTTTTCACCGGCATCAGTCATTCACTGGCAACAACCATACAAACCAGTACCGTCTGGGGGCAGCCCGTTGCCAATATCACGGATGGCTTAGTGCTGAATTCGACCCTTGAGGTCGATTCAGGCGCGGGGGTCGTCAATATCACCAGTCCGAGTGGCGATGCGATCACGATGAACGCGGGGGGCCTGTGGATGAATGGCGGCACCCTTGATACACAGGGAGGGGCATTAACAATCACGGCTGGAACCATACAATTGGGTGGGTCGCAGTTCGGTGGTTTATCATCAAACCAAATAGTCGGACTGGGTGGGAAAATAACGGTCGGCGATGTTATCGCGCAGGGACAAGCATTAACATTTCAACTCCTTGACCCCACGTCATCATTTTCATCGGCAAACCTGGACATAGAGACTGCAGATTATGTACATTTTCAATCAGCGGGTGCATTTACAGTTGCCCACGATTATTTAATTCCCAATCATGGCTCCATGGTAGTAACTAATAATGATAGCGCATTGACCGTGGGCGGTAATTTTAATGCGAATCTCACCAGGTTTCAGGCAGCAGAGTCGCTGTTTCACGTGAGCGGCGATGTGATATTGCGTCTGAAGCAAACCATTTCAGATATTAATGACGTTTACACAGAATGTATTATCACAAGCGCTGACTTTTTTACGGGGGGGGATTTTACCCTGCTGGGCGATAGCGTAGGAAATACATCACTGCAAATCATGAACGGGGATGCAAATCATCAGGTAACTGTCTCCGGTGATTTTAATCTTGATTCTAAGGATGCCCACAACAACATGACGACCATACTGGCGCACAATACGATGTTGAATGTCGGTGGTGATATTAATATACACAGCATCTCCGGGGGGGTGAATAAAGTCTACATCGGTGACCATATGTATGGCCCACCCACGAGCATTACGGCGAAACATATCACTATGAGCGGGCAGGGGGATAATGAAATTATCTTCAATAACAAAATGGATGCGGATAAACCTGGTACGCCTGGTTATCTTTTCAGTCTGCCCATAGAAGGGGATGGTCGTGTTATTCAGCAATCGGGCCATACCACACTGAGCTCTGCAGGTAACACCTATAACCAGGGGACGACAATTCAGGGGGGGCTTTTGTCCGTAACGGATGACCGGGCGCTGGGGGCAGGTGATGTGGACATCACGACCGATGGGACAGATGCGGGGATCACCCAGGGGCTGGATATTAACTATACCGGGGATTTCACTCATCTTCTGACCGGGACCGGCTGGACGACCGTATCGGGTGACGTCACCCTCGAATCCGATAACCAGTCGTATGCCGGGAACTGGAATGTCACGGGGACTGGCCGCGTCGACAACAGCGCCACCTCAACAGACGGATTTGGGCTGGGGAAAATTAATATTTCACTGTCCGGCCTTTTTAAGGCCGAGACACAGGGCGCGTTTACGTTCAGTAACCTGCTCACCGGTGACGGCACACTGCAGGCAGACAACCAGTCTGCTGCCTTTGACTTCTCGACAGCGGTCGGCGATCGTTTTCAGGGTACCGTCGCGGTCAGTAATAACACATTTGATCTCGAGGGTGCGAATACCCTCGCGTTAACCCATGCTCGCCTGGATATTGGCAACGGAAACGTCACCACGGTGGGGACGGGGGTTCAGCATATCGGAGCGCTCTCGTTTGATGGCGGTACCCTGGTATTGGGGGATGTTTCTCCGGGAACGTTACATCATGATAAAACGATTGAGACGCTTAACGATCTTGATCTGACGGGGACAGGGCGTATTCAGCTATCGAACAATGATGCTGTTATCAATACGCTCCCCGGTTCCACGGGGCAACCCAGCGCGTTACCCCTTCTGCAGCAGGATGATGCAGGGGTTTTAGTGACGCTCGCCACCAGTCAGGGGACGGTACAAGGGGATGCCGGAAACCTGTCTCTGATTGATAATAATGGCAATGCGCTTTCCAGTGCCCTGGTTTCCGCCATATCGCAAAATGGTCAGACGGTGGCAAACGGTACTTATGATTACCGACTAACAAGTAACAAGGGGACCGGGCTGTATATTAACTACGGTCTGACACACGTGGATCTTCTGACACATGGTAGCAATGCCTTAACCCTCTCTGCCAACGGTGGAACCGGTAGCGATGCGGACCTGAGTGCACGTGTTACCGGCGCCGGTGATGTAATCATTAATACCGACACGGCCCTTTCACTCTCCAACAGTCAAAACGATTATACCGGCCAGACGGATGTGGCAGCGGGTACGCTGAAAATGGGGAATAGCGATGTGTTAGGTCAGACATCGCGGCTGCATCTGGGCGGGAGCGCTCAGCTGGATCTGGATCAGTATAGCCAGTCACTGTCGACTATCGAGACAGATACCGGGAGTCTGATAGATCTCAATTCTGGAACTCTGTCCGTCCAGAACGGCGTGATCGCCGGGGATATTACAGGATCAGGAAATATTAATGTGAAAGACACCGTCACGCTCAGCGGTAATAACGCCGGGATGGTGGGGATGATAGGAACCGAGGTAAACGGTAATCTCCGGGTGCTTTCTGGCCAGTCGCTGGGGAGGGGGATCCTCATAAACCAGGGGACGACATACCTCGGCCAAGATGGTGATACCCCGACGGTGTATTCCACAGGCGATGTGACAAACATCGGGAAGATAGTCATTGGTCATAATGACGCTTCCGGAAGCCCCGTCGCGGGCTCCACGCTGATGGTTAATGGCAACTACAACGGTAGACCGAATAGCCAGCTTATTTTCAACACGGTGTTAGGAAATGATCAATCGGTCACAGATAAAATGGTGGTCACGGGGGACACATTAGGCTCCACACGTGTCAGCGTAACCAATGCGGGCGGTAAAGGGGACGCGGCTTTGAACGGTATTGAGCTGATCCACGTAGGAGGCCAGTCCACTGGGACCTTCGTTCAGGATGGACGAATTGTTGCCGGTGCCTATGATTACTCGCTGGTACGAGGAACCGGCAATAACAGCGGTAACTGGTATCTGACCAGCCAGGCACCTGTGACGCCGGTCCACGTCATCCGCCCGGAAGCAGGGAGCTATACTGCCAACATGGCAGCAGCCAATACCTTATTTAATACACGGTTACATGATCGCTTAGGGGAAACGCAGTACATTGATGCGCTGACCGGTGAAAGAAAAGTGACCAGTTTGTGGTTACGTCAGACAGGAGAACACAACCGGTGGCATGATGACAGCGGCCAGCTTCGCACACAGAGTAATAACTATGTGGCTCAGATCGGCGGGGATGTGGCGCAATGGAGTCGTAACGGACTGGATCGTGGCCATCTGGGGATCATGACCGGCTATGCAACAAGCCATAGTTCAACGGATTCGTCGCTGAGCGGCTTTAATTCGAAAGGCTCAGTCAAAGGTTACAGCGCGGGCGTGTATGGAACCTGGTTTGCGAATGAAGTGGACAAAAGCGGGCTCTATCTCGATGGGTGGTTACAATACAACTGGTTCACAAACCAAGTGAATGGTGAAAAACTGGCTACTGAATCCTATCAATCCCGTGGCATGACCGCCTCGGCCGAGACGGGGTATACCCTGAATATGGGGCGCATAACGGATGGAACTGACTGGTTTATTCAGCCACAGGCCCAGGCGACCTGGATGGGCGTTAAATCCGGCAACTATCGTGAGTCTGGCGGTACAGAAGTGAAAAGCCAGGGGGATGGCAATATACAGACCCGCCTGGGACTCCGGACTTATCTGAGGGGACACCGTACTCTGGATAAGGAGAACGGCCGGGAATTTGAACCCTTTATTGAAACTAACTGGATCCATAACACGCATCAGTTTGGTACAGTCATGGATGGTGTCCACAGTCGTCAGGATGGTTCCAAAAATATTGCTGAGGTTAAACTTGGCGTCGAAGGGAAAATCAATGCCCGCGTCAATCTGTGGGGCAATATAGGCGCTCAGATTGGCCAGAAAGGCTATAATAATAACACTGCGATGATTGGTATAAAGTATAATTTCTAAATCATCAGGCCGGACATCATCCTGGGTGATGTCCGGTTTTATTCGATTATCCCCACCCTATCCGTCGTATCCCGTTAAAAATCCAGTCACCCGGCAATCAATTACCTGTCCGGTGTTTAACGAGGAGTCAGACTGGATGTTGGTTTCAGGCCGGATAACGGATCAAGGTCGGTATACTGTCAGACACGTTCTGTCAGTTTTCATTACACCGGCGACAGAACACGCACTATAATCGACGTAACCCGTAGAATTCAATAAAAGGCGAATAAGATGCATTCACCAGATATAAAAGGATCTATTCAGATAACCGGCTCATACATTTCACAGTCCGGACATTCTCATTTTGAAAAAAGGAAGAAAAACCAGAGAATTGAATTAAAAACATTCAACAATATCTGTTACCTGACTGAAGGTTCTGTATCTGTTTACCGAATGGAAAATGATATCGTGACCATCACAATCAATGCGCCGGCTATTTTAGGCCTGGCGCAAATGAGGAACGAGTTTAAGTCACATTACTTACGCTGTAACTGTGATTGCGAAATGTTTGTCATCAGTACCCGTGATGCCATCGCTCTCTTCAATGAGAACAATCTCTGGATGCACGCGTTTGATATTCTGACAAGTCATCTGCAGATGTATTTCACCCGTGAAAACATGCTTTCCCAGCCCAATGTTAAAATGATTATAATTGAGCACCTCAGATATATCTGGGAGCAACCAGAGGAAATAAGAAACAAAACCTCTCTTTTTACCTTTATACTGTCCCGTAACCAGATTGCAAGGAGTACGGTTCACAAAGTGATTATGGAACTTACCCTGAGTGGCGCCATACAAACAGCGCGCGGGAGATTAATCGCTTTTAATTTATAAGCATAACCAAGCCTTCCTGCAGTTCAGCGCGCACCTATCCGTTCTGGAACTCCCGCATGGCCTTATGTGGCCTGACGTTATTATCTCTGTCAGACCGCCAGGGATACCTGACGGAGATAATAACGATAAAATGCCCATAATAATGTTAAGTGATAAGGTGATGGGATGCATGCAGGTCGCGGGTTCGATAAAGCTTAAGCAGGTGCACCCGTCACAGAAAGCTCCACTCGAGTCGATACATAATCGACTCACAGATAAGACCGCGATCAATATCTGACTGACGACATAACCATAGCACACTCTTCTGCCAGAGCTGCCTGAAGCTAATGTCATTATATTAATGATTCAGCATTGTCACCAACTAGGTAACGGGTTAGCGGTCAGTCCTGGCTATACATTATATTTTACTCAAAATTATATCCACTTATGGATGATGAAATTCCTTCCCAAAAATAACACGCCAGTATTAAAGTGATATATTATATAAGTTTTCGTTATCAATGATGGTGTTTTGTATTGAATTGAAGGGGTTGAAGTTTCTATGCTATCCATTTTTTATCTTTTTGGTCTTATTGCGGGGATGCAATGTCTACATTTACACATTGACGACAATAGCGACAAGTAGAAACTTTGAAAAAAAACAGGTATCTTTTTTAACGCATATTTTAAACACTCATTTATTTTGCTAATGCAAACACTCCGTGAAAACAAAACAGTAGCATGGTGTTGTTTGGTGTAATAAAACGGATATGAGCTGATTATGGAAACATTTAATTCCTGGGCTGCCAGAATAGACGGCTGCGAGCACCTGCGATGAATGTATTCATCGCAGGTGTAGGACTTGTTTTCCGTGTCGCACATGCCGGAGTCACCCGGGAAGGCCGTTGATATCAGCCGGTGCGTATATCGTGCCCTATCTATAACCGTTTCAGACTCCAGTATCACTCCCTGACGAGGCACAAGCTGTCATTTGCGACATTGAAGGTTTGTTCATGGTAAATATGAGGCCGCTCAAATATCCGGTTAGACATAAAAAATCGAGGCGAAGTGGCATGACAAAATTTCATGATAGAACCAATAGCTAACATCAATAACATACTCATGACCCATAAAAATAAAGGGGGATCAATGCAGCACACCAATATCTATTCAAAAATACATTTTGTCCAGGAGGCATTGAACATTCTTATCTCGAGTTTAAATTTAAAAAACGAACATTGGAAAACGTTATCTATTTTTTCATTCGAAGAATCATGGTTAACGCCAAAAGAATTTGAAATGCTTAAATACTGCTCATCAGATATAATAGTGGTGCTTGGGAATACATCAATAGATATGTTTATTTCGGTCGCGCTTTGTTCTAAACAAATAAAGTTTGTGAATGCCAAATCAAGCTTTAAACAACTATCCCATAAAATCAAAGGTTTCATTGTAGAACAGTGCAATCGTCGAAATCACCATAATAAAACAATAGCCACCCGAAACGAATTAAATACAAATGAATATGATATCCTTGATCTTTACATGCAGGGAATACCAGTAGAAAAGATATCTTCTATATTAGATCTCCCAGTCAAAAGTGTCTATGCTACAAAAAAAAATGCGATGAATAAAATAGGATTGACATCTGATGCTGCATTAGTCAATCACTGGGCCATTATCAGACAGAGTGTTGACTCTTTACCGTCACAACTCAACAAAGCAGCTGAAGCCTTTGGTGTATAGGATATTTTAACGATTCTGCGAGTATGCAGGCCGTTACGGAAGTGAACGCTGACACAACCGATGGCCGATGACGACCAGACCGGCACGACAGGATGACTGAGAGGCCCGTACTACCGGAGAAACCGGATAATGCAGGTGGAGGGCAGGAGCCCTGGTTCAGAAACAACGCCGAAAGTGACGAGCAACTGGAGATTGGGCAACCTAAGAACGCTGAAATACGTCCAGGAATTGCAGGCGACGTTACATGCGAAAGCGAAGGAAAGATCTGAACTTCGATTCCTCGCTTTGTATGACAAAATTGGAACAGGAGTGGTGAAATGTTTTGGGAATCAGACCGGTTGATTTACAGGCATACCCTGATGTCAGATGCAGAGGCTCTTTTTCGTATTTTTGGTGACCCAAGGACACAAATATTTAATCCTGCCGGGCCACATCCTGATATTGAACTCACAAGGCAATTTATTGAACAGCGCATCATCAACAGAAGAAAAAATGGATATGATGACTGGGCAATCATAGAAAAAGTCAATCCAGACCACATCATTGGTTTTGGAGGCGTTTTTGCCAGTCAGTTTAACGGAAAACTGACTAACAATCTGGGCTATAGATTTGAGCCAGATGCATGGAGAAAAGGTTACGCAACTGAACTGTCCAGAAAGGCTCTTCACTACGGATTTGAGGTTACAGAAAATCGTCGGCATTACCAGAGAAAATCACCTAGTTTCAAAAAAAGTGCTCGAGAAAGTCGGGATGAGATTTGTTGAAAGAATAACAAATGCTGAAAGTCTGCCAGCAAGCCTTATGTATAAGATCTTATGTTCAGAATGGCAAGCTCTTGATACGAGCTGATGCGCAATATGATGAGCAGCACTTTTTTTGATAACACCTGAGGTGTTGTGAAAAGCACTTCAGGGTTTGGGCACGCCTATCAATAAAGCGTATGTTCGGGTGGATTAGCTCGGATCTGTGTAGTGATGTGATGGACGCCCTTTCTTGAAGCAGCCAGTGCCATACTTTTACTGTGCCACTACAACATGGAAAGAGCGGTCGATGCCCTGAAGCGTAAGGGACTAAAGATCTACGAACAACTGCTGTCGCATTTGTCTCCGCTAGGCTGGGAACACATCAATCTGACAGGCGATTATATCTGGAAAAACAACCGAATACCGGCTTCCGGTAAGTTTCGTTGGCTGAGGCCCGCTAAAGTCGAAAGGTCAGAAATAGCCTTAACGTACAATAATTTTCGATATCCAAACTGACCCCAAAAAGGGGCTTTGGTCTGATCCTAACCCGGTTGAACCATGGAAATGGCGCAAAGAAAATCAGTAGTGCTCGCCGCAGTCTCACGTCCGAGCGTAGCGAGTAAGTGAGCGAGGAAGCGCAATAGCATATAGCTATCAGGTATCACTGAACGCACCAATGCTACTGATAACCAGTTTAGAGAGTTATTACCGTTATCCACAGGCTAGATCTAATTATTAAGATCTATAAAGGATCTTTAAAAGGATCTATATATGGAACTACACGGATCTATAACGGATCTAGATGGGGTTTTATTAAATGAAATCAATGAGTTACATTATAAAAAGTTCCTTCTAACATGTTGAAAGTTCCTTCTATCATGCAAAAAGTTCTCGCCATTATGTTAAAAGTTCCCTCTAGCATGTAAAAGGTGCTTGCTATCATGCTGTAAGGTTCCTACTATCATGCAGTAAAAGTTCCTGCTTACATGCATAACACTCTGGAAGAGTGTAAAACTTAATTGGTGTGGATAAATTAAAAATGTCTAAATATGACAGTGACTTAAATCTCCATATTGAAAAAATTAATCAGTCTTCTGGTGATGTTGAACACATCATATCCTCTTCTACTAAGAGCATTCAGCCTTTATCTCTTCTTCGATTGAGTGTCTTTACCCCTGTACAGGCGGTAGAAAAGGGGAAAGTGCAGGGAAGTGATTCAAGGACACCCATCGACGCCATCAACGACTTTAGACAGCTAGAGATTGTCGAAAGAGAAGGATATACCTCTGCAGTTATCACTGGCCCTAAGCTAGACCTTGATACTGATTTCAAAGTTTGGGTTGGTGTCGTTTCTGCGTTTACACACTACCCCTCGGTTAATGGTGTGATCAGTATGAGTTTTGCAGAGCTGGCAAGGTTCTGCGATATCGACTCGAGGCAGGTGAATAAGCGATTAAAGGAACGCCTTTCTCGCTCCGTCTCTAAGTTAAGCTCAACTTCAATACGGTTTACCAAACAAACCCCTGAAGGTGATGCGATCGCAACAACCCATCTTATCGGTTCATCCATCGCGGACCCAGAAACTAATACAGTAAAATTAGCTTTTGATAACCTTCTCTCAGACTTCTATAAACTTGATATTAAAAGGATTCTGAAGCTAAAAGTTCTCAATAGCTTGAAGCGTAATGAAGTTGCCAAAGCAATTTACACCTTCCTTGAGGGCTTACCCAATAAGCCTGGAGAGATACAGATCGTTTCCGCCGCTAGATTAATGGTCCGTCTAGATCTCAAGTCCGAGCAGAAAAAGCAGATTTTTATAATACGTAAGGCGCTCAAAACACTTACTGAAATTGGGTATTTAACATACGAAGAAAAATTTAAGCGGGTTAATGGCAAAAGAGAGTTCTACTTTCACATCCTTAAGCGCGATCCCGACCTCGGCGAACCTACTAGAAAGCCTCTGCCGGCGGAGTAAAAAGTTCCTGCTAACATGTCGCGATGCATGTCAGCAGGAACCTTTTCGTAATATCCTATGCCTCACCTTGAGCATTGATGTCATCATCCCTCCAGTTTTCTCCGCCTGTAGACCCTAATTAGCATGATAGCGGGAACCTTCGTTTCCATATTTCGTAAGTCTGCATGCAACCGGGAACTGATCATGGCCCTGTTTTCCGAGATCTGCATCACAGCAGGAACTTTTAGCATTCGTGTTCTCACACATAACAGCAGGAACTTACTTAAGGCGCGCTGACTGAGTCTTGATGTGCGTAGCGCATGGGAGCGAAGCGATACGGCCGCGCAGTATTGCGCGGGGTTCTTCTGTTCCATCTCAGAAGTAAATTAAGCACGGTATTCAAATACCTGACTGCAGGTAAGTACGGTAGTTCACCCCCCCTTCCTGATAAGCTCAACGGACTTATAGCGACACAGGAGCCTCTGTACGCGGTCGGAGTGGTCACGACAAGGCGTAGCCGTAGTTGTGGCGTATCTCCGCGTTAGCGGCCCGTAGGGGCGCTTACGAGCGTGTTCCTATATCAAACAGCGACAAATCATGAAGATGGCACGTGCTTAGTTACAGCATCCATCATTAAAAGCGGCACTGTTCCGGGCCTTCGGCCCGGGGCGGCGCGGCTTTTCAGTGGTGGGGATCGTCACAGTGGCCACCGATGTGCACGACTAATATGACTATATATATGTATGTTGTAACTAGTGGCTGTTGTTTTGGGCCCGCCGCTTGCGGTGGGAGGTATCTTTGATGTTCCCGAACCGGCGCGGCCGGAACGGTCGCTGCAAGGGCGGTCACTCTCTAAGTCTGTCCACAGGGCAGACGACGAATAGGTTATGTATTTATAAGAATAAGAAATAGTTATTTAAAAGAAGTACAGAGCAGGTTTTTAAAGGGAACCACGCGCCTTGTAGCCCCTGCGAATGGCACACTAGAGACATATCGGTTGTAAGATAACGAAAAGCTCCCACGCAGTTAATTGTGAATAACTTAAAATTGGAACGAAATGAACCACAGATGAATCATCTGTGCCCAGAACATGGTCTCGAGGTCGTATTATGGTGTGACGCAGAACGTCTGTGTGTGCAAATAATGAACAAAGGCTGGTAAAGGACGAGCGAAAACCTCCGGCGTTAGCCGGATACTGATAACGGGTAGTCAGGTGGGTATTGGCGCCAGTCTGGTGTAATTGTTTCCTCGGGACATCATCATCCGTTCTTTCACCCGACGCTCAGTTTCCCGCTCAAGAGCTTCACGGCCACCGACAAAACGACCAGTAGCGAACTCACGCGTGAGCTGCTGTTTCACAAGGGTAACGATATCCTTACGGGTACGATCGGCATCTCGACGCGCACGGGCGCGTTTTTGGCCATGGACCTTACGTTCTGACTGATAGCTTCGGAAACGCTCCCGGACAAAGCGCCAGGCTTTCGCAATCAACTCATCCATCCCCAGGCATGGAAGCTGTTGTTTCTTCCTCTGTTTGTTTTCCCATTCAACACGGCTCCGGCGAGCAGCTGCAACTGCGACATCAGAAATATCCAGTGCAGAAAACATTGCCGGCGTGAAGGTGATATCAGTAGGAATATTACAGCCAATTTGAGGATCGTACTCGGTCTGATAGGTAATCAGACCGAGTTCAGCCATAAACTGGAGGGCACGGGTTGCACGGGTAATAGCCAGGTTTCCGGATTTTGATTCGGTGGCCAGTCCACATTCAATAGCAAGATTGGTGATAGAGCGCTGCACACGATTGGCCAGCGGGTCATAATGGAAACACAACCCCTGCAAAAGAGCATCGATTGCCCGCCGCCGTAACAATGGTGGCATTCGGTGGCGCTTCCCTAGGGAACGCAGGTACGCTACGTGAATAGCGAAGTCAAAACGCGACGTAAAACCTTCAGCCTTTGACATCAGCTTTTGGCAGAACGGAAGCGTTTTCTTCCCTTCACGAGGAGTGAATTCGGGGCAAGGATTTTTTACTTGGCGATACTGAATTGTATCGTTTTGAGGACGCTCAGACACAGCTCCCTGCGCTTATGTTACGCAGATAGAGTATGCACGTAAGGTCTTGTCTTTTTTCACGCACGGGTTATACTCCCCATACAGAAGTAACACATCTGTATGGTTATGCTCTTGACCCCGTTAATCTCGTGATGCCGCCAAGTATCTTAGATTATCGGGGTTTTGTTTTTTCTGAAGTACTCTATTCCTTCAGTTCTCGTCACCTTCTGGCGTGACAACCATTAAAAACAACAAGTTCTACAATTTCGCCGACTCTAGCACTTCAGCAAAAAAGGATCAATTTTAAGGTATCTTTGCGCTGTCAGCCTTTCTTCTGGTCGCGGTAAGCATCCGCATCAATCTTCAGTTCTTCAAACAGTTCAAGCGGTACAAGGTAAAACGCCGGGGCACTGCGGTTGAAGATAGCCACAGCTTCACCCTCAGCGGACTCCACAGTTCCTAGCGGGTCACGCTTAAACTCAGTAATACTCGCCACCTTTCTACAATGTATCGGGTACGCCATAAACCACCACCTAACTGATAATACTGAATTTCTCTTTGATAGTAGCACAGTGAAAAACACTTAAAAGCACTTTTACTCATTTTTTGGATAAATGATCACGTTCAGTACAAGATCTTTATGTATTCTAAGGTAGGCAGAAACGCCAGTAAAAACTTTATTATTCATACGTATATGGCCGTACCTTTAATGATATCTCTAAGCACTGCACCAAAAAAAAACAAACTATATCCCCACAGATCATAAATCTCATCTGCAACAGCAAATCACCTATGACGATCAAGAATGGGAATATGCAATATATTGCCGTAAATCAGTCATTTATGAAGTTAATTAACCTTCCCTATGACTATCCAATACTTGGTAAAAAACTCGATGAGCTACCGACATCGTTGGCATATCTTGCGCGTAGAATACACACGCAAGAAAGACTGGTAATGCAGTGCCGGGATAAAATCTCATCAATAGTCACTCATCCCATTGGTAAAAGCTCGGCTCTAAAAACCATGTGTTTCGATTCAAGCCCCTTTTATGATGATGAGGGGGCATGTGTCGGCACAATGCTACAAGTAAGCCCAGTTAATATATTTTGCCCTAGTTATGTTCTAGAGGGAGCAGTCCCAAAACCACTTCTGCATAGCAAACCGTCCAACTTTTTCACTAATGCTGAATGGGAGATCATTTTTCTTATTTCCATGAAACTTAGTGGTAAGGATATGTCACGTACTCTCGGACTATCACAGAAAGCTGTCGAGCACCGAATCAGCGGCTGTCTTCAAAAAACGAGCACTACCTGCAGTAAAGAGTTGCTCCAGTTTTGCCAGGATAAGAAGTGGGATCTATACGCACCACCGCGCTTTCTTAAGCCAAGGTTTCGCATGTTCAAATACAACCAGCCTATTGTCTCGGTTGACGTGGTTACGTATTGACAGTAATCTTTAAAAATCGCAGCAAAATCTGTGATCTGGTGTGAGAACCTGTTTACTACACGTGCTTAAAGCACGCATTTGCGTGTTTTTTTATGCACTGGAATTGCCACATCTCCGATATGGCGGTCCAGGTAGGGCAACCGAAAGGTTGGCCGGTACCGTGTAGGCCGGTTTCTCACCCCTGCCTGGGCTGCCACCAGAGCGTGAGAACTCGATGGTAGCTTATCCAAAGCCTACACGAGGTCTATCGCTATGAAACATACCCTCCAGATCATCACTTTCCACCTAAAAACTCATCTAACTATTCCAGAAGCCAAACCTCGTTCAGTTACTCATTCACCAATCATCTATTAACACAGATCATCGGTTTATAAGCTGGGGTATCTCCCCATTGAGGGAGATGCAGATTGTTCGTAGTTTTCTACGTTTTGATTTGCGAAGGAATTTTATGATGGTACAACCCGAAATTATCAATGCTTTAGCTGCCGTTTTTCCTGAGTTAACTCGGAAACAATTAGAAGTTTCGACTCTCTATGCAAATGGTACTGGATATGAGTCTATTGCTGATATTTGCAATATTTCTACTGAGACAGTCAGATCTCACCTGAAACGAAGTACCAAAGCGCTAAATCTTAAAAGCAACGAAGCAATGCGTGCAGTAATTTTGCTCCGTTCTAATTTCTTGCTCATCTCATTGATGATCACGAAATAATCAACAAATGCACCCTTAAGGGTGCAATTTTAAGAGTTATCTTATTTACGCTTTACATTCGTTTACTGCTCGATAAATATAGCAATGACTCCAGATAGTAGTGCCGCCAATTATGCTTTCTGGATTCGTTTTCAAGAGTACATTGAGACATGACGATGTTTGAAGGACAGCAGCCAATCTTAAGTGATTGTTCTTAAGCCTGTTTCGTTTTCATGTGTCAATGTATTCGCTCACTCGAATATAGAATGGTCCTTGCGGGGATCGATTCTGCGCGAAGCGTTCAAAAATGAATATTCAGAATATTTGCAACCAACAATGGTATCTCGCCCTCTATATCACCGGCGGGAAGAACAGAGAGAAATTATTTGACTGGCTTACCGACCAGGACGTAACAGCCTGGACGCCGCTGGCGTTGACAAAAATTCCACGAAGCGACAAACCCCATGTATTTCGCAAGCGAGTCAGCCCCGTATTTCCCGGATATTTTTTCCTTAAAGCAAATTTTGATTATCATAATATTAACAATATAAGGATGCATTCAGCATTCTGTGACTTTGTTAAATTGGGACGGCAAATAGCGCCAGTAAGCCCAACCGTTGTAGATGCTTTAATGAAGGTATACCCAGACCCCACTTTCCATCCTTCCGCCAGGACGGAGTTGGAATCAGCCTCAGATATCTGGCTGACAAAACGGCAGTACAGGCATTTAATGCAAATTGACAGTACCGCTCACCCAGTTTCACGTATAGCGATGTTGCTCGACCTTATCAACCAACCCGAGTCTCACGGGTACTAACCTAGCCTTTGTACCGGCTTGTCCGGGCATTATCCATTTCTCCACGTATGGACCCCCTCGATGTCGGGGGGCTTTTTTTAGACTGTTTCTGGCAATGGCGTTTGTACTGGTCCTACCTTGAACACCCCTCCTGTTCTCTAACCAGTCAGCCAAACAAGGCTCCCTTCCCCTGGCGGAATGAAGGGTTCAGACGCCATTGCCAGAACACAGAAAAAGAGAGCTCAAATCATGCAACCCAATCAGGAACAGATAGCCCATCTTCTGTGGTGCATCCTCGTCGCCATCAGAACCGCGGAAGAAAATCATGAAATAAAGTCAGAGACTGGCAAGCGGAAATTTATAGCCGAATGGTTGAGAGGTGCGCGCCGGCACGATTCATACAGAGAAATGGGTAACGAATTCCAGACCATACGGCAGCTGCTGGCGCAGGATTTGGACCAACCCATCGATGGCACCATCAACGCACTCTGGATGAATGCCGTATCTTCCGTCGGCTGCGACTTATTCCGCTTCAAAGCGGCGCTGAATGGACTGAACCGTCTTGGGTGGCGGCATTCTCTGTGCCCATGGCCTGAACTAGTCGCTTCGGAGCTGTTCGATCGTCAAAAAGGTCGTTCAAACCACATTCTTCAACTGACCCGGATGGAGGAGGCCTTCTCCCCAGTGGGCGCCATGACCTCGCCGGTGACATTCCAGCTCATTATCAAAAACAACACCGGTAAGAAATGCCAGCATCAGGTTGAAGAGACATTTCATAGCGACAGCTTCTCTGTGGTCCATAACCGACGCGAAATCACTTTTGATAGAGCCACCATCCGGACCGTGTATATCGGGCACCAGGACCTGCCAGAGTCCGTCTGGGGCATGCGGGATAGTGAGCATGCTGGTGCGTTATGGAAGCCCAATCTCCACTAACGGAACAAACAATGATTAATTTTACACGTATCAGTTTACTGCTCTTGTTCACCTGTCCCGTCTATTCCGCCCCGTTCATTCATTGCAAGCCCGCAGGTTTGTTCGATGTCCTGAAATCGGACGGGCTGTTCTGTCTCCTGGCGCTGATATTTTTATTGGTAGGGGTATTTTCCAAGGTCTTCGATCGCAAGGACTTGAGCTGGATGGCATGTCTGGTCATCAGCGGTGTTTTAGGAGGAATCGTTTTCTTCACCGCACCAGACTCCCTGCCGGTCGTTGATGAAGAAGCCATCATGTCCCGGCCCGACATCGCGAAAGGCAGACACTATCGGAATGACTGCATCCAGGTCGACCCGGCAGAGACCACCGTCACACTCAGTTGCAAACCTGGCGGCCGCGCCGTCACTGTCCCAAAAACCGACTATGACTCCGCCGTACAGGCCTTTACGCAAGCGCAAATTCAATTGGGGGAGCTGAAATGGCAGCTCCGGAAAAACGACATCTGCAGTACGGAATAACCCCTTCACCTGAGGTGAATCATGCCCGATATCTGCGACCGCGCTGATGCGGAAATTGCCTTCTTCGACAGCCTCCGTCAGCGTGAACATTTACACCCCACACAGCCATCTGCCGTCCTCTGCCAGGGCTGTGGCATCAACGGCGGGAAGCACTTCCCAGGGTACAGACCTGTGCCGACTGCCAGAACCTGGTGGAACACAGAGAAAAAAACACACGCCGAATGTTCGCTCGCGATCAATCCACATCGGCTCGCCGGTAAAAACATCGTCTCCTTCTCCAGCGGAGATACTCTCGTCGCTTTTCCTTTCACCACATCCATACAGGGAAGCCCCATGCAAAAATATGTCATTCCTCTATTACTTCCCCCCCTGCTCAGCAGCTGCGCGGTATTTACGCCCAGCAGCATGCCGCAGGGTACGCCGGCCCTTGTGTTTGTTGACGGCCAAATTAGCGATAGCGCAGAGACCATAGCGCACACTCAACGCCGGCTAACACCACAGCGCGCTCCCCAGACCGTGCTCAAACCGACAAACAACCAGGCAATACCGGGCAGCACAGCACCATCAGTTGCTCCCACCTCACAACCAGCCAGAACGTCGGTTGCAAATACACTACCGGTACCCGGAACAACCACACTGGCAATGACCGGGACGCCTCAACCGGCTGCCGTCTTATCCCTGTCCCCAGCCCGAAATCTGACACTCGAGCAGTGGGTGCGCCGTATCATCCCTTCAGGTTGGAAGCTGGCATACGAAAATGCATTACGGACGAAACTCAATACCCGTATTGTTTCGGTATATACCAACGATCAGTGGACACGTGTGCTGGAGCGCCTACTGGCTGAGCAATCTATCACTGGGAACATCGACTGGAATACGCAGACCGTCACCCTTGCCAGAGCCGGGCAAACAATGCCTCTCGCGGCGCCACCAACAACTATTGCGGCCAGCACCTCAGCGACTCCACGAAATCCATTCAAGGGGGAGCACACGGCATCAATTCCACCTTCTGCTACCGCACCTCTCGTCGGAACGGCGGCTACCAACAAGACACAGGCGCCAGTCCTCAGCGCAACATTCGGAAAGCCTGTATCGCCCGTCATTGACGGCAAAATCTGGCAAGCTCCGGCTGGTAAGACATTAAGAGAGATTTTATCGGCATGGATTAGTGAGCAACGTTGTGAATCCGGGGCTTCAGCTAACTGGACATTAATCTGGCCAAATATTGGGCCAAACGCCGTCACTGATTACCAGCTTGAAGCACCACTGACGTTCCGCGGTTCATTTGAGTCCATGCTGGACCAGGTATTCAAGCTCTACAAAAATGCTGAAACGCCACTCTATGCTGACGCTTCCCGCCTGCAGTGTTTAGTTGCTGTTTCTGACACGCCGGCGAAGAAGTAATGAGCCGGGTCATTCTGGCCGTAATCCTTTTCCTGTTCCTCATCGCTAGCGATATCGATATTCAGCAGCGACAAAAATCCAATTCATTGGCTCAAAGTCAGACCGCAAATCTGTACGCCAGTCAGATGTTACTTCTGGCTGACATGGTCAATGAATACCGGCACCAGACAGGTGTGCAGGATGGCGTAGTTCCACTAGACCAATTGGGACTGCCATTTTCACCAGACAGCCGTATTCAGTACCAGCTCCAACAAGGGCGACTGTGGATATGGATGCCTGAGCAGCCAGGTCTTATCGATGCCTTACGTTCCAGAAGTCGCGGCTCAGCATTGATCGGTACGTTAAGCGGTGGCCAGCTTATTTGGCTATCCGGCATGGCCACCGGACTTATTGCCCCCCAGACCGTTGCCGACGGCAACGTTATTTATCTCAACTAAACCGGAAGCTTCCCATGAAGACCCTTCTATGCCGACGCCCATCAGCGTCTATGGTAGCTATTGCGGTGGCGGCCGCTCTGCTATCCGGCTGTACTTTTTCTGAAATCAACAAGATGCAGAAGAAAGCACAGTCTGATGCAGAAGTTGCCAGAATGCATGCTACACAACCACGTTTACAGCATCCTCAGCCGTTAACCTGGTCCGACGAACAATGGATTAACCCCCGCCCCATCAAGGTACCTGTAAGAGAAACAAACAAGAACGCCCCATCCTGCAACATCACGCAGGCAAAAAGCGAAATCCAGCTCCACGAACTCGCGCAACGCATCACTGCTTTGTGTGGCATACCCGTTATCTTTACTCCGGATGCGCTTAACGCAGGCCAGAGCACTGTCAGCGCCGGTGTAACACGACAAATTAGCGGCACGCTTCCCTTACCTGATGCCAGCGGACGGACACCGCTTAATTCACTGGGTTCGACAACCCCAGGTTCTGCTCCTGCTGTTGTATCAAATCAACCTGTAAATCTTACTGGGTTGATGTGGCAAGGCGAATTAACTGGCCTCCTAGATCTTATCGCCAGCCGCAGCGGGCTCAACTGGAAGATGGAAAAAGGAACGATCGTCTTCTACCTGATGGAAACCCGAACGTACATTCTGACCATGCTGAATACGAAAACATCCAGCACGTCCAGCGTCAGTTCAGGAACAACGAGCTCAATGGGTGCGACCGGCGGGCAAAGTAACTCTACGTCAGGAGAGTCAACAACATCTCAAAGCACGACGACAGGACAGGAGTACGACCTCTACGCCGATATCAGGAAAGCCATTGAGGCTATCCTTACACCAGACAAAGGTCGATATTGGTTATCTTCTTCCAGTTCATCGCTGATCGTCACTGATACTCCAGCAGTGCAGGAGTCTGTGGCTCGTTACGTCGAAGATCAGAACAGGATAATGAATAAGCAAGTAGCACTGAATGTTGAAGTGCTAAGTGTCGCAAATACACGAAACGAAGATTTCCGTATTGACTGGGACCTTGTTTATAAATCGATACATACAGCCGGTGCGACGCTGAATAACAACACTGGTGATATCAATGGAGGCACATCTGCTGGCGTTTCTATTCTTGATACGGCCACGGGTGGTGCAGCTAAGTTCGCAGGCTCCAGCCTGCTGCTGAAAGCATTATCCGAACAAGGCGATGTAAGCGTTGTAACCTCGCAATCAAGTACCGTAACGAACCTGACACCATTACCGATCCAGATGGCAGATCAGACCGTATACGTTGCACAATCCGCGACAACCACCACGACCGATGTAGGGGCAACAACAACCCTCACCCCAGGCATGATCACCACAGGGTTTAACATGACCCTTTTGCCGTTGATTCAGGAAGCTGGCGATGTGCAGCTACAGGTTAGTTTTAACCTTTCCGATCCGCCGACCATTCGTAACTATTCCCCAAAAGACGGAAATAGTTATATCGAAATGCCGTATACCAAACTGCGGTCACTGAGCCAGAAAGCAAACCTCCGCCCGGGCCAGTCAATGATTCTGACGGGTTTCGATCAAAACAGTACCACGACGAAAAAATCCGGGACATTTACACCGGGTAATCCGCTGTTTGGCGGTGGCCAGTCTGGTGAAAATGAAAGGAGCACTCTGGTTATCATCATCACGCCTACATTCCCGCAAAGCGCTGGAGGTTGATATGGCACAGGATGAGTACCTGGTTATCACCAGGGACGAAAAAATAAGAAACCAGTATTGGCTTGCCGGCATGCTCTGGGAGCCAGTGGAAAAGAAGAGTACCGGGCGTGCACAATTCCGGATCAGCAGGACTTCACGAAAAAATAGGCATGCAGGTACCCGTGTCAGCGTGTCGGCCAGACCTAACGCTGGGCGAAAGCAGTGGGTAAAAATATGTGGCCACGGTCGTATACCTGCACAAAACCGACATAAGCACCTCTATTCGCTAGCCATGGCGTTTAGTCTGCAAGTCAGCAACGGATACGGCTTTTACCAACTGAACAGTACGGAGTATGTTTTTCTCGCCAGCATTAACGGTATCCCAGCCGTTACGGCAGATAAAACAGGTAGTCCTGATTACATGCAGGAATGTTTGTCCTTGTTCCTTGCTATGAACGATGAGCCGGAAGACGGGTGGGAACAAACGTCACTCCCTGCAGACCCACCTGAAATCAGTGTGTTAATTGGCGCGCTAACCGAGCGCAACAAGCAACTTTGCCGTGTCCTCCGGGATGGCCACCAACTCAGGCGGTTCATCCCCGTAGCAACAGCAGTTATAGGTATCGCCGGCGCCGTGATCTGGTGGTCTCCTCAGCAAACCACCGCGGAACCAGAGCTCACCCCTGAGCAAATCAGGGCCAGAGCGAAGGAGATGTTTGCCGATGCAACCCCCGCGAAAATAGCCCAACCATGGGCTACCGAAATCACCGCCCAGGCGTTATTGACATACTGTGGGCAGCTACAGTCTCCATCGCCTGTATTTATTGGAGGATGGCGACTTAAATCGGGGATATGTGACCACGACGGAGTCACATTGCTGTACCAGATTTTGCCTGGTGGGACTGCTGAAAAGTTTCAGAAAAACGCGTACGCAAATTTCGGCGTTTTTCCAACTTTTAATTTTAAAGAAGGAGGTAGAGAAGCAACCATTCTACTTCCCCTACCTAATCATCCCACAACGAATGAACCGCCAACCCAACTTCTGAGGGTTTTGTCCTGGTTTCAGCAACGTCAAACCGCGCTGACACTGAACAAAATTTCCAGCCTTCCAGCCTTACCCGGAAACAATAAAACGCTTTCGGCCCTGGACTGGGAGGACTACACGTTCAGTTTCAAAGGCCAGGTACCGCCTGAATTGCTGTTCTATGGGATGGATACCAGTGGCGTCAGAATTACGCGCATCAAGTTCGAGATCAATGGCAGCGCATTCAGCTATACAACGGAGGGACACATCTATGCGTCTATTAAATAGTGTCATTGCTTTATCAATGGTGCTGGCGCTGAATATACCGTCATCGCAGGCATCAGAATCAGCAAATATGGGTATCTCGCCTTCTATTACGCAGGGGGAATTAGAGCAACTCCATACGAACAACCTGGTACTTCAGGCTCAGGTACAGGGGGCCCAGTTGGCCCGTCAGTTGGCCGAAAGTAATTCAGGAACGACTTCATCACCAATTACCTCGCCGACAGGCGATGTCGGGTACACCTCACTTCCCGGGAACACCAACCGACCAGGAGTTAACAGCTCACGTGCAACAGTACTTGAAATCAATGGAAGAGATAGAAATCTGAAGGCAACGCTGCAGCTACCTTCAGGCCAGACCCTCACTGTGTCGAATGGCAGCAAAATATCGGGCACAGAGCTGACGGTAAAAAATATCTCATTATCCGGCGTGCTGTTAAGCGACGGCTCTCTACTCACTTTCTGAGGGGATTATGACGAACGAAACTGAAAGTTCGCTGTTGCTCTACAGAGAAGCGGACATAACAGAAATCCTTATCGATACAAACCATCGAAGTGACCCACACGTACAGGCCAGAATGATGGCCATGATGAAAGAGCATCCCGGTGCGCGGTTACGATTTGTATCGATTACCGAATTACGCGAGGCGCGCGCAAATAGCCAGCATGCCTATGCTGAAATGGATAGGTCAGGGATGACGCTTGATGATATCGATGGAGACAATAGCCAAAGCGAGCAACAAGTTCTGGATTACTTCTCGCTCGCCAAAACCCTCCACTCTTCTGATATTCACTTTTTAATTTCAGAGACCCTTTTCCAGGTAAAAATGCGAGTCCATGGGATTCTTCACGTAGTGGACGAACGGCAACCGAGTGAAGGGATATCACTCTGTGCAACGTGCATACTGTCCATGGCAGATGTATCCGAACCAATGTTCTACCCCAATCGCGAACAGGATGCCCGCTTATCACCCGCGATGATGAGAAAAATCGGGTTGTATGGTGCTCGTTACAGTCACAGACCAACCGGCGATGGCCTGATAGCGGTGATGCGTTTACTCGATGATGACGGTAATAGCGTACCAACGTTTGCGACGCTGGGTTACTTGCCACAACAGATTCGAATGCTTTCCCGGTTGATATCCCGTCCAGAGGGGAAAATAATACTTTCCGGACCTACAGGGTCCGGAAAATCAACCACTCTACGGAGTGCGTGCCGCGTTTATCTTGACGAAAACCCAGGCCGGCATCTATTGACCATCGAAGATCCGCTTGAGGGGCAAATCGTCGGTGCGGTACAAACTCCGATAATCTGTGATAAATCAGACCCTGAAGCGATTAGCCAGGCCTGGAGCCGGAGTATCACCTCTGCAATGCGTCTCGATCCGGACTCTATTGAAATAGGCGAAATGCGTGATCTGATTTCAATGATTGCTACCATCAACGCCGCCCAGACAGGGCACCTGGTACTGACAACGCTTCACACAAACTCTGCCTTCAGTATCCCGGAACGAATGACTACTTACGGCGTTAACGAAAATCTACTTTGTGATGCCCAGTTGCTGATTGGCCTCCTCAGCCAGCGACTCGTGCCGACGCTATGTTCGTCTTGTCGTATCCCCTGGAGTGAGCAGATTGAGAACCTGCCTCAGGAACAGCGAGAGTTCCTGGAAAAGTACTGCAACATTGAAGGCACCTGTAACACCCAAAACATTTTCTTCCACAATCCTGACGGCTGCGACGTATGCAAGCAGGAAATTAAAATCAACGGCAAAGTCAGAGGGGAAGTCGGGCACGGCATCAAAGGACGTACAGTCGTAGCCGAAGTGGTTGAAACAAACAATCGCCTCTTCAGGCTACTGAAGACTGAAGGGAAAAGTGCTGCACGCCAATACTGGCTGAATCAGATGGGGGGAATAAGCCGAGTTCGGCATGTTCTGCATCGTATCAACGAAGGTGTCATCGACCCGCTGATGGCCAACAGAATTATCCCGCTTGATGAAGACGAACGGCTGGAGGTTGATGATGCGTGAATTAACGCGTTTTCAACAACTGCGGCGTTTTTTCGTACGTAAAACCTTCGGTGCTAAGCATCGCATGCAGTTTTACGAGTCATTACGATTCCTCATCGAAAACAAGCAGCAGTTAAAACCGGCATTACAGCAGATGCGTGACGTCTGGACGGATTTCGGTAGCAAATGGCATCCGTATGCGGAACTCCTTGATGATTGTATCGAAGCTGTTCGTGTAAACAGAGATGAAAGCACGCTGGAAAATACACTAATCAGGTGGCTGCCACATACTGAGGCTTCCGTTATCAGCGCCGGCATCCGGAGCGGTCGGCTGCCAGACACACTTCAATACGCCAGCGTATTAACCACGTCAGGTGATCGCATAAGACAAGCTCTCTGGCAAATGTCGATCTATCCGCTGGGACTTATAGTCATGCTGTCAGGAACGCTGTACGTCCTGAATGACCAACTTATACCGTTACTTGTCCAGGTATCGCCACCAGAGCAATGGACTGGAGCCCTTGGATTTATCTACGACCTATCACTTTTTATCAGCCATTACGGTCTGATTTCCGGTGTTTTCTTGTCAATGCTGACGTCCTGGATTTACTGGTCTTTTCCGCGCTGGTACCGGCCAGACAAACTTCGTAAGACATTTGACCACCTGATGCCATGGTCTGTGTACAAAGACATCCAGGGAGCCACTTTCCTGCTGAATACGGGCATCCTCCTGCAATCAGGGGTCAAGTTGAAAGATGCTCTGACACTACTTCAGGACTCAGCATCGCCCTGGCTCGCCGTCCGAATCGAAGCCGTAACAGAGCTTGTCCGCGAAGGAAAACAGCTTGGTGTTGCCCTCAAAGAAAGCGGGTACGCGTTTCCCTCTCGAGAGGCCGCAAATCAGCTTTCACTATTACAGGGGGACGGTACCGACGAGATAATTATGAATTCGGGGAAGCGGGAGCTGGATCAAACGCTGAAGCGCCTGAAACGCAAGGCCAACGGCATCCGATTAGTCATGTTTTTCATGCTGCTCGGGATGTTGGCGCTAATGGCCATGATTGTATTGGATATCAGTGCAATCTACGACACTGGTGGAATTTAACAGAGAGGAAAAGTTATGCAAATTGAAACTTCAGCTGCTGCACAGACGACTGGCGCAGGCCCGAACCTCGGTACCCATCGAGGGTGGGCAATTATGGAGCAAGGTGGTGTTGCTTTAGCGGTCATTGCCGTTATTGCTTTGGTCGTTGGCGCAATGTATGGACTACGAAGCAAGACCAACGTTGGTACGGAATCATCAAACATTCAGACAATCATCACAAGCACGCAAAACCTCATGGCTGGGTCTGACGGATACAGTTTCAGTTCTGGCGCAAAAATGATGGGGGCACTCATTCAAATGAATGCCGTACCGAGAACGATGCGAGTCGGTGGTGACAGAACATCCGGAACGGCCACACTTTACAATACCTGGGGAGGGGAAATAACCATCGACCCAATCAAAACTAACGGGTTTGCCAATGGCTTCAAACTTACCTACGACAAAGTACCGCAAGCTGAGTGTATTCAGATCGCGACATCTGTAGCCAAATCCGGGGTTGCAAACGGGATCGCAATAAACAGCAACAGCCATGATGACGGGAAGCTAACGACCGAAGATGCCAGTTCGCAGTGTTCAGCTGACAACAGTGGAAGCGGTTCAAACAAGCTAGCATTCACCGTAAACGGCTAAGGAGAACCAATGTGGGGGAATAAACGCCTCCCTTGCTTCCTGGCGCTAAGTCTGACTTTCCCCCTTCTTATGCCTGGCACTTCCTGGGCCTCATATTCTTCAGTCCCGACGACCTATGATGCTTGCTTCAATGCAGCCGGCACACGGTATCAGATCGAACCATTATTGCTTAAGTCGGTAGCGAAAGGAGAATCCGGCTTCAGGCCGCGGGTAACTAACACTAACAGGGATAAGAAGGGACGAGCCACCAGTACGGACTATGGGTTGATGCAGGTAAATTCAACCCATATTCCAAAACTGATAAGGCTCGGTGTCATTCAGGGAGCAGAGGATTTACTTGCACAGCCCTGTCTGAATATACAGATAGGGGCGTGGATCTTAGCCAGCCACTTTCAGGTATGCGGCGTGACCTGGAATTGTCTGGGCTCATACAATGCTGGGTTCAGAAAAGATCGACATGAAACCCGGGAAAATTATGCTAATCGAATCTGGAAAATATATAAGGAGTTAAAAGACATACCCTGTCGGACTGGAAGTACTTCGGAGGGGAAAATAATATGCGTTCAGTCATAGCAGTGGATTTCGGTGTTGAAATGATTTTCCCGGCACTGTTCTGCATCTGGATATTCGGAAAATGCCTTCTGTATCGTGTTTTCTATTTTCTGGAAAGTGTCGACTTCCAGAGGAAGGAATTACAGCAAAGTATTCTCATTACCTCTGCATTATGGCTGTTCACGTTTTTTTGCCTTCTGGCAATCTGGTCACCCTCACCGCCGTTTATAAAAATCAGAACACTCTTTTTTCTGGCCTTTCTGCTACAGGCTGGTGTGACTGATGCCGTTAGCGGGTATCTCCCCCTCACATTCACCAGGCGATTTATGCTGGGCGGTCTTCTGGTTTCTGGTTTTTGGGAACTGACCGCCGAGGTATTTCTGAACCGAACGCTGGAGACCGCAGGAATGGGACTGCTGATGATTGTCATACATAAAGTTGCAAATCGAAAGCTGGAAAGAATTGGTCGGGGAGACCTCTGGCTAATAACAGCATTCACTGCCTGGGAGGGAATTCAGAACGCTGCGATTATTGCGGTTGGCGGGCTGGCCGCTTTCATTTGCTGGCATTTAAGCCGGAATATCTCAGAAAAAAAAGAGGGACCAGTTGGTCCCTGGCTATGTATCAGCGGTGGCTTAGTCCTGCTGGAGAAACTATATAACCCGATTTGGATGATGACCCAATGAAAAAAAATGATCGTGGGTGGGCACAAATAGATTTAGGTTTTGCCTTAGTCGTTATGATGGTGATTGTCGCCTTTGTCGGTGGAAAAATTCAGGATTACGTTAAGGAAAAAAACTGGCAGGTAGAAGCGGCCAGGACTGACTCTTTTGCCGCAGCCTCCCGTAGCTATGTAGGAAGAAATTACGCAACGCTACTGAGCGTAGCAACAACAACATCTCCTGCAGTAATTACTGTAGATATGCTAAAAAATACTGGCTTTTTACCCGCTGGATTTTCTGCGACAAATAGCCAGGGTCAGCAGTTACAGGCATACATCATCAGGAATAGCCAGAGCACGGAGATGCTGCAAGGAATGATCGTCGCAAGTGGGGGTACTGCATTTCCTTTAAAAGCGCTCATCATAATGGCTAAAAATATTAAAACCGGGTTTGGTGGCTACACCGATAATGGACAAACAATCACAGGTGCGCTCCGGGCATGGAATATCTCATTAGGCGAATACGGAGCTGCTAGCGGGAATGGACATCTTGCCGTCATGCTTTCAACTAATGAGCTGGCCACTGCCCAGGAAGATAACGATCGACTATATCGTTTTCAGGTTAATGGGCGTCCTGACCTTAATACAATGCATACGGCAATTGATATGGGCAGTAATAATATCAATAACGCCGGCGCTGTGAATGCTGTAAGCGGGAATTTCAGTGGTGACGTACAGGGTGCCAACGGTAACTTCACACAAAATATCACCGCAGGGGGTCAAGTTCGTGGAGACACGATGCTTGCCGATACCGATATTGTTGCCGGTGGACAAGTAACGGCTGCCGGCATCCGAGCCAACGGAAACCTCTCGGCAGGTGGAGTATTGCAGCTTGATCAGGTGAACGTTGCTGGCGTGGCTTGTTACCCAAATGGCCTTATAAGCCGTGATGCTGCTGGGGGCATACTTTCCTGTCAATCCGGTGCGTGGGCCACACCGTTAAGACTAACAAAAACTACAATGTCAGCCAGCGCATTTGGCTATACATCTGGTTGGACAACGCAGCAACATGATTTTTGCGCATTATCGTACTTCTACCTGGAGGATAATAAAAATCAACACTGCGAGTTAAAGGAAGATCCAATTAACTCTAGAACCTGGCGCCTTCGTGCTGATGACGCAAACTGCAGGGCTGTTTGTGTAGATTTTTAGTCATGTAATCATCCTGTCAATCCGGTGCCTGGACAGCGAGCGGAAATAAAGACACCCAGATCATCACAAGTGGCACGGCGTGTAACCCTGATTATGAGCAGGCAACTATCAGTAAACCGCAACCAGAGAAATTACCATGCCATATTTATGCATCGGGGTAATCACGCTGTTTTTGTATTGCCCCGCAATGTTCATACTTAGCGCTATAACACCGTGGAAAGGTTTCCGGATCACGTCTGTAAAACATCGGGGACAGAAATATAAAACTCTGCATCTGGCCACGCTTGACCGGATAGGCAAGCTGGGACGACATCAGGCGAATAAATTCCATCGCAGCTTCATAACCCAGCTGAGAAAAGCAATCAGAGATGATTCAGTTCCCGTTTATTTCACCTCTCATCTGTTACGGCCAGCGCATGTACGCAGTATGAAGATGACGTTATCGGCGGTATCCACACACCGATGGCACTGCCGCAGAGTCAGAATCGCGCCCGGAATAAGAGTCGGGATCAGAATTCAGATACTCGTTCAGGAATGGCGGTGGATCACGGTGCCGTCAACAGGTGTACTGGTCGTGATAAAACCGCGAGCATAGACCCAGTTAGTCGTATTTCCCCGCCCTACCCACTTTAATTCGTTAAATCGTCCAGCCAATACCAACGGCAAGGAAACCTATGAGCAAAATAAACCTTCCAGCGATGCTGTGTATCAGCCTGCTTGCAGGCTGCCAGCAATATACTGTGCCTGCTAATGCTCCTCAGTCATTAACCAGTAACTATGGCGCGGCCTCAAGCGTAGCCGTTACACGGCATGCCCAGTACCAGATGTGGGATCGTGGAATTATCGGTAGTCATAAAAACGAAGCCGTTACCCGTTCGCTACCGGTACTGCACGCCAACAGTGATTCGCTATCATTCGACTGGGATGGTGATGCCGTCGAGCTGCTAAACACGCTGGCCCAGGCGCGTGGTCTTCAGTTCAACTACAGCGGTGTCCGGCTTCCCCTTCCCGTATCCATTCATGTGCGAAATATGACCTTCAGCAATGCCCTGCGAATAGTTGAAGCCCAGACGGCCTGGCGGGCCTCAATCAACCAGTATCCGGGACTGTTACAGCTTACCTTCATGAAACAAGAGTCCGCCCGAAAATGAAACTACTCCTTTCGACACTTCTTCCTGCCGTCCTGCTAACAGGTTGTGCGGGAACATCGGTCCAGACAACAGCAGAAACAGGTGCGGTACCACCTGACATGCAGGCCTGGTTAAACCCCGAACGCCAGCGCCCCGATGGTCTTTCCGAAACACGCTGGCAAATGCTGACCGAAGCCGGGAAAACTATGGGCTTCCGTGGGGGAAAGGCTCAGCGAGCATGGGAATTAACTCAGGCGCTTAATACCAGGGAATCAACACTTAACGCGCTTTACGATTTCCGCCCCTTGATCAGCTCCGATGGCTGGTTACCACCGGTTATCACAGAAGCGCAGGATGTCGCACACATCACGCCCAATCAGATACGTACCTCGTCGAAAGTCTGGACAATTGCACGGCTGGAAAGATTCGTCAGCAATCCACCAGGTTGGCGTAACTGGTTGCTCAGAGGTCTTGCAACAACGGCAACACCAGGTACCGAGGGGCTGGTTACGCCAGAGAATGGAACGCAGCGGGAAGTATGGGAAAACGCACTCAAAAAAGGATGGCTGGAAGGACGTGAAAATGCCGACCTGACGCTGGAAGCCAACATGAAGCAACTGACACGCGACTACAACGGCATGATGTTGTTCTCGCTGCTCTGGCGGCAGGGAATGATAAGCCGGCCGGAAGTCACCGAGCAGCAGCAAACCGTGACCGGTACCCACAATAAAATGATTACCGGCGACAGAGTTCGTCAACTTAAGACACATGCCGCCTTTGAGCTGCAAAAATCGCGCTGGCGGCCAGCTGTCACGGCAGGAGAAAATTAATGGCGAGTCACACAGCTTTGGCAGATGAATTTGGAATTTATCCCCACTTTGGGCGATTTACCGCTGAGGAATTTAAATCATTCTTCGTCTGGTGTGCCCGGCATGCCGTCAGTGATATAGACCTGCAGGGCGGCGCGCCGGTTTCTGTCAGCCGTTACGGTCGAAGGGAACGCGTCTCCAGACAGGAGCTTCCGAACAGCATGCTGGGTGACGCAATCGACGATCTTATGGGCAGAGAGGTTCGTCCGCGGGTTCAAGGCGGAATACCTTCAGACCGTGCGATCCAGATTGATGGCGATATGCATGGCCGTTACGGTCTTGGCCGCAGTGAACGCATCCGTCTTCGCTCGCATATCATTCAGGGAACGGCAGCGCGTGAAGACAAGGCGCTTTCCGTAACGTTACGGGTCATCCCGAGTACTATCCCGGACCTTGAAGCGCTGGGTATCGAGCCAGACTTATCTATGGCCCTGCTGCCCAAAAATGGCCTGGGCTTCATTTGCGGCGAAACCGGTTCAGGCAAATCTACATTAATGGCCGCCATGTACCGGTACTGCCAGGACCACCAACCGGATCGCAAAATCGTCACCTATGAAGATCCGGTGGAATATATCCTGGGTCGTCCCGATGATCTCCTGCCACCTCACCAGGCGCAGGTAGGTCGGGATGTTGAAAGTTTCGCAGCCGGCCTCCAGTCGGCCATGCGTCGCAACCCGGAAGTGATAGGCATTGGCGAAGTCAGGGAAACTGAAACGGCAGCCGCAGCCGTTCAGGCAGGCCAGACCGGGCATCTGTGCGTATGTACAATGCATACGCATTCTCCTGGTGAAACTATACCCCGCATACTGGGTTTGTTTTCACCACAGATTCGCGACTCAGCTGCCTGGTCGCTGCTCGGTATTCTCCGCTATATCGTCATTCAGGTTCTGGTCCGTACAACCGATGGTAAAAGGCGTGCAGTACGCGAATACATTATTTTTACGGATGAGCTGAAAATGAAACTCCAGGAAATGCCTTACCAGCAATGGGGGGCTCATATCGACGGCATCATTCGCCTCGAAAAACGCCGGATTGTGGATCAGATACTGGAGATGTATATCCGGAATGAAGTTTCCCGTGAGGAGGCAGCACTCTACATCCCGGGTAAGGAGTTGATGCATTGAAAAGAGATGGATTCTGGCGTTATGCCACCCCTGCTGTCGGCTTTTTCGGTATACCGCTCCCTTTTTTGATGATTTACCTGGCCTGGTTTCGATGGCCATCGATGCTCACGCTCTATATCTGCTCGGGCATATTACTGTTCTTCATCGCTCTGAACTTTTTTGGCTGGAACGTGCGAACCATCATGACTCGTATTATCAGTCGCTTCCGGGGGAAAGTCGCTTCGGGCCGGCCCTGGTGGTATCGACATTTCACTGAAACAACACGACGCTGGACCGGTCTGTAAGCACAGTACCAACGCAGTTCAGTTCTCCACCCTGTATTCCTTGTCAGATCCCTTCCGCAGTGCCTGACACTGCACTTATCTCTTTCCTCAAGGACTTATGCCGATGATAAAAAACCATCGCATATGGCTTGCTGTGCCTCCTGAAGAGAAGGACGAAGCCATAAAAGCACACCCCAGACTCAATAATGGGCAGAACGCAATCGTCTGGGACCCTGAACAACGTCTTTGGTACGCGAACGCGGGCGTCGAGCTGAATAAGTTCGAACGCTGGCTACCGCAGCCGCAGAATTTGTCTATGTCATCCGACGATCCCGTATCTGAATTTGCTCAGGTGCTGGAGAATGCAGGACTGGTACTCAAGGGATTACCGGTCATGGACGGGGCAACACACCGTGTCCCTACCAAAGCAGATAAAAACGGTGTTAAAAGCGGGGTTTACAAGGGGTATCTGGATGGCCGTCCTGCCGGATGGTACCGGGATTACCGCAGCTCGGAAGCAAAAGCGACAAACTGGACCTTTTCCGGCGGTGCGGATGCCGATCCCCGCACTAAACTCCACCTTCGGGCACAGGCACAGCAAAACCGTGAGGACAGCGCCCGCGCGCTGGCTCTGCAGTACAACACGCAGGCCGGCTATGCGACGCGCTACGTTAACTCGCTTCCCCAGGCAACGGAAAGCGAATACCTGACCCGTAAGGGCGTTCTCGCCGCCCCGGGTGTTCGAATTACACCGAAACAGGACCTGGTCGTTCCATTCAGTAATGCTGAAGGTCAGATTCGCTCTTATCAGCGCATCCCTCCAACTGGCGGAAAAGACGCGCGCATCCTCAAAAACAGCGAGAAAACGGGTAACTGGTTTACATTCGGCTCCCCACAAAACGGGAAACCGGTTCTGTTCGCTGAAGGCTACTCCACCGCAGCATCGATACATGAAGCGACTGGGCTACCGGTACTCATGACTGTCGATGCCGGCAACATGATCGCTGTGGCTGAAAATGCCCGTTCAGTCTGGCCTGATAGTAAGTTTATCTTCTGCGCAGACAACGACCACCAATTAAAAAATCAGCTAACAGGTGAACCAGAAAACAAGGGCATCCTCAGCGCTACCAGGGCCGCCGAACTGACGAACGGAGAGGTCATCGCCCCTGCCTTTACGCAGGAAGAGTTAGAACAAAATCTTACTGACTTCAATGACATGATCCTGAGCAGAGGAAAAGACCTCGGCAGGCACCTCATGAATGTCCAGCTTCACGCTATGGGTATCGAAACCCCATTCAACACAGATTCTCAAACCCGTAACGCCTTTGTGGAAGGCGGTCTTGTCTTCACCCCTATTCAGGAAACTGCTATGGATAATCAGGAATCACCGGATATCGCACAGACTTCCAGTAATGACACCGCGCGTCAGAGTAACTCCAGTGAGATGGCCGAAGCCACTGCAGCAGAAAAAACCGCGCCCGCAGCGCCAGTGCAGCCGCCGGAAATTCAGGCATCAGCAGTCACCGGGCGGGAAACCATGACGTTGTTTCATGGCTCACCAGCCACCTTTAGCGCCATTGATTCAGATAAAATAGGCTTAGGCCAGAACCTGGTAGGGAAAGGTTTTTATACTGACACCTCTGTTTTAGGCGTTCATTACGTGATGGAGGAAATTAACCATAAGGACTACCACATTTATGAATTAGAGATCCCTTCTGACTCTGTCATTTTAGACCGCTGGGATAATTCAACATTTACCGATGAACTGCGTGAACGAATCAAAAACGCCGGAAAAACGGGTGATCTACAACTTAAAGGAAATGACGGAATTTCACGGTCAGAGATTGCAAACAGACTCGCTGACAGTGAAAAAATAGATGAAAATTTTCTTAAGTTCGCCAGCAGCGCCCAGGGTATGAGCATCCTGAAAGAAGCTGGCGTCGCTGCACTAAAAGAGAATAGTTATGTAACCATTATCAACACAGATTTAGTTGATAATATTCGTTTACGTTCAGCGGGTGGCAATATAAAAGCTGAAATGTCGCAATATATTGACAAAGCATTAAGTAATGTTGCTCAGGATGCCTCCAGATTGTCTGACATCCTTAAAAATGAACCGAACCTTGCAGTACATTATGAAACCATCCGTTCTGAACTTATCACGCTGACGAAGGCCCATAACCGGTCGGATGAGACTGACAGATTGACGTCTCTGCTTAAACATACCTTCGTTGAAACTATCGACAGTACCCCTGATAGAAAAACAAATATTACCCCTTTAAACCGGCTGTATGCGGAAGCAATAAGAAGCCTGGATCTGAATCACGATAACAGCGCTGCACCGCTAGGTCGCATTATTGACAGTGCTGTTGTTCACATTAACCCAGAGCAGAAACAAAGTGCCGAACGCGCGGCCCCCGTCCTGGAGTCAACGGCAGAGCTGGATAAACCCGAACCTGCGGTACCGGCACCGGAACCAACAGCAGAACCCGATAAACCCGAACCTGCGGCACCGGCACCGGAACCAACAGCAGAACCCGATAAACCCGAACCCTCGGCGCCTGCTCCGGAACCAACAACAGAGCCGGATAAACCCGAACCTACGGCACCTGCACCGGAACCAACAGCAGAACCCGATACGCCAGAACCTGCGGCACCGGAACCAAAACCAACAGCAGAACCCAATAAACCCGAACCCACAATCTCTGAGCACCCCCCCACTCCAGAGCAAAATAAACAAGAAACTACGCCAGAGTCTGAAGCCCCTGAACAACCACTTCCTGATCCAGCACCGACCTCCACCTCAAAATCTGCAGACCACGAACCGTCTAATTCTGCAACATCAGCGCCTGAAAATGAGCCGCCAGCTGGCGAACCTCTCCGGGCCGATGATGAGGCTGACGCTATTGTCTACGCACCGCGTCGTCCGGATGCCGGTAATGCGCCAGAACGTGAGGATATGGACAAGATCATCAAAGGTCTGACCTGGGAAGATCTGAGCAACAATTCGCGTTTATTCCGCCTCGACGGGCAGGATGCATTCCACGATATGGGCAACCGGCTCGAAATGTGTAACGGGGCCAGCGAGGATGACCGAAAAGTGCTGGCGGCCCTGTCCGTGGCGGGGAAATTTTACGGCGGTGTTATCGAACTGACCGGAAGTGAGGCCTTTAAGGAAAAGGCCATGCGGCTGATTATCGACTATGACCTTGATATCCGCATGAAGTTGCCGAATCAACGCGATCAGCTGGAAGCGCTGCGTAAACAGATGTCGGAAAGTCGGGATTCCGTAGTGACCCATATGCCGACTCCAGACCTGAACCGACATTCTCCATCCGGTGATCCGGAACCTGTCCGGACAGCGTCGCCCGAAATGGCATCTGAGCGCCCCGCCGGGCCGGCATCCACCCCGGTTACACCGGTACCACCAGTTCCACCGCAAAACGCAACAGCGGAGCCGTCGCCCCGGATAACAACCGTTGAGCAGACATCATCGCTTCTTGTCGCTGAGGAAATGCGCCAAAAGAGCGCCCCGGCCGTGACGGAAGAACCTGCACCTGCAGCGCTGAATCCGGGCCAGAGTGTTACCGCCGTGTTGGTAAATCACGGTGAAGCCGTTTATGAAAATGGCGAGAAGCGGGGTGGAAGCTACTTTATTGAGTTGAAAAACCGAACGGGCAGCCATGTCTACTGGGGGCAGGATTTACGAGACCTGGTGCAGAACCTGAATAAGGGAGACGTCGTTACCCTGACCCTGGATTCACGCGATACCTGGAAAAAAGAGGGGGAAAATAAAGAGCGAGTAAAAAATAACTGGTCACTGGTGCCGGCGGCCACAGGAATGGCCGTTCCTCATACGCAACCGGAGCAAGGACAGCAGTTGCAGTCATTCCCGGTTGATACGTTTGGAAAAATCACCCAGCAGATCAGGCAAAGCTGGCCAGAATATACCCAGGAACTGAAATTGCCACCACGGTTTGAGGACCGGAATTTCTATCTCAGAGAGGATCGCCACCCGGTACAGTCACCGGCTGGTAACGCCACTGTCGCCCCGCCGACGAAAGGTGAACCGGTCGTGCTTACTCCTGTGCTGGCTTCAATGAATCCGCAGAAACAGCAGGTTGATCTGCTCCTTGTTCGTTCCGCCGGTGAACATCTTCAGGGCGTCGTAAGACTGAACAATACACTTTATCCGGCGCTGGCCACACCAACAGCCGATAACCAGCAATTGGTGATTAATGCCGTGACAGATAAAGGTCTCCGGTATGCGGGCTACGGCCAGGCGATTAACTTCGAGCCGGATGGAACCACTCGTACCGAGCCTCAGCTAATGAAATTCCAGCTGAAGGGGCAGGAAGAAGATGCCCCGGTCAACGCCCGTCTCTACACGCCAGAACGGCAGGACGATGCCTTGTTTCAACAGCTCGGTTTCGAACAGAGCTGGAAACAATGGGACGACAGCCGAAAGCAGGAGGGCAGACAGGAACTAAATCATCATCAGGATCACTCCCACGCCCCCGGCCGATGAGCCGCTAAGGAGAGAGAATGCGTTATCAAATGCTGAAAGCCGGTCTGCTGTCCGGCTTCATTGTTTTTTCTGCCGTAACCTCTGCAGCAACATGCCGCTCAGGAAGCGCCGCAGAGAAGGGAAGTCAGGCTGGCTATGATCGTGCCAAAACCGCAGCGACTTCCTGGTCAGAGCGGGAAAATAATGTTTCATCCTCCCTGCAATCCTGTCTGTCCCGTATCAAAAAAATCACCGTCGCTGTCCCGGAGTTTCCCAGTCTGGAATCCATCATTTCCCAGCTGGAGAACGAAATATGCGATGCCGCCGTTGATAAGGTAAACGACCAAATCCCCGGCAACATCGACCCCTGGAAAAACTTCTAACCATATTCGCCTATGACCAAGAAAACGAAAAACGCTGCCCCTGAGAAGGGGCAGCTTCGCGCCCCTGCGCGAGATCCACTCCGGCATGCCGTCAGTCTGATGCAAACCGCCGAACAACGACAAGCCATGGCTCCACGACTGCTAACCACGAATACCATACTCGGTGTTGCATTACTGGTAAGCGTCATACTTAACGCGGGGCTTTTCTGGAACCTGAAGGATCAACCGCGGGATTACTTCGCCACTAACAATGGTTCACTGGTACGCCTCGCCCCAACCAGCGAACCGTCCTGGAGTCAGGAAGACGTTATCGCGTTCAGCAGCCAGACACTGACGAAGGCCTTCAACCTGGACTTTGTGCATTACCAGGCACAAATCACCGAACTTTCGGACCGATTTTCTGATGATGGCTATGCCAGTTACATCGAAGCGTTAAAAGGCTCGAACATTCTTAATGCACTGAAGGTTGACCGGATGAACCTGACCGGAACGGTCGGCGCCGGCAGCGTTATCCGGCGTGGCCGTCTGACAAATGGCACCTGGTTTTGGACAATTCAGTCCCCTCTCCGTCTGCGACTCGTCGGGCAGAAAACCAGTAATCCGGAGCTGACGCTCACGCTCGAAACCACTGTTCAGCGTGTCGATCCGAACATTAAGCCTGGCGGCATGGAAATTCGACAAATCATCACTCGCAACGCCCCCCGAAATAACTAAGGCTGGAAAGATATGAAACTCCGTTATCTTCTGACCGCACTCCTTATGTGCGGCTCAGCCAGTTCTGCATCCACCGATACACCGGGATGGCAGAATGCAAGAACCCCACTGACGACGACCCCCACATCGGGCACAGCTCCAGTTGTCAGTCAACAGCACGCAGGTGTCCCGGCAACTCAAATCCAGGGAGAATTACCAATACCCGACCGGGCACCATCCATTGTGGATAAAGCCGCCAGTCTGGATTCCCCCTTATCCGCAGATGAAGTGCGCCAGTTACGTCAGAGGATGACCGAAACAGATCGGTCAATTAACGCCCCTATGGTTAGCGTCGTACCTCGAATCAGTTCTCTCACTCTAAATCTCTCTCCCGGTGCCAGCATTCCTTTGGTGCGCACGGCACTGAATAACCAGAGTGTTATCACGTTGACGGATATTAACGGTTCGCCCTGGCTTCAGTCGGACGCGCCGCTGAATGCCAGCCCGGAGAACTTTAACGTGCAGTACAACGGGAGAAACATGGTCACCATCACGCCACTACGGGCATGGGCGGCAGGGAATATCTCAATTTACCTGAAGGGGCTGGATGTACCGGTGATCGTCAACGTAACAAGTGGCGAAACGGATACGCGCGCCGTTAGCCAGGAAATCGACAGTCGTCTGGATTTACGTATCCCGCGACAAGCACCTGGTACGGCGCTTGCCAGCGTTCCGCTCGAAAAAATAGGTATTCATGATGCCACACTGCAGGCGTTTCTCGATGGCATCCCGCCAAAAGAGGCTCGTCGCCTGAAATTCAGTGGCGACGTGCCGGATACAACGATCTGGCAGACAGGTGATGACCTTCTGGTTCGTTCCCGCGCCATTCTGCGCGATGAATTTGAACAGACACTTTCATCTGCAGACGGTACACATCTGTGGCGCTTGCCGGCAACACCGTTACTGACCTTCTCCGTGAACGGGAAGTCTGTTCACGTCACACCGGAACTGGAGTAACTATGAGTACAGAACAGGATACTGGCGCTAACGGAAGAAAAACGCTGTCAGTTATTGGTCTGGGTGTCGTTATCGCGCTGGCTGGCGGCTACTGGTTTTTGTCCTGGTATAACAGTGACAACACATCCTCAGCCTCATCGGTCAATCTAGGAAGCGTTGCCAGAACTTCAGGAACATACACACCTGAAACACCTCGATACCGGGAGCTGCTGAAGGCATCAAATCAAATCGGTGCCGAGGAAGCCAGTCGTAAAAACACTTCCTTCATAGCCAGCCTTCCAGCAGGACTGGATTCCCAAAATGACACCGAAGTAAAGACCACGCCACCTCCCCCTGCACCACGAACGGAGCGGAGAACCTCGACACCCGAACCCAGAACGCTGACAGCAGCGGAGCAACAGGCTGGTGAAAAACAAAAGGAAGCCATTCAGAAACTGCTAACACGTATTAGCAATGCACAGGGCCGCGGTGCCGTCCCCGTTCTTGCAACCATCCGGACCCCGGCCCTCGATTCCAGCACGGTACCAACAGCAGGTAACTCTCCGGTCGGTGATGTCACTGCGGTGGCCACACCACCGGCACAGCAACTGGTATCTGCGCTAACGCGTGTTCCCGCCTCGCTGGAAACAGCGGTCAACTCCGATAACACTGGCTCACAGGTAATTGCCGTGATACCCACAGGCGCACTGGCTGGCGCTCGCCTTCACAGTTCGTCAGTAAAACTGGTCGGTAATGGTGTGGAAATTAACTTCCGGAAAATGAGCTGGCGCGGTATGGACCTGAAAGTCAACGCTTATGCCCAGCAGGAAAATACTCTGGCATCGTCGGTCGCCAGTGATGTTAACCATCGCTGGCTGACACATATCGTTCTGCCGTCGGTACTGAGCGGCGCCGGCAGTCTGGGTAGCCTCTACAAAGACGCCAACACGCAAATTCTCCAGACCAACGTCAGCACCGTCACCGGCAAGGTAGGTAAACCAGACGGAGAGACTGTCGCCGGCGTCATTCTTGGCGGAACCGCCGAGAAAGGCGCAGAGGTGGTCACTCAGGAATTGGCCCGGGAGCCGTTCAAACAAGTCACGGTAAAGCAAAACGAAGTCATCTCCATACTCTTTGTTGACTCTGTCAGCACTGATGATCTCGTCAATCCCAAAAGCAACACCACGCGCCAGGCGATAACCCAACCCACCACCCTTTCCGCAGCGGAAGATCTCACCGAAACCCGTCTGCAGGAAAGCATTGAGCAACGAAAAGCAGCAATCCGCCGTCAGTACGGCTCAAATTAATCGTTAAGGAGACACTATGAGTCAGCAATCTGAAGAAGTATTGGACGGGGATGTAATTCTTCCCGAAGAGGATTTCAATGAAGCAGACGCGTTTGGGGAGGAGCAAACGGATAAGGTTCCGTTCTGGAAACGGGACATCCTTTTAGGGTACTCACTGCCCTGGATTCTCGGCGCCGTACTGTTAGCGGCTGCCGGTGGCTGGTTTGTATTCGGGACATCGCATGGCGACGGCACGAATAAACCTTCAGACGCGGAATTCAGTGAAGTAGAGAACACGCTAGGACAATCGACGGGAGATGCCCCCCACAGGGAGAGCCCCGTTATGACATCTTCATCCACGGTACCGACACTCTCCCCAGCATCAGTCCCAGCAGACAACCTCGAAATGATGAAGGATATCCGCGATGAGCTGAACGCGCGTGAAGAACGGATAAACGCCTCAATCCAGGTACTACAGAAAAGCATCAACCAGCTGTCAGACGCCATAAAGCGGGATGAAACCTATGCGGTTGAAACCCGAAACCAGTTAGTGGCCATCACTGAGAAAATGGCAGGACTCGAAACTCGACATGAATCCACTCCTGTTACGAATGCTAAAGCAGCAATAACAAAACGAAAACCATCCAGCCCTGTCGCGGGGATGACCGTCGTGTCTCTGGAAAACGGGATGGCATGGATAAAATGGCAGGGAAGCACCTGGGCAGTCCGGGAAGGGGATCAGCTTGGTAAAGTGACCATCAACCGGATTGATCCTGCAACACGTAGCATCTCAACAACAGGCGGAGTACTACGCTGATGGATGCGCTTACCGCCATTGAGAATTTCGCTTCAGGGATTTTCAGCAGTGGTATTCGTTTCTTCTTTGTCTGGGGAGAAGCGTTGGGGGTGGTATGCCTGATACTGCTTCTGGTACGGGCCAGATCCCAAACCGCTGCGCCACTATCACCTGGGAAATTTTTCGGAGGCCAGCTCATTTGTGCGGCAATGGTATCCCTGCCGTCGCTGATAAACGCAGCAGGCGCTCAGGTAGGGTTTCAGTCCACGTCCTTTGATGCTATCGCGTACGTTCCTGCCTCCACATTCGGTGAGGCCAGCGGCGCAGCGAATGCCGTTCTGTCACTGGTCCGACTCTCTGGCGTCGGTTTTTTTCTCTCCGGGCTGAACATGTACCGTCGGTCCAGCCTTGATGGCCATACCGCGCTTAGCGCCAGTGAAAATAACCGTGCAGCCACTGTTAAAGTCGTTGCCGGCACGGCGATGGTCTTTGCCCCACAACTCATCGATAAACTTCTCGCAAGTCTGAAAATCGCTTTTTAATCCATAACTTATCTCATTTTAAGGAGACACTATGTCACGTCTTTCCTCTCTTTTCGCTCGCCTGATGCAGTCCATTTTTGTTGTTCAGTTAACCCTGTTAGAAATGCGCGAGCGCTTTATTCAGTGGCTGTGCGCAATGGCTCTTACGATCCTTCCGGGTTCTGCCTTTGCTGCCGGTGGTGATTTAGCAGATATGTTCGATGCCGCCGCTGAAGGTGCCAAACGCGGACAAACGTCAACGCTGACCATGGCGCAATTTGGTGGCGTGCTTATTTTCATCGCCGCCCTGTTTGCCTTCAAAAAGGTCAATACAAATCCTCAGGTCACCCTGGGTCGCTGCATCGGGGGGCTTATCATCGGCGCGCTGCTGGTTGTGGTCCCTGAACTCTTGAGCCGCAGCCAGAAACAGATGGGGATGAGCGCCACGACAATCAGCTAACCAACCCGGTGCCGGAGCTATCCGGCACCCTGCCCTTATCCGTAAAGGTTCCTGGATGACTAACTCCAAAAATAATAACGCAGCGTATCTGCATATGACCCCGTTGCCTGATGTCGCGTATACGAAAGCGCCTCAGATGCCAGCCCCCGAAATAACTGGTCCTGGTCGCTGCTTCTGCTGCGGCCTGACCGTACAGCATCGATTCACGCTGAGTGAATCACTTCCATTGAAGCAACTGACCGAAGCGGCAGAGGACGCTTTAAGCCGTTTAGCCCGGGCACAGGAACTGATGGACAGGTTGTGTTCACAATCTTCCCCGGATAAAAAGGCATTAAAATCGGCACAAAATAGCCTGCAGCATGCCTCTCTGGCGGCGAGGCGCCTGGCGTTACGCCACGTACCCTCCATAGAGATTACCGAAACGACAGTACTGACACTGGCTGAAATTGCCGAGCTGGAGGCGCTGACCTGCCCTTTTGAACTCTGTTACTTTTGCCATGCTTGGCACACGCTCAACGGCTATGCCGCGGCCCAGGGAACCATGGTGTGGTTGCCTGACCTGCATCCCCGCAGCGTCGTGGCACTCAACCGCCATGCTCTCAAAGCCTGCTTCAGCAACAGTAAGAACCTGGCACGTGAAGGCAAAAAAGTCCTGGCGGAGTTGCTTCGCCACCGGCTGCCGGTTGAAGAACGCTTCGGTACCTGGCGCCCGACTGACTTTGCAGATGCCATACGGCGTTATGCGCCATCGAAGCGCGCGGAACTACGTGAAAAAATGGTCGGTATCACCCTCGTCCTGATCCCCGATTCCTTTACTTCACGCGAATTTATCGACTAGTCATCCCTTCTAAAAATCTCCAGAGAACGCTATGAATATCAAACGCATGGTTTTCGCTATAGAAGACATCCTCAACACTTTTTCCCGATTCGCTGTCGCAGCTGACTTCGTTGATTACTGTGATTTACGTACCGTGATTGGCCTGGATAAACAGGATTTAGAAATTCGGCCGTGGCTTGAAGCCCCTTACATCGGCGTGACGCATCAGGGATATTTTCTTTCCGTTTTTGAAATTTCCGGCGCGCTGCGTGACCTTTCCGAAGAGGCGCACGAGGACCATCAGGATTCTTTTGAAGGACTGATTTCACACCTTGCCAGTACGCTCAGTACCAGCTGGAAAAAGACCGGGCATAAGATGGCCTTCATTTTTGAGCGTGACTCGGAAATGGGCTCAACAGAAATCAGCTCCATGATCGACCGCCAGAAACGATCAATCCAGAACACCGGTATCCAGTTGGGAGATCTGCTTGACGAAAAGGTTACCACCCTGACGCCCTGGCTGGTTCGCGAACGTTGCTGGCTCGCAGTCTGGAGTTCTCCGATACTGGTCAGCCAGCAGGAACGAAATGACTATCAACATAGTTTGCGAGGCATTCACGAAAAAGCGCCGCTGGCACGGCATGGTCAACAGCCCTGGCGTTATCTGCTCTCAGGTCTGAAAATTCGTCATGACAGCTTTATCACCACACTCGAAAAAACGCTCAAACGAGGGGGTGAAGGCCTGCTGGTCCGCCTGATGACCATCCCCGAAGTCTGCAACGAAATTCGTCGCGAGATGGCCCGAAACAGCACATCTCCACGATGGCGACCGCACCTTCCCGATGATTGCGCTCCCGCCGGGGTTTTGCAGGATAACGATAATTCAGCGCTGCTTTCCCCCGCGCTGAATTTACAGGTATTCGGCAGCTCTCCCAGGACAGAGGGGAATCTTGTCCAGGTCGACGGCCTCTGGCACGGCATGGTGGCCATCACATTACCGCCTTTACGCCCGCAGCCCTTTAACGAACTGGTTAAATCGGTTCCACGCTCGGTACCGTGGCGTATCCGTATGGATCTGATGCCTGGTGGGTTGAAGGCGCTGGGATGGAAAAAAAACATCTCCTCGTTTGGTCAGTTCATTCCTTCCATTCGCCCTCTTTATGATGCCTTTATGCAACTGACTAAAGTGGACGACAAGGACCCGGTTTGCGTGATGACCATCGTTGCAACGACCTGGGGAAAAACGCGCGAGATTTGTTCGCGCAACCAGATGCTACTGGAATCGGCACTTCAGAGCTGGGGCGTTTGCAATACCACGACGACATTCGGCGACCCGCGTCGCGGCTGGGTAAACACCATGCTGGCTGCATCTGCCGGCTCTGGCCCGGTTCCACATTACCCCCCGCTTTCACATGCACTGTCAATGTTGCCATTCAATCGCCCAGGTACTGTCTGGCGGGGTGAAGGAAATCTTATGCTACATACCGAGGACGGGTGCGCCTGGGAAGTCGGGCTGGCGTCATCGAGGCAGAATAAACACACCGAGCTGGCGCCCGGCGATTCCGGGTTGGGTAAATCGGTGCTGATAAACACTCTCACGGAAATTCAGGTTTCGTCGGCCCAGGTGTCTTTGCCCTATATTGCGCACATCGATAAGGGCTTTAGCGCGATGGGTACCATAGCGTTGATTCGTGACAACCTGCCCCCGGAACGGAAGGATGAAGCAGTCGGCATCATCCTCAGCAATGACCCGTCCCAGTCACGCAACATATTCGATATTCTTTACGGCGCGCGACAGCCGATCACGCCTGAAAAAGAGTTCATCTGCTCGATGCTGATGGCATTTTGTATCGATGCGGAAACGGGAAGCGCACCGAACTCCACGGATACACGCCAGATTATGAAGCGAGTTATCGAACTGGCGTATGATATCCGCAGCAGCACCGAGGCGAATATGTATCGCCAGAGTGTTGAGCCGGTCGTTGATGAGGCGCTTATAACGTCAGGGTTATGGGACACGCATGACGACGAGTGGTGGAGAGCGACGCCATGGTATGAAATCCGTGACATGTTGCACGATCGCGGCGAACAACATGCTGCACAGAGAGCGCATTATCAGGCAGTGCCTGAGCTTGCGGATATGCCGGCATTGCTCCGTAGTGAAACCATTACGCAGAGTTTCGGGAAAGTGCAGCGGAATGGTTCTCAGGAGCCTCTGCTGGGCTATATTGAACGCTGTATGATTCAGGCTCGTCAGGATTACCCAATGCTGGCCAGTCGTACTCAGTTTGCCCTGAACCCCAACACGCGAATTGTGGCTGTGGATCTGAATAACGTGGCAGGCGATAACACTAAAGCAGGCCGCCTAAAAACGGGCATCATGTTCATGTTCGCCGGGCAAATCACCGCCGGTGATTTCATCCTTCCTCAGTACCGAGACGAAGTCATGCGTACGTTGCCAGCTGCCTATCACGCCAGCATAGAACGGCGTATCAACCAGCTCGACAGCGAGATGAAAACCAAAATCTATGACGAACTGCATAACGTCAAAGGGATTGATTTTATCTTTGACGCGCTCGATACACAGGACCGAGAACAACGTAAGTTTGGCATCAGAACGGTTCTAAGTACGCAATTCCTGACTGACTATCCTAAAAGCCTGCTGGACTCCGCTAACACACTCTGGCTACTTCGATACCGGCCGGAAGATATTCCGTTATTGCGTGATACATACAAAGTTCCTGAACACACGCTCCAGCAGTTTTTAAGGATGCCGGCTGGCCCGGCCGCCGACGGCAGCGGCGTGCCCATGCTCTGTATTCTCAGGACGAAGCAAGGCACTCTGGCCAGGATCGTGCGTTTTACTCTGGGGCCGATTGAACTCTGGTCACTCAACTCGGATAAAAAAGACGGCGCACTACGTCGCAGTCTCACTAATGCCGTGGGTTCCGTCAAAGCAAGACAGGTCCTGGCCACTAAATTTCCGCTCGGCTCCGCAAAAGCGCTTATCGAATACCGTGAACGCAATGCGATCACCCGCGGGAATAGCAGTGTCATTGAAAGTCTCGCTGGCGAATTGATTGATGAGCTGGGGTACGATCTTTGATGTGTAGCATACATTTAACGCCTCGCTGCCGCCGCCCCATCAGAGGGCAGGTCAGCCTGGCAAGGCTGGTCGTGGATATCGGAACGGATAGCTTTACTCTGCCGTCAGTTCATTTTCGTACAGACGAAGCTCCCGCGGCCCGTAGCGTCAGAGCAACCGACAAACGGGCTGTTCCCGGAGCGTCAGGGGTCCTGCTGAAACTACCTGTACAGCCTGAAATGCTGGTGACAACCGCTGTCTGGTCTGTCACACAGCCAGGCGAAGCTGAGAGAGAAGTCAGACATGTTGTGCAGTGGCTCTTGCCCACTGCGCGGACCAATTTACTCAGCGATGATACCTGGTTGTGGCCCAATGACGATGAAACACCAAAGTTAAGCGCCGGCGACTGGCCGGTTATGGACATTACGCCCTCCCGACATCTCGCCGTACATCGACGCGGAATTACCGTGATCGATACCCGAAATTCAAAAGGGCACATCACGCGCCGGTACCAGTCATTTCCACTTGTGGGTATTGAGGCCCGTACTTCCGACCGTGTTCCTGACATTGAAACATCTCTCAACTGATTCTGGAGGTTCCATGCAACCAAACCGGCTTTCCGCCCTGCTCATGTTTCTGGGTACCGGGCTCTCCTTTTCAACTCAGGCAATGACCGTAAACGTCAACTCAAGCGTTCCCGTCACAACGCAAATTCTGCCTGAAATGGCAACTATTCAGGGAACACTCGTAGAAATGTTGCGTATGCAGCAGGCAACCGGCACGGCCATTACTCAGAACTCAGATAAGCTGGCCACTATCATCAGCCAGAACGGACAGGCGACGCGACAGCAGATGATTTTTAATAATGAAACCCAGCGGCTTGAAGAAGCACGCCAGAGTTTTTCGGTACCGGATTCTATCTGCAGTGATTCCGCCTCCGGTGTTGCTGTGGATAGCAAAAATACAGCACAAAGTGGTGCATCCCAATTGTCTTCGGGTGGCGGGGTCAGCAACTCGGCCATTCGCGACCGCTTTGCTAAGGTACCTGAATCACTCATCAGGGAGGCCTATTCAGGAAGCAACATTCACGCACGCTACTGTACAGAGGCGGAGTATGCCCGTTTTGGCGGCACTGATGTCTGCCCGGCCGTCAGCGCATTACCCGGCGGCGACAGCCAGGTTCGCTCAGTCTATGCTGGCGCCGGCACGGAAGGAAAGGCTCCGACGTTTACCTGGGATCAGGAACAGATAGACGCGGCGATGGCCTACATGAAGAACACATCACGTCCCTCTGCAGGGAGAACGTTAGGTAAAGGCGAAGTGAAAACGCTCACAGGCCGTGCGTATGTTGGCCTGCAAAATGAATATAACGGGGTCATCGATGCGGGATCAGAACCTCAGCTCACCATGATCGCCGAGCAACGCCCCAATGAAGCAACAAAAGACGCGCTGCAGGAAGCGCTCCAGTCCCCTTCTGCCGCTACCTATTTTGACAAAACTGCTTCTCCTGAAGCCAAAGCAAAAGGGTACATGAGCCAGCGCGAGTTTGAGAATTTCGAGGCTGGTCGACGTTACGCGAATACCGAGTACAACGCCGATCTACAGGAAATGCAGGGGGATAACCTCACGCGCGAACTTATCAGAACCACGGCCCTGATGAACTGGCAACTGAATGACATTAAAGAGCTATTACGGAAGGGGAATGTGATAAACGGACAAGCCCTCAGTCTCCAGGCGCGCGAGGCTTACGGGCCACGACTGGCTGCACTGGAAAATAAAATTAACCAGGGAGGTGCGAACTGATGGCCAGACAAAATACCGCCGGCGCCAGTCGCAGTAAACGTATCCTGATCGGCTTACTCAGTATCGTTCTGCCAATACAGGAAACCAAATGGTACCTTCGCGCCAGCCGGCACATCACGGCACGTAACTTCGAGCGTATGAACAAGGCTTTATCCGAGTTTATCCCTCCTGACGAATCTCAGCAGGAGGATAAGCACGAAATCAACTGGGCAAACGCGATCGCAGCTTCCGGCCGAACACCGGCGCAACTGGAAGCCGGATATCTGGCCCAGCGCAGAGACTGGCGCATCGTATTCTGGCTCCTTGCCGTCCCTGTTCCGCTAATTCTGTTGCTCCCTCTGTACAACGGCAACGGGTTTACCCTGCAACAAGTCAGCACATGTCTGGTTTTCTTTAGTGGTGCTGGCATCGCATGGTCCCGGGCATTAATCGCCGCGTTCAAACTGTGGCAACTCAGGAATCGCCGTGTCAGCTTGTCCGAACGTGGCACATTCCGTCATTTCATCGCCGAAAACCACCTTTTCAGGGCAGCTGTTACCGATCGCTGATCGTCTCCCCAGTTAACAGCTGGCCCGCTGACTACCGGCATACAGAACGGTAGCCGCGTATTCCTCCTCGACCTATACCCGGAGTTCATGTGAAAAACTCTCTTCGCGCTCTCGCGGCGGGACTGCTCGTGTCCGTCATTCCTGCACAGGCGTCCACTACGTACCAGGACATCGTTGCCGCCGCAACCAATCCCCAGGACCTGTCGCGGCAGGCGTTAGTTACTATATTCGGTGACGTTGTCACAAATCCATTAGCTGGCGGCAGCACCACCGTCATAGGGAATCTGTTTGCCCTGTTCAATGGCATCATCGCTATTCTTGCCGTTATCTGGTTCATCATTATCGGCCTGAAGCACATCAACAAAGCCGGACACCAGGGAAAAGTATTCAGTGGCGACCGTGATATTGTTGGCACACTCAGTACGCTTGCGGGCTTTCTGGTGATTGTTCCGACAAGCAACGGGTGGAGTCTGGCCCAGCTGACGATGCTTTGGGGGGCATCCATCATGGGCGTGGGGTCGGCGAACATGATGGTACAAACCGCATCAGATACCATTGCCAGCGGCTACTCGCTGACCGTCCAGCCGACACAGGTTTCGACCCGGACCGCCGCGCGCGGCATTTTCGAAATGCAACTCTGTAAATACGCTATCAACAGTGCACTGGACGATTACGGGACTACAGTGAAATCTGATACGGGAAAAATGAAAGAAACGTCTGGAAATACAGGCGGAAATTATACCTTTAAAGTCAGTAACGGCAGCGGTATCTGTGGAACGGCCAGCATCGCAGCAAAGCAACGTTCTGATGCCTCATCCGGAGTCGGCAACTTCTTTAACCCCTTCAGTTCTGGCGAAACGAGCGCGATTATCGACGCCCAGCTTACGGCAATGGATACCATGATCACCAACCTCGACGGCGTGGCTCAGGCCTTCGTCGCAGGGTATATAGATAAACGCACAAACGACAGCGGCACACTGCCGGATGTGGAGAGCGAGATCCAGCGTGCCGCCGATGATTATGAACGTAAGGTGCAAAGCGCGCTGCCGGCGCAACAAGATCAGAAAGGGTTGCAGGATGCGTTACGCAATTACCTGGACACTTACGGTTGGGCCGCGCTGGGTGCCTGGTACCAGACTTTTGCAACAGCAAACCAGCGTCTGACAGAAGTGGCCAGCCGCTCCCCTTCCACGACAGGTATGTCATCTCTCGGTGATGTGGGTAGCACAGAAGTCTTCACTGCTGTGATGGCCGCCTATCACACGCAGCTGCAGAACACGACCTACACACCGTCCTTGGGAACGGCAATGACGAAAGATGAGTTGAGTGCCGCCAACGGAAATGACGCAAACTCATTGTTTATGATTTCATTTGGCAGTTACATGCAACGAATCACAAACGCCATAGCAACATCCTACAGCGGTACCGGCACCGAGAATAACCAGGTTAACCCGCTTATCAAGATGAAAAACATTGGGGATTACACACTTGTCGCTGCCGAGGGCGCGTTTGGAGCTTTCACCGTTTCAAGAATGGTTGCAGCGGCAGGAAACAGTTCTTTCATCGGTAAAATGCTCAATTTGTCAACAGGATCGGTAGATGCCATCAATAAAGGTCTGGATGCCATTTCTCCTGCCGTTTACTTCCTGCTTCTCCTACTTTTTACTACCGGCTTCACTCTCTCGATATACCTTCCTTTTATCCCGTTTATCTTCTGGATGACGGGAATAGGCAATTGGGTCGTCAGCGTACTGGTCGGCTGCGCTGCGGGTCCGCTCTGGGGAGCCACTCACCTGGGAACTGCCCAGGACAGGGGAAGTCGGGCGGCATATGGCTATATTTACCTGATTGATACGATGATTCGCCCACCGCTGATGGTCTTTGGTTTTTTCTTTGCTTCAGTCGCTATTATCGCTGTCGGTACCATTCTTCACGCCCTATTCGGTGCTGCCCTGATAAACGTGCAGACCAATTCAGTAACAGGGGTGTTCAGTATGGCTGGATTTTTATTAATCTATGCCCGTATTTGCACAACGCTGGTTTCCAGTATGTTTGCACTGCAGGCTTACTTGCCCGATTATGTGATTTCATTCCTGGGTGGACGTGAAGCAGCTAATACACTCGGTAATATGGCAGGGTCGGTGAAAGATATTTTTGCTGCAGGTAGTCGGAATACCAGACAAACCCCAGGTGTAAATTTGAAAACATCCACACCTCCATCTGGAGAAAATAAAGATGGTATCAATGGATAAATTATAGACCTTAGCTTCAAATCATTATATTATGTAAGGAACTTAGATTGGAGGCGTTTCTTATGGTTGATCGTTTTCCTAAATGGTGGTTATTTTATGTTGTTGCGAGAGGGTTGTTTTTACGATTTGGCGTGATAACACTTATTTTATTTACTCCGCTGTTTACTTACTTTGTTTTTACCGAGTCAGGTATAGATTTTGATGGATATCTAATAGCATTTGGCTGCTGGTTCCTGCTAATTGTTCCTTTTACCGTTAACTACATCATAGCCAAAAGGCGCAAAGCGCAAATCATGCAGGTACTGGACGTGATTAAAAGCACCGGGTACTTCAAGCCCAACAGGGACTCAGAAGCCTGGCTGTTCTGGCAGAACACCTACATCGGCTTCGACTATAACCAAGGTACGATTATGTATATTCGTATCTATCCTGGTAAAGTGATGGACGTGATTGGATTTGATGCGTACGGAATTGTCCGTACTGAAGTGGAAGGCTCTCAACTTCGTATGTTTACGAAATATGCATCACTTCCAATGATCCCAGTAGATACCGGCGCAGCATCCACTATTTCGAACCATATCTTTGGAATGAACAATAAAGGATACAGCTATAATTTTAACTTCCAGAATGTCATCAAAAGCAAACGCAGTGAACTGCAGCATCTTGCCGGAATGCCAATTCCTGAGTTAATTTAATGTTATAAAACCTCCTCCATTAATACTAAGGCCGGTTCAATACCGGCCTTCTTTTATGCTAGCCCCCCACCTAATTAATTATCTGAAAGCGAGTTTAATATTTTAAAACGATAGGAGATCCATATCAGATCCATTCATCACAAAATATATCTAACCCTATTCAACAAAACCCACCAACAAATTTAAATTTCAGAATGAATTAGTCGCCTTAAATTAAATCACTCCTGATTTCATTCCTGAATATCTACGATGTCTTATCCATTACAAAGAGGTTATCTCCATGTCACCCGCTCGCCCTGGCACAGGCTATAACTCTACGGACTACTGGGCGCCTCTTGGCGTTCTGGTTGTACTGCTGCTTTTAGTTGCCTGGTATTTTCTCCCTTTCTTTGTCTATAACTCATGCCTGATTCTGCATTTCCTGTGGGGGCTGGTCGATTTCGGGCCATTTCACTCCTGGGCTGCGCCGCGCTATAACCTGCTGGCGGAAACCGGCAACAACGCTGACAACGTGTCCTTTGAACACTGGATCAACGTGCTGGAATACACCATGGGGATACTGATGATTTTTCTTATCCCTATCTCTACAGCCTCTCTGTGGAGCTGGTCCCGCCATCCTTCCCGGAACTGGTATACGCGCCGGGTACTCGATATTCACACCCTGCCGTTCGCTATGGAGGCCATATCTCCGGCGATTGCCCCGATTCTGAATGAAGGCGATCCAAAGCGGCTGCTGCTTGATAAGCGTCGGCCTGAAAGACGGCCAGCAATGTCACCCGAGGAGTTTGTTGAACAACACAAGCTCATCAGCAATATGCAGCTCGATGTCGCCCGCTGCCGCGAAGTCTTCAAGGCCCAGTTGGGTAAGCCACTGGAAAGCTGGAAAAGTCTCGCCCCTCACGAAAAGGCAATGTTTGCCATTTTTGGTCTGCAGTATTTTCTCGACGACCGTAAAGCAGCCACCGCGTTGATGGATGCACTGAACCGTTCCTGCCGGGTTAAAAGTCGGCGCGATCGGGGAAAGTTCTCCGTTCCCATCTATGCCATCGCGCGTCCGGCGTTTATGCGCGTTATCAAAAGCGATAAGGCCGCACGCTGGTTGAAAGAGCACAGATTTGTCACCAGCGGCCTGGTCTGGCTGTACGCTCACGACCTGAGACTCACGCCCCCGAACTGGCTATGGCTTAAGGGTGTCGACAGAACGCTGTTCTATGCCCTTCACCGGGCGAATACCACGAAAGGTTTTATCGAAGGGGCCGGCATCGTTGCCGTAGCCCGGACAGAAGAGGAAGCCATACGCCTGGGACTGCCGTGTCCTGAAATCTGTGTAGAAGAGGCCATTGAAGGCCTTAAAACCGATATGACGAAACTTGGACTCATCTGGGATGAGCCGCAACCTGATCGCGAGCGTCGTCGACGTGTCCGCACGAACTGGTCCCTGACCGAAGATGTCCTGAGTCGTTCTCCGGAAGAAGACGCAGAAGAAGCGTTTTAGCATCACCTTCACGCCCCTGAATCCCTTATAAGGACTCCCCATGAACCAGAGTAAAATCTATTCCGTTATTAAAAATGGCAACACCATCATCGTGACGTATAGCCAGAATGGTGACGTGCCCCAGGCGCTTAATATTTTTAACGAGCCGCAGCTGCTGTGTGTTGATGACAACAAACTAATCGGGTTATATCCGGCTTCCAGTGCGCCCGTAACCCTGCTTAATGACCCGGAGCACGATGCAAAGAGCGTACTGAACGCTGTTGCACAGGCAATGCAAAAGAAGGGAACCCGGGTATCCCGCGGCATAAGAGGCCTTGCATGGGCAGCCGCTGGCGCAGTAGTTGCTACTGCCGTATGGGCACTTCCCTTCACCGTATCCATAACCCCACATAGCAGCCATGACACACCGATCACGCTTGTTGCTGCAGCGCCAGCAACTCCACCTCCAGGACTGCTTTCCTCTGAACCTCACGCTACTTTCCCTGCACCACGGCAGGAAATGCAGGAGGAACTCGCAAAGAATCGCAAAATGCTCCCGGAGACACCCGCTGCTGCGCTGCAGGCGGGAAACGGCGACGCGATGGCCATCGCAGCCACGGCACCCGCCCATACCACCAGTACGCTTTCCCCACGTCAGCAAATGGCTGATGTACTGAAGCGTAACGCCGCGCGCGGTATGTTCACTATCTCCCTTTCAGAAGGGCACCCTCGTACGCTGTACGCGTTCCTGGACCCGACATGCAGCGTCTGCCGTCAGATAGAACCGGCAATAGAGAAGCTGGCGCTGCAGTACAACGTGATTATTTTCCCAGTATCCGTGGTCAATGACGGCAGGGACGCAGTTAAACGCATCATCCCTCTTCTTTGCCAGAAAGATCCGGCAAAACGTGCAGCCGGCTGGCAGAACGCATTCCGTGCAGACGCTGGCATGCATATGCCGGGTAGCCCGGAAACGGATGGGCCTGTCGATGCAGCATGTGCAAATGCAGCTGAAGCTGCGGTCGGCGTGAACAACCTGGGCTTCAGACAGTTTGGGTTCAGTGGTACCCCGTGGGTATTAACGGATACCGGCTTCCACCTGCCAACGGGCATGCTGTCTCAACCGGACAAAATCGGCTTGTTCCTCGAAACTACTGACAGTATGGCGCCGGCTCAAGCCGACCACTTCCTGAAGACAATCAATACGGAGGGTTAACCGTGCAGAACTCTACGATAAACCAGGATTACATCAAACGGCAGGCGTGGAACTCACCTCTGACAGATTTGCTTCAGGACCATCTTCTGTTCGCTCTGGTGATGGCCGGCAGCGTGATTGCCGGCTTTATATGGCCACTGACCATCCCGGCTTTTTTGCTGCTGGCCACCGTGGCCGGTATTGCGTTCAGCGCCCATCGCTGGCGAATGCCGATGCGTGTTCCACTTCACCTTAACCGTGAGGACCCTTCAGAGGATCGCAAAATCCGCCGCAGCCTGTTCAAGCGCTGGCCTTCTCTCATTCAGTACGAAGACATCCAGAAGAGTAATGGCCGCGGTATTTTCTATCTTGGCTATCAGCGACTGAGAGATACCGGGCGGGAACTGTATCTCAGCATGGACGATCTCACCCGGCATTTGATGTTTTTTGCTTCTACCGGTGGCGGTAAAACGGAAACCCTGTTTGCCTGGATGATTAATCCATTTTGCTGGGGACGTGGGTTCTCCTTTGTTGATGGTAAGGCGCAGAACGATACCGCTCGCACCGTCTATTATCTGGCGCGCCGGTTCGGTCGTGAGGATTGTGTGGAATACATCAACTTCATGACCGGCGGCATGTCGCGTAGCGAGATTATTCATACCGGCGATAAAACGCGACCTCAGTCGAATGACTACAACCCGTTTATCCACAGTACTGAAGCATTCGTGGCTGAGACGATGCAATCCATGCTGCCAACCAATGTTCAGGGCGGTGAGTGGCAGTCAAAAGCGATAGCGATGAATAAGGCCCTGGTATTCGGGACTAAGTTCTACTGTGTCCGTGAGAACAAACCCATGTCGCTGCAGCTGCTTCGCGAATTTATGCCTCTTGAAAAGCTCGCCGGTCTGTACTGTAAGGGGCTTGATGATCAGTGGCCTGAAGAAGCCATTGCGCCACTGCGGAACTATCTGGTCGATGTTCCGGGCTTCGACATGTCTCAGATTCGCACGCCATCAGCCTGGACGGAAGAACCACGTAAGCAGCACAGCTATCTAACGGGCCAGTTTCTTGAGACCTTCAACACCTTCACCGAAACCTTTGGCGCTATCTTTGCCGAAGATGCCGGTGACATCGATATTCGCGACAGTATCCACAGTGATCGCATCTTGGTGGTGCTTATCCCGGCCATGAGTACATCAGAGCACACCACGTCTGCATTAGGCCGTATGTTCATCACCCAGCAGAGCATGATTCTGGCGCGCGATCTTGGCTATAAAATCGAGGGGGTGGACAGCGACGTACTGGAAATTACTAAGTACAAAGGTCAATTCCCCTATATGTCATTTCTTGATGAAGTCGGGGCCTACTACACAGAACGTATTGCCGTTCAGGCTACGCAAGTTCGTTCACTGCAGTTTGCACTGGCGATGGCCAGCCAGGACCAGGAACGCATCGAGAGTCAGACATCGGCGGCAAACGTGGCCACACTCATGCAGAACGCCGGCACAAAGGTTGCGGGCAAAATCGTCAGTGAGGATAAAACCGCACAGACGATTAGCAACGCTGCGGGCAAAGAGGCACGGGCCAATATGGTCAGCCTCCAGCGCCGGGATGGGGTTATCGGTACATCATGGATCGATGGCGACCATATCAACATCCAGATGGAGAACAAAATCAACGTACAGGACCTGATTAAGCTCCAGCCAGGTGAGAACTATACGGTCTTCCAGGGCGACCCCGTTCCGGGCGTCTCCTTCTTTATCGAAGGAAAAGAGAAAACCTGCAAGGACCCGGTCCGTATCAACCGCTACATCGCGGTTACACCACCTAAACTGGAACGCCTGCGTAAACTTGTTCCCCGTACAGCACAGCGCCGGCTACCGTCACCGGAGAAAGTCAGCCTCGTCATTGGCGTGCTGACGGCAAAACCATCACGCCGGCGTAAAAAAGGGCGGACCGAACCCTGGAAAATTGTCGATACCCTTCAGCAAAAACTGGCCAACCGGCAGCAGGCACTCACCTTATTAACGGAATACGACCTGGATGTAGAAGCCAGGGAGTTAGCGTTATGGGAGGAAGCAGTGGACGTGATCAGGACGACAACCATGAAGGAGCGCGCAATCCAGTACATCACTCTGAACAAACCTGATGATGAGCAGCCGGCGCCGGCAGAAGAAGTGTTGCCTCCTGCGGCCCTGCTGAAAGAAATCGCGCTGCCTGAGATGAGCCCGCACCGCTACACGAAACCACGCCAGGAACCGGCAGGATGGTCCGAACCGACCATTCCGGCACACGTTCGCCCTGGCATAATGGCGGATTATTACGATCAGCCGTTCAATGAAGGGTATGAATAATGATTTACCGTAGAGGATGGGTACCAGTACTGGGCAGGTATGAGCTGGAAAAGCGCCTCAAAGATCAGGAGTTCGATAACTGGCAGGAAATTTCGCGCTTCTTGTGTGATGGCGATAACAAATCATATGCAGATTATGAGCGTGATCGTCACCAGTACAGTTATCAGGTGGTTGATAACACCGAATGGATGAGCCGACGTGATGCGACGTTCTGGCAACGCCTGAACCGCCTGTGGTTCGTCCCGCTGTATATCCTGACAATCCCATTTCAGTGGCTGTTCCGTGGCCGTATAGGGTTTGAAACAACATCGAAAACAGCTGAGTTTATCAGCCGTATAACCGGGTTAAGATAGCAATAGATGGCTATTTTGTATAAATATCATACAAATCATACTTAATTGCGACAGCAAAAGAGTTCTTGTTTGATCAGGGGGATATTGCTGTTTAGCATTCCCCTCAATCCCGGAATAACGGGAGAGGAGCAGTGTTGCGGGGGCTTCTTCCCCGGTGGCTTTGTCGCTGGATAAAGAAAACCCCCGCTCGTTGTTTGGTTTAAACCAGCAACATATCGGGGGCGTTCTCTTGTCTCGACAACAACAGGATAGCCGCGAACAGTTGCTGATACAACAGAGAAGGCTTCCTATGACGTTCAAACAAGCCACCCTGCTGGCCTTGCTTACATCGATAATTTCGCCGGTACTGGTGAGAATTATCCTGGTGTATCTGGGTCTTTAAGGTGTGATTTGGGCGACGTCGTTGCATCTGCAACATACGCCCTAACTGGCCACAGAGGTTATCCGGTTTCCAGTGCCTTCTTCACCGCCTCGGTAGTTTCTTCAGGTTTGGCCTGATAAACACCCAATCCCAGAGCGG